>Ga0210028_1001642_pt1 | contig 18671 bp, 21 predicted proteins | sample CryGeymeta201513_FD_185468 | JGI IMG/M metagenome (GOLD analysis project Ga0210028, IMG submission 185468) | Groundwater microbial communities from Crystal Geyser aquifers in Utah, USA - Crystal Geyser metaG 2015-13 (SPAdes) (version 2) | ecosystem: Environmental > Aquatic > Deep subsurface >...
CCATGCCCAAATGGGGCACAACGAAAGATGAAAATCACCCCCACCCCTCCCTCCCCCGTCGAGGGGGAGGAGTGAAGCGAAGGGGGATTTTCATATAAAAGTCGAATGAGCGGAATAACATCGAAGAAGGCATTCTTTTAAAGGCGTTAAACCTCACTCCTGCCCAGGGAGAGCCCGTGCAATATAAATGACGCCATTGCCTTTGAAAGTCCTTTTTCATCTATGTCCTGCTTGAGAGATAGAAAATAGAACACGCTTCTTTCAAAGAGGCCCAGCATGAATACCGCGGCCTTTTTTGCATCCTCAAATCCGAGTATTCCGCGGGCAAGCCCCACCTTTACCCTTTCCTCTATAAGTTTGAGGAAATGGAGGTATATGTCCTCGTATATCTCCTTAAAAATGCCTCCGTGCCCAACCCCTTCACGAAAGAGGATCTCGGCAACCCTTCTGTTTTCCTTGTAGATGGCGAGAAGCTCACTTATAAAGCCTGCCACCTTCGACTCTATCTCCTTTGCTGTCGCACCCTCGAAGAGTTCAGCGGTACTATGAAAAACCTCACTAAACTTCTCCATGAAGACGGAGCATATATGCCTGAAGATCGCCTCCTTGGATGGAAAGTAGAGATAGAACGTCCCCTGCGCTACTCCGGCGAAGCTCACAATATCCGATACCCTTGCCTTCTGGAAGCCGCTCCGGCCGAACACCTCAACTGCCGCCTCCACTATAAGGTCCCTGGTCGTCTCTTTTTGTTCACTGACTGACATGCCAGTCATATTAATTGCACTAAAATAAATTGCAAGGAGAAATTTTTCATTTTGGTACCAGTCTTTGCTCAGATCACAGGGAGGAGTGGAAAATCAGCAACTGCAAAATTCACAGTTTCGGCATTCCCCTACTTGATCGGGGAATCCAGTCTATCTGTAAATCAATGCGTTATCGATTCCGCCTCCCGGATCGGGGTCCGGGAAAGGCTTCGCCATAATTAAGCGTAGTCATGGTTTTGCAATTGGCTCTAAGGATGATCACTTGGAAAGCGTGCCTATTGTAATCTTATCAAGGCCTGCCAGGCCTCCCTCGCAAGTTAACATGGGTATCACGGTCTCGCCCGGGTTGGCAGAAAAAGCCGAATTGTACCCCCCTGAAAGGGTAATTTGTTTGCCGGCAGCCACGGTAACGGGCTTGTTGAATTGTCCTTCTCTTACCTTTATCAGAACGTGGGTAACCGCCTCGGTTATGGCCGATGGAATGTCAGAAAAACAGTGTTCTCTTCCCCCACAGGTAGCGCCCTGCTCCACATAATAGACGCTCCAGGCATTAGGATCAAATTCGCCATAATCAACCCTTCCGTCCTTGTTGAAATCCTCCTGACCGTCTGTAAGGCCGTCTCCGTCAGTGTCAGACTTAAGAGGATCTGTTTTGGTCGCAGGGTCTAGATCAGGCTGAAATTTAATCAAATCCGTATCGGATCCGACCATGGCAAGGCTGTAGCCCAGCTCTGTACCGTCCTTGATACCGTCTCCATCCGAATCCCTGTCACATGGGTCTGTTTCTCCCTGGTCAACAGTCCCGTTTCTGTTAGCATCCTCAACCCCGTCTGGTATGCCGTCATCGTCGCTGTCAGCATCGTTTGGGTCAGTGCATCCGGCCTGCTCGACCAGGTCGGGGATACCATCTGAGTCAGCGTCCGCAAGTTCAAGAAACTCCGTTGTGTTTGTAGAAATAAAGTCAACATGAGTATCCTCTTGAACCACGATCTCCTTTATACCCCCCGCGACAACAACCCTTGTACCCACAATACCTGCTGCGAAACTCATTCTGGGTATGTTCATGGAAGAAGGATTCTTGCTCCATAACCCAGTCACAGTGTCCAAAACCCAGACCTCATTAGTAACTGCGAAGCCTCCCTCCATGACAAGCCCCCCTATCCTCCATATCTGGTCTCCCACCGCTATACACTGATAGTATATGGAGGGCAGCATAGACTCAGGAGCAGCTATCTCAGGAAGCCATGTATCACTAGCGATATCATAAATATAAGTCTTTGAACCCAGATCATTTCCAGGTATATATATCTTCCCCTTGACAACAGCAGCCGAGATATAGACAAGGCCTATAGGTGAAGGTTTTAGATTGGTAATCCACTTCCCGGAGACCATATTGTAACGCCATAAATTAGTTTCCGCTATCACCGGGGAGGCGGCATCCGGAGTCCAAATGCTTTTCGTCCCTCCGATATAGTAAAGGCTATCGCCGTAGATTACCGCCGCGCCGTCACTCCTCTCCTCCGGAAGGTGGGCCATGGATATCCAGTTGTTGCCACCGCTGACATCCAGCCCCTCAAAGGCATTTTCGATATAAACATTGGATTCATCTGTGCCGCCAAGCGCATAGATGGCCGCTTCATTTGCCGCTCCGGCAAGATAGGCCCTTCCTGTTCCAAGGGCGGGATAATCAAGACTCCAGAGGCCCTCGAACGGATCATAGGTCCCAACCCTGGCCAAAAATTTCCAGTCAGCATCCGTCCTGCCGCCAAAAAGCCACAGGAGCCCCCTGCTTACTCCCGATCCACAGTGCGCCCAACGATCCGGATAACCATTTTCTTCCGGTATGGGACTGCCTAATTGCCATCCCAGCGTAGAATGGGACGAAAATTCTTCGATTACTTCAGGGTAAGCCCCAGTCATCAGAAGTTCATTTTGGAAAGGAAACGACGGGTAGGTATTTCCATCTACAGGACTAAGAAAAGAAAAAAGTCCGATAAATAGAAAGAGGATAATCTTGTCAAGAAACGTCATTACTCTCTCCGCCTAGAATGAAAACAAGTAGGATCGTAGGACTTGCCAACACTCCTTCCCCGAGGGTTTCAGCATCAAAACTCAATCCCTTACTTCGACCCGATTCAGGATCAGCATCGAAGAAAACAGTATAATCTCCATGCAGGTACGCTGACCCAATCGTAAAAAGATAAGCAAGGTATATGCCAAATATTTAGGGCAAAGAGACCACCCACAGCCATGAAAACGCTTCGCGGCCGGTATCGCTATCAGAGTCGCTGCCTCATTTTCACACCGGCCCTATGCATGCCCTTTTTTATAGCTAACCGGCAAGCTTATCGAGAAACTCCAGCACCGGGGGCCGTCCAGCATGGACGCAAGATCAACGCCAAGTTCCTTCAGGTTCTTTCTGTGGGCGGAAAAGGCCGCATCATCCCTGTATTCCTCATAGAAGACAAAGATCCTGGGATTATCCTTTATCCTGCACATGGTGTAGGCAAGATTGCCAGGCTCCTGCCTCACCTTTGGAACCACCCCCTTCATAGTCTCTTCGAACTTCTTCTCATTTCCTTCTTTAACCGTCAATCTGGCGATTAGTGCAAGCATCAGCTTATCTCCTCTTTTTTTGAGTCACACCTAGGACTTTTTTAATTTAGCATAAGCGGACATCCATGGGCAAGCCTATGTCACATCCCAAATCCGGCATGTCTAAGGGATGTTGAAAAGACGGTTTGCGATATCCGGAAGTTCTGTAAGAGATCGAATCTTTTCTTTGGATAAGCCCTCCGCGAAACCGCCATCCCTTTCAATCAGAACCGCCTTGCACCCTGCCTTTAAGGGAGATGCGACGTCATGTTCAGGATCATCTCCTACATGCAGTATTTTCTGCGCCGGAACGTCCAATTCTTCGGATGCCCGGATAAAAAGCTCCGGGCCTGACTTGTCAAAGCCTTCGATGGCGGACACAAGGATGGCTTGGAAATTATTCCCCGGATAAAGTCCATGAATGATCGCGGGCAGGGAGCAGTCCCAGTTTGATATTACCGCCGTCTTAATGCCCTGGGAATGACACCAGGAAAGGACGTAAGCCGCCTCCGGAAAGGGCCTGAACCGGATGGATTCAATAAGAACCGTAACCCGCTCATCGGCCCTGAGATCGCATTCGTACCCTCTCTCTCTCAGAGAATCGAAGAGCAAAGAAGCGCACCTTTTTCTTAGGGCATAGAGGCTATCGGTATCTTTCCCCTCCATATGATTTGCCCTATAATAGATCATCTCTTGAACGAAAGCCTCCCTGACCACTTCAAGGGGTACGCCATATCCTCTCCTTTTGAGCGCTTCCCGGAGTAGTTCAAAAGGGTTTTCCAACTGGACAAGTGTGCCGTAGGCATCAAAGGTGATACCCCCCAATGTGTTAAGCATTTCTCTTAAATCCCCTCCTCACTCTTGCCGCATTCTTCCAGACGCAAGCCAGGGGCAGAAGGAGTTATCCTGCAAGTCCCATCCCCGGCCGATTTGCTTGACCCTCCAAGGCTTCTTTTTTCCTGGCACAGAAGCTGACCCCCGTCAATACCCCATTCAAACAGAGTTGGTATAATAGCATGCTTACGCATCATTTTATTTTATAACACGAAAGTGCCGCATAAGCTGAGGTAGATTCTTTCTTGACACCAAAAGTCGCTTCAACATACTCTCTTCCATAAAAAGCGATTTCTTATCATCTAACCCTCAAGCCCAACTGGGGCACAACGAAGAATGAGAATGCCGCATGTCATTGCGGACTCGATCCGGAATCCAGGTCGTCATTCCGGCGAAGGCCGGGACAAGGACTGGATAGCAGCTCCCGGATCGAGGTCCGGGACAGGCTACGCAGCTATGACTGTCTATTTTCATATAAACCTGAGTGGAGGCATCCATGGCACCGAAAGAACTGAGAAAGGTTTCCATTGAACCATCCCTTCAACTGCTCTACACCTCCAGTGTTCAGGTGGGTCCGCCTTTAGTTGTCGGAAGCACTCCCTATGGAGAAAGAAGGATCATCCCTATTAAAGGAGGGGCCTTCGAAGGCCCTCGACTCTCGGGCAAGGTCTTGCCCGGGGGTGCGGACTGGCAGGTCATTCGCACGGACGGCGCCGCGGAACTGGAGGCGAGATACACCCTCGAGACGGATGACGGCGCATTAATCTATGTCCTGAACCAGGGGATTAGAAGCGGGTCTAAGGAAGTCATGGGACGGCTGGCCAGAGGGGAAAAAGTTCATCCAAGCGAGTATTATTTCAGAACCAGGCCCGTTTTCGAAACAGGCGCGCCGAAATATCAGTGGTTGCACAGGATCGTCACCGTGGCCACTGGAGAAAGGCTTCCTGATCAAGTCATCATAACCGTTTACGAGGTCACCTGAGGAGATTGGTCCGCCCCTTTCCCTGCAGACCGAAACGGCCCCCCTTTGTTTTTGACATTCCAGGCAAGACGGCTTATCCTGCAGCTTAAGAAAGGAGCTTCAGATCGCCATGCAAGTGTCCTTTTTCGAGAAAGCGGTTACGGGGTTTAGTTCCTTGTTCAACATGGTAGCGTCTGCCTCGCTTGTGGTGATGATGCTGCTCACCTGTGCCGATGTCTTTATGAGATACCTTTTCAACAACCCGATTACCGGAGCCTATGACCTTGTGAGTCTTATGGGCGCTGTCCTGGTCTCCTTTGCCATGCCATATACCATGCTGAAAAAGGGGCATGTAGCCGTTGAGATTCTTATCCAGAGCCTATCCAGAGGCAAACAACTTATAGTCGAAACCTTTACCCATCTCCTCGGCATCTCACTTTTTCTCGTGCTGGTCCGGCAGGCGATTCTTCTCTCATGGGATATGAAAGCGGCCGGAGAGGTCACGCCGACCTTGCTCCTCCCCTTCTATCCTATCCTATACTGCATGGCGGTTTGTTTTTCCCTACTCTGCTTCGCCATTCTAGCTAATCTTCTTCACATTTGGACGAAGAGAGCAAGTTAATGAATCCAATACACATAGGCATAATCGGCGTCCTCATCCTCATCGCACTTCTGTTTTCGAAATTTCCTGTAGCCTTCTGCATGGCCCTCGTGGGTCTGCTGGGCTTCGGCTTTCTTGTTTCACCCGAAGCGGCTTTAAATATCATCATCAAAGATTTTTATACGGTCTTCAGTTCCTACGACCTGACCGTTGTCCCCCTGTTCGTCTTCATGGGACAGATCCTCTTCTACACGGGAATCAGCCGCAAGCTTTACGACGCCGCATTCATCTGGTTCGGACATTTTAAGGGAGGCCTTGCTGTAGCAACGATAGGTGCCTGTGCCTGCTTTTCCGCCATTTGCGGTTCCACGAATGCAACGGCTGCTACCATGGCCTCGGTGGCTCTGCCGGAGATGAAGAGGCTCAAGTATAGCGACGAGCTGGCAACAGGGACGGTAGCGGCCGGAGGAAGCCTGGGCATTCTCATCCCGCCCAGCGTGATCTTTATTGTTTACGGCATCATGACCGAGCAGTCCATAGGAAAGCTCTTCATGGCCGGGATCTTTCCGGGAATCCTTCTTTCCATACTATTCATCCTGACCATTTATATTTGGGTTACCTTGAAACCCGAGATAGCGCCACGTGTGGAAAATCAGGGTTTCAAAAAGAAAATCAGGGCCATTTCCGGTCTTATTGAGGTGCTCCTTCTGTTCATTTTGGTGATGGGCGGACTTTTCATGGGTATTTTCACGCCAACCGAAGCAGGGGCGATAGGAGCGTTAGGGGGAGTGCTCATTCCCCTTGTAAGCGGACAGCTTTCATGGAAAGGATTTAGAGAGGCCCTCTATTCTTCAACGAGAACCACATGTATGATTCTCATGATCGTCGCAGGAGCAACGGTATTCGGCCATTTCCTGGCGGTGACCACCATCCCCAACACCTTGTCCGGCTGGGTAGTGGGCCTTCCTCTCCCCCCCTGGGGCATCATGCTTGTGATCATGTTCTTCTTTCTTATCGGGGGGTGTTTCATGGATGCTCTAGGGATGATCCTGTTGACCATCCCCATCTTTTACCCCGTCGCCATCGCGATAGGCTATGACCCTATATGGTTCGGCGTGGTGATTGTTCTTGTTACCGAGCTGGGCGTGATCACGCCGCCGGTCGGAATCAATGTTTATGTGGTGAGCGGTATCGCTAAAGACGTACCGTTGGAAGTTATCTTCAAAGGGGCCGTTCCATTTGTGCTGGCCCTGAGCGCGTATCTTGTTATCATGCTTATTTTCCCACAAATCGCTCTCTATCTTCCGAGTTTTGTGGCCTACTGATTTAACGTGCATGATCAGCTAGGGTACGGGATTTTTCGAGGCACTCTGAACCAAAGCGGTTTTAACACCCCGTGTAAGATGGTGGGGTTTACAGGCAATACAATCACTAACCCAAAAGGAGGCAGCAAAATGAAAAGATTTATAACAGTGGCTGGTTCAGTTTTCATCGGAGCATTCTTTTTTTCTGCGCTAATCTCCATCCAAACGGTACAAGCGGCAACCTACAACTTCACCTACAGCACTTTTTTCCCGCCCACGCACATCCAAACCAAGGTACCGGAAGCCTGGGCCAAGGAGATTGAGACGCTTTCCAAGGGTCAGATCAAGATACAGATATTTCCCGGAGGATCCTTGACACCGGCCCCGCAGATTTACGATGGAGTAGTTAAAGGCATCTCGGATTTCGGCTTGTCTGTTTTCGCTTATTCTCCTGGGCGTTTCCCCGTCGTATCGGCGGTTGACAATCCCTTCGGCTACCCCAACGCCTTTGTAGCGACAAGGGTCATTAATGAACTCAACAGAAAATTCCAGCCTAAGGAGCTGAGCGATGTTCATGTCTGCTATCTTTACGCCCATGGCCCCGGCCTTATCCATTCGGTGAGCAAACCGATCCGTACACTGGAGGATGTGAAAGGGTTGAAGATCCGATCAACCGGAACCAGCCAGTTGATCGTCAGGGCGCTTGGAGCAACACCCGTGGCCATGTCGCAGGGTGAAACCTATGATGCACTCAAGAAAAACATCGTGGACGGCACCCTGGTTCCCGTAGAGGCGCTGGAGGGTTTCAAACAGGGCGAAGTTCTAAAGTACACTACCCTTAACTACAGCAGCTCATATACTCAGGGGTTCTTTGTCGCCATGAACCTCAAAAAATGGGAAAGCCTTCCTCCTGACCTTCAAAAGATCATCACTGATGTCAGCAAGAAATACGAAGACATCACGGCCAAGGCATGGGGGGACAGTGACGAGTCGGGGCGCCAATTCTGCCTTAAGCTGGGCCATGAATTCATAAAGCTTTCCGACCAGGAATCTGCTAGATTCAAAGAAGCCGTAAAGCCGGTCTTTGACGAGTATATCAAAGGAGCCAATGCAAAGGGCATTGACGGAGAAGCCGTGTTCAAGGCTGCGGCGGAAATGGTTGAAAAATATAGCAAGGAATACAAGTAGGCATATTTGATCCAAAGGGTTAAGCAGTGCGCGGTATGACCGGTTCTCACCGTTGGATAAGGCTCAGGAGGGGCAACTGAGAGAGAAGATTTCAATTGTTTTCAGTTGAGCCCCCCTTTTACCCGCCCCTGATGTCTTCGGCACCGCCAGAGGCGAGGAGACCTCTTAGCCGATGCGGCTGAGAGGTGAAGGGTGAAGGGAAAACCGTGGAATATGAATAGTGATGGTGTTCGCATCTGGTTGATGGTCAGCGGGGATAGCAATGGACATAGAGAAGGCATTAAGGGGAAAGTGGATACTCGTCGTTGACGACGAAGAGGATGTCCGCCAGATGATTTACGAACTTCTTGATATGTGCAAGATTGATACGGCCTCAAGCTATGAAGAAGCAAACGCGCTTCTTGAGAAAAACCGGTATCATGCCGCTATCCTGGACATCATGGGCGTCCGGGGCTATGACCTCCTGGACATAGCGACAAGACGAGATATCCCCGCCCTGATGCTTACTGCCCATGCGCTCACCAAAGAGCATCTGAAAAAATCCGCAGAAAGGGGCGCGGCCTTTTACGCCCCGAAGGACGAGATGGCCAATATAGCTCTCTATCTCGCAGATGTGCTGGAGGCGCGTGCGAAAAAGCAAAATCCCTGGGCAAAATGGTACGAGAGACTAAGCGGATTCTGCGACAGAAGATTTGGAAAAAACTGGAAGGATCAGGATCCCGATTTCTGGGACCATCTCATCAAGTACTAGGGAGAACTCGGCATGGACGCTTACAAGAATCTCTCCTCTTTTGTTGCCGCCATACTTTCTGCGCTTTCGTTTCTCTTAGTTTTTACTCCAGGCGATGTCCTTGCCCAGACCTATGATTTTGACGAGGGGATCAGGGTCCTTACATCAGGCCTTATCGCGAATAGGGAGAACATATTAAAGAATAAAAAAATAGCGGTCTTCGGGATAGTCGAGACTAAGACCTCTGAGCCGTGGGAGATTACAACCCACATAGAGGACGGCATTGTGGATGCCCTTGTAAATGAAGGTTACACAGTGGTCGAGCGAAGCCGTATAGATGATGTTCTCAAAAAGGAGATAAAAAAGAGCACCGATCTCTGGTTCGATGAGGCGCAGGTGGCGCAGTTCGGGAAACTTATCGGCGCCGACCTTGTTGTCACAGGCAAATTCTCCAAGTGGAGCAAAAACATCTTGAGGATAAATGTGCGTGGCATCAGCGTATCGGACGGCAAGGTGATTGCGGCAAGCAAGGTCAACGTGCTCACGGACAGAATAGAGGAACTCCTGACACCTGAAAAGCCGAGAGAAAAGAAAAAAGAAGAGACCCGGAAAGAGTCCTCAATGCCGGCCGCCAAGGAATCGCCTCAAAAAGAAAGCCGGCAACCGCAAGTTGATCAGCCACCTCCCGCCCAACAACAACAGCAGTACCCATACACGCCGCAGCAGCAGTATCCACAGCCGACCTATCCTCAGACTCCGGAGTACGGCTATTTTTGCTGCGATCAATTCGGAACAAGGAGGTGCCAGTTGGCCCAACCCGGCATTCTCGGAACTCCATGTTTCTGTTACGGACAAGGCTGGGGCTATACCTGCCCCTGAAGATTCAGGCCTTCACGGAAAGCGTTTTAAATATGACCACGGGAGAGGGAGCAGGAAGGAGTTTCACATGAAGATCCAAAATGTAAGAGAGGCGGAAGAAAGACCTGTGGAAAGATTCCCTTTCAAGGGGATTCAGCGGGAGGTGAAAAAGGTTGGCATCAGGTGGCTTAGCCAGGCAGGCCCGCCCGATTCACCAGATTACGGCCTTAGATTCTTTACCGTGGGGCCTCTAGGGGAGATACCCATACATAACCATTTTTATTTTCAGACTATGTATATGCTGACAGGTTCACTATCTGTCCGCTCGCACAAACCGGACACGGAAGAGGTCATCCATGAGCAGGAGGCAGGGCCCGGGGATGTGATCTTTGTTCCCAGCATGGAACCGCACAGCATGAAGAATCTGAGCGGAGACGAAGAGGCAACCTTTCTCTGCTGCATCGCAAACGTCTATGAAGATGATGACTGAGAGGAAAGGGCGGGGGATTTACCCGCCCCGAACTCTATTTTATGCCCATCTTTGAAAGGATCACCTCCACATCTGCCTCCGGATAATAACCGACGTGTCTGTGGAACTCCTTTCCATCTTTGTCATAAAACGCCTGAACAGGGATCGTCCTTATGCCGTATCTGGCACCAAGAATCTGCTGTTCCCCTACGTGGAGAAAGACCACGTTAAGTTTCCCCTCATACTTTTTTCTCAGTTTTTCAAGTATCGGCTGCATCATGTCACAGGGTTTGCAGCCGCTCGCTCCAAATTCAACCATGCTTGGGATTCCGGCTCCCCTGGCATTTTCAACAGGATTATCTATGGCAAGCGCGTAATTTTTCTTGACCCAGTCTGCATCCAGCCGTATATCCTTCCCTTCAGCCAGACCCAGAACCGCCTTCTGCACTGTTTCCTGCCTCTTTAGTTCCGAGAGGTAGTTCTTTATCTCTCCCTGCACCTGCTCAAATGAGGCCCCGCCAAGGGCGCCTTTGTTCTCCTCGTAGAACTTCTTTATTTCCTCATCCGATGCCGTAACGGATTCCGCCTTGCCGGTCAAGTAGCGTTTTATGGCCTCATCTTCGGATTCCGATGATTGAGCACTGCCCTTCCTGGCTTCAATCACCAGAAATCGCCTGGTTGCCTCGTGGTCCAGGACAAAGAAAAGGCTCTTTTGAATCTGATCTTTCACCTTTGGATCAATTTTGGAAAGCAACTCTGCCATATCCGCTTCCTTGATGACCACCTCCTTTGAAGAAAGGATCGTTCCCTTCTCCAGCTTCTCAAGCTTTGATTCCTTTAGGAATCCATCGGCTATTCGTGGATAAGAGTCTTTAAGCGTAGCAGCGCCCGCTAAGGTCTCAAGAGATGACGCCAATGATACAAAAGGAAGCAAGATAAAAAGAGCCAACAGCGTGCACTTCTTAGTACCATAATTAATTATTCTGTTAAACATTTACATCCCTTCTTTTTGCCTGGCTGCGTCTTTCAAACATCAATACTACGCATGCCGGCCATTCTAAGCACAATTATTAATATACTTATTAAATGGAGAGTATGCGCTCAAAAATCTGGGGTAGGTGCGGCTTCGGCCGCACGGGAACCCTACGCCCTGCGCCTGAAGGCGCACCTACAGAACTTGATTCATGGTCTGCATGTTCTGATATGCGCAACGCCCCCCCCGATTATTGAGCTGATACTATGTAGATATGAAATACTTATGTATCAGCCCTTACCTCCAAGCCATTTCTTTACGTCTTCCTTTGCGGGCACCTTTCCGACCACCTTTACCTCCCCGTCCACTACTACAGCAGGCGTCATAAAAACCCCGTATTTAGCTATCTTCATAACATCTTTTACCTTCTCTATGGAGGCCTGCACGCCTGTCTCAGCCATCGCCTCCCTGACAACCTTCTCTGTTTGTTCACATTTAGGACACCCCGGCCCCAAAACCTTTATTTCCATATTACCTCTCCTTTTTATTTCCTGCAGAGTTCGTCTCTTTTGATGCCTGGAAGTCTTTCCAAAACCCCGACGATATCATCATCGGCTTCAAGCCAATGCATCAGATTTCCCAGCAGAGCGGCCGCGTAGGGTGATGATCTCCCGTCCGTGACATAATAATTCACCCATAGACCATCCTTCATGGATGATACTATGCCGGCATCCTCCAGCACCTTCAAATGCTTAGAAGCGCTTGGCTGAGCGATTGAAAGGGCGGCCTGGATTTCGCACACGCACATTCCTTCACCCCGGTGCTGAAGCATCTTTACGATCCTTACCCTTCTGGGATCGCTTAGGGCCTTCATGACCTTTAGAAAGTCCTTCATGACTCCTCCAAGCAAATATTCTAGTTGGGGAATATAAGGGCGAAGTGAAAAGATGTCAAAGATAATCGCTCAGGCTAGCCTCTTCTATACGCTAGCCATCCCTATTTTTATAACCTTATTGGCCACATCTGACGGATTTTTCCCGAGGACCCTCAGCATGGGTTCCTTTCCCATATCCCCCTCGTCATAGATGATATCCGGAAAGACTTCAGCCCCCTTAAGGGCCATCTCCGTCCCCCAATCCAGGCTCGATCCCTCCCTGGCCTTTACGGCCTTGGGCTCCTTTTTCCTGTCAAATGATGCCATTGTAAGCCCTGCCTTTCTACAACCGGCAACGATCTCTTTCGAGTACCTTATGTTCATGGCTGATCTCATATCGGGGTTTTTCCTCATGGCCGCCAGCACCACGCTGGCCACATGGCGAGAAGCCCCGAATGCAGACCCGCGGTGTATTACCAGATGATCGCCCAGGGTTGAGATCCTCCCAGGCACGGCAGCCACATCCATGTAAGATTGAGCGCCGGGAATGGCATAGCACAGGTTGGAGCGCACCTCGGGAATGAGTCTCGCAAGTCTTGCCTCAAGCAGGAGCGAAAGAGTTCTGTCCATGTCCTGGAGGACGGCGTCTCTTTCCTTGTAGAGGAGCACATGGGCGTATGGATTAGCCGGCCCTATGCCTCTTCCGATCGCAATCCCCAGGTCAATAGCCCTTGAGATGAATTGCTTTGCCTCGGCCACGGCATCCGGCACGGATTTGCCCTGAGCTATAAGGGTCACAATGGCAGCGGAAAAAGTGCATCCGGTCCCATGAGTGTTTCGATTGGCAAGACGTATCGCCTCATACTCCCGGAATTCCTCGCCGTTAAAAAGGATATCAACGGCACGGCCTTTCAAATGGCCCCCCTTGACAAGCACGTAACGAGGGCCAAGATCGAAAATCTTCACGGCCGCATCTTTCATGCTGTCAATGCCCCTTACCGCAATACCGCTTAGTGCCGATGCCTCCGCAAGATTAGGGGTTACTACATGGGCCATCGGGATAAGCATCTTTTTCATGGCATCTTTTGCCGCGTTGGAGAGAAGCGAATCTCCGCTCTTTGCAACCATGACAGGATCAACAACGATTATCTCGACCAGGTGCTCTCTCAGTACATCCACCACAGCCTCAACCACCTCGGGAGTGGAAAGCATACCTGTCTTGACAGCGTCCACACCAATATCGGAAAGAACCGAATGCATCTGTAGCCTTATAAATTCAATCGGTACAGGCTGGATGCCCTGCACTCCAGTGGTATTCTGAGCCGTCAGGGCGGTTATGGCGCTCATTGCAAACCCGCCCAAAACCGTGATGGTTTTTATGTCGGCCTGGATGCCGGCTCCGCCGCCCGAATCAGATCCCGCAATGGTAAGAATCCTTTTCATCACCTAAATCTCCTTATGTCGCCTTTATTATGAATATCCTACCATTCCTCTTTTACAAAAGGGAGGTAGTACCAGCTCAATAATTGGGAGGAAATCCAATGGATTCCGGCTTTCATCGGAAAGACGGAACAAGCCAACTATTTGTCATCCCATCGAAAGCTGAAATCCAGAAATATCGCTGCGAAAACATTCTCCCCACTTTATTGAGCTGATACGGAAGGTAAAGGGGTAATTTTCATCCTTTTGCTGTGCCCACCTCGATTATCGGTATTTTATATGAAAATGCCCCTTCCCCTAATCCCTCCCACTCGACGGGGGAGGGAGGGGTGGGGGTGATTTTCATGCTTCGTTGTACCCCTTTCAGGGCATGGCGGTTAGAGGGGAATCAACCTGTCGCATCTTTTAATCAGATAGTCCATACCCTGCCTCTCCCTGGCAGAGATGCGCCCCATTCCCAAACGTGCTCCGTAATATCCGTTAACTACAGCGGCAGGCGCACTCCTTATCCATCTGATCAAATCCTCCGGATCACCCGCGTGAAGATACATGGAGCAGTCATTTATAAAAAGCACTTCGGTTACGTCCCTAAGGGCTGTAAGGAATATCTCCCTTATGACCTCGGCGTTTCTTCCGGCAAGCAGCAAAGCAGCCTCTTCACTCTTACCCCTGAGCCTTGGCGGCGCAATCACGCCGGTAAAACGCTTAACAGGAAAGCGCTCACCCGCGGGGACCTCTATGCCTCCTCCGACACCGGCCAGATGTCCCCTTCCTGCGACATCCGCCTCCTCTATCTGAGGAGCAAGGTCTATCAGGGTTATCTTCTTGATTCCCTCCCTGATTAAGGCGCAAAGTATCCTCTTTGTGAAGGTGGTCTTTCCGCTGTTCACATCCCCGGTGATGAGGGTGAAGCCCCGGAGATAATCCGATACCCCAAACGCAAACTCCTGCATCAACCGGCACCAAGTTTGTGGGGCAGCTCCCACCAGACAAACAGGGCAAAAAGAACTGAGGATAAAGCCATAACCGCCCAGTCCATCGCCCCGATCCTCATGACCTTCCTGAATGTCCTTTCCTTTCTCCCGAAACCCCTTGCCTCCATGGCCATGGCAAGATGGTCGGAAAGCAATATAGCCTGTATCAGAAGTGGTATCACGAGGGCAAGAAAATTGGGGATATTCCTCAGACGGGGCCTCAGATCAATACCTCTGGATATCTGGGCGTCCATGATAGAGGTGAGCCTTTCGCCTAGAAGGGGCACATAGCGCATGGAGGATGTCAATATAAAGGAGACTCCGTAGGGAAGTCCAATCCTTCTCGCGCTTTCACCCATCTCCTCAACAGAGACCTTTTGGAACAGCGCGAACGAAAGGGTGAGAAGGCAAATCAGTCTGAGGCCGAGGAAGGCAGCTTCGGCCATACTGAAAAATACCGCTGAAACAGCAAAAACAAAAAGCGTTACCGGAAGAATCAATCTCAGGGATGAGATCCACTTTCCGAAGAGCCCCAATGCGCAAACAGCAAGGAGGATGAAGCCGGATTCAACCATGAGGACGTTAGTTCTAGCGGTGATGATCACCGCTGCCGTTCCCAAAACCCAGACCGAAATAGCGGCCCTGGGGTCAAGCCGCCTGGTGAAAAAACTCATTTTCGATTCCCTCCGGGCCGCACCCCTCCTTTATGACAGCCCCATGTTCAATCATGACCCATCTGTCTGCGATAGCCGAAGCAAACTCCAGATCATGGGTGACCACTATTACTGTATGACCGCTTTCCGCAAGCCTTGAAATAATATCCTCAAGTGCCTCAAGGAACCTGCCGTCCTGCCCCGTGGTAGGCTCATCCAGCACCAGCACCCTCGGCTCAACGGCAAAGATTGATGCTATGGCAGTCCTCTTTTTCTGGCCCTCGCTCAGAAGATGGGGCGAGCGCTCAAGAAGGCCTTCCAGGCCGAAGAGAATTGAAATCTCGTGCAGCCTCTCAGGCCTGTCGCGACCGGAGAGCCTAAGACCAACACGGATTTCCTCCTCCACAGTGTTTTTGAAGAACTGGTCATTAGGGTTCTGAAAAGAAACTCCCACCAGGCCTGCCATTTTCAAAGGACTTTGGCCTGAAGCAGCAAATCCTTCGATCCGAACCTTGCCTTCCTGCGGCCGTATCAACCCGTTTAGATGTTTAATGAGCGTAGTCTTTCCCGCGCCGTTTTTCCCTATGACGGCTACAACTTCTCCTTCCATTATTTCAAGAGATAAGCCTCTAAGTATCTCCATGCCCGCTCTGCTATAGGAAAGCCCCTTTACTGAAACGACCTCGAAACTCTTTCGGGGACTTCCAGGCATGTCTCTTCTGCGATATCGAGGCAGGAGGCGCAGCTCTTTCATGGCGCCCTTCGCCTGATCCGGTTCTCCATCAAAGAGGACGGCCCCAGCCTCCATTACTATAGACCTTTCCACGTCCTTTATTATCTCCCTGAGGCGCTGCTCGACTACCACCACCGCTGCTCCAGCCTCATTAAGTTCGCGCAGTATGGTTTTGAGTCTCGCGCATCCTTCCCAGTCAAGGTTACTGAAAGGCTCATCCAGAACCAGCAATTTGGGGCCAAGCGCCAGAACGGATGCAATGGAGACGAGACGTTTTTCTCCTCCCGACAGATGTGTGGGGGACCGGCCAAGAAGACTTTCTATGCGGAGTTTTTTTGCCGCGCCTATGATCCTTTCTTCTACTACCCCCGGAGAAAGCCCCATGGACTCAAGCCCAAAGGCAATTTCGGCTTCAACCGAGCCGTTAAAGAGCTGGGCATCCGAGTTCTGGAAGACAAGGCCGACCCTGGGAAGGAAATCTGCCATTTTCAGGGAGCGGGTTTCAGCCCCGTCGTAACAAACGCTGCCTGACAGCTCCCCATCAATAAAGTGGGGTATAAGCCCCGCCAATAAATACGCCAGGGTGGATTTTCCGGAACCGCTTCCACCGCATACCAGGACATATTCACCTCTTCCGATGTGAATATCTATATCCTTGAGTGCGAAATCAACGCTTCCGCTGTAGCAAAAGGAGACATTTTTAAGCTCTATCACGGCTTAATGATTCCCGCCTTGCGCAGGATATGAAGGAGGATAATCCCCGCGACGGTCCCTCCAAGGGTGCTTATACCAAAGGCTGTAATCAGGGCGGCTGCCGCCATGTTCTTCCCCATAAGGGCGGGGGCAACTATCCAGGCACTTATGAGGGCGCCTAAAAAGCCAGTTCCTATTACCTCTCCGGCTCCCGCCGCGTAGATATTCTTGAAATACTTGTAGGCAATGCCAGCAAGAAAGGCACCTATCATGCCACCCGGAAATGCAAGCAGTGTGCCCAAACCAAGCATGTTTCTGATGACGGCAGCAACACAGGCTATTACTACCGCATAAAGGGGGCCAAGCATAACCGCTGAAATCACATTGATCATGTGCTGGGCCGGGAAACATTTCGCAATTCCCACCGGTATGAATACGGGCGAAAGTGCTACGGCGGCAGCGGTCAAAACCACGGCCTTTGCAACATCTCTTGTCTTCATTACTTTCCCTCCTGAGCCCTTTTTACATGCAAGTATTTCATGAAGAGGAGATAACATATCCCGGCCGCGAGGAGACTCGGGATGGATGATCCTGCCGAAGTGGTTTTCTGCAATACATGATAGAGGATCAGCCCTATCAGCCATGCCGCGAAGGCCCAGGTGTTTATTCCCCGCCTGAAACCGGTTATACCCTCTATAGCAGATCCGCCGGAATAGTTTCCGCCTCTAAGAATAAAAAAATCGGCCAGTACCACTCCGAAGAGAGGACAGAAAACGGAGCCCACCAGGAGAAGAAATCCCTCGTATGATGTGGCTGGAAATATCATGGCAACGGCAATGCCTAAAACCCCGCAGACAATCGAAGAGAAACGCTCCCCGAGCTTTGGCCTGATATTTAGTGCCGATACTGCCGCGGAATAGATGTCAAGGAAGGTGGTTGTGAAGGTTGAAAGCAGTATTATGATAATGGCCGGGAAAAGAAGCCCCATCTTCACCATCAGGTCAAGGGCCATACTCTCGGGCGTGACTGAGGAGGTGGCAAGGGCCGCCCCCAGCCCAAGCGCGTACATCCAGGAACCGATCAGAAAATAACCTGTCCAGGTTCCCCAGAAGGCGGAGCCTGCGGACCTTGCGAACCTTGAATAATCGCACACGAGAGGAAGCCAGGATATAGGCATGGCAATTACTATGTCGAGCCCCACCATAAAAGGCATAGGACTTTTGGGTTGTATTGCGGCAAGGCTCTTTAGTCCATACTTAGAGAAAACTACGTAGGTCATGAGGACGCAAAGGACAATCAAACCGGTCACTGCGATTCTCTGAAGCCATTTCCAGTAACGGCTCCCTACCATGGCCCACGCAACGGTGATGATGCCCGCGATAACTACCCACCACCTGAAACCGGGGAGGGGAAAGACAGCCTGCGCTGCCTGAGCCGCGATCCAGAGCATGACACCCGTCCAGCCCACAAGCTGAATTATGTTAAGAAAAGCTGCGATCTGTGAACCCCTTATTCCGAACGAAGGTCTCACAATAGCCATTGTGGGAAGACCGGTACGACTTCCTATGATGCCTCCAAGCGCAAGGGGGATATTGCCGACCGCGTGGCCGATCAGTATTGCGGCAAGCCCGGCAGCAAAACCCATCGGCACCAGGAGCCCCCCGGCCCAGATCTCTGCAAGGGATACGGCAGCTCCGGACCAGAGGATAAAGAAATCAGCCCCGCTAAAAGTCCTCTTTTCCTGCAAAACAGGCTCAATCTTTTCATTCATAGCCCTAACCCTCCTAAAAAAACAAATGACCGCAATCCGTTAGAGGGAAAGCGGTCACATAAGGATATAGCCAAGGCTTCTATGTGAGTCGCTTCCCTCCGCTGGTCTTACCCAGATCAGGTTCTAAGGGTTGCCGTCATAACTAGTGTCCATCCGAAAATGGCTATTTTCACCGATTTCGGTGTTGGGCTCAAATTTTAATCCTCGAAATACGTCAATGTATTCCTGTGGTTAAAATTATCGCCCGCCTTGAACT
>Ga0210028_1001647_pt1 | contig 18661 bp, 17 predicted proteins | sample CryGeymeta201513_FD_185468 | JGI IMG/M metagenome (GOLD analysis project Ga0210028, IMG submission 185468) | Groundwater microbial communities from Crystal Geyser aquifers in Utah, USA - Crystal Geyser metaG 2015-13 (SPAdes) (version 2) | ecosystem: Environmental > Aquatic > Deep subsurface >...
TTCAGTCCTTCCACGAAGCCCAAAAACCATTGTAACCAGCTTGCGATGGAGACAAGACCAAAACCGGAGGTCTTGCAAGGGTGAAACTCAAAACGGACTGTAATTTTCCCGCACGCAGAGCCCGTTGCAGAAAAATTCGTGTGGCCTGTGGAATGGGGCCTCGGGCCTGTGTTCACAACGTTGGATGAAACAGGTTTTAACTTTTCCCTCCGACTCTGCGCTGCTCAGTGCCTCTGCGCTGAAATGGTGAAACTGCTCATCCACCAGCCGTCGGAAAATAGACTGATGTTATATTTATAGTTGACCTTTACGTAAGCAGATTATATAGATGTTTGTAAAGAGTAAAAAGGGTTCATCCACATTTTTCTGCATAAAAGAGGCTTGCCATGGAACTGACCCGCGAAATCTACTGGAATGTCGGCCACCTTGTCATGATTCCCATGTATCTGCTGGTGGCTGCGGCCTTCGGCGTTATTGTCTGGGGAATTCGCAAACGCCTGCAGGTCTATCGCCTGGGTCAGCCCCTGGCGCGCGCCGACCAGTGGCAACTGCGGCTGACGGGTATGCTGCGTGACAGCCTGCTCCAGTTGCGGGTGATGCGGGTCAAGGGCGCGGGCAGCGCTCATGGCCTGTTCTTTTTCGGTTTTGTGCTTTTAACCATTGGCACCACCCTGGTTTTCGTCCAGGCCGACCTGCTCGACCCGCTCTTCGGGGTGCGCTTTCTCACCGGCAAATTTTATTTATTATTTTCCATTACCCTCGATCTGGCCGGGCTGGTTGCCATAATGATGCTGCTGGGTTTAGCGGCCCGGCGCTATCTGCTGCGCCCCAAAGACCTGCCCAATGTCAGCGACAATGCGGTGATGCTGGTGCTGCTGCTGGCGATTATGTTCACCGGTTTTGCCGTTGAAGGTGCCCGCATGGCCGCCACCGAAATGGGAACCCCTTTGGCCCGTTGGTCACCGGTGGGGCTGGCGTTTGCCAAAAGCTTGACCGGCATGACCGAAGCCAGCCAGCGCACCCTGCATACCGGCTTCTGGTGGATTCATTTTGCCCTGGTGCTGGCTTTTTTCTGTGCCATTCCCTTCACCCGGCTGCGCCACCTGTTGCTGACCCCGGCCAATATTTTCCTGCGTGATCTTGGGCCCCTGGGCAAATTGCGCACCCTCGATCTGGAAGATGAATCCAACGAAAGTTTTGGCGCTGCCCAGGTGCAAGATTTAACCTGGAAAGATATCTACGATGCCGACGCCTGCACCTATTGTAAGCGCTGTCAGGATCGCTGCCCGGCCTGGCTCACCGAAAAGCCCTTGTCGCCCATGAAGCTGGTCAACCAGATTGGCGAAGTTGCCTTCACCCATCCCGAGGCCAATCTCATCGCAAACATTACTACCGATGTGCTCTGGAGTTGCACCACCTGCCGGGCCTGCCAGGAAATCTGCCCGGCGGCCATTGAACATATCCCCAAAATTATTGATATGCGGCGCAATCTGGTTTTGATGGAAGGCCAGTTCCCGGGCGAAGAAGTGACCAAGGCCATGGAAAGCACCGAAGTCAACGGCAACCCCTTGAGCATGGCCCCCGCGGCCCGTGCTGACTGGGCGCAAGGCCTCAATCTGGTGGATGCAGGCCAGGGTGAAGAGGCGGACATCCTTTATTTCGTCGGTTGCTACGCCAGTTTTGACAAGCGTAACCAGAAAATTGCCCGCGCTTTTGTCCAGCTGTGTCAGGCCGCCGGGGTTAAAGTCGGCATTCTCGGCAAGGAAGAAAAATGCTGTGGCGAACCCATGCGCAAACTCGGCAATGAATATCTCTACCAGATGATGGCCGCCGAAAATATTGAACTCATCAAAGCCAGCGGCGCAAAACGTGTGGTGTCTGCCTGTCCCCATTGTTTCAATACTCTGGCTAAGGACTATGTCGATCTGGGGCTGGAATTGCCCGTCGAACACGCCAACAGTTTTGTTCTCGGCCTCCACCAGGCCGGAAAACTCATATTCAATCCTGCGCCCCTTGACTGCACCTACCATGACAGCTGCTACCTGGGGCGGCATAACGGCCTCTACGCAGCTCCGCGTCTATTGCTGCAAGCCGCCGGTGCCAGCCTGAGGGAAATGGCCCGCAGCAAAGACGAAAGCTTCTGCTGCAGTGCCGGTGGTGGCCGGATACTCGCCGAAGAAAAACTCGGCATACGCATGAACCAGACCCGCGCGCGCATGGCGGCCGAAACCGGCGCGCCAACCTTGGTTTCCAGCTGCCCCTTCTGCATGAGTATGTTTGAAGATGGCATCAAGGGGGCGGATCTGGATGAGCAACTCAAGGCCCAGGATCTTCTCGAAGTGCTGGCTGCAAGGAGTGCCTGACCGCGAAACTCCCTCAATCAGCCTCCAGGTGCAATCCCCCTTCACCATGCAGAGCGCGAGGCCGTCAGGGAAGGGCGCGCTGTCGCCCGGATGGCGCCAGCGAAGCGCAAGGGTCGATTCATGCGGCCCGGGAATGAGGGTCTCGGGCTCTGTGACTACCGCGCTGAAGAGATCGTGTTTCGCACCGAGAAAGGGCCGCCTCAGGCACTGAGACCCCAACAAAATATTTGACAAACGCCCCTGCCCTGTCCTAAAACAGCTGGTCTTACCATTTTTCACCCATGCTGGAGACGCAGATGGTTGAGCTTTTTGTCATTCTGATCAGTACGGTTTTTGTTAATAACTTTGTGCTGGCCCGCTTTCTGGGTATCTGTCCCTTTCTCGGGGTTTCCAAAAAAGTTGAAACCGCCCTCGGCATGGGCATGGCGGTTATTTTTGTCATGACCGTCGCTTCCGTGGTGACCTGGTTCATTCAATACCTGATTCTCATTCCTTTTGGCATCGAATATTTACAGACCATAGCCTTCATTTTGGTCATTGCCTCCCTGGTGCAGCTGGTCGAAATGGTGATTCAGAAAACCAGCCCGGTTCTTTACCAGTCCCTTGGCATTTTCCTGCCTCTCATTACCACCAACTGTGCCGTTCTGGGCGTTGCGGTGCTGAACATTCAAAAAGATTACACTTTTCTGCAATCGGTGGTCTTTGCTTTGGGCGCAGGCCTGGGTTTTACCTTGGCAATGGTGCTCTTTGCCGGATTGCGCGAGCGTCTCGATATGTCACCGGTGCCCAAAAGCTTTCAAGGCACAGCCATTGCCTTGATCACCGCCGGCTTACTGTCCCTGGCCTTCATGGGATTCGCCGGGTTGGTGAAGGGGTGACCCCCTGATCCTGCCTGTTTGTCTGACTGCTGGAGAAAGATAAATGTTCGCTTCAATTTTAACCCTGGGGGGAATTGGTCTGTTCGCCGCCGTTGCCCTTGGGGTGGCAGCCAAAAAGTTTGCGGTTGAAATTGACCCGCGCGAACTGGCCGTTCTCGACGCCTTGCCGGGGGCCAATTGCGGCGCCTGCGGCATGCCCGGCTGTGCCGGTTATGCCAAGGCGATTGTCGATGGCAGCATGGCGCCCAATTTGTGTACACCGGGCGGCAGCGAAGCTATTGAAAAAATTGCCCAGATCATGGGCGTCGAAGCCCAAAGCGCCGAGCCTCAGGTGGCGGTGGTTTGCTGCCAGGGCGATAACCAGAAGGCGACCCTGAAATATCGGTATCTGGGCCTTTACGATTGCAACGCCGCCCAGAAGATTGCCGATGGCCCCAAAACCTGCCCTGGCGGATGTTTAGGCCTTGGTTCCTGCGTGCGTGCCTGTCCCTTTGATGCCATCGAAATCACTGCCGCAGGTCTGGCGGTTATCAACCGCGACAAGTGTACCGGCTGCCAGAAATGTGTCGCCCAGTGCCCACGCAGCGTCATCCACATGACCCCACGCCTGGCGGAAACCCACGTCCTCTGCAACAGCACCGACAAGGGCGCACAGGTGCGCAAATATTGCCAGGTCGGCTGCATTGCCTGCCAAATTTGCAAAAAGAACGCTCCCGAGGCGTATCAAATTGAAAACTTCCTCGCCCGGGTTGATTACTCCCATGCGGCCGCCGCTGCGGCCGTCGCCGAAAAGTGCCCAACCAAATGTATCCGTGACTTCAGCCACGGCTACCCCGATGGCAGTAGCTACGGCGTACCGACCCCAGAAAAATTGAGAGGGGAGGCGGTTTGAAACAATGAAATCAGCACTGAAAAATCTGAAAAGTTTCGCAGGCGGGCTGCACCCCCCCGACGGTAAGCATTTTTCCGCAGGCAAGGCGATAGAAATCTGCCCCCTGCCGGAGGAACTGGTTATTCCCCTGGCGCAACATATCGGCGCACCGGCCGAGGCCTGTGTTGAAGTCGGGGCCCTAGTTAAGAAGGGCAGTCCGATCGCCAAGGCTAAAGGCTTTGTTTCCGTACCGATTCACGCCTCAACCTCGGGTGAAGTTATCGCAGTCGAGCCCCGTTTGCATCCCATGGGCAAACACCTGCCCGCCGTGGTGATCAAACCCGACGGCAAGGATCTGTGGGATGACAGTCTGACGGGGGCGGATCCGCAAGATCTGAATGCCGCGGAGCTCAAGAATCGCCTGCAAGCCGCCGGGATCGTCGGCTTGGGGGGTGCCACCTTTCCGACCCATGTGAAATTATCCCCCCCGGCAGACAAGCCCATCGACACCCTGATTCTCAACGGCGTCGAATGTGAACCCTTTCTGACCGCCGACCACCGCCTGATGCTCGAAGAGACGGAACGCATCTTTGACGGCATTGATATTCTGCGCAAAATTCTCGGTATCACTCGGGCGGTGATCGGCATTGAAGCAAATAAACCCGATGCAATTGAACTGCTGACTGCCCGCGGCGCGGCGCGCCAGATTGAGGTGCAGGCCCTGGAGGTGAAATACCCCCAAGGCGCTGAAAAGCAGCTGATCGATGCCATAACCGGCCGTCAGGTACCCTCGGGTACTCTGCCCATGGAAGTTGGCGTCGTGGTGCAGAACGTCGGCACCTGTGCGGCTATCAGCGATGCGATTCGTCGCGGACATCCGCTGGTGGAGCGCGTCGTCAGCATCACCGGCCCGGCCCTGGTCGAACCGAAAAACCTGTTGGTGCGCATTGGTACCTCTCTGCAATTTCTGGTTGATCAGTGCGGTGGTCTCAATGGCGCTGCGGCCAAAATTATTATGGGCGGGCCGATGATGGGCCAGACCCAGCTCTCCCTCGATGTTCCGGCGATTCGCGGTACCTCGGGGGTGTTGATCTTTCGTCAGCAGGATTTGCCACGTTATGAAGCCGGGCCCTGTATTCGCTGCGGACGCTGCATCAGTGTCTGTCCTATTCATTTGCAACCCACCAGCATCGCCGCCTGTGCGCGTCTCGACATGATCGACCAGGCGGCAGGCTATCATGCCCTCGACTGCATTGAATGTGGCTGTTGCACCTATATTTGCCCGGCAACTCTGCCCCTGGTGCAATCAATCCGCTATGCCAAGGCCGCCATCATGGCGCAAAAAAGGACAACCTGAGGTGGAAAACCAGCTTTATTTGTCATCTTCGCCCCATATCCACAATGGTGAAACGACCGACCAGGTCATGCGCAAGGTCATTTACGCCCTGGTGCCTGCCAGTTTGGTGTCTCTTTATTTCTTTGGGCTCCCGGCCCTGAGTGTGCTGCTGATCTGCACCCTGGGGTGCATGGTCTTTGAAGCCCTGAGCTGCTGGCTGAAAAAGATTCCCCAGACCCTGGCCGATGGTTCGGCGGCCCTCACCGGCATCTTGCTGGCCCTCAATTTGCCGCCATCGAGCCCTTGGTGGATATCACTGCTGGGAGCGGCGATTGCGATTTTGATCGGCAAACAGGTTTACGGCGGCTTGGGCCACAACCCCTTCAATCCCGCCCTGGTCGCGCGGGTGGTGCTCTTGATCTCCTTCCCGGTACAAATGACTAACTGGACCGCACCCGCGCCCCTCACTTCAGGATTCGACGCCGTAACCACCGCTACCCCCCTGGGGGAAATGAAAACCGCCGTCATGCTCACCGGCAAACTACCGGCTTTAGCCCAGAGCGGTTTCAGTGATTATCTGCTGGGGAACATGGGTGGGTGCCTGGGCGAAGTTTCAGCCCTGGCTCTGCTTTTGGGCGGGGTTTATCTGCTCTACAAAAAAATTATCAGCTGGCACACTCCCGTGGCGTTTATTGGTACGGTGTTGGTGCTTGGCGGTATTTTCTGGGCGATTGCGCCGGAGAAATATCCCAGCCCCCTGTTTCATCTGGTCACCGGTGGCCTGATTCTCGGGGCCTTTTTCATGGCGACCGACATGGTCACCTCGCCGGTCACGACCAAAGGCATGTTGATTTTCGGCTGTGGCTGCGGGTTGCTGACCTTGCTGATTCGTCTTTTCGGTGGCTACCCCGAAGGGGTTTCCTTCGCAATTCTGCTGATGAACGCCGCTACGCCCTTGATTGATCGCTTCTGCCGTCCGAAAATTTACGGACAGCGCCCGGCAAAGGCCTGATGCTATGAAAGAGATGACCCGCCTGCTGTTGGCCCTGACCCTGATCGCCGTTTGCGCCGGATTTATTCTGTCCCAGGTTGAACGTGCCACCCGCGAACCGATTAAGGAGCAGCGCCGCCTGCAAATGCTCAAGGCCCTCAGCGCCGTGCTGCCCCCGTTTGACAACAGCCCCGATACCGACAAGGTTGAAATACCGGATGGCCTGGACAAAAAAGGTCAGCCGCGCATGAAAACCTTTTATCGTGCCCGTCAGGGCGGCGAACTCAAGGGCGTAGCTTTCAAGGTCATTGCGCCTGATGGTTACAGCGGCAATATCGAGGTCATGGTCGGAGTTGACCCCCAGGATCTTATTAACGGCATTGCCATTGTCTCCCACGCCGAAACCCCCGGCCTGGGTTCAAAAATTAACGAACCCGCCTTTAAAGATCAATTCAAAGGTAAGGGGCTGGACAATGTTGACTGGCGAGTCAAAAAAGATGGCGGCGAATTCGACCAAATTACCGGCGCCACTATTTCACCTCGGGCGGTTGTCGGGGCCGTGAGCAAGGGGCTGGAATTCTACCGCCAACATCGCGCCGAACTGACCACCGATCTGGGAGCCAACCAATGAGTCTGCTGAAGGAATTTTCCAAGGGCCTCTGGAAAGAAAATGCGGTTTTCAAGCTGATGCTTGGCATGTGCCCGGTACTGGCCGTGACCACCAGTGCCGAAAATGGCCTGGGTATGGGCTTGGCGACCACCTTCGTGCTGGTCTGTTCCAACAGCGTGGTGGCCCTGCTGCGCAAGCTGATACCCGCCGGTGTGCGGATTCCGGCATTTATCGTCATCATCGCCTCCTTCGTCACCGTGGTTCAGCTCGCCATGGAAGCCTGGGTTTATGATCTTTATCAGGCCCTGGGCATCTTCATTCCGCTGATTGTCGTCAACTGCCTGATTTTAGGGCGCGCCGAAGCTTTTGCCTCAAAGAATCCCCTGATTCCTGCCCTCGCCGACGGTCTCGGCATGGGCCTCGGCTTCACTCTGGGGCTGTTCATCCTCGGCACCCTGCGCGAATTTTTTGGTTCTGGCGCGATTCTGGGCGTCAATTTATTGGGCAGCTCTTACCACCCCATGCTGTTGATGATACTGCCGCCGGGGGCCTTTATTACCCTGGGGCTGCTGCTAGCTTTGATCAAGCGCGTAACGGCTCGTTCCTGATTTTATGGGCATGATTATGCTTCAGCCGTTCACGACTTGCCCCAATCGGAGGTAATGATCAGTGCAGGTTCATAACTTCCCATGATATCCGAGCAGGACATTCAGATCAGCGCCATTCGAGCCCAGGGCGCCGGTGGCCAGAATGTGAACAAAGTTGCGAGCGCCGTCAGCCTCAGTTTTAACATCAGAACATCATCCCTAGACGACGAGATCAAAGAGCGGCTGCTCAAACTGGCCGATCGCCGCATCACCGCCGAGGGTGTTGTCATGATCAAGGCCCAGCGTTACCGGAGCTTTGAAAAAAATCGCGCCGATGCTATTTTGCGCCTCGAAACCTTGATTGAAAAAGCCACCCAGGTGGCCAAACCACGCCGCCCCACCAAGCCCGGCAAAGCCGCCCGCGCCCGCCGCCTCGACCAGAAAAACCGCCAGGGCCAAACCAAAGCCCTGCGCAGTAAAATCGACTATTAACAAAGATGTAACTGTTTAGCACTTTTTTGTGGGAGCGGCTTTCAGCCGCGAAAATCGCGCCGGAAGGCGACTCCGACAGCGTCATTCCGCCAGTATTTAGCTGAAATCCCAGGTTTTCGGGTTGAAAAATCTGGTTACCCGACAGAATCCCTCGGGGATGACGACCATTGGGTGGACAGGTGAAGAGTTACGGCTTTTTATTGGGCCATTTTGCACTACAGTTGCATTTTATCCGCAGAATAAGGAGACTTCCATGAGCAAAAAAGCGCAAAACGCTAAAGAATATCGCCGCGGTAACCCGGAAAGTAACCTCAAGCGTCGCAGCGCCGACCGTGAAGTACCACCGCGCACGATCAGCAAGAATGACTATGAAAAAGAACTTGCCAAATTACAGATCGAACTGATCAAGCTGCAAGAATGGGTGCGCGCGGAAAAACTTCGGGTGCTGGTGATTTTTGAAGGTCGTGACGCCGCCGGCAAGGGTGGGGCGATTAAACGCATCACCGAATCCCTCAATCCGCGGGTGGTGCGGGTGGTGGCGCTGCCGTCTCCGACCGAACGGGAGCGCAGCCAGTGGTACTTTCAACGTTATGCGGCACAGCTGCCAGCCGCCGGCGAAATGGTGCTTTTCGATCGCAGCTGGTACAACCGCGCCGGGGTCGAAAAGGTCATGGGTTTTTGCAGCAACGAAGAACACGCCGAGTTTCTGCGTTCCTGCCCCGAGTTCGAGCGCATGCTGGTGCGTAGCGGCATCCTGCTGATAAAGTACTGGTTTTCGGTCAGCAACGAGGAGCAGGAGCGCCGCTTTCAGGCCCGCGTCAAGGATCCCACCAAACGCTGGAAACTCAGCCCCATGGATTTGGAATCCCGTTCGCGCTGGGTCGAATACTCCATCGCCAAAGACGAAATGTTCGCCCACACCGACATCAAACAGGCCCCCTGGTACGTGGTCGACGGCAACGACAAAAAGCGCGCGCGGCTCAATGTCATCCATCATCTGTTGCAGATGATCCCCTACAAAGATTTAACCCCAAAACCGATTAAACTGCCTCCCCGCCAGGAGGAAATCGGTTATGTCAGGCCGCCCTTAAGTGACCAGACCTTTATCCCCGAGGTGTACTGAACAGGCAAAAATACAGCTTGCCCCCTGAAGGTGCCATCAAATTGGTTTGCTACAGACGTTTGTCGCGTAACGATGCGCTTCGAGCCCCACGAGATCTACGCCTTTTTAGCTCAGGCAGGAAAAATACATGGTCGAAAATCTTCATCGCCGCGGACTGCTGATAACGATCGGCGCAGTTTTATTGCTCAGCCCTGATTCCATGCTGGTAAAGCTGCTTAGTTGTGATGTTTGGACCATGCTTTTTTGGCGCAGTTTGATCACTGGAATTATCCTGCTGGCCGGGCTGGCGCTGCTCTATCGCCGCCGCCTCATAACCTTGAGCCTGGAATCCGGTCGCTACGGTTTAATGTCGGCTATGATTGCCGCAGCCGGTTCCCTGCTGTTCGTTAATGCCCTGATGCGCACCACCGCTGCCAATACCCTGGTCATTCTGGCGGCGACCCCCTTGTTTGCGGCCCTGATCGGCTATATTTTTATTCGCGAGCGTATTTCACGTGCCACTCTTGCCGCAATTTTCACAGTTTTTTGCGGTATTTTTCTGATTTTTACGCGCAGCCTGGAGCTGGGTGATATGGTTGGCAATCTCCTCGCCCTGGGGGCGGCCAGCCTGTGGGGGGGCAACCTGGTGGTTTTGCGCCAGGCTCGGGCCCACAACATGATCCCCGCCGTTGCCTTTGGCAGCTTGCTCGCAATTCCTTTTGCCTTGGCGGGCGGCTGGCCCGAGGCCATATCTGCGCGCGATGCCGCGTTGCTGCTGCTTCAAGGGTCGCTGGTGCTGCCCCTGTCCTTCGCCCTTATCACTCGCGGCTCGCGTTATTTACCGGCCGCCGAGGTCAGCTTGATTCTGCTGCTCGAAACCCTGCTCGGACCGCTCTGGGTCTGGCTGGTGGTCGGTGAATCCCCCGATCTGTCCACTCTGTTGGCCGGATTGTTGATTCTCGCCACCCTGGTGGTTCATTCCCTGTGGCAGCTTAAAAATAATCCCGCAGAAACACTGAGCCCATAAATTTTCCGCACAAAACTAACGTATTGAGTACATCTTGTCGGGACACAGTGTTTTATGTAACTACAGCTCTTTCCTGGTCGAGAGACCTTTACGTTCAAAAAAGCTTGTTCGCGCAGAGCCGCAAAGAAGGGCGAAACCCTTTGAGAGCAAAGAGGCACAAAGAACCGATTACGCTAGAGAAAAATAAAAGTTATGGCCCGAATTGAAGCCTTAAGACTCTGGTTTTTCTCTGCGCCTTTGCGGCTCTGCGCAAAACACCCTTGACTCTCACGGTCATTTTTACACCAAGGCTACTGAACAGTTAGGGGTTTATTTGTTGACACCCTTTCCAATTGATATTCGTCGATTATACTTGTGGAGGTCGTGCCTTTTCTTCTGCTTTGCTATGAGGTTTGCTCATGTCTGACCATCCCTGCCCGCCGGATCCCCATCCCGATCTTGACCCCATGATGAACGTGATTAAGAGCTACCTGGAACATCTGGAATATTCCCTGGGGAAAGATAAATACTCGGCCACCTGCTACGATATTTACACTGCCCTGGCCTATGCGGTGCGCGATCGCATGATTGAACGCTGGCTTGATACCCAGCAGGCTTACTATCACAGCGATCAGAAACGCGTTTACTACCTGTCGATGGAATTTCTCATGGGGCGCACCCTCGAAAACAGCCTGATAAACCTGGGCTGCTACGACGATTTTCGCAACGCTATCACCTCTCTGGGCTACGACTTTGATAAAATTGTTGACGATGAACACGATGCCGGGCTGGGTAATGGGGGGCTGGGCCGGCTGGCGGCCTGTTTTCTTGATTCCATGGCGACCATGGCGATTCCCGCCTACGGTTATGGCATCCGCTATGAATACGGCATTTTTCGCCAAAAGATTGTCGATGGCGCCCAGGTAGAAATCCCCGATAACTGGTTGCGCTATCGCAACCCCTGGGAATTGGATCGCCGTGATCGCTTGCATCCGGTGAAATTTTATGGGCGGGTAGTCAGTTCAAACGATGAGGATGGCAAGCTGCAACATCGCTGGGTCGATACCGAAGATGTGATGGCCATGGCCTACGACATGCTCATCCCCGGCTATGAAACCCACACGGTCAACACCATGCGTTTATGGAGTGCCAAATCAAGCCGTGAGTTTGATCTGAAATTTTTTAATCAGGGCAATTATATCCGCGCCGTTGAGCAGAAGATGAATTCGGAAAATATTTCCAAGGTTCTCTACCCGGCCGATGATGTGATTGAGGGCAAGGAACTGCGTTTCAAACAGGAATATTTTTTGGCCTCAGCCACGGTTCACGATGTAATCTATCGCTTTAAGAAAAAACATGCAGATTTAACTTTGCTCCCCGAAAAAGTTGCCATTCAACTTAACGACACCCACCCTTCCCTGGCGATTCCTGAATTGATGCGGGTGTTGCTTGACCTTGAAAGGCTTGAGTGGAACGCGGCCTGGCAGATTGCCCAAAAAACCTTTGCCTACACCAACCATACCATTCTGCCCGAGGCGCTGGAAAAATGGCCAATCTGGTTTTTTGAGCAGATACTGCCCCGTCATCTGATGATTATTTATGAGATCAATGAACGCTTTCTCAGCGAGGTGCGCGCTGCTTTCCCTGGCGATGTTGGTAAATTGGAACGTATGTCAATTATCGAAGAGCACTGGGAGCGCAAGGTGCGCATGGCAAATTTGTGCATCATTGCCAGCCATTCCGTTAACGGGGTGGCGGCCCTGCATTCAGAAATCATCAAAAACCAGCTGTTTCACGATTTTTATCAGATGTACCCCGCACGCTTCAATAACAAGACCAATGGCGTGACCCAGCGTCGCTGGCTGAAAAAATCCAACCCCCGCTTGGCCGCTCTGATCAGCGAGAAAATCGGTTCTGGCTGGGTGACAAAACTCGACGAATTACAGCAACTGCTGCCTTTGGCCGAAGATGCCGATTTTGTGACGCGCTGGCAACAGATCAAGCACAGCAACAAACAGGCCCTGGCGGAGTATATTCAACAGCACAACGGCATCAGCATTGATCCGGCGTCGCTGTTCGATTGTCAGGTCAAGCGCATTCACGAATACAAACGCCAGCTGCTCAATGTGCTGCACATTATTACCCTGTACAACCGCATTAAAGAAAACCCCGCTCTTGATCTGGTGCCGCGCACCTTTGTGTTCGGCGGCAAGGCGGCGCCAGCCTACTTTATCGCCAAGTTGATTATCCAGCTCATCAGCGCCGTCGGCAATCTGGTCAACCATGATCCGCTGGTGCGCAATCGGATCAAAGTGGTTTTTCTGGCCAATTACAGCGTGTCCCTGGCGGAAAAAATTTTCCCGGCGTCCGATCTCTCCGAGCAAATTTCCACCGCCGGAACCGAAGCTTCAGGCACCGGCAATATGAAGTTTGCCCTTAACGGCGCCCTGACTATTGGCACCCTGGATGGTGCTACGATTGAAATGATGGAAGAAATCGGGCGGGAGAATATGTTTATCTTTGGGATGACGGCCCCGGAAGTTCAGTCTCTGCGTGCCAAGGGTTACAACCCGCGGGATTATTACCAGCACAACCCCCAGTTGCGCCAGGTGATCGATATGATTGCCGAAGGGGCCTTTTCTCCCCGCGAGCGCGGCCTGTTTCGACCGCTTGCCGACAGCCTGCTGAATCAGGGGGATCAGTATATGTTGCTGGCCGACTACGCCTCTTACCTTGCCTGTCAGGATCGGGTCAGCGACCTTTACCGCAAACCGGCCGCCTGGGCGCGCACTGCTATTCTGAACACGGCAAAAATGGGGAAATTTTCCAGTGACCGCACCATCGCCGAATACGCCGCCGACATCTGGAATGTGGCCCCTTTCCCGGTCGAAAATTTCCGCCACGAGGAGGAGGATCAGGGCAAGCGTTCCACCCCTTAATTCAGCCCGGCACTGCCGAGGGTAAAGAGTTTTTGCACCACGGCTGTGGCCAGGGCATCACCAATCTTTTCCAGGGCCAGAATGCGCGCCCGGCTTTCCACCTGTGAACCCTCCCGCACACTAGTGCGCAGGGCATCCAGGGGCTGACCGTCGGGGAGCAGAAAGCGGGTTTCAACCGTCGCCATAACCCAGTGCAAGGGGCCATTGCCCTGATAGGGTTCCAGCTGAATGCGCGCATCAATCTGCATATCCCCCGGTTGATTGATCTGTGGAACCAAACCGAGCTTTGCCAGGGCTGAAATCATTGCTCCTTCGACAACACCCTTCTCGTCACCAGTGAGTTTAAGATTCAGCCGGATATCGGCAGCGGTTTTTTCGGCCCAGCCCGCCACTTCAGCCGCCGAGGCCGGTGCGGCCGCCACATAGCCCGAGGGCACCAGAATCGCCAGGTCTGCCGCCAGCTGACGCCGTCGCTCATAGCGTTGCAAGGCCCGCAGATAACTCGCCAGGCGCTCGATGGCGTGGTTTTGTTTTTTTGCCCTGGTCAGATCATTGCTGATGGCCAGATCGATATCGGCCAGTTCCTGCCGCAGGGGGTGGGCCGCCTGGCTGCGGTCGAGCACGGCCAAAGCATAAATCTCACGGGGCTGTTTTTCCCAAACTTCCGCAATCCGTGCGCCGCTGAGAATGCGATGGGTGGTTGTGATCAGCTGGGAACTGGCTTGTTGCTCATAGCCACTGCGTTCCCCCGATGCCAGTCGATTAAGCCAGAAAGATTCGGAACTGGTTTGGGTCGATTGAATCGCAACAGAAAAAATTCGCGCAATCGCCGCCCGGGCACGATCTTCCGCCTCCTGACGCTTTTCGGCACTGCCGACTCCGATCAGCCAGGCATCCTCCGGATAGTTCGGGCTGTGACCTGCGATCCAATCCGGCACCTTGGGCGCGCAACCACTGGTCAGGAGCAGAAAAATCCCGCACAAAGCTAACGCCAACTTCTGCATACTCAACCTCCATCAATAAATGCGGTGAAAAGCAAACCCGACACCACGGGCCGGGACTACCAGGGTTCCTTCAATAGTGCGCCCTTTGGCCGTCAGGCGATAGCGATGCTCACCAGGTTCTAGCGGCAGCGCCGCCATTTGAACCCTTGCCGGTAAACCCGTCCAACTGCGCAGGTCGGCATTTTCGCTCAGTACATTGAAAATGCGCACCAGAGCCCCGGCGCCACCGCCGTGCTGCTTTTCAAGTTTGCGCGCGGCGATTTCCTTGGCCAGGGTGCGCGCAATCGCCTTGGCCAGCACACGACCGATACGATCTTCCAGGCTTTTGACCGCGATAGCCGCAAGATTTTCAACCGGATAAAGCGGCACCGCCTCCTTCTCGATCCACACGTTTGTCGGGGAAGAAGTCTCCTGCCGGGCCACAAATTCAGGCAGCGCCAACTTAACAGGAAAACCGTGTTCTGTCGGGAAAATCGCCATCCGTTCACGCTTAACCGGGATTTGTCCCCCATTGACCAGCACCACCGCCAGAGCGTCAATTTTTACCGGGGTGACGCCCTGCTCCAGCGCCCGACGGCGGTAGTCATCGCGCTCCGTTAGCAGCCCGGAACGCTGGGCCGTGGTTGTCAGCAGGCTCCAAAGGATGTCCGGCACTGCCACGCCGTAGACTCCGTGGGTGGCGTTAAAGCTGTCCAGGGCCAAGCGGTAAGAGATAAAGGCGTTGTTCCAATCCTGCTGCGCCTGATGGATCAAGCCCGTGAGCAGCCGCAAAAAACCATCTTCCTTAAAAATAGTTTTACCTTCGTAGGCGTCGCTGAACTCTTGTAGTTTAAGATCTACTCGGCGCGCCTCAATTCCGGCAGCTTCCAGATTCCCCAGCGCCAGATAGTTGAGAGCCTTGTAGTAATTGAGATACACGACCTCATAGTCGGCACCGGTATAGGCCATGATCTGGTCGTTGGTCAGAAAGGAGAGGGTACCGGCACTGACACTTTGGGTAAACAATTCTTCGCTCAGCTGGTCGGCCTGCTCAAAAACTTCATTGCTTTGTTGGTAGCTGCCCTGTTCGTGGAGCAGCAGGCCGCGGGTCATGAGATACAGCAGGCGATCATTGGAGCTTTTGGCCAGCCGCGATTTGTCAAGTTCGACCAGGGCCGCATCGTAGCGTCCGGCAATCGACAGATCCTGCACCTGGTGCTGCACCTGTTTGGCCGCTGAGCAACCGCTGGTTGCGGCCAGCACAACGCAGAGCAGAGCAGAGCGAAGTTTGACCCAGCTGTCAGTAAGAAGAAATCTACCCACGCAGCGTTAAAATCCGAAGCGGCGGCGATCAACAAATTTCTTAATTTTCTTGTTGCCAATCCACACCTTGCGATTATTGGTCATATCAATCAGCTCAAGATCGACCTGATAGAAAACCACCTTGTCGCCCCCCTCTTTATCGACAATGGAATTGATCGCACCAATCAGCATGTAATCGGCGCCCGCTTCCATTCCCGGGGCTTTGCGAGTTTCGGGCGCAGCATTCAGATCCTGGTCAAGGCGTTCATCGCGCACCCCAAGACGCTCCTCGGCCGAAGCCACAAAATTGGCGCGGCCCGAATTGATCAGCGCCCGTTCAAGGTCTTTGGTAAAGGTTTCCGTCGCGATATGTTCGCTTGAACGATTACGAATGGCACCAACAATTACGTCGGGCTTTTTACCCTGGCGCTGGCTGAACTCCGTCAACCAGGGGTGGTTAAGGCAATCCTGCACCATGGCTTCTGAAACCATCTGGCTGTCGGTGTCATTCCAACGCCCGGACATATCCTTCACTTCGTCGATCTCCATCCGTTTCACACTGGTGCCACAGGCCGCGAGCAAGAAGGTCAGCAGCAAAAACACCATCATTTTCAGCAAGTTCATGGTTATATCTCCGCGTTATTGTTTATTCATCCGGTTGAAAGCCTGCTCGGCATGGTCACGCACATAGCCGCGAAAGCCCTCATCCAGGGCTCCCATCTCTTCAATCGCCGACTTGAAAGCCACAACATCCAGTTTGGCCAGGGCATAGATGTTGTCGGTTTCGGGCCTGCGCCAGAATTCGACCACCCGGGCGCCGCGCACCGTGACTTCGGCTAAATTTTTCATGGTCGCATCAATATGCTGCTCTTCCTGCATGGCCTTGTTGGCCTGGGTTTCGGTAGCCACCTGATAATCGCGATAGAGATCGGTCACATAACTCTTCAACTGACGCGCAATCTCGGCGCGGGCGCGTTGCTCGGCAGTTTCGCGTGACAGCGACGGGCTGGCGATACCGGTGACCACGCCGACACCGTAAAAAACCTTGGTCTCGTCATCATCAAAGGCGCCGCTGCCCATATTCACCCAATCGGGCGCACCGGCCACCAGTTTGCTCTTGCTCGAACACCCGGCAACCAGTGCCAGCGCGACACAAAGAAGAACAACAAGGCATAATTTCAGATTTCTTTCCATAGTCCGGCTCCTTTAATGTTTGGCGACCACCGCAAAAAAGTCGCCCTCAGGCTCAATTAACGCAGTTGAGATCAGCGGGTTGGTTATGATGAGGAAAACAATACCACAAAAAAAATGATTTTGATCTTCTTTGCGCCGTTGCATCTCTGTGCGATAAACATTTTTTTTGGAGGGCTCCCGAACAGAAAAGGGCTGAATGGTTACCGGTTTTTTATGGACATCTGGGTTCAGTCGTGACCCAACGGTGGTTAAGACGTTTGAATTGATGTCTCGCAATTTGACTTGATTTTCACAGGTGGGAGTGCTAAAAGTGTTGCCCGTGTTGCACAGGAAAATGATGTCGGGGCGTAGCGCAGTCTGGTAGCGCACCTGCTTCGGGAGTAGGGGGTCGGAGGTTCAAATCCTCTCGCCCCGACCAGTTTTCCTCCAAGAGATTCATCAAGTGAACCCACCCCGGATTCGGAGTGGGTTTTTCTGTTTGTGGGTTCCGGTGTGATTCCGGTGCAGTGGTTTTCTTGTCCCAGGGGACGGTGACGGCAGAGAGTGACCGTTTTGGTGCTCCGGGGTGGGGTTTGACTCCGGGGGGGTGTCCGGGGCGACAAAAGAAAACCCCTCGCGTCGGGGTGGTTCGCATTTTTCAACAGGTTGGCTGAAGTAATTTTGTAGTCGCCCGTCCCAATCTGTACATCATTAAACCGTTTGCCACGCCTTCAACTGCCTTAGAGCCAACGACTTTGGCAATTTTGGAACCAACCTGCCCAAAATGGCTCACCACCAAATCATTCAGAGACTCTGCAAAAGATTCGGTTAAATCTTGAAGTTCACCAGCGATATACGCTTGACTGATAGCATGAAAAAGAATGAATCCCGTGCCAAGATTGCTGACCCTAAGATTGTAAAGGGTCATCATATCGCGAACCATTGACAAGCTAAGGGAAAGGACAATCGCCTGATCACCCGGCCAGCGACAGCCTGGTACGTTCTTCCTCGCCAAGAAACGACGGATCCATGATGTAGGCTTCGTCAAGCAACTGCTTCAGTTCGGCACTCGTTAATGGCCGGTAGCTTGGGGGGTTGGCTTCGTAAACATAGTCTGGCCCCCCAGGATAGAGGGCCAAGGCGCCGGCGCAGTCGCCCCCCAGGGCGGCAAGGAGCCCAAAATCGTCATCCGGGGAAACCCGGTGTTTACTGGCAAAGTGATCGCGCACTTGTCCTTCGGGCAAAAGATTTGAGAAGAAGGCCTTTGATGCCTCGGGAGGAAACGGCTCGATTTGGAGCGGTAGAGAAAGTGAAAGAGGAATGGGGGCCTTGCTCCCGGGCCAGCTGGCCTCGTAGTTGAAGGAGTACTCGCCGCTGTCCTCGCCAATGAGGGTTCCGACCTTGGCGGTGTCAATATAAACGTGAAGTAAATTTCTCATAGATCGATCAGTGTTAATCTCTCGTGTCGGCAATCAGGTCGATGCCGAGGGTGTTGAGAAGATAGAGAACCTTGCCAATCTCTGCGGTTTTCTTGCCGCGCTCGACCTCCGAGATAAACTTGACGCTGACGCCGCTGAACTCGGCGACCTGTCCCTGCGTCAGGTTCTGGACCTTGCGCTTCTTGCGCAGCAGCTCGCCCAGATCCTTCGGGTTGGTGATCGCAATGCCGCGGTCGGTGATGATGGTCACCTGCTCCTCCTGGCTGACGTGCCGTGATGCTGTTGGCGAAAATTGTACCGTACGGTGAATGTTGGGACTAACATTCACTGCGGACAAGAAAAAACTACCGAACGGTAAAAAAATGTAATTCACATGCGGATTAGATCAAAAATTATCCCGAAGGGTAGAAAACTTTGATTTCAAAAAAGATACGTAACCATTCAGCTCTTTCTTGGTCGAGAGACCTTTACGGTCAAAAAAGCTTGCTCGCGCAGAGCCGCAAAGAAGGGCAAAAACCTTTTAGAGTAAAGGCACAAAGAACCGATTAAGCTGGAGAAAAACAAAATTTATGCTCTGTTTTCAAGCCAT
>Ga0210028_1001674_pt1 | contig 18464 bp, 22 predicted proteins | sample CryGeymeta201513_FD_185468 | JGI IMG/M metagenome (GOLD analysis project Ga0210028, IMG submission 185468) | Groundwater microbial communities from Crystal Geyser aquifers in Utah, USA - Crystal Geyser metaG 2015-13 (SPAdes) (version 2) | ecosystem: Environmental > Aquatic > Deep subsurface >...
AAATTCGTAATTGATAATTAATTTTGGGCTCATAGCGTAATGGCTATCGCGCTTCTATGGCATAGAAGAGATTAGGGGTCCGATTCCCCTTGAGTCCACCATTATTTCACTCTTGTATTCCTGCTCAAAAACACTATATTTAGTGATACATGAACACCATATTACCCAAACGCATTGCCGTTTTATATGCCGATGCCAAACATGAATACTTCCCCAGTGAACAGGTATATATATCCGAAGTTGAGGCCAAAGATCGCACTGCCATCGTCGCTTCACGTTTACAAAAAATGGGTATTGACGCTACTACTTTCCCAGGTAATGCTCAACTAACCGACAATTTGAAGAAATATAAACCTGATTTTGTTATCAATTGTGTTGATTCTGTTTACGGTCAAGAATATTTATGTGCCACTATTCCTGCCACTCTCGAACTTCTGCAAATCCCCTACACTGGTACCGGAGTTATGGGCATGACCATTAACACCAACAAATTTTTTACCAAAAATATTTTAGAACAATGGGGTATCACCACTCCCAAATGCCAACTAATCAAAGAATCTGTCGACGAGCTTGATGTTATTATGGATTTTCCCCTCATTGCCAAACTCAATGATTTTCATGGTTCTATCGAAATTAGTGACGACTCTGTCTGCGTCGACGAAAAATCACTTAAAACTCGTTTCAAATATTTACACGATATTTATAAATCTCCTATCCTAGTTGAAGAATACATTGCTGGACGCGAAGTCTCGGTTCACATCATTGAAGGTATAAATACTAAAGTCTACGCTGGTGAAAAAGTTTTTAAGCCCGAATATAAGGGTAAATACAACATTGCCACCTACAACAACAATTGGGGTACCGAAGATATTTTTACCTACGTCAAATACGATTTACCCGACCGAGTCAAAGAAAGCCTAAAAAAAAGCCTTCGATGTCCTCAAGCTTGAAGACTTTGCCAAATTTGACCTTCGTGTCGACGCCAGTGGTCGCCATTACATCATTGACGTCAACGCCAACCCCACCTTAGGACCAACCGAATGTTCCATCAGTACCGTTTTGGGATTGTACGACCTTTGCTTTTTGAAGATATCCTCCAAAAACTAATCATCAATACCCTCTCCGACCCCGATAATCATATAACAACATAAATTCCAAGAAACAATAACCAATTTCCAAACAATTACCAATTTTTCAAATTACAATTTCCAAAAGTTTGGTTATTGAATTATTGGTTATTGGATGTTGTTTGTTTCTTGTTATTTGGTTATTGGTTATTAATAATATTGGCTATTTTCTGACCAATATCGGCAAACTCTTTTTCTTTCCATCCCCTAGTCGTCATCGCCGGACTTCCAATTCGTATTCCTGACGGTTTAAACGGGCTACCCTTGTCATGGGGAATAGTGTTAGCATTAACAATTATTCCCTTTTCTTCCAGCTTTACCGCCACTTCTTTACCTTTTTCAAAACCAACATCAACTACCATCAAATGATTTTCTGTTCCAAATATATGTATGGGCGCAAAGCCTTGCGCCCCTTCAATTAGTCCAATTTTTAATGCCTGCGCATTTTTTACTATCTGCTTCGCATACAGTTTAAATTCCGGCAAAGCATCCTCCTCAAAAGCTACCGCCATGGCCGCAATTGTCGCCATATGTGGACCACCTTGTAATCCCGGAAATACTGCTCGATCAATTAATTTTGTTAAATTTGCATTTTTATCAAGTCCCTTTTTCGTTACTCCAATTATTGCTCCCCGAGGACCACGTAAAGTTTTGTGAGTTGTCGAGGTAATTATGTCCACAAACGGTACAGGATCGGGGTGTACTCCACCAACAATCAAGCCAGCAATATGAGAAATATCAGCCACCAAATACGCACCCACACTATTGGCAATCTCGCCAAACTTTTTCCAATCTAATATCCAAGGGTAAGCTGTCGTCCCCGCAAAAATCAACTTTGGTCTAGTTTGATCTACTAACTGATATAGTTTATTATATTCTATTTTACCTTCATCGTTTACGTCATATTGAACACTATTAAAAAATTTACCAGAAAATGTAATGTTGGGGTGACCGTGTGTCAAATGCCCCCCCGAAGACAACTTTAAACCACATATTGTTTTACCTGGATTTACCAATCCCATTAAAACCGCCCCATTGGCCGGACTCCCTGAATATGGTTGTACATTCAAATACTCTACCCCAAACAATTTTTTACCCCTATCAATTGCCAATTGCTCGATTTCGTCAATAATTTTATTACCCTGATAATATCGTTTGCCCACATACCCTTCGGCATATTTATTTGACAAATCTGACCCCAAAGCTTTTTTTACATTCTCCGAAATAAAGTTCTCCGAAGGAATTAAATACACCAATTCTTTTTGTTGCTCTTCCTCTTTTTCGATTAATTCAAATATTTTATCCATTCCTTATTTTAACTCAAATACCACCTAAAAAAAGCCCTAGATCAAAAAAAACATTATTTACAAAAAATCTTACTTGCTATACAAAAAAAATAATATTTACCTTGTGCCACAGAATTATTTCCTGCGTAAAGTTTATTCATTCTATTAGATTCTCTGTGTTTTTCTCTTATTATATCTCGATAATTACCTTTCGCTTCTGCCTCAGTAGCTAGAAACAAAAAACCGATTAACATCAAAAACATCACCACCAAAACATTTTTATTGTTCATTTTATACTTAACAAATAAGTATCACAATATATCAGAGATACCCCATAATATCAAATTCAATACAAAAAGTAAATTTACACCTTATCTTATCGTCATTGATTAGGTTACTTTAAATTAATTTTACATTTTGGACATATCGATACTCCCTCCCCCACCTCTTCCCCACAAACAGGACAAACTAATTTGCCATTTACTCGTTGCAACTCGGTAAATGGTTGACTATTTATCATCTCAATTTTAAAATTATAAACTTTTTCAATTCCATACGCCGTTCCATGTCCTCCAACTGCATTAATTAAAAATCCCTGTCTCGCCATAATAGTTTCAAACAAAATATTATTTCCCTGTGCCCTATCTTTTGCGTACAAAACTGCCTCTAACACCTTTTCTTTTTGTTTTTGTTCTCCACTATTTTCAATAAATTCCCATAAATTGTTAAAATCTGGCATCAGTTTTTGACACTCTTCCAGCCATTTTTCCTGATTATCGATTTTAAAACCTATTGGTTGTCGTCGCAATTCCTCAATATTACCAATACATTTTCCATTTTTACCAACTAGTTCTTTACCCAAATTCAAAGATTCATCCTGATTTTTTAACAATGGTATTCCATATCCCTGCAAATTCCATTCATTATTTTTAAAAAATGGTAAATAAATATTTAGTCGACCCTCTTTATACGACCCACCTTCCGGACTAATCCACACCACCATATTGCTTCCATTTTTTGCCAATTCAAAAGCATTTATTGTTGCCACTCTTTCTGCATCTGAATGTTCATTCCAACCCCATTCATCTTGTTCTATTCTCTTTTCACTATATTTATCTGCCTTAACAATTCTTCGTCGTACATCATCAACCTTAGCCTCTTCTCGAAAAACTTTTTCAATATCACCAACAGGACTACTATTTACATCATAAAACTTATTTTTATTTTCTACATTTATCATTCTTATGCTCGAAAGATTCTGGGGCTCGGACTATAACCGTAGCGGGACAACTATTCTTCTTGTCTACTTAACAAATAAAAATAATCCGACAATCTATTTAAATAAACAATAATTGTTTTTAAATTTAAAATTTTAAATTCTAAATTTTCCAAAGCTACCACTCTTCTCTCCGCCCGTCTGACAACTGTTCTCACCCAATTTAATTTCCTTGCCTTTTCCTTTTTAAAAATCAAAAACTTTGTTACAGGTTTTAATTTCTTCTCCAATTTTTCTATTTCATTTTCCAAATTCGTAATTCGTAATTCGTAATTCGTAATTTTATTGCCACAGGCAATAGCTCCCATTATTTCATACAAATCTTTTTGTATTTCAACTTCCTCAATTATCGCTTGCAGTTCATCTATTGTTCCTATCGCCTCAATAATTTTACTATCTTTTTTTACTCGCCTACCGGCGACTGAGGTATATCCCTTATCCCCAGTTTTAGTTGTAATTGACATAAATATTATTATTTTATTTTGGTAGAGACGTTCTGCAAAACGTCTCTACCATCGATTATTATTTGTTTTCTTCTATTAATTTAAATCTTGGTTTTAAATTTCCATCAATTTTGACGTTTTCCAAAAACATCTCAAGTGGTCTTACCCAAATTAAATTTTCTCCGTATTTTGCCCGATAAACAACCAGTTCGGATAAGTCCTCACTGTGGTGCGCAACACCGATAAGATCATATCTTTTACCACTATAATATTTATACCCCCCCCTACAACCAATGTTCTTGCTTTTTCAGATAATTTTATTTCTTCTGGCATTTATTTTTTTAAATTATTAATTGATTAAAAATTTTAAATTAAAAATTAAAAATTATGTTCTTTCTTAAGAACATTTTGAATATCCGCAATAACTATTACTACATTTAAAACATCCTTCCTCCGCATACAATGGCGACCCACAATCCGGACACGAACTAAATTTACTTTCCAAATCAGCCAATTTTGTCCTAACTATTTGTAATATATCAGTCTTTATTTCATTATTCTTAGGTAACTCCAACCTGTCTTTTTCCCCTTCAAATAAATCCAGCTGATCCCCCTTAGCTATTTCTAGCAATGCTTTGCCAACCGCATCAAACATACTCAGTATCATATTATTGCCAAACCCAATTTTTTGCCCACAAGAAATTCCTACTAGCTCATCAGCTACTTCTTCCAAATTAGCTCCATATTTAAGTGCCAACGATGCCAATCGTCCCGTCACTTCTGCCGACCCCGCCATATAGCCCCCCGATTTCCCCAAATTTACAAAAATTTCTACCGGTCCATCTCCATCTTCAAAAAATACCGAAATGTACACCTTTCCTGCATCACAACTTTTTTGTAATCTTACCCCTCTCGCCGCCTCCGGTGTTTTTTTCTTAGTTTGTAATTTTCGTAATTGATCATTGGTAATTGTTTGGTTATTGGTTATTGTTTCTTGATTATTTTTAACAGTTTGTATTACTTCCTTTTTCCTACTCCCTGATCTATATATAGTAATGCCCTTTGTCCCTAAGCTATAAGCCAAAAGATAAGCGGTTCTCACATCTTCAACCGTTGCCTCTTTGGGAAAATTAATAGTTTTCGAGACAGCATTGTCAGTATATCTTTGAAAAGCCGCCTGAATTTTGATATGCCATTCCGGACTAATTTCCAAAGCTGTTATAAAAATATTTTTTAAATCTTGCGGAATTTCCTCAATCCCATTCAATTTCCCCCCGTTTTTAACCACTTTATCCAACAACTCTTCACTATAAATATTTCTTTTTTTAAGTTCTTCCACAAACACCTGATTCATTATATATAATATTTTACCTTCCACTGTATTTTTTTGATAACCTAAGGAAAACATCGGCTCGACCCCAGACGACGTATCCGCCACCATGGAAATTGTTCCCGTCGGAGCGATAGTCGTCAATGCCATGTTACGAGGACGATAAGCCGTCCCAGCAAACACACTCTCCTCCCAAGCCGGAAATACTCCCCGTGTCAACGCTAGTTCTACTGTCGCTTTTTTCGATTCATCATTAATAAACTTCATCACTTTTTCCGCCCAAATAATTCCATCGGGAGAATCATAACGAATTCCTAATTTAAATAACATATCAGCAAAACCCATTACCCCCAAACCAATTCGGCGAGTTTTTGAGACCATTTCTCTAATTTGTGGCACTGGAAACTGGTTTACCTCGACCACATTATCCAAAAATTCCACCCCTTCATGTACTACTCTAGCTAAATCCGTCCAATCCAAATCAAACCCCGAAAATACGTCATTGCGAGGAGTCATCGACGTGGCAATCTCCCCACGGGATTGCTTCCCCAGCAGCTGCCGAGTCGCAATGACAAACCGCGACAAATTTATACTCCCCAAATTACACGCGTCATAAGGCAAAAGTGGTTGTTCACCACAAGGGTTAGTGGCTTCTATTATCCCCAACTTTGGTACCGGATTACTACTACTTTCATTCATTCTGTCGATAAATACTAGCCCAGGATCACCAAATTGCCACGCCAATCGAGTAATCAAATTAAAAACTTTATAAGCATTCAATTTTATGGTCACCTGTCCATTTTTTGGATTAATTAGTTCATAACCTTCACCCTCGTTTGTCGCTTTAGCCCAATCATAAAGTTTTGTTACTTCGACTTCAATTTCCCGTAATCTTACATCAACATCACGATTTCCCTCCGCAATTCTTATTTTTTCCACCACTTCCTCGGGTATCAAATCGTTACTAACAAACTTTTTATCACTCTCGATTTTGTCCATAAACTTATTGGTTACGGCCAGTGATATATTAAAATTTGTCAAACAATATTCGTCCAGTTTTACCACCGCAAAACGCAATACATCAGGATGTTCGATTGACAGCATTCCCATATTTGCTCCTCGTCGCACTCCACCTTGTTTTATTTGACTTGTCACATCGTTATATGCCTGCATAAATGACACTGGACCGACAGTAGTTCCCCCACTACTGGCGATATAATCTCCACTCGGTCTCAATCTCGAAAACGAAAACCCAGTTCCCCCACCACTTTTGTGAATCATGGCCATATCCTTCATTGTCGTTAAAATCGATTCCATCGAGTCATCAATCGGTAGCACAAAACAGGCCGACAATTGTTGCATTTTTTTGCCAGCATTAACTAAACATGGTGTATTTGGTAAAAACTTTTGACTCACCATCATTTCATAAAAAGTCACTGCTTTGGCATTTATTTCTTGATCCTCAATTTGATTATTTGTGATTTGTTGGTTGTTATTTGTTTGGAAATTGTTTGTTGTTTTTTGGAAATTTAGATTTGCTTTAGCAATATTGTAAGCCACTCTCCAAAAAATGTCTTTTACTGTTTCAGTCAACTTTCCATCTTCTCCTTTTATACCATATCGACTTTCCGTAATATATTTAGCATTATCTGATAACACTGGCTCGATTAATCCATTAATCATTTTTAATTTAAACATTTTAATAAATAACAATTTCCAAATCTACAAGATTCATATATTTTTTGGAATTTGCAATTTGTTGGTTGTGATTTGTTTGGAAATTGTAGATTTGTCATTTGGAAATTTTGCTTAAATTATAAATTTGTTTTTTGGAAATTATCTATAAGCTCTTGAAAATCAGCGATATTTTTTATATTTTTATAAATTGTGGCAAACCGTATATAAGCTACTGGGTCAGTGCTTTTTAATACTTCCATTACAATTTCAGCAATTTCTCGACTCGGAATTTCTACTGATTCCCAGTTAAGTAATTTCATTTCAATTTCGTCAATTAATTTAGACCGCTTCTCATCATCCACTCGCCACAACGCCTTCTCAAAACATTTTTGTAGTTTCTCTCGAGAATAATCCTCTACCCGCCCATCTTTCTTTATCACCTTTAATTCAATATTGCTAACTTTTTCATAAGTCGTAAATCGTTTGTTACATTTTACGCACTCCCGCCTACGTCTCGTCGCCTTGCCATCCATCGCCTCTCGCGACTCAAGCACGTTACTTTCATCAAAATTACAATAAGGGCACAACATAGAAACAATTTTTAATTTCTAATTTAAAATTTACAATCAATTCTTAATGTTTTAATTTAAAATTTATAAATTGTTGAATTATAAATTGATTAAAAATTTAAAATTGTAAATTACACTGTGTGTAGTGTATATCATCCATCATAACCGCTACCCTTGGTGCATGTCAACTATCATTTAATATATAAAATCAGTATCACTCCCCCTCAACTCCCCCGAGTACATTTTATGTTCAATTACTTTTCCTTATATATTTTCAGTCTTTCAATCATCTCAAAATCCTTCACGTTTTTTGTAACCAATGTTAAATTGTTTACCATACAAACAGAAGCAATTACCAAATCAAATAATGGTCTCAATTTTCCCAGTTTCAAATACTTCGCTTGAATCTCTCCATATTTCTTTGCACACTTCTCGTCAAATGGTAGTATTTTCATTTCTCCCGCTTCAATAAATTTACGATACCAATCTCTTTCAAAATTAATATTTTTCGCCATATATAAACCCTGAAAATATTCTGCTGTTACGATACTACAAATTTCACACTCTTCAATATTAATCTTTTCCAGTAATTTAATGACACTCGTTTCTTTTCTACCTAAATCAATCAATATATTTGTATCCAACAGATATTTTTTTGTCATAGTTGGCTTCCCCTCGCCACTGCTTTATCAGTTAATCTTTTGGCCTTCAGCATATCATTAGCCACTTCCTTACTTAATCCTCCATACAAATCATACCAACCTAATTTTTTTACATTCGTTTTAGCCAATAATTTTATCTCAAAATTCCACATCCTATCCTTTTTAACCAATACTCTATCCTTTCCCATCTGCAACGCCGTCAAAATATTAAAAAAATTGTTTCTGGCATCCGTCGCCGTATAAATTAATTCATCCATACTCTATTATGTACACAATGTACACATTTGTCAAGATGTACGTTACCCGTCACATTTTTTATTCAATTTTTATTTTCCAAATTCCTGACTCCCCTAGCAATCGAAACAAGACTATCCTTTATTGAAGTAACCATCTTGTTTTCTGAACCATCAAATACTTTCACCATTTCAGATTGTGTATTGGCCTGCATAGCTAGAAATGTTTCCGTCCCTGTTCTCTCAGCTAACGATAACGCCCCCCGTTCAGCTGCTCTTTTTGATATATAAAGCATAGAATCTGCATAATCTCGAAAATTACCAAATCTCATTAGACCTTCCAACGCCTCATTACGAATTCTGATTTCTTCTGCATCCATCCCTCTATCTTCTAATAATAAATTTTGTTCTTGACCAGCTGACTGTAATTCTGTCACCATTTTATATTTTTTAAAAAATAATTCTATTCAATTCTCTCTCTCTTTGTCCAAAGTCAATTCTTTGCTACAATACAACCATGAACAAAGTTATCAGTTTTTTTCGTGAAGTCAGGGCCGAATTCAAAAATATCACTTGGCCCAAAAAAGACACTTTAATTCAGCTCACAGTTGTGGTAATATCAATCTCGATCATAGTCTCCCTTGTTTTAGGCGGATTTGACTATATTTTTACAACCAGTTTAAATTACATTGGTACCAAACCAGTACCACAAATAAATACAAATACACTACCAACTGAAATCCCCTTACCGGCCATCACAGTTACTCCAACAATAATTAAGAAAAAATAAATATTTTAAAAATTAAAAATTATAAATTAATTGAAAATTGAAAATTGGTTATTGAAAATTTTTTAAAAACTATGCCAAATAACTCTACTAAAACTAACAACAAAGAATTCATCTTTGACCTATCCCCTGTCACCCCACCTATTGACGCCGCTTGGTATGTCATCAACACCTATTCTGGTCACGAATACAAAGTCATCGAAGCCCTCAAAATCCGTATCAAAACCATGGGTTTGCAAGATTATATCTTTCAAGCTATTGTCCCAATTCAAAGCAAAATGGTCATTCGCCGAGGTTCCAAGATCAAAACCATGGAAAAGACTCTCCCTGGCTATGTCTTTATCCAAATGATTGTTACCGATGATTCCTGGGTTACTGTTCGTACCACCACTGGTGTTACCAGTTTTGTTGGCATTGGTGCCAAACCTACTCCCGTTTCCCAAGCTGAAGTTGACAACATTATCAAAACGACTCAAGAAGACAAACCAAAATATCAAGCTCCGTTCGCTATTGGTGATCTTGTGAAAATCACCAGTGGACCATTTGCTGATTTTATTGGCACAATTGACTCTATCGATCAGACCAAAGGCAAGCTTCGTTGCCTTGTTTCCTTCTTTGAACGCGAAACACCAGTCGAAGTCGACTTTTTACAAGTTACAAAGGAACTATAAACTAAATTACAAATAACAACAAACAATTTCCAAACAAATCACAAATAACAAATCCCAAAAGTTTGTAATTTGGAACTTTAGAATTTGGAACTTGATTGGAAATTGTAAATTTGTTTATTGGAACTTAAATTAATTACAAAAATATGGCCAAAAAAATTAAAACAGTCGTCAAATTAGCTCTCCAAGCTGGCATGGCCAATCCCGCCCCTCCAGTTGGTACCGCTCTCGGTCCTCATGGTATAAAAATCATGGATTTTTGCAACGATTTTAACGCCAAAACCGCCAATATGAAAGGCTCGTTAATCCCCGCAATTATTACCATTTTTGAAGATCGTTCTTTTGAATTTATCATCAAAAAACCTCCAGTTTCCGACATGATCAAAAAAGCTACCGGCATTACCAAGGGTAGTGGCACCACTGGTCGGGAAAAAATTGGCAAAATTACCGACGCTCAAATTACCCAAATCGCCGAAACCAAAATCGTTGATTTAAACACCAAAGATTTACAAGCTGCCAAGCGCATGGTCACCGGCACCGCCAAATCCATGGGGTTTGAGATAACTGTATAAAAGTTATTATTTGAAATAACCAATAACCAAATAACAAGAAACAAACAAATTTCAATAACCAATCACCAAAATTACAAACTTTTGGAATTTGGAAATTGAAAAATTGGTAATTGTTTGGAAATTGTTTTTTGTATCTTGGAACTTCAAAATTTATTTATTAAAATTTTGTAAAATGAGCAAAACTACTCAAGCAAACAAGGCCAAAGCAGTCAAGAAAAAACTTGTCGTGGAAGATCAAGTAATTGATCAAAAGGCTCAGGAAACTCCAGTCAAAGAAGTAAAAACTGAAACTGAAGTTACTGAATCTGTTACCAAAAAAGCATCTCGAGTCCGGAGTAAAAAATACGTTGCCGCCCGTAGACTTTACGACACCAACAAACTCCATCCTCTCTCCCAAGCCATTGAGCTTGTCAAAAAGACATCTCTATCCAAATTTGACGGCAAAATTGAAGCCCACGTTTTGGGTATGGATATGGGCAATATTGGCGAAATTATTTTTCCCCATTTAGAACTTGCTAGCAAAAAAATCGTCATTTTAAATGATGAAATTTTGGCACAAATCAAAGATGGCAAAGTCAATTTTGATATTTTGATTGCGACTACCGTCACCATGCCCAAATTACTTCCATTTGCCAAAATTTTGGGTCCTCAGGGTTTAATGCCCAATCCAAAAAATGGCACTCTAACTGACAAACCTGAAGAAACACTCAAAAAATTATCAGTCGCCAAAACCATAATCAAATCAGAGAAAAAAGCTCCTGTCATTCATCAAATTGTCGGCACCGTTTCCCAAAAAACTGAAGAAATTGTCGCCAACATCAATGAATTGATTAAAGTTGTCAAACCCATCAAAATCAAAAAACTAGTCTTGTGTGCCACCATGGGCCCAGGGGTTAAGTGTGAAGTTGTAAAATAAACATAGTCATGTTATCCTATACACAATTGTATATGATAAACAAACTAGATATATTACTAAAACAACCACAAAAAATATATCACACCGATGATTTACGGATCTTGTGGGGTATTACTAAACCATCCACTCTCCACCAAACAATATCTCGATTAATCAAAAAAGGGGTGTTAATTAAAATACACAAAGGTCTTTATTGTACTATTCCTATTTCCGACCTTGATCCAATCGAGCTGGGTTTTCGTCTTATCAATCGTTTCTGTTATCTCACCACCGAGACTGTCCTCGCTCAAAACGGAATTATTAATCAATCCCCTAATAAAATTACCTTTGTTTCCAATATTTCCCAAAAAATTACTGTTGGCGATAATACTTTTTTATATCGTCAATTAAGTGACAAATATTTATATAACAGTGATGGTATTAGCCCACAATCAAATGGCGTTTTAATCGCTTCTGTTGCTCGGGCCAAATCAGATATGCTCTATTTTCAACCGAGTTATTATTTTGATAAAAAAATATGATCGTCAATCGCCAAGCCGATATCATTCACAAAGTTCATTTGTTGCGAGTCTTGACAAAGATTATTGATAATCCAATTTTAAGTCAATCTTTATACTTTAAGGGTGGTACCTGTGCCTCGATGCAAAATATCTTGGATCGTTTTTCCGTTGATTTGGACTTTGATGTCAAGTCAAAATCTGATGAAAAAGTATTAAGGTCAGAGTTTCATAAAATATTTAAAAAACTTGATTACACAATTTCTCAAGAAAGTAAAGTTGCCCTCGAATTTTTTCTTAAGTATAAAAATGGTCCAAATTTACGTAATACTCTCAAAATTGATGCACTAAATTTTCAAGTCAAATCAAATTTATACGCCCCCATTTTCCTTCCCGAAATTGGCCGTACTATCAATTGCCAAACCAAAGAGACTATCTTTGCCAATAAATTAGTGGCAGTCAAAGACCGTTTTAACAAACACAAATCCATTGCCTGTCGTGATATATATGATATTCACCATTTTTTTATGATTGGGTTAAATTACCGAAGTGAAATTATTATTGAAAGAACAAGCCTATCCCCTCATAAATATTTTGAATATTTAATTGATTTTATTGATCAAAAAGTTACTCAACAATTAATTGACCAAGATTTAAACACATTATTACCACTCGATTCCTTCAACAAAATTCGAAAAATATTAAAATCTGAAACTATACTATTTTTACAAAATAATATATAATCAAAATCTCATGTCCCCCACCTACTGCGGAATAGATTTTGGAACTACCAACTCCTCCCTCGCCATTTGTACCGACAGCAAAACAACAGTCATCCCTATAGACAGGCAAAATCCCAACAGCAAAGTTCTCGAATCACTCATATATATTAATCCTTTACAAGAAATCGCTGTCGGCCATAATGCTATAAATCGGTATTTGACAGATCTTAATAATTTGCCCACAGTTCCTCTCCGCGAAGAATTTACCGGTCGCATGATCAAAACCTTCGGCCCTTCTGGCTACAGTGGCGCTGGTCCAGTTATTTTTGTCCCCGAAATTGTCGAGGTTGACGACAGTGGCCGAGGTCGACTACTTCAATCACTAAAATCAGTTTTGACTAGCTCTGTTTTTACTGGCTCCAACATTTTTGGCAAATTTTATAGTTTAGAAGATCTTTTAACTTTATTACTAAAAGAAATAAAAACTCGAGCCGAGGTGGAAATTAGTCACAAATTAACCTCGGCTGTCATTGGCCGTCCTGTTAAATATGTCGGTACTTCAAAAAACAAAATCGCTCTTGACCGTATGCAAACCATCGCCAAGAATGCTGGTTTTAAAGAAGTACAATTTGAATACGAGCCCGTTGGTGCCGCCCTAGATTATGGTATCACATCTTCCTCGTCCCAAAAAATTTTGGTCTATGACTTTGGTGGTGGTACTCTCGATATTTGCATCATGGAACTACCGAGCTCTAAAATATTGTCTGTCGCTGGACGTGGTTTAGGTGGCGATCTTCTCGATTCTCATCTAGCACTGCTTAAATTAGCCCCCCATTTTGGGCTAAATTCGCTTATAAACGGTAAAATGCCATTCCCCCGTTATCTTTTTTCTACCTTTTCTTCATGGTATATGGCCACCCTGCAAAAAACCGTCAAAAATCATGATACTTTAGAAGAATTGGCTGTCAAATCATCGCAACCTAACAAAGTTCGAAATTTAATCGCCTTAATTTTTCACGATTACGGTTTTGATTTTTTTCAAACTCTAGATTTATCAAAAATTTCGCTCTCAACAAATAGTCAAACAAATTTTTTGTTTAATCGACCCAAATTATCTATTTCAGAAAATATTACAAAGTCTGATTTTGAAACCAGTATTGCACCCGATCTTGAAACTTCACAAGAATGTATTAATGAAGCCTTAAAATTAGCCAATTTAAAACCAAATCAAATCGACAAGGTTATTCTCACTGGTGGTTTCTCCCAAGTCCCCGCTTTTATCCACCAATTATCTGAGATCTTCTCAACTGACAAACTGATAAACTCTAACCACTTTACCTCCGTCGCCTCCGGTCTAGCCATTAGAGCAGAACAACTCTTCTCTTGATAAAATATACTCAATGAAAAAATACTTTTCCCTTTTTATCCTCTACTACCTTCGCTTTTTTGCCAAACTTCAATTATTAAAAAATCGCCAAATGACTATCGTTGGTATCACCAGCTCAGCTGGCAAAAGCTCGACAGTCGCCGCTTGTCAAGCGGCACTAAGTTCCAAATATAAAATCAAAACCAATGGTGGCACCAATTCCGAATCTGGTATTCCCCTCTCAATTCTTGGCATTAAAGTCAATGGATATTCCCCCATAGACTGGTTAAAATATTGTTTACTTGCACCGATAAGTTTATTAACCAATTGGCAAAAATACGATATTTATCTTTGCGAAATGGGAATTGACAGTCCCAATAGTCCCAAAAATATGTCCTATTTATTATCCATCGTCAAACCCCAAATTGGCATATTTCTTAATGTCAATCTAGTTCACAGCGAATTTTTCAAGGACATCAATCATATTGGTCTTGAAAAATCAAAGCTTATCACCTCTCTCCCTTCAACTGGATATGCCCTCATTAACAATCGCGACCCAATTGTTGCCCAAACTACTCAAAATACATTGGCCAAGAAAATTTTTTTAAAACCAATTCACATTGATTTTAATAATTTTGCCCCTCCCGCCAGTTTTGACATTTCTACATCTAGTGCTATCAATCTAGCTCAACTATTTAATATTAATCAACAACTAGCTATTGACAATATTAAAAATAATTTAGTATTACCCCCCAGTCGTTCCTCATTATTTTTAGGTATAAACAATTCAACCATTATTGACAGTTCCTACAATTCCTCTCCACTAGCCTGTAGTAAAATGCTCGCAGTTTTGGCAAAATTCCCCTCACCCCGTATTGCAATCTTGGGTGATATGCGCGAGCTGGGTAATCACTCAAAATCAGCTCACCAAGAAATTTATCGACAAGCCCTAAAATCGGCCAACACAATAATTTCCGTTGGCATGGAAACTCAACAATATTTTGGCGACAAAGCTATTAAATTCTCAAACTACTCCGAAGCTTCAAATTACTTAAAACAAAATCTACCCCAAAATGCCTCTATTTTAATTAAGGGCTCCCAAAACACTATTTTCCTCGAAGAATTGGTTAAATCAATACTCCTAAATCCCACCGACTCCTCCAAACTTTGCCGACAGTCATCTTACTGGCTAAAAATAAAAAATATTATTTAAAATCCTTTTCTTTCTTCATTTTACTCACCACATAGAAAATACCTGAAAGATGGATTATAATCACATGCCATGAAAATAAACGGTTTTAACAAAGAAGCAAATTTATGGATCACCATCCGAAGCACCAACGACTATAAACACAGTGATCCAGCATTAATTAAAATGAATCGTGCCCACCTCTTTATTGAAAAACCAGCCATGAAAGTAAAAATACATGACCTAACTGGCAAAAAAGTTCTCACCGTGGGTTGTGGTAGTGGTGAAGAATGTAAATTACTACAGAAAAAGGGGGCCACAGACATTACGGGTATCGATATTGCCACCAAACTAATCAAAGAAGCTCAAAGATGTTATCCAAAGTACAAGTTTCACACCATGAACGTCAATAAAATAGAATTTCAAGATAATACTTTTGATTTTGTCTACTCAAGCCTCATGATGCACTATCTGAAAGATTGGAAAAACGCTCTAAACGAAATAAATCGTGTTATGAAGAAAGGATCAACTTTTCTTTTTTCAACATTACACCCAACCAGGTGGAGTGGTGAGCGTCAAGGTGACACACTTCTAATGGGTTTTCAATACCCCTCAAAAGACAGCAAATTAAAAATATTTGGTGATTACCTCAACAAAAAAGCCATCAATGATATTGGTATCCGTCGTATTAACATGACATCATATGTCAGACCACTTTCAGATATGTTTCGAGAACTAGTTAAAGCAAATTTCGAAATTATTGATATCTACGAACCAAAAGCCACTACTGAAACAAAGTTTTACAACCAAGGTTACCACGAAATCAATCAAAAAATACCAGATTTCATCATTTTTGAAGCAATCAAAAAATAGTTTATTTATTCTTTTTAAATTCAATATCCTTTTTCATCTCTCTTTCAATTAAATTTCTCAAAAACACAGATCTAGGAACCATTCTATGTTTAGCTACAAAATCAAGGTAATTTAATATTTTTGGACTAACAAAAAAGTTAAAACGAACATCACTGTTATCCTCTGCTTTTTTGAGTACCTCTTTCAACAATTTAACAACATTCTCAGTTGTATATTTCACTAAAAACAATGCATCAGATTTTACCCAACCAAGTACAAAAGAAGGACTATTGCTTTGCGTAAGTACAATAACTTGTTTACCCAAATCAATCGACATATTTATCAAATAACCCACTGACAAACTTGGCAGTGAAGTATCAAAAACACAGATGTCAGCACTTTTTAATTCTTTTAAAATTCTTTCATTATGATTCTCAAGTTCAATAGAAGTCATTTCATAAAAAGATTTTGGGTCAACTCTATCCACCCAATTACTTGTATGAGAATATCCAAGATCTTTAATTATTTTATAGATAAGATGTATCGAGTCAGGATAACTTGTTTTAATCCTTGGACTTGTCCCAAAAAATACTTTCATGGTCTATTTTAACACAAATTTAGAGAAAAACTCCATATCTTTCCCCACTGCCTCTTTCCACAATTCACCCATTTTCCCTCTCATATTATGATCAGCCCCATCAAAAATCTGCAACTCAACATCCTTATTTAACAATTTTAAATTATTGACCACATCTTGTTGCCATTCAACCTTAACCCACATATCAGCCGTCCCCTGCTGGATAAGTATTGGTGCATTTATCCATTCATAATAATTTTCAAACGCATAGCGACGTGAATCATAATACTTATTAAACAAATTTACAAAATTGATCGCTTTTTGCCGATCTTCACCTTCATCGGCCGTGTCAATCAAACTTTGAGGAAACGCCAATGTCATCGGTGCCCATAACACCGTCGGATATTTTTCTCCAGTAATTTCTAAAACCGACAGGGCAATTTGCCCTCCATTGCTATGAGCCCAAATTCCAATTTTACTTTTATCCACCCACGGCAGTTGTTTTACCGACTCTATCAAATCAAGTACCTCTATAACCTTATGAAACCTTGCCTCCAAGACATCGCCCGATTCAGCATCACTATTTCCATAACCCAAAAAATCCAAACTAACTGTAGCGTACCCCGCTTTGGCCAATTCATCGGCCACTTTCCACGTCCCCGATCCGGGATAATATCCCTCTTTTTCGGCATACCCCCGAATCATGATAATTACCGATACGGGCGCAATGCTTTGCGCCCCTACCAGTATATTAATCATCCCCGACACCCATTTACCATCACTTTCAAACCTAATTTCATTTGTATGGGCATATGACAATACGCCCCTACGTTTTTCAATTTCTGGAATATTTCCCAAAATTTCTATTTCCCGTACGGGCGCAATGTCTTGCACCCCTCCATATTCTTTTGCCAAACTATCAAAATCATACTTCTCCAAACTTTTTTCTGTAAAATTTACGTTTGCCAACGGACTTATAATTTTCCTCGGCCAAAAAAAATAACCCATTACACCAATTAAAATAAAAATGCTAATTATTTTTACCCATTTACTCACAGCTAATTATATAGTATAATTCCTCTTGTCCTACCGAAGACAGCAGGTTTAGCGAAAGCTTATAATTCCCGCCGAGGCTAAAAATAGATTTTTAATCTACCTCGCCTCTTCGGCGAGTTTTTTGTTTTTAAATTTAAAATTTTAAATTTCTTTAATAAAATGTCAATCAATAAAATCAATAAAATCAATCAAGTCGAAAAGGTCAGTAAATCCTTAACTTCGGCCAAATCAGCTGCCCTTTTACAATACCAAGGATTAACCGCTGGTGATATTTCTAATTTACGCGACAAAGTCCGTGCCGGTGGTGGTCGTCTAGAAGTTATCAAAAACTCACTTATCACCCGTGCTTTAGCCAAAATAGGTATCAATTTACCAACCACTTTAACTGGTCCAACCGCTATTGCTTTTTCTAATCAAGACGAAATCGCTCCATTAAAAGAAATCGAAACAGTCAACAAAGCCAAAGAAAAAACATTTTTCAAATATGGAATTTTTGGAGGTAAATTACTTTTGTCCGATGATTTAACCAAACTTTTATCTCTTCCTTCCAAATCCACTCTTATCACCCAATTACTAGGCGGACTTAAAAACCCATTACAACGTCTGGTCTATGCCATGCGCTACAACCAAACTCAATTGGTTTTAACATTAAAGGCTAT
>Ga0210028_1001681_pt1 | contig 18387 bp, 34 predicted proteins | sample CryGeymeta201513_FD_185468 | JGI IMG/M metagenome (GOLD analysis project Ga0210028, IMG submission 185468) | Groundwater microbial communities from Crystal Geyser aquifers in Utah, USA - Crystal Geyser metaG 2015-13 (SPAdes) (version 2) | ecosystem: Environmental > Aquatic > Deep subsurface >...
CAAGGTTGCGGAAGCAACCAATGTGAATAAGCGTCACTTCCGCTCCCAGCTGCTAGATATTAGCGGCTGGGATTTCTTCTTTTTATAGATCAATTATAAGTCAAGTATTTAAAAAAATCCCCCGCGGTCATTCCTGATTGTTTAATTATCGCTCTTAAAGTGCCTTTTCTTAAATCTTTATTATGCCAAGGCACAGTAACTCCCTTGCCTTTTTTGATATAAATTCGATGACTTCCTTTTTGACGGATAAATTTAAATCCCGCCTTTTCCAAAATTTTAATTACTTGTTTTGGTTTTAGGGCGGGAATTTTTGGCATCTTAGACCTTTATTTCAATTGGGGTGACTATAATAGTTTCTGTTTCTGTTGGTATCTCTTCTTTATCTTTTCTCATAACCTCAAGATATAACTCAGCTGCTTCTTTAATATTTTTTAATGCTTCCTCAAAAGCATCACCTTCAGAAATACAGCCAGGAAGGGCGGGAATAGTTACAGTATAACCGCCAATTTCTTTATCGGGCTCAAAAACAGCAATGTATTTATAAACCTTTTGATATTTTTTCGCCATTTAAATCCTTTCTATTTTGATTATAGGAAAATTATCTATAATTGTCAAATCAAAATCTTAATAATAAGGCCAGCGGATAATCTTGTTTTTAGTAATTTCTATCTTGACATCTTGTCAAATAAGAATTTCAGCGATATGATGTGGCTGAACTCGGAAAATCTATAGGAGGTGGTCCGAGTGACCACGAAACGCGGTTTCACCCTGATTGAGCTGCTGGTGGTGATTGCCATCATCGCCATACTGGCAGCAATTCTCTTCCCGGTCTTTGCCAAGGCTCGCGAGAAGGCGCGTCAGACGAGCTGCTTGTCCAATGTAAAGCAGATCGCCCTGGCGACGCTGCAGTACACTCAGGACTATGACGAGATGGTACCACGTATGTACAACTGGGACACGGCGTGGGGCAGCCCACCGCACCCGGTGTTTTACCTGCAGGTGATCCAGCCGTACTGCAAGAATGAGCAGATCCTCAAATGTCCTAGCGCTCCGAACCAGTTCTGGGGCTATGGACGATCGCAACAGCATCTCCCGTATCGGCAGCCTGGCGCCATGTTGCCGCTCGGCAACATCAAACGCCCGGCCCAGGTGCACATGTTGATGGACTCGTTCCCAACCGCGGGCTGGAACTACATGTACGTCTACTGCCCCATCTGCAGCCCGACGCTGACCAACAGCATCTCGGATCGTCACAATGGCGGAGCCAATGTGGGCTTCTGGGACGGACACGCGAAATGGATGTCTTGGAGCTCCATCGTCGGCGGCCCGGACAGCGCGGTGCTTTTCTTCCACACGAATCCGGATTGAGAACACAGCGTCTAAGCGGCCCCACAGCGATGGTGTGGGTGAGTGGAGGCGGTATAGCCAAGTGGTTTGCCGTCACCGGGATGCGCCAGATGGTGTGGTACTACTACGACTGACAGGCCTTGATCACATCAATGCCTCAAGGTTGCGGAAGCAACCAATGTGAATAAGCGTCACTTCCGCTCCCAGCTGCTAGATATTAGCGGCTGGGATTTCTTCTTTTTAAGACGCTCAGCGTCTTTTTTAGAGACCAATTTTTTAGACCAAGAAATTATCTTAATTTAGGACTTATGCAAAAATGTTATTGTTCGAGCGACCAAGGGGAGCGAGAACTAACTTCTCACTCCGCCACGTTCCGTTCGAAGCATAAAATGCGTAACTCCTGTTAATTTTATCTTTTTTAAACTTCATTTCCCCCTTTTAATAGTTTTAGAAATTCTTCCACTGACAAACCAGCCCGTTTGATTTGAGCTCGCAATAGTCCGGGGGCGAGTTCCTTATGATCAGGAATAGACAGGATTGGATACCCAACTTTATCGCAATATAAAATTATATGGCTACCTTCTTGATGATCAAGTCGATAGCCAACTTTCGAGAACGCTTTAATGGCTTTTCTGCCTGAAATATTAGCCAATCTTCCCATTACACCCCTACAGTAACATAATGAACTATCTCGGAGGGAACTATTTTTTTCTGTTTTTTAACAACTTTTAAATACCCTTTTATTGCCTCTTTTATATTCCTTAAGACCTCTTCTTCAGTTTTCCCTTGACTCATACAACCCGGCAAAGAGGGAACATCAGCAATAAAGCCATTATATTCAGGATCGTATTCTAAATAAACTTTAAATCTTAGATTATTTTTCATATTTGTCTCCTACTTGTATTATAGCAAATTTCTTCAAGCAGTGTCAATTCCAATTTAAATCTCGCCTTTTCCAAAATTTTAACTACAAATTTGTATTTTTTGATTAATCTAATTGATTCGAATTATGTTTCCGTCAAGATAACTCTAATTACTGAGCGTCGTTGCGAAATTCAGAAATCAGCCACTTGCCGTTGACTTTTTCCAGAATAAAAGCCCAGCCCAGCGCCATCTCACCCCAAGTTGGATCGTAGCGGACAGTAGTAGAGTTACCGGAGATGTTTTCGGATATAAATTTAACTGATGTTGGGCCATCCTGAATTTTATAAAACATCGGCACCCAGCTTTCCCCGGAATACTCTGATTTGAGTTTATCTGTCATATAACTGCGTGCCAAGTCATAATTAATCTCTGCATTGGGTAAAGTTCCGAGTGTGCTTAACATAAACGAATAAACCACTTCTTTTGGTGACTCCACGGGCTGAGTTGCGGTCTCTGTCGATGACGATGTTGCCGGTGTTGAATTGACGGATTTTTTGTTCTTCTGCCAGAAATAAACTGCCACAATGATCGCGGCAATGGCAATAACTGCAAAGATTACAACTAAAATGATCAACACTGTGTTGCCTTTAAATTTTTTCATTTTTCCTCCTAGATTTTAATCTTTATTTAACTTTATTGTATAATTTTCTTAATTCGTCTTTGACTTGGTTAAGTATCTTTTTCTGGCTTGCAGGTAAATTCTTGCCAGCTCGATTGATGTAGAAATTGAGCATTGACATTGCTGACTGAAAAGGATGAGCCTTGCGTCTCGTGCTGCCTTCAGCTGATCTTTTCAAGGACCGGGCAATCTTCCTTGGATCTTTCCAAGCAAATATATCCTTCTCTAGATCCAGCGCATTGCTGTGCTCTGTAACTGCTTTTGACCAATATTTCTTCTTTGCTGTTGCCATTTTTATCTCCTTTATTATACCATTTGTATTATTTTCAACAATTGAAGAAGATATCTACTAGCAGTATAATATGTATAACTATATAAATTTACTTAGGAGGGAATTATGGATCAACAACCTACTCCAGCTCCAAATCAAACACAAACAAGCAGCTCCGGCTCTAAAACCGGATTGATTATTGCCATCGTGGTTATTGTTGTGATCGTCCTCGGCGTTGGAGGATACTTTGGCTGGAAGTACTTAGCTAATAGAGCTGCTAAGAGCTTGGAAAACGCAACCACAGGAAGCAACAGTACTGCCACTGATACAAGCAAAACAAGCGGCACAATCAGTGTAACGCCAATTGTTGAATCATTAAAGTATCCTGGGGCAACTATTACCGACCAAAAACAAGGCGAAGAGAACTCAATTTATGCCGCAGAACTCTCGCAGTCCTCGTCTGATACAGTTGCCACGATCAAAAGTTACTACACCAAATTGGTTTCTGATAAAAAGTGGAAAATCACCAGAGAGGGCTCATCCGGTGACAACAACTATTATTTTACCATCACCGGCGATGAGTTTTCCGCCGAAATTGACGCCACCAAATACGAGGGATATGACACCACTGACATTTCCATCAAGATTAGCGGGGAGAACCTCAAATCCGAAGGAATTTAAGTCATCTTTTATGCCATTTTTTGATTCCGTTGTTGATTTTAAATATCGGCATGATTTGTCTTTATTTCGAATCTATTAAATAATCTTTCAAAAATTTCTCGATGGCGATGATAACACCATCATTGAGTTTGGCCGGACTTTGGGCCACCCAGACAGCAAAATTATATAACTCGCGTTCATCAACTTTAATCCATTTGCCGTTTTTATAGAACAGAACCAGCAAAGTAGTAATCGCAATCCTTTTGTTTCCGTTTTGGAATGGATGATTCTTGATCATCAGGTAAAAAAGCATTGCTGCCTTAGCAATAAGCCCGGAATAAACATCTTTTCCGTCAAATTTTTGAAAAGGAACTGCCAGACAGCTCTCGAGTATATTAGGAAATCTAGTGGAAAAATCAGGAACCGGTTCATCAAAAGAAAGGTGCTGCTTGGCTAAACGAAAAGCGATATATTCTACTTCAGTAATATTCAATTTTTTCATCTTACTCATTCCCCAAAAGCTCGAGAGTTCTGCTATATTCCTTAATTACTTTTTTAACTCCGGCATCAATTTCTTTTTTTTGATCTAGAGTTAAGGACTGGCCTAAAATAACATCAAATTCTTTTCGCGGAATCGCAAAATTACGCCCAATCTTCTTGGCTTTAATCTGACCGGCTTTAATCTTTTTAAATACGGCGATGCGGCTGATTCCTAGGATTTTTGCCAATTCGCTTGTTGTAAAATACTCTTTTTGTTTCATTGTTAACCTTTCTATAGTAAGTTAACATAAGTTAATATAGTTGTCAATTTCCAATTTTGACAAATTGTTCGAATTGGTTCCACCACCCAGCACAAAACACAACAATTTACGCTTTAAGAGTACTCCCTTTCCCCCCAAAACTCAAGCAGATTGGTTCAGATGAAGTTCCTACTTCCATACTTGCAAGTACGATAGTGAAATATCAATCTTTTCTAAATAGTTTTCGTAATGTTGGACTGCCCTTAGTTTTAAAGTATGTTTTATTGACAGTATTCGAACCCATCCCCATAATTTCCTGCGCCTCTTCATAGGTTACTTTTTGATGCAAAAGTTTTGCAGCCATCAACCGTCTTGAAATATCTTTAAATTCCGATGAGGAAAGTAAAGACTCAAATAGATCAGCAAACTCATCGCCCGTAATTTTATTAAGCGTTTCCAAAAACAACTTCTTAGATTCTTGATCAATTCCTTTTTTGGCCATGACATTTTTGTCTACTGCCATACTTGCAAGTATGGCAATGTAACACAGCAAGTTAAAATAATTATCGATATTTAGTGTATCTATCTTACAATAACACCACCTATAAAATGCTGTTCAAAAACTAATTTATTTTGATGATAGATCTTCTCGTTGCCGGTGAAATCTTTGGTGTTGCCGGTGACTTTTGAAATATACTTCCAATCGCCTTCTGCAAACCTCTCCGGACCGCGGAAGGGTTTTGCTGGATCCATAGCCAAAAGGGCTTTTTTCAGAAAAACAATTGTTTCGTGGGTGAATTTTTCATCACCATGATATTTAAACTTCATCCCACCAGCATAAGCCATTGCCCAGACCGGTTCATTTTTGTAATAGACGATTTCCTGTCCTGGTGCGAAATAGTGTCCAGAGTACGAATCGTGGAATAGCCAATCGCCTTTTCTGTACTCGATTTCATCAAATCCCGGTCGCTGTGGCGGTTTGACTTCATTGCCACCCCCAGCATAGCCATTTTTATTGGCATCAAAGAGAAATTTATTTAATTCATTAATGTCGTAATTTTGTATTATAGATTAAATCTTAAAAATTCTATCCCAAACCTGAGCTCATTATAGCACTTTTTCCCGTATTTCTCCACCGATTCACCTGCCACTTCCATACTGCGAAGTATAGCAGTATGGCATCAATCTTTTTTGAACAACTTTTTTAGTGCCGGACTGCCTTTTGTTTTGAATCGAATCTTGTTAGTTGTGCCGGATGACATTCCCATATCTTCTCCGATCTCTTCGTAAGTAATTCCTTTGGCCAGCAATTTGGCCGCCATAAGCCGGCGGGAAATATCTTTAATCTCCGCCGATGATAAAAGCGATTCAAGAAAATCTAGTACATCCTCATCTTTTATTTTCTGAATCGCCTTAACAAGAAATTTCTTAGCATCTTTATCAATATTCTTTTTCACCATTATACGATTATCATACCACTTCTATACTTCGCAGTATAGAAGTATGGCATTAACCATTTAGATGTTTGAGGTTGGGGCCGCGGTTATCAACAAATTGATTCCACCACCAATCCTGCGGATCAGTTTTCTTTATAAGCGCTATTAACTTTTTTGCTGATTTGGTCTTAAGATACGGAACGCGATATTTCATATCACTTCTAAACCATTTTTCTGCCAATTTGTTGCCCTGCCAAGATAAAGTCCACTCCATATACATTTGAGCTAGGCAGTCGGCATCTTTCACACACTTGGAGACTTTTGTCTCTCTTTTTTCATATTCTAGAATTTCATTTTTAAGATCATTGCCAAATTTTATGCCAGAAAATTGATCCTCAATGGCTTTTTCTTCATTCATTGTTGTATAGTTCTTGGAGATGAAATCATTATCGCCGGTTCTTGCTTCTGCTAGATCGTGAATTACACCCATAGACATCGCTCTTAAGCCATCCTCATGACTCATGCCTTCCATTCTGGCAATACAGTAGGCAATATTTGCAACATGAAAGGAATGCGAGGCAATAGTATCAAAAGAAATATTGCCAAGATTGCGGATGTGATTTCTCTGCATTAACATCAAAGTCCCGGCCTGCTGGATTAAATAAAGAACTCTTTTGTTTGTAGTGCTTGTTCTTTTCTTATTCGCCATAAGATCTTCTTAAAATTCTGCTTTAAGCATAGCATTTTTAAATTGGGTTTACCAAATCAAATTTAATCATTTTTAAATGAAATCGGGCACCGGATGGTGCCCAAAGGGTCTTCAGCCGAGAAGTCTTCGGCCCTTCCGGAGTGTTTTCTCCGGTTTTCTTGATCGGTCTCCCCATCTCACGCGATGCACGTCATCAGGGCTTCCGCGCCCGATGTTGAAGATTGTTTGAGCTTCTGAAGCTCGAAACTCGTGTCCAGACGATTGCTCTGGCAGTTCTTGCCGTTGCTTGTGAGCGACTCCGAGCCCAACAAGGAGCTCAGAAATGGTCATGCGCCTCTTGCAGATTGTGCAGCGGCATCCGGCTCGGCGATGGTGGATCTGAACGGATGCGCCTTGTCTGCAGGTTGGGCAGACTGTCAACGCCATTATGCCCTTTGCAGACCAGGGGACGTAGAACCCGGCTTTCTTGAGTGCTTCCAGTGCGTCATAGATTTCTGCGATGTCTGCTTTGTCCATTGTCGTGTGCTTTCTTGTGATGTAGGCTGCGAGTATGATTATTATATCTTAATTTAGGATTTTTTTAAATAAAAAATTCTTACGGTTAGTAAGAACATGTTGACGGGCAAAAGTCCGCCATTTTTTATTAGTTATTTTGATATTATCGGGTAATAATCTTTGCTCCGGATTTGCTGACTAAGATTGTGTGTTCGAAGTGAGCGCAGCGCTGGCCTTGCGCCATTTTTATTGTCCAGCCGTCGCGGGCGGTTTTGATTTCATGACTTTTGGTTGAAACCATCGGCTCAATTGCCAAACTCATTCCTTCTTCGATTGTCGCGCCTTTGCCTTTCTGGCCAAAATTCGGCACTTGCGGCTCAGTATGTGGCGCCAATCCTACTCCATGGCCGACCAAATCGCGGATAACAACGAAACCCGCGTTCTTAATATAGTTCTCAATAAAATTGCCGAGGTCGCCAGTTCTTATCCCGGGTTTTATGAAATTTATCGCCTCATCAAGAACTCTTTTTGTTACGTCAACTAGTTCTCTGTCTTTCGGGTTAATCTTGCCGACTCCAATAGTCACTGCCATATCAGTAAACATTCCCTGGAAATTAGCGCCAAGATCAAGTGAAACAATATCGCCATTTTTTAAAACTCTTTCATCATGAGGAATGCCATGGACAAGTTCTTCATTGACTGAAATGCAAAGTGAGGCTGGAAAACGACCAGCGCCAGAAACATAATAGTTTTTGAAGGAAGGAATTGCGCCTTGACGTCGAAGTGCTCGTTCAGCGATTTCGTCAAGCGAGAGGGTGGTAATCCCCGGTTTGATATAAGAAACAGCCTCGTGCAAAGCCGAGACTAAAACTTTTCCAGAGATCCGCAGATTTTCAAGTTGTTGGTTGGTTAATTTGTTCATTAGATGTTTGTATTATCAAAATACTTGCATTCGCATTAGTCTGTCATTGCGAGCGTCAGCGAAGCAATCTTTTCAAAGGATTGCCACGGTCTTCGACCTCGCAATGAAAAAATAATTAGATTATTTTTTCAATTTGTTTTGCTACTTCTGGAATGGTTTTTTCGCCATCAATTCTGTAAACATTGCCGTCATTCTGAAAATGTTTCATCACCAGATCAATTCGTGGTTTTGCGTGTTCAACCCGCTCTCTCATGATTTCCGCTGTATCATCAGGTCGTTGGATTAGATGGCCGTTACAACGATCGCATTTATCACCAAGATTCCCGGTCATAAAAATCTTTTTACAACTGTCGCAGACCAGGCGCTTGCTGATCCGTTTAATTGATGACTCCGGATTAATATCAATATAAATAATTATCGGTTTTTCAAAATTATATTTTTTAATCACGCTTTCAAAGAAACGAATTTGATTTTCGGAAAAGGGATAGTTATCAAAAATTAGATCACCAGAACTTTTGGAAACAGCGTTTTCAATTAATTCTTCAACCACTTCGTCTTTTTGCGGTTCGCCCCTGTCATAGAGCTCCTTGATTGTTTTTACCCGGGCTGAATTTTGATCGCCTTTTTTCATTTCTGCTCGAACTAGTTCGCCGATACCAAGAATTTTTGCCTCAATTCTTTTGGCCAAGATTTCTGCTTGAGTACCTTTGCCGGATGCCGGAAATCCCAATATCACAATTACTTTGCGTTTCATAATTTTTTCGTTTTTAGTTAGTAATTATCATACGTGTGCATTGTTAACTGCGCTTGCAGCTGATTCATTGTTTCAATCACAACTGAGACAACAATTAAGATGCCTGTGCCGCCAATCACTAAAGTATTTATATTAGTTACCGCCTGCATAATGAACGGCAAAACGGCAATAACGCCCAAAAATATCGCTGAGGTTAGGGTGATACGAGTGATGATATTCCCAAGATAACTTACTGTCTCACTGCCGGGACGAATGCCCGGAACGAATCCGCCTTGCTTTTGGAGATTTTCGGCAATTTGTTCTGGTTTGAAAACGACCGCAGTGTAAAAATAGGTGAAAGCAACAACAAGCAAGAAATAAAGTGCGCCATAAAAAAGATTGTTCTTAAATAAATTGCCGGTGACTTGTGCCGCGTGAGCCAACCATTGGCTTTGGGCGTTTTCAAAAAATCGAGCAATAACGCCAGGGATCACCATCAAACTCATGGCAAAAATTATCGGTATTACACCGGCAGTATTTACTCGCACCGGTAAATAGGTGTTGAGGCTGGAATATGAGTGAATCCCTCGCGAACGCCGGGCGTAAGACACTGGAATATTTCTCTGGCCCTCAGTAATGAGAACAATAATGCCAACGATAGCAATGGCAATTAGTAAAAAGATAATTAAGCTAATAATCTTATTTGTATCACCGAGAGAGATTATTGAAGCAGTATTGCGGATCTGGGACGGCAAGCCGGCAAGGATGCCAATGGAAATAATTAGAGAAACACCGTTGCCGATACCTTTCTCGGTAATGATTTCGCCGATCCACATCAAAACTAAAGTGCCGGCTGTAATTGAGATGAGCATAATAATCAATGAGGAGATTGTCCAGGCGGGTATAATTCCCTGCGAACGCAAAAGATAAAGCATACTATAACCCTGGATTATTGCCAGAGGAACTGTGAGAATTCTGGTGTATTGATTGATTTTGCGCGTCCCAGATTCACCTTCTTTCTGCATCTCTTCAAGGCGAGGGACAATCATTGTTAGAAGCTGAAAAACAATTGAGGAAGTGATATAAGGCCCAACACCCATAAGGGCTATTGAGAAACTACTCATCGTGCCACCAGAGAACATGTTCAGTAGCCCGAAAATTTGGTTCTGATCAAAGAAATATTTAAGCTGTTCTAAATTTACACCTGGAAGTGGGATATGGGCAATAATTCTCGTTGCAACCAAGAGTCCGGCCACGACCAGAATTTTATAACGCAGATCTTTAAATTGCCAAATTTTGTTTAAGGTATCCATCTTAAGACCTCAATTATTTTCCTGCCTGCCCTGCCCGTCCGGCAGGCGGGCGCCAGGCACGGTTCGAGGGTTTTTCCTTCGTCATCTTTCCTGCCTGCCGGTAGGCATGGCCTGCCTGCCGGTAGGCATGGTCGGATTTCTTCTCTTCATATCGGCTAAATTTGCTTCTGGCGTTTTTTGAAGCCGGCACGTCTAGGAGAGAGACTTTTACTCTAAGCTTACCATTCCCAAGAATTTTTACTCTCTCACCCTTCTTAATCATACCTTTTTCTTGCAAACTTTGAAGAGAGACAACCTCACCATCAATGTAATGATTGCTTATCTCGTCAAGAGAAATTTCCAGGGCTTTGGGTTTTTGGCTTTTAAATCCTGGCAGTTTATGTAGACGCATAATTAGCGGCGTCTGCCCGCCCTCGAATTTTCGAGGAATATTGTAGCCTGATCTAGACTTCTGGCCTTTGGTTCCTCGTCCAGCAGTTTTACCGCCACCAGCAGCAATCCCGCGACCAACGCGTTTCCTTGACCGGGATATTTGGTTTTTCTTAAGTTCATGTAACTTCATATACTCCTACTTTTTTTCTTCTTTTTTCCCGACGCTTTCGGTCGGGACTTCTGCCGTATTCTTTGGTGCCTTAGCTTTTTCGGTTTTTGCCTGCCCCGCAAGCTTGCGGGGCCTGCCGCCTGCCCGTCCGGTAACCAGAGTAGATATGACTTCCTTAGTTTCTACTGGCTCCGAAGTTACTGTCTTGTTGATTTTGGGGATTCTCTTTTTGATCCGTTCAACTTTTTCTGGATCAAAGCTTGAAAGAGCGACAAATATTGCTTTGACGTTGTTAATTTTATTGGCTGTACCGATAACCTTAGCAACTAAGTTTTTTATCCCTGCAAGTTCAGCGACAACTCTTACGACACCACCAGCAACAATTGAAGTTCCGAGGCTTGCAGGTTTAAGCATAATTTTTGCACTTCCATGTTCCTGCGTTACCTGGTAAGGAATTGTATCATTAACAATTGGCACCGAGATCAGATGTTTCTGGGCATGATTTACGGCTTTTTTGACGCCAACAGCAATCTCATTAGCCTTAGCAACCCCATAGCCAACTCTCCCTTTCTGGTCACCGATGACGACAAGAATACGGAATCTAATGCGCCGACCGCCTTTGACCACTCGTGAGACGCGGGAAATTTCAATCACCCGCTCTTCAAATTCAGATCTCTTCTTATCTCTTTCAAATTTTGCCTGCCTGCCGGTAGGCATGGCCTGCCCTGCAAGCTTGCGGGGCACGGCCCGACTCTGATTTCTCATAACTCTTCCGATTAAAATTTAAGTCCACTCTGTCTGGCACCTTCTGCCAAAGCAGCCACTCGGCCATGATATTTATATCCTCTGCGGTTAAAAATAACTTGAGAAATACTGGCTTCTTTTGCCTTCTCTGCCAACTTTTGGCCAACAATTTTAGCGACCTGGGTTTTATTCTTCTTGTCTTGAATTTTTAGGCTGCTGGCTGAGACAAGAATTTTACCTGATCTCCCATCAATTATCTGGGCGTAGATTTCTTTATTCGAACGAAAAACATAAAGCTTGGGCCTCATTGTCTGGCCGATTTTGTTTTTTACGCCAATTTTGCGAATATTTTTTCTTGTCATTTTTATCTCTTAGTAGTTAGGCACCTGTAGTTGTCTGGGCAGCCTTACCAGCTTTCTTCTTAATAAATTCACCCTGATATTTTATGCCTTTGCCTTTATAGACTTCGGGTTTTCTTGTCTCACGAATCTTGGCGGCAAAAGCACCAACTTCACTCTTGTCCGTTCCTTCAACAATAATGGTGTTTTTAACGACTGAAACATTAAGCGATTTCGGGATAGGAAGAATTACTGGATGTGAGTAACCAAGGCGCATGGAAATTTTGCCATCAGCAACTCCTGCAGTAAAACCAACGCCCTTATATTCAAGCTTTTTTATGAATCCCTGGGATAGTCCCAGAGTCATATTTTCAATAATCCGGGCCGAAGTCCCATGTAAAGAGCGCAAGGATTTACTATCTCCCGCACGACTAACTTTTATCTTGCCCTCTTTGGCTTCGGCAGTTATGCCCGCGGGCATGGCAAAACTCTGCTCACCTTTTGGGCCAGAGATTTTAACCTCACGGCCAACAATCTCGACTGTCATTTCTTGGGGAATACTTATTTTTTTATTGCCTACTCGACTCATATAAATAAACTTAAAATTTAAAATTCACCCGTCTCGCCTCCGGCTTGCCGAGGCGGAAAACGCAAAACTTCGGTAGCCACTGCGTGGCTGCATTATTTGATAGTCCAAGCACGGAGTGCTTACTATCATTTTGAGTTTTGCCTGCCTGCCGCCTGCCTGTCCGGTAGGCAGGGTAGGCACGGAGTTTTGAACTTTGCATTTTTTTACCAGACCTCACAGATAATTTCTCCGCCCAGGCCAAGCTTTTTTGCCTCTCGACTTTCGACAACACCCTTTGGGGTTGAAATAATCAAGAAACCAAGGCCAGAAAGAGGCGCTTTAATATCGTGGGATTTAACATAAACTCTTCGTCCAGGTTTGCTGATTCTTCTTAGGTGGTATATTTTTCGATCATTTTTAAGATAGACAACAATCACTTGACGGCTGTTATCTTTTTTAATTTCAAAATGATTGATAATGGCTTTTTGGCTTAAAATTTTGCAAATTTCTTCCTTAATTTTTGAATAGCCAACTTGGGCTCGATCCTTCTGGGCAGCCATTGAATTTTTGATTGTTGAAAGTAAATCAGCTATTGGGTCCATAATATCCTCTTTTTACCAACTTGATTTTGTCACTCCAGGGATCTCGCCCCGACTGGCAATCTCACGAAAACAGATACGGCAAAGAGCGAATTTTCGGATATAGCCACGTCTCCGACCACAAACGCGGCAACGTCTGACAATTCTGGTGCTGTATTTCGGACGACTTTCTGATTTTACAATTAAGGCCTTTCGAGCCATCTTTACTCCTTAACTACACTGATTTTGTCCACTGATTAAACACAGATATAAATGAATTAACTATAATAACTACACTGATTTTATAGATGAAATATTACTTTTGGCGAATGGGAAACCAAAAAGCTCAAGTAGTTTTTTTCCTTCTTTAGGGGTTTTTGCGTTTGTGGTAATACAGATTTGCAAGCCAAATATTTCTTTAACACTATCAAACTTAATTTCAGGGAATATCACGTGCTCAGAAATACCAATTGAATAATTTCCCTCTCTGTCGAAACTTTTTTCTTTGAGGCCACGAAAGTCACGAATTCTCGGCAGAACAACACCAGCTAGCTTTTCGAGAAAATCATACATTCTTTTCCCGCGCAGAGTTGCGGACAAACCCACACTCTGTCCTGAACGTAATTTAAAACCAGAAATCGATTTTTTTGACTTATTGATTCTCGGCTTTTGCCCAGTGATTTTGGCCAAATCCGCTTCGATGGTTTTAAGGAGATCTGGAGAATCTAAAGCTTTCCCGGCCCCAACGTTTACAGTAACCTTTGTAATTCTAGGAATAGCCAAATCATTAGAATAGCCGAAAGATTCTTTCATCTTCGTTCGAATTTCTCTTTTGTAAGTTTCTGCTAAGTTAGTCATTTTATTGCTTTGTTATCTCAAGGCTGGCTTTACATTTTTTACAAATCCTAATTTTCTTGCCGCCGGCGACAGTGTAACCAACACGGGTAATTTTAGAGCAGCTTGGACAGATAATCGCAACATTGGCAGTAGGAATTTTAGCATTAATTTCAATGATTCCGCCTTTTGGTGCTCTCCTCGTCGGCTTGACACTTTTTTTATAAACAAAGGTACCGGCAACAACAACTTTATTTTGGGCTGGAAAAACACGCTCAACTACACCGGTTTTGCCCCGATCTTTGCCTTTAAGAATTACCACATTGTCATTCTTTTTAATCTTCATAATATTTCTATCCGTGATTTTTTGCGGTTATATTACCTCTGGTGCTAAGGAAATTATCTTCATAAATCGATCGCGAAGCTCTCTTGGGATCGGGCCGAAAACTCGAGTTCCGCGAGGGTTTCCTTCTTTATCAATGATAACTACCGCATTCTCAGAAAATCTAATATAGGAACCATCAGGTCTATGATATGCCACGCGCTGACGAACAATTACGGCATTAACTACTTCTTTCTTTTTGACTGCTGCCCTTGGGGTTGCAACCTTCACTGAAGCTGAGATTACCTCACCAAGCGTTGCCGCGCTAGATTTTGCACCATGAAGAGTGGTGATACACTCAACAATTTTGGCACCACTATTATCAGCAACAATAAGTTGTGTACCTGGTTGAATCATTATTTTTCTACCCTAATAATCTCAAAATGGACATCTTTTGACTGGGGTCTCTTCTCTCTAATAAAGACTTGATCACCAATTTCTAACTTTTCCTTCGAATATTTAGCCTTGATACGCTTATTGACTTTAAAGCTTTTACCATAGAGTTTATGAGTTTTTTGACGCTCAGTGTCAACAACAGCCACACCATTCATTGACAGTGAAACAATTCTTCCCCTTCGACTGCGCTCAGGGTGAACTCTTCGGTTTTTTTTACTCATTTTGCTCCTTACGCATAGAAATTATAGTTTTTATTCTCGCAATATCCCTCTTAAGTGTTCGAATTCGATGAATCCCTTTTGTCTTACGGTTGGCGATATCAATTCTAAGCAGCAGAATCTCGTTTTGCAAAGTATCAAGCTCTTTTTGCAGCTCCGAGTCTTTCGCCATTTTCCATTTTTTCATTTTATCTTTGTTCATTTATTCCTTGACTAAAAATTTGGTTTTCACTGGCAGTTTGTAGGCAGCCAAACGCATTGCTTCGCGAGCAATATCCTGGGAAACACCACCCATCTCAAAAAGCACAGTACCCGGCTTTACGGTAGCAACGAAATGCTCAACTGAACCTTTGCCGGAACCCATTGGCACCTCAGCAGAAGTTGCAGTAACTGGTTTATCAGGGAAAATCCTAATCCAGATTTGACCACCACGCTTGATGTATCTCGTCATTGCCCGGCGAGCCGCTTCAATTTCACGGGCGGAAATCCAACCACGATCAAGAGATTTTAAAGCATAGCTACCGAAGTTAATGGCAAAACCACGTGACGCTTGGCCCGGTAATTTCCCCCTCTGCTGTTTGCGGTGTTTCATTTTTTTCGGAATTAACATCTCAAAACGCTAAGCGTTTACTTAGTGTCCTAAATTATTAGCATCCATTCGGTTCGGAATATCGTATTTTGTCTCACCTTTGTAAACCCAGACTTTGATACCAATCACCCCATAGGTGGTGAAAGCTGGAAGATAGGTAAAGTCAATCTGGCTCTTAATGGTTGAAAGTGGAACAAGACCAGAAATTGCTTTTTCACAGCGGGCAATTTCCGCACCATTTAATCTGCCAGAGATCTGGACTTTAATACCCTTAACTCCTGCTTGCTCAGCTTTATTGATTGCTTGCTTCATTACCCGGCGATATGGAATTCGTTTTTCAATTTGGGCGGCAATATTTTGAGCAATAACGCCAGCGTCGGCATCAGGATTTTTGACTTCGAGAATATTAATTTTAACCTTACTGCCGCGAACAAGCCGCTCAATTCCTTCCTTGATTTTACTGGCACTAACTCCACCTTTGCCAATAATGACACCCGGCCTGGCAGTCTTAATCCCAACAGTAATTTTATTGGCGTCGCGATCAATTTCTACCTTAGAAATTGCGGCCGTGCGAAATTCGTCCATTAAATATTTACGGATATTCAAGTCCTCGTGCAGCATGTTGGCAAAATTGCCACGACCAAACCAACGAGATTTCCAGGTCTCATTAACTTTCAATCTCCAACTTGTTGGGTTAACTTTTTGTCCCATTATTTTCTTTATCTTCTTTTTTTACTTCTTTTACTTCTGCCTTGCCGGCAGGCTCTTTTGTCTTATCTTTTTCTTCTTGTGGTTTTCGGGGAGGTTGATTGGTATCAGCTAAAGTTAAGGCCAAGTGACTTTGGCGCTTGGTTATCGGCATCACTCTGCCCCTAGACGCTGGTTTACCACGTTTCAGTCTTGGCCCCTCGTCGCAGACAATTTTTTTGATCATAAACAACTCAGGGTTAACTTCAGAGCTTTTAGCGACCGCAAGAGCACTTCCAAGTAAATTTTCAACTATGGAAGCGCCTTTTCCTGGCTGGAACTGCAAGATTCTCTTTGCCTCAAGAGCGTTTTTGCCCCGAACTAAAGGAAGCAGCATTCGCAACTTTCGTGGTGAAATCCGCAGATATTTACTTCTAACTTTAATTTCCATGATAAAAAATTTAAAATGCAAAATGCAAAGTGCAAAATTCTGGTAGCCACTGCGTGGCTCCACTATTTGATAGACCGAGCACGGAGTGCTTACTATCATTTTGATTTTTGCCTGCCTGCCGCCTGCCTGTCCGGTAGGCAGGGTAGGCACGGAGTTTTGATTTTTGAATTATTTTCATTTATTTCTCTTCAGTTACTTCTGCCTCTGGCACTGGTGCTGCCGGGGAGCCTTTTGGCATCTCTTGCTCGCGAGCCATGCGACCACCATGTTTACGAAAGCGCCGTGTTGGCGCAAATTCACCGAGACGATGGCCAATCATATCTTCAACGACAAAAACCGGAATATGTTCCCTGCCATTGTGAACAGCAATTGTTACGCCAACCATTTCTGGCGAAATTACGCAGTCGCGAGACCAGGTCATAATCTTCACATTCTTTGCACCTTTTTTCAGGGCAGCTATTTTTTTAAGGAGCCGTTCATCAACGTATGGGCCTTTTTTGAGCGAACGTGACATCTTAACTCCTGCGTTTAATGATAAATTTGCCAGATTTTTTCTTGCGATTTCTGGTCCGAAAGCCTAAAGTTGGGACACCCCAAGGAGTCTTGGGCATCGGCAGTCCAATGGACGTACCGCCTTCACCGCCACCATGTGGGTGATCAACAGCATTCTTAGCCTTTCCGCGAACGGTCGGGCGGATCCCCTTGTGCCTAATTCTTCCGGCTTTACCAAAACTTATATTCATCACATCAGCGTTTCCGATCGCACCGATTGAAGCAAAGCATTCATCTTTTATTTTTCTCACCTCTCTACTAGGAAGTTTTATTTGAGCAAAACCAGATTTAGCGCCAAGCAGGGTTGCCCAGTTGCCGGCGCTGCGACAAAGCTTTCCACCAAGACCAGGAAGAAGCTCAATATTATGAATCGGCGTTCCAACCGGGATGTTGCCCACCCTGGTTCGGTTGCCAGCTTTAATCGGGACATTCTGACCGCTCTCAACAGAAGCGCCAACCTTTAGTTTGTCAGCCGCTAAAATATAATCCTCTCCACCATCATCATACTGAATTCTAGCAACATTAGCTCTCCGGTTTGGATCATATTCGATTGCCAGTACCTTGGCTTTCTTGCCATTGCGAAAATCAAAATTCACCAGACGATAAAATCGTTTCGAACCACCGCCACGGTGAGCTACAGTAATTTTGCCAGTATTATTTCGACCGGATCTTTTTTGCAAGACTGCCCGAAGAGACTTTGGCGCCTTATCTTTAGAGATTAAAGAATTATCTAGGTAACTGGTACCACGTCTTGCATTACTCACTGGTTTTAATTTTCGAAGCGCCATAGGTATAAATTAAGAGGATAATGTTTGTTTTTTATTCTTGTCTTTGTCATTTTGACTTTTGACTTTTGCCTGCCTGCCGCCTGCCTGTCCGGTAGGCAGGGTAGGCACGGACTTTTGACTTTTTTTCGTCTCTGTCTCGAAAATGGCAATTTGCTGACCTTTTTTGATTTTGACTAGGGCTTTTTTAATATCTGACCTGGTCCCGAACTTCCGACCAACTCTTTTAACTTTACCTGGAATATTGATAATTCTGACGTCAACAACGTCAACCTTAAAACGTTTTTTGATCTCGCTAGCAATCGCCTGTTTATTTGCGTTTCTCGCAACTAAAAATACATAAACTCCTTCGCCAGCCAAAGAAAAGGCCTTTTCAGAAATAATTGGTTTTTTGATCAAAGTTGCCATTTTATTTTGTCTTTCCCGAATGGACTTTACGGACTTTATGGACTTTCGACTTTACGGACTTTTTCCTTTTGTCCGAAAAACACAGGGCGAGCTGTTCAAGCGATTCCTTGGTGAACAGTAAGCTATCAGCAGACAGGACTCTCGCGA
>Ga0210028_1001714_pt1 | contig 18125 bp, 3 predicted proteins | sample CryGeymeta201513_FD_185468 | JGI IMG/M metagenome (GOLD analysis project Ga0210028, IMG submission 185468) | Groundwater microbial communities from Crystal Geyser aquifers in Utah, USA - Crystal Geyser metaG 2015-13 (SPAdes) (version 2) | ecosystem: Environmental > Aquatic > Deep subsurface >...
ACCGCGTCGGATTTGACTCGCGTGACCCCAGTCGCGGGACTATCAATCGTGATCGTCGGCGCGGCATAGACCCGATACACCACCACCCCGACGGCGGCCAGGAGGATGAAGATAGCGTAATTCCGGCGGCGGGGTGATTGGAACCATTTCCTGAGTTGCATGGCAGCTACTCCCTGTTCAGTGTGATGTCGTTAGATTATATCTCACGCAAAGACGCAAAGCTCGCAAAGACTCTTTTTCTTCTATCTCACGCAAAGGCGCAAAGCTCGCCTGGAATCTCTCACGCTAAGGCGCAAAGCTCGCAAAGAAAAATCTCTTTTATTGGAAAGAACCTTTGCGTTCTTTGCGGCTTTGCGTGAGACATCCCCTACTACTCCTCTAACCGATTCACAATCCTGTGGATGCCGTCCTTGATGAGTTCTTCCCCAAAATTGATGAGCAATCCCAACCGTTTGTCGGCAAGCCGCAGGTAGGTCAGCAGTTGTTTCTTGTGCACCCGCGCGATGACTTCCACGGACTTCAGCTCGACGATGACCTTGTCCTCCACAATGAGGTCTGCCCGGAATCCTTCGTCGATGGCCACGCCATCGTAGACCACCGGGACGGGCTGTTCACGCACCAGATGAAGGCCTCGGCTTTGAAGCTCGAAGAACAATGCAGCCTGGTAGGCGGACTCCAAGAGACCCGGACCGAGAATTTTGTGCACCTTGTAGGCGGCGTCTACCACCTGCTTCGCGATCTCATTCTCGGTCATCGATCAATCCTTTCTCACGCAAAGGCGCAAAGCACGCAAAGGTATTTTTTCAAGAAAAGAGATTTGTCTTTGCGATCTTGGCGGCTTTGCGTGAGATTCATTTCATTGCACCTTCAGTTTGATCGTGTGCTTGTTGTTCGCGTTCGTATCTCCCGCAAGGATCACTTCGGCGGTGATCATGTATTCCCCTGCCGGGGTGGTTCTCGAGACACGCATTTTCAGCGTGCCGCTCTTTTCCTGTCCCGGTTCCAGCGTTGGCAGCGCGAGCGGTCCCTGCAGCACGGCGCCGTTGGCTTCGGCGACGATGCGGAAGGTCCCGCCGCTGGCGGTGGCGGTTCCCACGTTTTTCACCGTGGCGGAGAAGGCGACCGTTTTCCCGCGCTGCACCGGATTGGGCGACGCGGTGAACGCGGTCACTGCCAGGTCCTTCGTCGGTGGGGCGGTGATGGTGAAGCCGTTCGCCAACGTCCCTTCAAGCCCGTTCGTGTTCTTCACGACAACGTTCCACTGGCCGGTCGCCTTGCCCGTGAGGTCTATATTGCAGGTGATCTGGGTGGAACTCACGACCGAGACGGTCGTGCCACTGATGTCGCTTTGTCCGGTCTTCGTCAGCCTGACCGTTGCGCCGGTTGCGAAACCGGTCCCGGCGAGGTGGGTGATGGAAACTACGCCGGTGTTCAGCGCCGAGTTGGGCGTGATGCCGGTGACGGTGGGCGGGAGGGCGGCAACGACGGTGGTGGTCGCCCGCACCGCGTCCCGCACGAGTGTGTCGAGCCGGTCGCTGTAGGCTTTCACCGTTGTGCTTTTCGCGCCGCCGGTCGGCACGGTGGTTCCGGGGCTCATCTCAACGGAAACTATCACGCTGCTGCCCGCTTCCAGGACGTCGGTGGTCCATCCCTCGGCGCTCCGTATCTTCTCGGTGATATTGGTGGTTCCCTGCCGGTACGCCAACGTCCATCCGGCTTCCGACGACTCTTCCACCCGCAGGTTGAAGGTGCGGGAAATGGTCTCATCGTTTTCGACCTTCACCTGATAGCAGGCGCCGACTTCCTTCACTGTGTTCTGCTGCTCGATCTGGTCGCCGGCCGGTGTGGTCTGGTACCCGGTCGAGCTGGTTGAGGTTCCGTTGAGGGCGAACGCGGTATCCGCGTCGGCGCACTTTTTGATGAGCAGGTCGGGTCGGTTGCTGCCGGGGACTCGGGCGGCGGCAAGAACCGCGTCGCGTCCTTCGCCTCCTTCGGCTCCGACTCCTGAGTCGGCGGTGATGGTTGTCGTATTGGTGGCCCCTGCCGGCAACGCGCCGCCGGCAGTGATGCTGATGGTGATGATGTGGTTTTCACCGGGGTTCAGCGCGGGGCTTGTGAAGCCGGTCGCACCGATCATGTCCGCGGTGATGTTTTCGGAATCCCAGAGATAGGCCGGCGTCCAGCCCATTTCGGGCGAGTCGACGGCCTTGATGATGAAGGAGCGTCGAGTGTTGCCGTCGTTCTCGACCTTGACGTAGAACGTCGACACCTCGTTGACGAGCACCGATCGGGTGCGTCTCTGGTCGCCGGAGGGGACAGTCTGGTACACGTTGTTGAGCGCGTAGGCCGCATCCGCTTCGCCGGACTTCTTGATCAGGGCGTCGGGTCGATGGACCGTGACGAGACCCGTCGTCGCCCGAACCGAATCGCGCACCGTTGTATCTCCGGCATCGAGGTACACGTTGAGCGTGGCGGATTTGAGCGTGCCGCCGGGAACCTGCGCGCCCGGTGTCGCATTGATGGTGACGACCACGCTGCCGCCCGGGTCGAGGGTGGGCGTCGTGTAGCCGTTGCCTCGGATTTCCGCGGTAATATCCGTGGCGCCGACTTTGTAAGTCACCGTCCAGCCCGCTTCCGCCGACTCAGTCGCCTTGACCAGGAAGGTGCGAGCGGTGTTACCGTCGTTCTCGATCTTCGCCCGACAGGTTGCCGTTCCCTCAATCACCACCGACTGAGTTTCAATCTGGCTGTCCGCGGGGATGGCCTGGTAGACGCCGTCGATCGCGTAGGCGCTGTCGTTCTCGATTTCCTTGCGGATGAGGGCGTCGGGCTGGGTGCGGACGCTGACGTTTGTCACGGCCTTGACCACTTCCCGCACCGTCGTATCGGCGGCATCCAGGTAGACGTGAACCGTTGCGCTCTTGCTGGTGTTTCCACGCACGGCGCTGGCGGCGGCCATTTGGATGGTAATGACCACACTCTCTCCCGGAGCGAGCGACGCGGTGGTGTAGCCATTGCCGCGCACGGCGGCGGCGATATCGACACCGCCGGTCTGGTAGCCAACCGACCATCCGCTCTCGCCGGACTCGACCGACTTCACGAGGAAGGAGCGGGTGACGTTCCCGTCATTCTCCACCTTCACGTTGTAGACGACGGACCCACCCGAATCGACAGCCTGGGGCTCAATCTGATCGCCGGAAGGCGTGGTCTGGTAGGTGTTGTTGATGGCGTAGGCCGAGTCGGCCTCGCTGCCCTTTTTGATGAGAGCGTCCGGCAGGTTGACGGCGGTGAGCGTGGTGGAGGCTTTCACGGCATCCCGGACGGTTGTGTCGGCGGTGTCGAGGTACACCTTGAGGGTTGTGCTCTTCGTCTGGCTGCCAACCGCCAGCGGGCCGGGCTTCATCTCGATGGCGATCGTCTGGCTGGCTCCCGGGGCGAGGCTGGTGGTGGCGTAGCCGCTGCCGCGGAGGGCGGATGTCACATCGGTTGTGCCCACCATGTAGACGAGGTTCCATCCCGCTTCAGCGGTTTCGCCGGCTTTGACGACAAACGTACGCGTGACGTTGCTGTCGTTCTCGACCTTGACGTGATAAGTAGCGGCGGTGGATGGATCGACGCTTTGTGTTTCGACCTGGTCGCCCGCCGGGGTCGCCTGGTAGCCGGCGGTGTTGGTGAGGCTTCCGTCGATCGCGTACGCGCTGTCAGGTTCGGAGCCTTTGCGGATCAGCAGATCGGGATAGCTGTGGCTTGTGACGGTGGTGGATGCTTTCACGCTGTCCCGCACCGTGGTGTCCTCGCTGTCTCGGAAGACCTTGAGGGTCGAGCTTTTGCCGGTTCCGCCTGCCGCGCCGATGGTGGGAGTCATCTCAACGGTGAGCGCTTCGCTCTGCCCATGGGCGAGGGATGCGGTGGTGTAGCCCGCGCCCTTCACGGCGGCGGTGACGTCCGCGCTTCCTTTCTTGTAGTTCACGGTCCAGCCGGACTCAGCGGTCTCGACGGCTTTCACGAGGAACGTCCGTACGACGTTCCCATCGTTCTCGACCTTCACGCTGTAAGTCGCTGCCACGCCGGGACTCACGGACTGCGCCTCCACCTGATCGCCGGAGGGGGTCGTCTGATAGGTTCCATCCAGCGCATACGCCGTGTCCGGGTCGGAGCTTTTCTTGATGAGAGCGTCCGGCTGCCCGAGGACGTTTGCCGTGGTGGTGGCTTTGACGGCATCCCGGGTCGTGGAATCCGTGTCGCTCAGGTAGGCTTTCAGGGTCGCGCTCTTGCCGGTGCCCCCGGTCGCGTCGATACCGGGCGTCATCTCCACGGTAATCACGACGCTCGCGCCGGGAGCGAGGCTGGACGTGGTGTACCCGGCGCCTTTGATCGCGCTGGTCACGTCGTCGGTGTCCACCTTGTAGGAGATCGTCCAGCCGGTCTCTGTCGTCTCGGCGGCCTTCACGACATAGGTGCGGGTGGTGTTTCCATCGTTCTCGACCTTCACTTCATACGTGGCGGCGGCGTCGGCATCCACCGACTGCGCCTCCACCTGGTTACCGACGGGAACGGTCTGGTATTCGTTGTCGATCGCGTACGCGGTGTCCGCTTCGCCTTGCCGCTTAATCAGCAGGTCGGGCCGGTGGATGGCGTTGGCGGTGGTGACGGCCTGCACCGCGTCACGCACCGCGAGATCCGCGGCGCTGTACGACGCGCTGAGTGTTGCCGTCTTGGTGGTGCTTCCCGTGACGCTGCCGTCCGGAGTTACCTCCACCGCGATCACTGCGCTTCCGCCCGGACTCAGACTGCCGGTGGTATACCCGTCGGTGGAGAGGACGTCGGCGCTGATATCAGTAGTCCCGAACTCGTACACGACGGTCCATCCCGTCTCCGTCGTCTCTTCGGCGCGCACGACGTACGTGCGAGCGATGTTGCCGTCGTTCTCAACCTTCACGTGATACGTGGCGGTCTGGTTCGCGTCCACTGCCTGGGACTCGATCTGGTCCCCCGCGGGCGTGGTCTGGTACACGTTGTTGCTCGCATATCCGGTATCAGTGTCGGAGGCTTTTTTGATGAGGAGGTCCGGGCGCACGACGGTGGCGATTGCCTCGACAGCGTCTCGCACCGTGGCGTCGGCGCCATCGTTGAAGACGCTCAACGTTGTGCTTTTCGCGGTTCCACCCACGACCGTGGTGTCCGGGACCGTTGTCACGGCAACGACCCGGCTTTCGCCCGGCAGAAGCAAGGATGTCGTGTGTCCCGCTCCCAGGATGTCGGTGGTAACATCCGTTCCGCCGACTTTGTAGGTCACCGACCATCCCGTCTCACTGCTCTCGGCGGCTTTCACGAGGAACGTCCGCGCGTTGTTGCCATCGTTTTCAATCTTCACATGGAACGCGGCGGTCGCTCCGGTTTCCACTGACTGGCTCTCGACCTGGTTCCCGCTGGGGATTGTCTGGTAGGTTCCGTCGATGGCGTAAGCGGCATCCGTCTCGCCTCCCTGTTTAATCATTGCGTCGGCCTGAAGCTTCGGATTCACCGCAGTGACTGCCTGCGCGGCGTCTCGCACCGTGGTATCCGAGGCGTCCCGGTAGATACTGAGCGTCGCTGTTTTGCTGCCATTACCCGGCACGAGCTTGCTCGGCGTCATGTTCACGACAATGACAGCGCTCTCGTCGGGTGACAGAGTCAGGCTGTGCCCGGCTCCCGTGAGGGCGGAGGTGATGTCTGTCCCACCCACTTCGTAAATGGCGCTCCAGTTGGTCTCGGCGCTTTCCGTTGCCTTGATGAGGAACGCCCGGCGCGTATTGCCATCGTTCTCAATCTTCACGTGGTACGTGGCCGTTGCCTCCGGGTCCACGTTTTGCGCCTCGATCTGGTCGCCGGCGGGGGTCGTCTGATACTCGTCGTTAATGGCGTAGGCCGTGTCGGGTTCGCTGCCGGTCTTGATGAGCGCATCGGGCAGCACCACGACGTTCGCCGTGGTTTGCGCCAACACGCTGTCCCGCACCGTCGTGTCCGATGCGTTCAGGAAGGCGCCCAGGGCTGTGCCCTTGCCCGTCGATCCGTTGAGAGTGATTCCCGGAGTGACCTCCACGGTGATGACCATGCTCTCGGTCTGGTCGAGGGCGGGCGTTGTGTAGCCCGCGCCCTTGATGGCGCTGCTAATGTCCTGCGCGCCCAACTTATAGAGCAGGTTGAATCCGGGTTCGCCGGTTTCGGCCGCCTTCAGCAGAAACGTGCGTTTCGTATTGCCGTCGTTCTCGACCTTCACATCGTAGCTGGCGGTACGAGCGGGATCGACCGTCTGCGCTTCGATCTGGTCGTCCGCGGGGGTGGTCTGATAGATGTCATTGATCGCAAAGGCCGAGTCTGCTTCGGCGCTTGTCTTGATGAGGGCGTCGGGCAGATCGACGACTTTCACCGTTGTGAGCGCCTGGACGGCATCGTCGACACTGGTATCGCCGGCGTCCAGATAGGCTTCAATGGTTGCGCTTTTGCTGGTTCCGCCCACCACCGAATATTCGGGCGTCATCGCGATGATCACTACCACGCTTTGGCCACTGCCCAGGTTCGCAGTGGGGTACCCGGCTCCCGTCATTGCCGCGGTGACATCCGTGGTGCCGACCATGTAGGTGAGAGTCCACCCCGATTCAGCCGATTCCGCTGCTTTCAGCAGGAATGTCCCCGCGACGTTCCCGTCGTTCACTATTTTTACATTGTAAGTGGCGGTGCCGGCGCGGTCCGCCGTTACCGGTTCAATCTGATCGCCCGAGGGAGTGGTCTGGTACCCTTCCGGTGCAACCGCGCTCCCATCGATGGCGTACGCGGTGCTGGCTTCGCTTCCCTGTTTGATAAGGAGGTCTGGCTGCACCCAGTAGAGGACAGAGCCTGAAGCAAACGAAGACATGGGGAAGACGCTGTTAGCGACAACCACTCCGTTCGGGTTGCTGGTCGGATTGATGAATCCGCTGTTCAGCAACTGGGTTCCGACGGTGACAGTTGGAGTCGCCGTGAGGGGAACGTCCACAGCGATCAGGAAGTTGACCTCCGTGCCATCGGCGGGGATTTCCTGATTGAGATTGTCAAAGACGACACTACTCGGCCAACCGGGCGCCGAGGCGTTCTTCTCCTGGAGGAGTACCTCCGATCCATCAAAGGTTGCGTCCTTACCGTTGTTCAGGTAAAGCGCAATGGTGCTGAGGTCACCGGGAGCCGTGCTGCTTCCGAACTTGTTGACTTTCAGCGACTCCAGGAGCACCTTGTCTACGCTGTCACCTGCATCGCTGGGATTGTTGACCGCTTTGAAGGTGAGGTTCTGCATGGGAACGTTCGTTGAGTTCAAGGCAATCTTGTCAACATTGGAGGGGGTGTTCTGCACCTGCACGAACCCGCGAATCGTGACCGAGGGAGAGGCGAGAGATGTCGCCGGGTTGCCGGATTGGTCGACGAACTCCACGGAGTCCTGCCCCGCCTCAGGCACTCCCACTTGGGAGACATCCACATTGGCAATGGATGTCAGTAGGATTTGCAGTGTATCACTCACCACCGCGCCATCAGCACAATCGAGGGCGAGGATCAGATTGCGCGTCGTACCCATTGAGACCACAAACGGATCCGTCGGCTGAGTGGTCAGGTCGTTATCGACGGAGACCGTCACCGAACTCTCGGCAACGTTAGCCACACCAACGAGTTTGTCCGAAGCATCGATGATATCGTTGTTGTTGAGGTCCTCAAAGATCGTGACTCCGCCGTACATTTCCGAATCGTTGTTTGCCGGGATGACGGGACTCGCGATGTTCGAAGCCACCCCACCCGTCGGCAGATCGACCTTGATGCCGTTCAGGGTGATGTTGCCCTGCGACGCGCTGAGAATCAGCTTCTTCATCTTGACCAGTCGGCTGCCGTTGCCACCCGTATACTTGCCTCCCGAGAGCGGCGCGCCCGTCAAAGAGGGATCGGCGTCCGGGTCCGCATAGGGCGAAGCAACGTCGCGGCCTTTTACCGTCAGGGTGTGCCCGGTGCGGGAAATCTGAAGCGCGCCGGAATCGATGGGGAAGTTGGCGGGGGATACGGTATCACTGACCGCTCCTCCCTGAACGGGTTGCGTCAACACGATGTCAGGCGTTCCGTTTGTCGTGAAAGGTGTGGTCTGACTCAAGTTGGTCCCCGGGAGGTAGGCGCTGACCGTAGCGCCGACGATCGCCGTCTCCGAAATGTCGTAGGTGATAAACCACGACTTGCCCACGGCCGCGCTGACGCTATAATTCAGGTTGTTGAAAGTGGCGATGGTCTTGGCGCCGACCGTGTTGAAGGAGGCCGAACTGAGGAGCACGTCGACTCCCCCCTGATTCGGATCATCAAACGTGCCGTTGCCGTCGGTGTCTTCGTAGATTTGCGCCTGCACCACATCGGCGGGGATGGGATCGTTGCCTGCCTGGATCAGGTTCAACTGCTTGATCAGTACCTGCCCCGCGGGAACGGAATGGTCCAACCGCAGCATCGGGAAGCGAAGCTGTCCCTGACGGATGGTCTGTGCCGAGGGATTCGGAATCGCCGGGTGCACGACAAGGCTGTGTGTCGAAGCGACAATCGACGCTTGATTCGAGAGAATCGGAAAGTCGTTTTTCTGGATATAGCCGCTTGCCAGACGTGGGCCTTGCCGCACGGCGCCCGGCGCCTGAGGAATAACATCCGTATAGACGGAGATTTCCGTCCCGACAGTTACCTGTGGGTTCACCTGGGCGGTATCTGAGATGTCGTAAACGACGAACAGATTGCGGGCCTTGGACGCTCCATTCTGAATCAGGTAGTTCAGGTTGCTCAGGATGGTCGTCTGCCCCAATGCAAATGGGTTTGTCTTCTGGGCGACCAACGGGTCGATTCCGGGATCGAACGTGCCGACGGTGCCGTTGACCTTGTCATCGTCAAAAAGCGCTACGCGGGTGATGTCGCCCGCGTTACTGCTGGTGCCATTCTGCTTGAACTTGATGCTGAGAATGTTGACATCGCCCAACGAAATGCCACCGCCGTCGGTGGGGCTGCTGCTCGTAAAAGTCAGCATCTCAAAGGCGGTGTTGGTTTGTCCCTGGCTCACAGACCCCGGCGCCTTTGATGTTCCGGTCACAACCACCTCGCGAGGGTTGACGTAGAGGTCCGTAACCATCACGGACCCGTTGATCTTCGTATATGGCGGTCCGGCTTCGGTGGACTCGTGAATATTCAGCAGGCGAATGTAGGTATCAAAATCGGTACCGGGAATCACCTGGCCGGACACCGTGTCCGTAATGCCGCGGCTGCGGCTGTTGGGTCCGTTGATGGTGCCGCCGCTGGTCCCGACAACAGGAGGATTGAGGTACATCCAGTCACGATTGTTGGTGGAGCCGGGGAATGGGTCACCTTCATCGCCTGAGTTGGCTCTCTCAATGTCGTAAAGTCCGTCTGCCTGAATGGGCACAACGTACAGGAAGTTCGGGTCGCCCATGCCATTGCCGGTTCGTCCACCCGACGCTTTGCTGTCGGCGGTCGAGGCGCGAGAATCGACATGCCAGATCGTCAACCCCTTGGAAGTGCCGTCGCCAAACAACTGCTGGTTGTGGTTTTCGACCAGGAAATACTCATGCTGGCTCGGGTCTGTTGCGGGATCGAGACCTGAAACATTTTGCGGCAACTTGACCGGGATCTTATAGACGACAGGATTGGACCCCGAGTCTTCAACCGACGGGAATTGCAGGGACAACTGGTCACCGGTGGCCGTGATCGGTGTCAGCCAGCCGCAGAGCATCTTGGTGACCGGGTCGACCCGCATCCCGGCGGCCATGACACTGTAATTCTTAATGCCGCCGTCACTGGCGTTGCGTGGAGGCTGGTAGCCATAGCCGTTGTAGTAGGGTCCGTCCGTGTCGTACAGGTCGACCGCTCCAAAGGTGTGCAGGGTCTCGTGCGCTACCAGACCCAGCCCCGCATCCTCCGGCAAAACGACCTGGCCGCCGCCGGCGTTGGGAATGAAGCTCGAGGTGGCCGCTTCACCCACACCGCCGCCGCCGTTCGGGAAAATGAAAAAAACTAAGTCGTACCCGGCAGTGCTGAATCCATAGGCATTGATGAGGTTGAGGACATCGCCTTTCCACTTCGCTGAATTGTGGGTTCCGGTGCTGTTCGGACTCTCAAAATAGCCGCCGTTGGGGGACCCCAGGTCCGACTGGCAGAAATCGTAGGGATAGGGTCGGTCTTCGCGATCATTGACGTCGGTGAGACTGCCGGCGAGGTCGTCAACTATCGCCCCATTGGAGTTATTCCGCAGATGTCTCAACTGATAGGCCGTGGAGCCTGTGATGGTAAACACGTGATCGTGCCAGTAGTAATTGAAACTCAGCATCCAGTGGGCGGTCGAGGGGGTGGCGCCGCTCGGCTGCAGGATCTCGGCCCGCCGGCAGACAAGGTCGCTACCCCCAAAGGAACCGCCGTTGAACAGATTCGTCAGGCTCTGTCCGCGAGGGTTATGCCAGATAATTCTGGTCTGACCGGGGGAGGGCGTATTCGACTGGACGACAATATCTCCGGGCGGAGTACCGAAATTGACGGCGACCCCGCTGAAAGTGGCAATCACCGCCCTGTCGTCATTGCCATCCGTCGAAGTCTGGGTGATCGGGATGCTGAGATTGTAAAACCCCTTGGCTCTCCTCGGAGTGTCGGTAAAAGATTGGGGATTCGTCCCGGCCGCGCTCAAGGTATTCGGAACGCTGCTGACGGTCTTGTAGATATTAATGCTGATATTGACACCGGTTGGGGCCTTGTTGAAGTAAAAGGCCACCGTATTTGCGGAGGAAGAGACGCCTTTCAGGGTCAAAGCGAGGGCAGAATCAGGGTCGTCTTTCGTCAGGAGGGGGGTTCCTGGGAACGGAGCATAGTATTGAGCGGGAGCGAGGTCTCCGATGTCGCGCACATCCAGCGGATGCTTGTGGGTCTGGAGCCATCCCTTGATATCGGTTAGTACGCCTGACAAAGCGACCTTCGAATGCGAGTTGATGAAAAGGAAATTGTAAAGACTCTGGTAACCGGGGGTTGTGTTGAACACGAGATTGTACCAGTGGTTCTGGAAGTCGTTGTCCGTCGTGTAGGTTTGCGGACCGCGGATTGCGTCGGAAAAGTCCCACGCAGTCGGCGGGCCGATGCGGCCACCCGCCACTCCGATGGCATTGGTGGTGGAGACGTCAGCCCATGAGGAAATGTACCGACCGTTGTTGACGAAAGCGCCGCCCGCTCCGTCTAATGCCGCCGGAGAGTAAGAATAGACCGGTCGGGGTGACTGGTCCGTCCAAGCCGGGAAGGTACACCCAATCACCAATATGCGTGTTTGCGTCGCGCCACGGATGCTGACAAGTCCGTCTCCCTCGGGTTTGTCTCCGGGCTTCAGCTTGTCGCGAAACTTTTCCGGGATTTTCCATATCGGGGCATTGTCCAAGTCAGGCTTCTTCCGGGAGCCTCCCTTCTTGAGCCGGTCCAACTGCTCCGGTGTGAGCTTGGCAACGAAGTAATTCCTGTTACCTTTCTCACCGACCGCCTGCATCAGCTCGCGGTAACCTGCCGGGTCGGTTTCACGAATCCGGTTCGTGTTTGCCCAGACCTGGCGTCCATAGTCGGTATTGCGGCCGACAAGGATGCCGCTTCCTTGCCGTTCCACCCGCGGCCCCTTGCCATCGCCGTTGACCTTCACATAGTCCATCACAGCGCCTTCGGGCACGGACACGGAATCAATAATCTTCGTCCCTGATTTGCGCTCCTGATCTGCGATGATCTTCAGAGCGCCTGTGCGGCTAACCCTCCGAGTCTCCATCAGGAGGTTGACAGCCTGGTCCCGCGAGCGTCCGATGTTGATGGTGACTTCTCGAGCGTCAGCTTTGTCCTGCACCCAGGCAACAGACAGGGCGACGGACAGAATGGAGACAAACAGGTTGAGATGACAGGGCTTCATGGTGGGGTACGAACTCCTTTTCCCCGAGGATGAGATGTCGGTCGAGGAAATCGGATAAGAAAGGCCGGGCATAGCGGACCCCTCCTTCGTGCTTGCGGAATGCGGAACTTGGAATGCGGAGTAAATCAGTCCTGCCGCGATTGACGGCAACGTTCTGTTGGTCATGAATAGGTGTCTCCCCCCCGGGAAACCCACCCCGGGGCAGTCATGCAATATCTGAAAGCGATTACGAGTTTGGACGACTTCCCGCCCCCCCGTGTTCCCGGAGGGACCGTTGTTCGTCTCTCGGTTCGCCGAGGAACCTTTCCTCGGATAGCCGGGGATATGTCTCCAGCTATCGTGGAAGGGATTCCACTCCTACGGTAGGACGGGAATCCTTTCCCGGAGTTATCTCCGCCCTCCTTTGGTTTACGGCCTTGCTTATACCCTGTTCCCGCTGACAACTAACGTCCACAACACTCCATTTCCCCCACCGGTCTATCCTGGTGGGGGTGGGACCGGTGGCGTTTGCAGCGCCTGCACCGTAATGCTTCCGGCGTTGGCTGTTGTGGTGGTTGTGCCATCGTCAGCACGAATCGAGACGTTGTAGGTCACCTCCGTGGTCGTCACGTTGGGAGGCGCGGGGAAGATGCCCTGATAGGTGTTTACTCCGGTCGACGACAGCACGATGTTTGTCACGTCGGCGGCATTGCTGGCGTTTTGCATCACAGCGGTCACGGTGAGGACATCCCCATTCGCGTCGGAGACGGTCACGGTGATGGTAATGTCCCCTCCTGCCACGTCAATCAGCCGCGGCGCGACGGACGGTGTACCAACAAACGCGGGGGCGACATTAGTTCCCCCTCCCCCGCCTCCGCCTCCCCCGCCTCCGCCTCCGCCTCCGCCTCCGCCACATCCGGCAAACAGGGGCAGCGTGAGAGCGGCCAGTAGAGGAATCAATGCTTGGGTTGTTGAGCGTTTCACGAAAAGCCTCCGCGTTCGGTGTTGTAGTATTCTGTGTTCGGTGTTCAGGTTTCGGTATTCAGCCTGCCGGCCCGTGGGGCAGGTGTAACGTTCGTTGGAGATACGTTCACCAGCGAACTGACCGATCGTCGGGGATAGGTATCCCCGACGGGACTTTCCCCGGAGGATTCCCCCCGCTCAGGACAAATGTCCCGCGAAAGGTTGCGCCCCGACACATCGGGGCGAACCATTCTCACTGGACAGTCACTTTGATCGTCTGCCGGTTGTTCTCCACACTCGTTTCACCCGTGACAGGCACCACTTCGCCGGTGATGAAGTACTCGCCCGGGTTTGTCCGCCTCGGCACCTTAAACGAGAGCGTTCCGTTGATTTGCTGTCCGGCCTCGACGGTGGCCAGAATCTTCGGGTTTCCGATTTGATTCTCTCCCTGCAATAGCCGAAACTTCAACCCCGTTTCCGGGATATTTCCGAGGTTCTTCACGACATAAGCAAAGGTAATTCTCTGCCCTTTGCGAACCGTATCGGGAGACGCGGTCAGTTGCGTGAGCGCCACATCCCGGATGGTCTCGGCCGGTCGGACGGTGAATGCCTTCTGGAGATACCCGGTTTGTCCGTCGAGGTTGCGCACCACCACGTCCCACTCACCGGCGGTAGCCCCCCCTCGCAGATCAAACCGACACGCAATCTGCTGATCGCTGACGATGCTCACCTGCTGGCCGTAGATGTCGCTCTGTCCGAGCACGACCAGCTTCACCAGAGCGCCCTTGCTGAACCCGGCGCCGTGCAGGTCGGCGATCTCGATCACGCGTCCCGACGCGCCTGACCGGGGGTCGATGCTGGTGATGAGGGGCGGGTATCCTGTGCCCGTGAACGCTGTCGCCTTGACGACATCCCGAACGGTGAGAATGTTGGCGGACAGGGACAGCTTGATGACTACGCTCTTCCTGATGCCGGCGCTGAGGTTCCCTGCGGGGGTCATCTCCACTCTCAAGGACTGATAGCCGCTCGGGGAAAGATTTGCAGTGACGATTCCGACGTGAGCGATGGAATCGGTGACATCGATTCCATCGAGCAGGTACCGGAGGGTCCATCCGCCACCCGCATCTTCTTCCGCCCTGGCAAAGTAACTGCGAGAGGTATTGCCGTCGTTCTCGATCCGGACGTCGAAGCAGGCGGTGGTTCCCGACGGCACATACTGCGTCTCCTCCTGAATAATCGTGGGGGAGGACTCGTAAGTGTCGTTCTCATGGTAGAGCGACTCCGGGTCTTCACACTTTTTGATGAGAGCGTCCACCTGTTCCACCGCGCCGGTGCGGGCTTCCACTTTCGCCGCGTCGAATCCCCCTCCGTCCACAGTGATGATCGTGGACCGGGTGCTTCCGGGCGAGAGCGCTCGATTGGCGAATGACTCAATCTGAATGATCGCGTTCTCGCCCGGCAACAGAACCGGGGTCGTCCATCCATTCGCACCGGTGATAGAGCCGGTAATATCCTCCGGGTACCAGCGATAGGTTGTTGCCCATCCGGGATCCCCGGATTCGAGCGCCCGAACGACAAAATTCCGCTTGGTGTTCCCATCGTTCTCGATCTTGGCATAGAACTTCCCGACCGTCCCGGGAGCGACCGTGAGGCTGCGGGACTGGCTAACGGAAGGCGTCTCTTCGTAGACATTGTTCAGCGAAAACGCGTAGTCTGGCTCCCCTTGCTTGCGGATGAGCATGTCTGCCCGGGTAATTGCGTTGACCGTCGTCATCACTTTGACAACGTCCCTGACCGCCGTGACGGATTTGTCGAGAAACGACTGAATTGTGCAGGACTTCGTCGAACCGCCCACCGCGGCGCTGTCGGCGATCGTCTGCACCGTGATAATCTCGGCGCTGGCAGGGGCAAGGGTGGATGTCGTGTATCCCGCGCCCTTCACAATGCCGTCGGTAATGTCCACTCCCCCGACGACATATTTGACGCTCCACCCGGGCGAATCGTTTTCCGTTGCGGTCAGGTAGTAGGCGCGATCGATGTTGCCGTCGTTCTCGATCTTAACCTGGTAGACGATGGACTCTTCTCGATTGACAACACTGGTCTCAATCTGGTCGCCGGAGGGCACCGGCTGGTAACCTGAGGGGGAGACGACACTTCCGTCGATAGCGTATGAGGAGTCCGGATCGGTTCCCTTCTTGATCAGCAGATCGGGTTGACTGAGGATGTTGACCGTGGTCCGAGCCTGAACAGCATCCACAACATCCGCAGCGTCTTGATCGTAGAGAAGCTCTATCTCCACCGTTTTGCCGGTCAGTCCCTTCACGCTGCTTCCGGGCACCATCTCCACCAGCAGAGTCGCTTCCCCGCCAGGCTCAAGTGTGGGAGTGAAAGCGCCGTTCAGACGGATCGGCTCACTAACATCCATAGCGCCCAGCCGGTAGAGGACCTGCCAGCCGGATTCCGTCGTTGCCAGCGCCTTCAGAAGAAAGGCTCGAGTTGTGTTCCCGTCATTCTGGATTTTGACGGCAAACGCACTCGCCGTCTCGCGATCCACGGACTGTGCCTTGGCCTGCGCTCCGGAGGGAGTCTGCTGGTACTCTCCATCGACCGAGAACTGGTCCTCGCTATCGCCGATCATATTGATGAGCAAGTCCGCCTGCGTCACCCCGCGTACCGTTGCTACAGCCTGCACGGCGTCCTGAGACACGATCTCTTCGCCGGGCAAAAAAGCGCGCAGTGTGCAGGTCTTGCTCGTTTCCGCAGGAACGAGGAGAGAGGGGGTAATCTGAACGGTAACCACCTGGCCGGCGCCGCTGGCCAGGACGTCGGTGACGAAACCGTCTGCGGAGAGGATGGAATCGGCGATGTCTTCACCGCCGGACAAATAGCTCACTGCCCAACCCACATCGGCGGACTCCTCCGATCTGAGTACGAAACTCCTCGAACCGGGCCCATCGTTCTCCACCTTCACGCGATAGATCGTCGTTACCGAAGGGTCGGAGGTCTGAGACTCGATCTGGGCTCCCGACGGCGTCTCCTCGTAGACCCCATCCTCCCCGAACGCGGCGTCGTCTTCCGCCGCCGCTTTAATCAGCAGGTCGGCTCTGGAGAGGGTGGTGACCGCGCTCACAGCGTCCCGTACCACCACGCTCTGGGAGTCGAGGTAGGCTTTGATGGTAACGGTCTTCGAGTCCCCGCCGTTCACGGTTGTGCCCGGCTCCACATCGACGGAGATGATCTCAGTGGCTCCGGGGAGAATATCAGCGGTGTTGTAGCCCTGGCCACTGAGAATACGGTTTGTTATATCCGCGGGCCCGACGCGGTAGGTACTTGTCCAGCCGGTTTCAGAGCTCTCGCTGGCTTTCAGAACAAAGGATTGCGTCTCGTCACCATCGTTTTGAACTTGAATATTGTACGTTGCGGTTGCCTTGACCCCAACCGTTTGCGGCTCCACTTGATCGGCGCCGGGCGCTGACTGATAAACGTCATCGGTGCCGAAGGCGAACTCATTTTCTCCGTCCTGTTTGATCATCAGGTCTGCGGTGCCATTGGCGCTGGTGCTCGCTTGGACGGCGTCCCGAACGGTAGTATCTGCCGCATCAAGGTAGACACCGACCGTGGAACTTTTGGTCTCACCTCCAGGCACATCACTGCCTGGCTTCATGCTGATGGATATAACGATACTCTCGGACGGCAGAAGTGACGCGGTGGTGTAGCCGGACTCGCTGGTGATAGCCGAGGTGACTTCCGTGCTTCCCACCAGATAGGCAACTAACCAGTCGCTGCCGGCGCTCTCCGTGGACCTGACGACGAAGGTTCGATTAGTATTCCCGTCATTCTGGATTTTCGCCAGGTGGATCGCCAGTTTATTCGGGTCAACAGACTGTAACTCGATCTGATTGCCGGAAGGCGTCGACTGGTACACATCATCCAGCGCATACTCTAAATCCGTTTCCGACTCGCTCCGGATGAGGGCGTCCACACGATCCACCGCCCTTACGGTGCATGACGCCTGCACGGAGTCACGAACCGTGACAGCGTCGCCGTCGAGGAACACATTGAATGTTGCCGTCTTCGCCGTGCCACCGAGGACGGTGGGAGCGGATGTCGTTGTAAGGTCGATGACAACGCCCGCGCCCGGAACCAGAACCGAGGTCGCATAGCCGCTTCCCAGAAGCGCGGAGGTAACGTCCGTGTCACCCACCTTGTACGTTAAAGTCCAGCCGGTGGGCGCGTTCTCGACCGCTTGAATCAGGAAACCTCTGGTGGTATTCCCATCGTTCTCTACCTTGACCTGGAAAGTGGCAATGCCGCCTTGGTCGATGGACAGCTCCTCGACTTGGTCGCCGGTCGGAGTCGTCTGGTAAACGCCGTCGCCGGAATAATCGGAGTCCTGCTCCGCGTCTGCTTTGATCGACGCATCCGGCCTGTCCAAATCGGTGGCCGTGGTGGACAGCCTTACTGCGTCTCTCACGGTGGTGTCAATGGAGGTTCGGTAGACTCTCACGTCGACATCGTTCGTTCCTCCGCCCACAACCGCCAGCGAAGGAGTCACCTCAACAGTGATCGCCTGGCTGGCGCCCGCGGCCAGCGTGCTCATCGTATACCCCGACGCCCCGCGAACGCTGCTGGTGATGTCCGCGCCGTCCACCGAGTAAGCAACCGTCCAACCGCTCTCGGCTGGTTCCGTAGACTTTAGCACGTAGGCGTGCAATTCGCCGCTGTCGTTGTCGACTCGAACATCATAGACCGCAGCCACATCCGGAGGCGTGCCCTGCGACTCAATCTGGTCTCCCGCAGCGGTAGTCTGATACACCCCGTCGAGCGCGTAGGCAGTGTCGTCCTCCGTGCCCTGCTTCACCAGCAAGTCCGGGCGCGAGGCAACGGCAACGGCCTTCACGGCGTCCCGGATGGTGGCATCACTCTCCAGAAACGCCTCAATAACGCAACTGTTCTCAATCCCTCCAACGACACCGGATGATGGGGTGAGTGTCAACGTCACCACATTGCTTTGTCCCGGATTGAGGAGAGTTGTCAGATAACCGGTGGGCTGGGTTATCTCCTCCGTGATATCGCTGCCGTCCACGAAATAGGTGGCCGTCCAACCCGCGCTGAGATTCTCCGTCGTATTGAGGACAAAGCTGCGCGCGGTCGTGCCGTCATTGTCCAGCTTGATCTGGTAGGTGGCCGGAACCTGCGGCTCAACGTGCTGGGTCTCGATCTG
>Ga0210028_1001715_pt1 | contig 18118 bp, 17 predicted proteins | sample CryGeymeta201513_FD_185468 | JGI IMG/M metagenome (GOLD analysis project Ga0210028, IMG submission 185468) | Groundwater microbial communities from Crystal Geyser aquifers in Utah, USA - Crystal Geyser metaG 2015-13 (SPAdes) (version 2) | ecosystem: Environmental > Aquatic > Deep subsurface >...
GGGAGCTCCGTGCGTGGGCGGGCGCACGGGCTGAATCCTCGCAATCTGGGCGAAACTTCTTTGAGGTGAGGTGTTATAACGAAGTTCGGACCTATTTTCAAGAAAACTTCTAGTTAATGGCTCACCGCTCGGCAAAATTGCCTCGCGGTTCGCCAACCCCATCTGCTGTGAACATCGGCTCGAACTACTTTTTGAAAGATAAACAACTTACAGGAGAGTTAAAAAAGCCCTTCCGAATCTTGAGCACTTATGCCTCTGCGAAATCCCAGTTACCCTCACGGGAGCTCTGCGCGGCCGCACTCGCGCGAGCGACTGCCCAGAGAGGTGGGCGAAATTTATTTAAGGTGACCCCGGCGGGAATCGAACCCGCGATCTTTTGGATGAGAACCAAATGTCCTGGACCGCTAGACGACGGGGCCATGGACTCTATTGTATCAGATTATTGAGGCTAAACGAGCCTAAAAGCGCCCAAAATACTTGACAGAAAGCATCGACGTAGCTTAAAATACACAGAAGATATAAGCCGTTTGCTGTCTAGCCGGTTCCCAAAAAGAATCACTAAGGGACTGGTATTTTTTTAGCCTCATTAGCCTTATATTTTGACCGTAGCGAAAAATTATAAAAACAACATGACACAAACAGTTCACCGAGTTCAAATGACGCCTCTTGGTTACCGTCAGCTGGTAGATGAACTCAAACAGCTAGAATCAACCGGTCTTCCGGAGGCCATTGAGCGCGTGGCTAAAGCCCGTGAGTTTGGTGATCTCTCCGAGAACGCAGAATACCACTCCTCTAGAGAAGATTTAGCCACCCTTGAGGGCCGCATCGAAGAATTGAAAGACATCATTACCAGAGTCAACGTCGTTGATATTAAAAAGTCCGGCGAGGAAGAAGTTGGTATCGGTAGTGTTGTCATGGTCAGTATCAACGGTAGTCAGCATGAATTTTCGATTGTCGGTGAATGGGAAGCCGATCCTGCCGCCAAAAAGATCTCTCACGAATCCCCACTGGGCAAAGCTCTTCTTGGTCGAAAAGTCGGTGACAACGTCGAGGTCGAAGCTCCTGCCGGCAAGGTCACTTACATTGTCAAATCGGTTAAGTAATTTTCTACCAGCTTCCGCCACCGCCTCCGCCGCCACCACCTCCCGATGATCCTCCGGAAAATCCGGATCCTCCTGACGAGGAAGATGATGGATTGTAAGAAAGCCCCGAAGCGGCCGAATGACTAAAGTCGGAAACAAAGCCGGACCACGCCAGATTATTCATTCCCCTTCCACCTTCTAGGTATTTCGGCGGTCTGATATCTAAAGCGGACATATCCTTAGTCAATTTACCAATGACACCTAGAGCAATCGCAAATGGAAGTATTTCTTCTATAAAGAGATGTTTTTCTTTTATCTCCTCCCTCCATTTTCCGAGACGTATTGTTTCACGCAGGCCCCTGACCTGAAGAGCCAGGTTTGTCCCAACTGCAGTTTTTTGGGGCATATTCCATGCAAATATTATTGCAGTCACGGCAGAAACTAAAAATATCGCAAATGTCCAAATCGTCTCCAAGAAAGCCATTGTATTTATAGTTGTCGCAAAGACAGCACAGCACATCAAGACCGTAGCGATAAACCAAATGCCACGTGTATTATTCGGATTCGAAGTGAACAACTTCTGCTCTCTTAGTCGATCATTAATGATTTCTTTTACCTTTGTCATATGAATGTAAAAGGTCCCTTTTAGTTCGTTAAGTTTCACCGAGGTTTTGGAGTTAAAGATATGCTCCATCAGATACTTCTGTTGTGGTGGCAAGTCACCCGGACCATCTTTGAATTTAGTCAGCAAGTAATCGTGTCCAAACTTCAAAAAACCTTTCTTCTCTACTCTCTCAATCCCTAAGTACTTCTTTCGAGCAAGATCTATAATTTCGGCCACTACGTCTTGATTGTCTACTTTTTCATCCAGCATAGCTCCGGCTTCTCCCGGAGTCAGATCCTTGAGAGGTTCATAAACCATCGGAGTGTTTATCGGCTCGAATAAGGGCCTCAGTCCTTTAGGCTGATCAGTGTCCAGGTTAAATACATTGGGGGACACAAAGCGGAAATCTCTACCCTTCTTATACCACACAAAAAACATCAGCAAACCAGGTACAACTGTCAGAGCCAGAAACAGATTATTTTTTATTAAGTCGATCAGCTTTTCGGTCGCGGTAGGGAATATCAAACTATTTTGCTGGTTCAGCTTCACGGCCACGGTAAAATTGTCACCGTAATTTATCTCTTCCCTGGTCTCCACTTTAATTAGCTTATCTTTTCGGCTTATGGTACAGTCCGAAGAGACGCTTCCCACCGGCCCAACAAAACAAATTGTTTCCCCACCGGCGGCAAAAGGGGATCTGATCGTCACGGTTGATGATAGCACCGGAAACTGCCAGCCCTCTCCGGTAATATCCCAATAAAGTTCGTCGAAATCTTTTTGTCTTAGAATGGCGTGGCCGACTTTGTAGGAAATGCTGTAAATACGTCTTCCGGCAAATGTCTTATTCGGGTCCCCAATCTTTAAAGTCAAGTTTCCCTTCTCCCTCGTAGTGGAAAAAGGCATCGGATTGCCTTCCGTATCGGTTACGGAAATTTCGGAAATTGGATTGGAATATACCAGTCCTTCTCGCCTGTACTTCTCGGGGATATAGCGGTAAATTCCATGCTTATCTACCGGAGTAAAGTAATTGATCGTTTCCTCGATGGAGAGCGAGGTGTCCTGATTGATGGTGATATGAGATTCAAAGCGGGTAATTTCTTCGATACTTCTGCCCACCGGTATCATCTCGGCGCCCTGTACCAAACCTGCCGACAGAAAAAAGAACAAACCGGCGAGTATAAATCTCTTCATAACTACTAGTATAATTCAAACACATGGAACAAAAATATCTTGAGGCAGTTAAGACCCAATTGGACAAAAAAATCTACACCCATTCACTCGCACTTCAAGCTTGTATGGGTGGTCTTTACGACTATTTCTCCGAAAACAAATTACTCGGTGCAGATGAACCTTCAAAAGAAGAGTGGCTTCTGGCCGGACTGATTCACGACATCGACTACTCCGAACCCTTCAAAGCAGGTCACCCTTCCCACACCAAAGAAGCTCTCGCTAAATATGATCTGGAGCTTTCCGACTCTGTTCATCACATAATCCTTACCCACGCTCCCGAGTTGACTGGCGTCAAACCAGTGACCAAAGCCGACTGGTCCATTTTTTGTGCCGACTCTCTCACCGGCCTCATTATGGCCGTCGCTTACGTTTATCCAAGCCGTAAGCTAGCGGACGTCAAGGTTAGCTCTGTCCTCAAACGCTTTCTCAAAGAGCCCAAGTTCGCCGCCGGCACCCGCCGCGACGAGGTCGCTATGTGCGAGAAACCAGAAGGTCTTGACTTGCCCCTCGAAAAATTCGTCGACCTTTGTTTCACCTCCATGCAATCTGTTTCCCAGGACTTGGGTTTATAGTTGTATAATCTTGATATGGAAAGCATCTTTAATTGGAAGAAAGCTTCAAAAGAGGATCAACAGCCCGAAAGTAAATTTTCTGAGGCCGAGGGAATGAGGATACGTGAGACCGCCGGTCAAATAAACATTCGTATTGCTGCTCTGATGTATTTGAGAGTCACCTCTGACGATCCAGATTTCAAGGCGAATGCTACTTTGGCGCTCGAAACCCTAGGGGAATCACTTAAATGGATGTTAAAGCACCTGATGTTTTGTTCTTTTGATACAAGTCACTACAACGTGGGAGATGTGGTTCGATACAACCCCGATGTACACAATGTTCATTTTGGTACTCTTGAGCCAGGCGTTGAAGCTGTAATTGTTAACCCACCAATGGATGAGAATAGTATGGGCCCACAGGTATTTACTCACAAACCAACCGTGCCGGGCTTTGATGAACTCAAGCGTACTTCAGAGAAATTTGATCTCGTCGCCACAACTGGGAGAGGTGTTTATCTGTTTGATTGATGCCGAGCCCAAATACTTCCAATTAATTTGCTACAATATAGATAGAAAGCATTTGAGATGGCTTCCAACCATCAAGCTTCTCGGGGTCAAAAACCGGGACGGGTCAGCCCGTTATAGCTAAATTAAGTATTGTTATATGGTGGCAACTGTCGCCTCAGGCGACCCGATAACGCGCAATTATTTGCGTGTTTTTTTGATTCGAATTATTAATATACAATTTAAAATATAAAATAAAAAATATCCTATGTTAGACATAAACTACATCAGAGATAACAAGGACGCTCTTAAAAAAGCTATCGCCAACAAACAGTTTGATCCTACTCTCGTTGACAAACTGGTTGGGGTGGATAATGAGAGACGCAAACTAATCCAAGAAGTCGAAGAACTCCGTCGCCAAGGCAACGCAAATATTGCCGATATAAAGGGCAAGCCATCAGACGAACAAATAGCCAATGGTAAAGAAATAAAACAAAAAATTCAGGAGACGGAACCAAGGCTTACGGAGGTCGAAAAACAATACCTCGAGCTAATGTTTCAAATCCCCAACCCTTCTGCCGATGATGTTCCTGTGGGTAAGGACGAATCCGGAAATGTCGAAATCAAAACGTGGGGAAATATTCCAAAATTTGATTATCCCATACTGCCTCACGAAGAGCTTGCCGAAGGGCTGGATTTGTTAGACAACAAAAGAGCCGTCCGGATTGCCGGGAGTAGGGCTTTCTTTACCAAAAATGATTTGGTTCTGTTGGAATATGGCCTACTAATGTACGCCCTTAAGATGATGATCGGTGAAGGGTATACTCCCATGACTGTTCCATGGATGGTAAACGATGAAGCCATGTTGGGTACGGGCTACTTTCCTTGGGGTATGGAAGATCATTACAAAACCCAAGACGGTCAAAGTCTAATCGGCACGGCAGAAGTTTCTCTTACTGCTTTTTACAAAGACGAGATTCTCAATGAAAATGACCTGCCTGTCAAAATGGTGGGCATTTCCCCCTGCTATCGTCGCGAGATCGGTTCATACGGCAAAGATACTAAGGGAATTTTTAGGGTTCATCAGTTCAACAAAGTAGAACAAGTCGTTTACACCGTAGCCGATGAGGTCGAAACACGCAAAATGCACGATCAGATGCTTGACCACACCGAAAAGCTACTGCAGGCTTTGGGTCTCCCCTATCACGTCCTTCTTATGTGTACAGGAGATATGGGAGCCGGTCAGCGTCGCAAATACGATGTGGAAGTTTGGTTCCCTAGCCAAAATGCCTATCGTGAAACTCATTCCGATTCATACTTTAACGATTTTCAGAGTCGCCGGCTAAACATCCGTTATAGAGCCAAAGATGGTACCCAAAAGTTTGTCTACACCCTAAACAATACCGTCGTCGCTACCCCTAGAATACTGGGGGCAATTTTAGAAAACTACCAGCAAGCCGATGGTTCAGTAAAAGTCCCGGAAATATTGGTTCCATTTGTAGGGAAGGGCGTCATCAAACATGTCTAAGAAGATTTTAATCCTTTTTTTGCTGATCCTCATGATTGGCGGAGCTGTTTCGCTGTTTATTTTTGGAGGGGGATCTTTGCCGTTAATCTCGCCGTTGTTCATCGGTAATGACCAAACCGGAAAAATTTCTCAAAAAATTAGTCGGTTCAATCTGGATTTTTCCAAATCGAAAGAACTTTCCACTCTGGAAGCAGTACCCCGCTATGTCGTCTACAACTCCGAAACCGGGCTGGTCTACTACAGCAAAGGTACCGGTCTCAGAATGTCACCGGCTTCTTTTTCCAAGCTCCTCTCTACTCAGATAGCCATCGACTTGATACCTTTAGATAAAGAAATTACCGTTTCCGAAAGATCGATCGACAAAGTTCCTACCATTCTGGGATTAAAGTCGGGGGAGGTTATTCCCGCCTCCGATCTTCTACGCGGGGCGATAGCCACCAGTGCCAATGATTCGGCTCAAGCACTTGCCGATGGAGCCGCCAAGATTTCCGAAATCTTTCCTTCCGAGTATATTTATTACATGAATGAAAAAGCCGAGCTATTAGGCATGTTTCACTCTCATTTCGTCAATCCTGACGGACTGGATGATCAAAATCAATACTCAACTTTGGAAGACCTTGCCAAGCTTGTTAATAATGTTCAAAAAAATTACCCGGAAATTGTCACGGCGGGTAAGTCGGACAATCAAGACATCGAACAGACTTCAACTCATGGCAGGTACTATTTGCCCAACTGGAACGGACTTTTGGGAGTTTACCCGGGTGTTACCGGTCTGAAAATCGCCTACACCGAGGATGCCGGTTACTCTACTATCGTTACGGCCGAGCGAGACCATCTATCTATGGTGGCGATCGTTTCCGGTACCGGATCATACTTGGAGAGAGATCGGGCGACCGCCGATCTTCTGGACGCCGCCTTCATGACGAAGGGTTTGCCGGCCGTTAGAGTCTCCACCCTTATGTTAAATCGCCACTATCAAGTCTGGGGAGACCTTGCCAGAAAAATTCGCAGTGAAATAAAGCTCACTCATGATACTACTGCAAAATGATAATTAATAACCTTGTCATTCCCAACCTGAATGGGCTGAAAGTCCCGATCTGGTGAGGGAAATCTATATAGATAACTCAATGTCACTTCGTCATTTATTCTTTCCTCAAACCCTCAAACTATCGGACTCCCAATTCAATCACAACATCTCCATCAACCTTTATTTTCTTCAGCCTACTTTGCACGTTGACGGTTTGATTGAATCTGGAGATATTCTGACTCACATCTGGAAAACCGGCATCAAAAAATTAGTCCCCGGGTACTTCATTCCCCGGAGTATTCTTATTTTAGGACTTGGCGGAGGGTCAAACACCCTTCTTGTCAGTCATCTTTACCCAAAAGCGCAGATAACCGCCGTGGAGATAGATCCCTTCATGGTAGAAATCGGCAAAAAATATTTTGGTCTAAATAAAGTCAAAAACTTGAACATTGTTGTAGCCGATGCTCTCGACTTTGCCCGAGATATGAAATCTGCCCGTCCGGCAGGCGGGTCTGAGAACTATGATCTCATTCTGGTTGATTGTTTCGAAGGCAAGTACATTCCTCACAAGCTGGAAGATCTGAACTTTATGCAACAACTCAAGGATCATTCTCGCTTCACTCTGATTAACCGCATCCACTGGTACGACCATCACTTGCCAACAATCAATTTCATGAGATCTTTGTCTACTCGCTTTGTCTTTGTCACCGCCCATACTGTCTCCAATCTCATCATTTCTCTGGTTTAGACAGTATAATCATGTCTGTATGTTTTCATTTCTAGACTCCATTCTCAATCCGAACAAAGTCGAGATCGACAAGATTAAAAAGATAGTTGCTACCATCAATACTCTTGAAGACTGGGCCAAAGGTCTGAAAGACGATGAGTTCAAGCCGGAAATTGCTCAGATAAAAGAAGAGTTAAAAGGTGAAAAAACTCTGGACGACGTTCTGCCACAAATTTTTGCTTTGACGAGAGAAACCGCCTCCCGTACTTTGGGGATGAAACCTTACGACGTTCAGCTAATTGCCGGTATCGCTTTTCATCAAGGCAACATTGCCGAGCAAAAAACAGGTGAAGGTAAGACCTTGTCGGCCGTACCTGCGATGGTTCTTAATGCTCTCACCGGAGAAGGTACCCACCTGGTGACAGTTAACGATTACCTTGCCAGACTCCACGCCGGCTGGATGGGTCAAATATATGATTTTCTTGGCTTGAGTGTCGGGTGCATTTATTCCGGTCAAGGTGATCAGCCCGCGGTTATGTATGATCGAGATTACACCGATACTTCACACTCAGATCATCGACTTCATCATCTTAAACCAGTATCAAGGATCGATGCTTACGCCTGTGACATTACCTACGGTACCAATAACGAATTTGGTTTTGATTACCTCCGTGACAACATGGCGAAGACACCCGAGCAGCTTGTTCAGCGCCCACATCATTTTGCTATTGTTGATGAAGTCGACTCCATTCTCATCGACGAAGCCCGCACCCCCTTAATTATTTCCGCCCCGGACTCAGAAGCCACCGATCAGTATGTCCGTTTTTCGGAATTAATCAGGACTCTATCGAGCGACACCGATTTTGAAGTGGATGAAAAACAGCGAACCGCCAATCTTACCGATCACGGTCTCAGGAAACTTGAGAAAATCTTAAATGTCGAAAATCTATATCAGCAAGATTATCAGACTCTTCATCATCTGGAACAGGCTCTCAAAGCTCAAACTCTCTTTGTCAAGGACCGTGATTATGTGGTGAAAGATGATCAAGTGATCATCGTAGACGACCATACCGGACGCTTGATGTTTGGCCGACGGTATTCCGATGGTTTGCATCAGGCTATTGAAGCCAAAGAGAGCGTGAAAATCCAGCAAGAATCGAGGACGATGGCCACTATTTCTCTCCAGAACTATTTTAGACTTTATAAAAAGCTTTCCGGCATGACCGGAACCGCCGCCACCGAAGCTGAAGAATTCAAAAAGATTTATAATTTGAATGTTTTGATTATTCCCACTAATAAACCCAATGTTCGTCAAGATAATTCGGACATTATTTACAAGACTCAGCGAGCAAAATATGGCGCTTTAGTTGCCGAAGTGGCCGAGCTTCACGCCAAAGGTCAGCCGGTCCTCATTGGGACTAAATCTATCGAGCAAAACGACGTCGTCGGTCAGTATCTAAAAAAGAAACATATTCCTCACCAAATTTTAAACGCCAAGAATCACGAGAATGAAGCTATGATCATTTCCGAAGCCGGGAGACTGAATGCCGTCACCGTAGCGACCAATATTGCCGGTCGGGGTGTGGATATTATGCTTGGCGGCGATCCGCAAGGGAGAGAGCTCAAAGAGTGGCAGAAGGAAGCCGACAAGGTTAAGAGCCTGGGTGGTCTACATATTATTGGCGCCGTTCGTCACGAATCACGCCGTATCGACAATCAGTTAAGGGGTCGGGCCGGTCGTCAAGGGGACCCAGGATCCACTCGCTTTTATATTTCACTCGAGGACGACATTATGCGTATTTTTGGCGGAGATCAAGTAGGTCGTCTCATGGATTTCCTCAAAGTTCCGGATGATCAGCCCTTGGAAGCAGGTATGGTCACCAAGGCAATTGAGACGGCTCAAACCAAAGTCGAGTCTTTCTACTTCGATCAGCGGAAACATTTGGTCGATTACGATGATGTTATGAACAAGCAACGTCAAATCTTCTACGCCCGCCGTCACCGTTTATTGACGGAAGGGACCGAAGTTGCCACTTTTTCGGTCGATCAAGCCTTGGAAAAAGAAATAGATTATCTTTCCAATATTTACGCCACCTCCGGTATTGATAAAGTCGAAGCCGACCAAATCGGTAAAGAGTTCCAAAGTATTTTGCCCTTAGATCCCCGATCCGCCGACTCACTGGAAAAAAATCTGGTTGGCAAAACCGGAGAAGACGTCAAAGAAATGCTCAGCAAAATAATTCTGCAAGCTAGAGCCGCCCAGAAAGACCGTTTCGGCCAAGACGTTCTTCCTCAAGTGGAGCGATATGTTTTACTGGAAACCTATGACGAACTTTGGATGAATCATCTCGACGCTATCGACAATCTTCGCGATGGTATCGGTCTGCGTGGCTATGCCCAAAAAGATCCCTTGGTAGAATACAAGCAAGAATCTTTTTCTATGTTCGAAAGCTTATTGTCGCGCATTGATTCGACTGTGGCTCATCGCATCTTCCGAGTTCAGATAAATATTCCTCAGCCGGTCCAGCGCCGCACCATCGAAAAATCGTCATCAGACACCGAGATATCATCGTCATTGCGAGGAGGTGCTCCAACGCGGCAATCTATAAAAAATATAAACAAGCTTGGTCGTAACGATCCTTGCTGGTGCGGCAGCGGCAAAAAATGGAAAAGTTGCCATTATCCTAAATTAGATTGATATATCAAGTAAAATATAGCATTATTTGCCATTAAGTTTCTTAAAACTTTTTGTACAAAATTGCCCTGGCGATTCTAGTTATATTCAGTTGCCCGAAGTTTTGCTCGACATCTTCTAGCAATTTTTTTGTGTAACTTGTATATATTTCAATAATTTCTGGAGTCATCCATGAGGAATCAAGCAGATTTGAGATTTTGTCGTATAGTTTGAAGAGTCGAATTTTCGGCTCCCTATTCCACACCTCTACCATTTCTTGAGTCATACCTGTAAAGGTCATCTGAATAATTCCGTCAACTTCGTCAGGGGTTAGGTTGTCTGGAAGGTTGAGTTTTGTATCCTCCAGGATGTCGTGGTATAGAAGTACTACTGCCCCCTCGTCACGGATTTGTTTGGGCAGGGTAGTTTCTGAGTAAATGGTCATTGAGCACCAAAGTGGATGTATCGCATAGGGAGTTTCCATGTCCCAGCCTCGTACATCTCCCTCATGAGCTTTCATGACAAATTTGACGTGCTCGTTTAGGTTCGAATATTGCTCTTTTGACATATATTTATGGTTTCCTGCATATCTTAACATAAATGTTATAATATGGGACATGATAAACCTTGTATCAGGCACAAAACCAGTCGTTAGTCTGGTTGTGGCTACGATAAACAAAGGAAATAGCCTCGATAACTTCTTCATATCTCTCAAAACAGCCAAAATTTTGGGCAAAAGTAAGTACGAATTGATCGTTGTGGTAAACACTCCCACTGCTTCAGAGGTTTCAAAACTAAAGAAAAAGTGGCGTGGTTATGGTATTAAGTTTCTTCATGAACCAAAAAAGGGCAAGCCTTTTGCCATAAATACTGGTATAAAACAGTCAAAAGGGAAATATGTTGCATTTACAGATGATGACGTGTCAGTTTTTGATCCAATGTGGCTAGAAAAGATGGTTCATGAATTCAAAAAGAATCCAAACCTTGGCTACCTTTCTGGGAATGTGATTTCTTTGGAGGATAAGGCCTACGCTCAAAAGGTGTGGGAAAAGAATGGAGGCTTAAGTAAGGGGAAATCAAAAGTTCTTTGGGATGGCGAGTTTTTTAATCAGCGCAAATTTACCTTGTCACCTTGGCTGTTCCACCGGATCTGTGCAGGGGCTAACAGCATGATTCCAAAGAAAGTCTTTGACGAAATAGGCCCCTTTAACATTCTCCTTGGTGAGGGTGGGCCAATTGGGCATGGCTATACTCTCGAAATTGGCTACAGAATCGCAATAAAAAACTTAGATATGATGTATAACCCAGAGATTGAAATATATCACCGCCACCCCAAATCAGGAAAAGATCTCTATAGGAAAATGTTTAACTACGGTGTGGGTGACTCTGCCTATCCACTTTCGGTTTTTCTGGACTTTGGAGACTTCAGATACTTATGGTGGGCGTTCCTCGGTCACCCGGTCCACACATTAAAAAAATTCTTTCTGAGACTGATTGGAAAGTACAATTTGCCACATCGTTATATTCTTGGTAGTTTCCTGGGAAGTATCACTGGTGCCACCAAGTATCTTATCTACTACATTAGAAGAGGCAAGGCAGAAAGGTCTAAATATCTAATTAACAATCAAAATGAAAAATAAACAGTTAATGCCACAATGGCTGAAAGAGATAGTCTCGCGAGGATTTAAGCCAGAGATAACAAATAACGATTTCTCAGATGTACTGTTTGCCTCAATAAAGTCACAAGATAATGAGTTGGAGAAATTTCCCAAAAAACTTATTTATACCTTAGAGGGTTTGCCTGGTAGTGGAAAAACAACCGCCCTCAACAGCCTTAGGATAAATAAGAAATTAGAACTTGTAGACCAGATACTTCCTTACGAACCAGTAGATACACAGCCAGTAGAGTTTTATTTAAACAGTGATGAAGAGAAAACTAAACGCGTTTTAGCCTCAAAACACAAGGTTGGTTTGTTGGATAGATATTACGTTAGTACGCTAGCTTTTTATTGGGCATCAGACAAGATAAATAATACTCAAAGATACTCTCGTGTTTACGACTGGTATTGTGACAGTATAGAGAGCGGAAAGATTATCAAACCTTTTTGTGTTTTTTATGTTGAAACACCAATTGAGATATCATACCTCAGAAAAAATAGAAAACCTGATTTTAATAGTGACAATCCCTGGCTCAATCCAAACTTCCTTAACTACTTTGAAGAGTATTGCCATCATTTTTACGCCACAGTAGAACCACAGACCAGGATGTACAAATTGGATGGTAAAAAGACAAAGGCACAGATACTAGGTGAAATTAAAGCAGTTATCAAGAAAAATGAATAACTCCAACAAACACAATGTGTCGTTTTTCGTAGATGGATCGTTTCTACCCATTAGGAACGGCACAAACTATTCTATTCTTAACTTGATGAACGCGCTGTTTGACACAAAAGCCGTAGAGCCAAGTCTGGTTATCTCATATCGAGGCTGGGACAAACCTGAACTATATTACAGTCAGAAATTCGGTACGGTTTTTCTACCATCTGACGACTATTACCACGATACTGGCGTTCTGGAATATCTCCACTGCCTAAAAAATATCAAGATTTCTCATATCTATAACGCGGAAGAAATCCTGAACATGGGGGTAAGGCTCCAAAGACTTGGAGTCAAAGTCATATATGAAGTAATAAATATAGATCATATTTTGTGTTCGCAGTTTTCTGACGATAGTCAAAAAATTGGTGAGATATTGTCTTTACAAAAAAATGCCTGTATGGTGGCTGATCATTTGTTGTGTAGGTCAGAGGTTGATAAACAGCACTTGATAGAAATGGGTATAGACGAAGAAAAGATCACTGTTTACAAGGGGGCAATCAATACAGAAGCAATTAAGTACGTTCCAAGGTATAAACCCAGATACAAGATATTATTTTTGGGGCACATGTATTACCCACCCAATGAAGAATGTCTAAAGGTAATCGTGGACAAAATTTTGCCAGAATTGCTCCGATTGGATGAAAGATACACTGTTACTATAGTTGGCAATACTCCGTATTCAACAATTCAAAAATACAAAAATGTCAAAGGATTGATTTTCAAAGGGGGAATGGATAATTTGGGCGACTTACTAGCTGGATACGACATGGGAATTGCGCCAATTATTCAAGGATCGGGAACTAGATTGAAAATTCTTGATTATATGGCATCGGGTCTTCAGGTGATTACAACAAACTTGGGCGTTGAAGGTCTGGATTCAAACATATCTAGATACTTGAAAATCGAGGACGACATGGAAAAGTATGCTCTGACCATCCACAAAACAATGGAAAATCTTGGCGGATACAAGGAGGCAAGTATGAACGCCCGAGAGTTTGTTGAGCTAAAATACGACTGGAAAAACAACTTGGAGCCATTCTTGGGTATTTACAAAAAATTGCTAAACAATAAATAATAAATGATAAACAAAGAAATAGAACAAATTGGTCAGACTCAAGTTGAAATTGAGGCTGTACCAGATGAAATTGGGTTTGCGATTTTGAAACCAGATGCAGTCTCGACAGACATTGCGGAGGCGATACTTGGTAAGATCAAAGAGGCTGGTTTAGAAGTTCTTCACAAAGAAGAAGTGTTTTTGAACCAAGAGATGATTGCTCAACTATATGGGGATCGGATCTTGCTTGAGTGGGCTGATGAACTTTTTCGCTATTTGTCCTCAGGTCAGTCTATGATACTAATAGTTGGGGGGTCGTGTGCCAGTGAATCACTAATGAAGATTCGCAATGAAGTTAGAAAAGATCATGGTTGTGATTTTCTTCACAACTTGATTCACGCTTCCGACACTCCTACTGAAGCCATGGCAGAGGCTAGTCTGTTTTTTGATATTGGTAATTTATAAAATATAGAGCTCAAATGATAAAAAAAATAAAAACTAAACTAAGAACAGAGTTACTAAATGCATTTAAAAACATCGAAGAAACCGGTGGTGGAAAGGAGTACCGATACTTTCATGGAATCCATGTCGCCAATCTTACACAAAAGATAATAAAAAATGAAAAGCTTGAGGTTGATAGTGATTTGTTATACATTACGGCCCTCTTTCATGATATCGGTAAGGTCAAGGCAGTTGATAGTAAATCATTAATTGATTACAGTTCCAAGGGGAATCTCGAGCACGACAGAATAAGTCCTGACTTTATTGGTAGATTCATAGGAAATATGGTTTCAAAAGAAACTTTGATCAAGATGTCTGAGATCATTCAAGAGAAGCCCACCGTAAATTCTTCTCCGGAATGTAAGGTATTGAGAGATGCTGATGAGTTATGTAACTTCGGCAATATGCAAATATGGAGAATGATTACGGATGCAGCACTAACAAAGAAGAGCATTCCAGAAGCATTTAAATATTGGTCTGATTTTGGAATTCAGAACTTAGTTGATACAAGTGAGAAACTCTTTTTCAACTATACAAAAACAAATGCGAAGAAGAAGCTGAAAGTTTTTGTTAACTATATCAACAATATAAAATCAGAAATTGCCTAAAAATAATCACTTCCTATCAGTATATTTTGGATTTCACGACTCATGTGTGACATTTTCTTCTGACAAAGAAATACTTCTACACTTGGAGGCAGAACGGGTATTTGGCAAAAAACACATGCCTGTAAATAGCCCTGAGGTAATGTGTACTTTGATTGAGATGGGCTTGAAGTATCTGAACTTAGGTATTGATAATATGGACAAATTATATTTGGCCAAATGGAATAATAGGTTTGGCGAGGCGGGTGTAGAAATTCTAGGTAAAAAGTTTGATCCTGTCATGACAGGTCATCATGAAAATCACATAGGATCGTCGTTTCCATCTGGATTTGAAGACTCTTTGATTGTCTGCGCTGACGGTGGATCAGAAGATGGAACCTCAAAGATTTATCTGAAAAAAGGAGATAAGGTTGAGTTATTGGAAGACCTTGACGATACTCCGATGACTGGTAAGTTTTTTGGAACGCTCACACAAATGATAATTTGGCCAACCGTAGGTCGAGCTCATAATACCTATCCAGGTAAGACCATGGGCTTGGCTGCGTTGGGTGTCGAGGATGGAGAACTGTCTGAACTGGTGCGCGAGAACTGGAGAGAAATAAACAAACTTCACTTTAATGGATGCGACCATCTTTTGGAACTGTTTAGTCTTTCAAAGAACTATGACAAGCCATGGGAGGATGAGCGAAGAAGAAACTTGGCCTTGGTTGGACAGAACTTTTGGGTTGATAGTTTTTATAAAAAGATTTTAAGTTATTCAGACTTGTCAAAGAATGTGTCACTTGTTGGTGGTTGTGCTCTTAATGTCGTTTTAAATACAAAACTGTTGGAATCTAGAGCTTTTGACAATGTCTATATTTCACCTGTTTCTGGAGATCCGGGACAATCACTAGGAGCGATTTTGTTTCACAATCCAAAGGTAAAGTGCGAATATCCATATTTGGGTCGAGGATTCGGTGATCTTGATCAGGTTCCTGAAAAATTAGTTCAAGACCTTTTAGACCATAAAATTATTGCCTGGTATCAAGGTAGAAGTGAGGTTGGTGCGAGAGCGTTGGGTCACAGAAGTTTCATTGGACTGGCTGACTCTTTGGAGATGAGAGACAAACTTAGCCAGAAGGTTAAGAAGAGAGAGCCTTATAGACCAGTTGCTTCAATTGTTGCTTCCGAGTTCACGGAGAAATTTTTTGATTTCAGACCAGGCGGATCACCTCACATGACGTTTAGTCCAAAAGTCAAAGAAAACACAAAGTCGCTAGCCCCGGCAATCGTCCACTTTGATGGTACAAGTAGAGTTCAGACGATGATGGAGAGTGACAATCCGGTACTTCACAGAGTCCTAGTAAAAATAGGAGAGCTTACTGGAGTGCCAATACTGATGAACAGTTCTTTTAATGTCATGAATGAGCCTATTATCGATACTCCTGAGGATGCTTTTAGAAACTTTTTTAATAGTGAAGCCGATGTGCTGTATATAAACGGAAAAAGGTACGAAAAGTAAACAATAGAGGTTATAATTGAGCACACATGTCTTTTTATGGCTTAGATTTTGGCACGACAAATTCCTCTTTGAGTACTCTCGTAAATGGCGAGCCACTTTTAATACCCATTAATCCTGAAGCGAGCGACAAGGGAGTAGCTAGATCTGCCTTGTACTTTTACCCCAGAAAGTTAATGATTTCGAATAAAGTGACGAAGGAGCAGATTATCACTAACACCTTTATGCATAACCAGGTTTGGTATGAGGGGGAAGAGAAAATTAGTACAGGCAGTTTGGCAGTTAAGACATATTTAAATGACAACAAGTCAAGACATCACGGTATAAAAAGAAAGATTTACACAGGTGTTTACAAGACATTTATTTTGTATACCAAAGAAAGCGGAAAAATAGTTACCACCGAAGTTCCAGACTATTACGAAGAGATGGACTTTGGAACAGGTAGGTTGTTTCACGCACTCAAATCAGCTTTAAAATCTCCTAACTATAAAGGGGTTCGTATTTTTGGAAAAGAATATTCACTGGAAGAGATGATCGGTATTTTTGTAAATAACCTTAAGAAGGCAGCGGATGCTTTTGGAAATGACGAAAAGAAGTCGGTTGTTTGCGGAAGGCCAGTTAAGTTCTCAATTGACCTAAAGGCAGATAAGGAGGCCCAGGATAGACTAGAGAAAGCAATCAAATCCGCTGGTTTTGATGAGGTCAAGTTTGAGTTTGAGCCAGTGGCGGCGGCCAAGTACTACCTGTCTCGATTTCCTAGTAAGGGAAAAAACGTGCTGGTTTTTGATTTTGGTGGAGGTACTTTTGATACCACTCTCATGGAAACAGGAACTGAGTCAAAGATACTTGCAACAGACGGAGTCTATATCGGCGGAGACCTACTCAACTCCGACATTTTTTATCACAAGTTGGGTAAGCTTTTTGGAACCGAAGTTCGATTTGGGGAACAGCAGATGTTGATTCCGGGACATATTATTACCGGACTTAGATCTTGGTTTGGAATTCCAAACTTAAATAATCCGGATGATATTTCATTTCTTACCGGTAGTGTCAAATATAAATGTTCTGATCCGGAAGCGATTACGAGGTTGTTGTATCTGATTCAAAAAAATCTTGGGTTTGAGATGTATGAAGCTATTGAGGTGGCAAAGAAAGAACTAACAAACAAGGAGGAGACAAAAATACACTTCAAAGATGATCTGATAAATATAGACGAAAAGATAACCAGACAAGAGTTCGAAGAGATTATTGCGCCAAGGGTGGAAGCAGTCAGGGAATGTGTAATGAGGACTTTGGAAAAGGCCAACCTAAAACCAGAGGATATAGATATTGTAATTAGAACTGGCGGTTCTTCTTTGATTCCAGTATTTGAGAATATGTTGAAAGAAATTTTTGGGTCAGATAAGGTTACAGAGTTTGACCCTTTTACTTCTGTGGCTGCGGGACTCGCATTAGGTTAGCGTAGTAAAGTATTAGTTATGAACATTTCTGAAAATTCAAACCTAATTGGTCTACATTTCTTATATCACTTCAAAGCCTGCCATTATCCCAAATTGGGTTGAAATAACTATGGCCAACCAAGAAAATAAAATAGATTTTGCCAGTCCGAATGGTAGTGTCATCGCGAATGAAGAATTTTCCGGTCCAATTGTCGCGAGCGAGTGGACGACAATAGAGGGGGTTTCCGGTGTCAGATTCAAAACCTGGAAATATGAAGACGGAACTCAAAGTGGCTAACGGCGAAAAAGTAATTGGAGAAAAAGCACTCTCAACGGACTAGCTAATTCTTGTATACTCTTGTCATGAGAGGAATGATCGGACTAATTATATTATTGATCGCTGTGATATGGATTGCCATTGCCGTATTTTGGATCGGTCCAGACATTCCTCAAAAAAATTACGACTTTCCGGCCGCTGTTCCAATAAGTCCTTCCCGAGAAGAGTTTCCCGTTTTAATTTCTCCAGAAGCCACCAATTCAGCCACTCCATCGGGTGAAATTTTACCTACGCCCACTATTTTCTTAATTTCTCCCACAGTTAAAGTTAATCTCAACTACAGTATTTTCCAATCGAATAATGAGCCCGAAAACAAGACAGTGAGTCAGTGAAAGTCTCGTCTAGTTTTCTTTTTAGCCGGTCGTTTTAAGAAACAGC
>Ga0210028_1001716_pt1 | contig 18117 bp, 16 predicted proteins | sample CryGeymeta201513_FD_185468 | JGI IMG/M metagenome (GOLD analysis project Ga0210028, IMG submission 185468) | Groundwater microbial communities from Crystal Geyser aquifers in Utah, USA - Crystal Geyser metaG 2015-13 (SPAdes) (version 2) | ecosystem: Environmental > Aquatic > Deep subsurface >...
TCCGAGCGCTACATGCGCAACCACATGGATTTGAACGTGCTCGAGGAGTCGAAACGCTTTCCCCGCGGCGAGTGACACCGGCCCTTGGGCGGGACCGCCTCCGGCAGGAGTATTTGGGCAAAGAAGAAATGCGCTCAGGGCTGGTCGGCCAGCACCAGTTCCGCCCCTTTCCAGCCCATCAGAACCGAGGGCGCGTTGGTATTGCCGGCAATCAGGTTCGGGAAGGCCGAGGAATCGATCACCCGCAGGCCGGCTACGCCGTGCACCTTCAGGCGTGCATCGACCACCGAGGTTGCCGGATCAGGCCCCATCCGGCAGGTGCAGGATGGGTGATAGACGGTGCCCGAGCGGTGGCGGAAATCGTCGATCAGGGCCTCGTCGCTGACGCAGCCCGGGCCGGGGCGCAGTTCTTCGGCGATCAGCCGGGCCAGCGGCGGCTGGGCGGCAAGGCGGCGCAGGAACTTCACCGCCGCCAGCATCTCGCTCACATCCTTGGTGGTGGCGAAGGCGTTGGCGGTGATGGCCGGGGGAGCCAGCGGGTCGGCGCTTTTGATGCGGATATGACCACGGCTTGACGGGCGGCAGTTGGAAAGCCCCAGCGACATGCCCGAAAACGGGTCGGGCGTCAGGAGCGGGCGCTCGCCGCCGCGCGGCAACAGGGTGGAGAACGCCTGAAAGTAAAGCTGCATGTTGGGGCGGGTGAGATCGGGCGAGGTGCGAAAGAAGCCGCCGCCGTGGTTGATCGACTTGGCCAGCGGCCCAGCCCCGGTCAGGAAATACTGCATTCCCGCGCGCGCCTTGCCCCACCACGGGCGCAACTCGTCGTTGTAGGTCGGCACCGTCATGCGGAAGGTGTAGTTGATGCCCTGATGATCGCTGAGGTGATCGCCGACATTGGGGTTATCCAGTCGCACATCGATCCCCAGCCCGTGCAGCAAGTCCCCCGGCCCGATCCCCGACAATTGCAGAAGCTGGGGCGAGTTGATCGCCCCCCCCGCCAGGATCACCTCGGCGCGGGCGCGCAGGGTGCGGGTTTCACCGCCCCTTCGGTATTCCACCCCGACCGCGCGCCCGTCCTCGATCAGCACCCGGGTGACCTGCGCCCTTGTGATCAGCCGCAGGTTCGCCCGCCTCAAGGCCGGGCGCAGAAAGGCGCGGGCGGTGGAGTTGCGCCGCGCCCTCTTGATCGTCATCTGGTAGTTGCCCGCCCCTTCCTGCCGCTCGCCATTGAAATCGGGGTTGAACGGCAGCCCGGCGCTTGCGCAGGCGGCGATGTAATCCTTGACCAACGGATGCAACCCGCTGGTATTGGCCGAAATGAACAGCGGCCCGCCCTTGCCGCGCCAGGTATCCGCCCCGGCCTCGTTATCCTCGATCGCGCGGTAGGCCGCGAGGCAGTCCTCCCAGCCCCAACCAGGATTTTCGGCGCCCCATTCGTTGTAATCGTCGCGGTGACCCCTGATCCACACCATCGCATTGATCGAGCTTGAACCACCCAGCAATTTGCCGCGCGGCCAGTGGTCGCGCTGGCCCGCCAGCCCCGGATCAGGCTCGGTCTGATACATCCAGTTGACGGCAGGGTCGTAGAACAGCTTGCCATAGCCCAGCGGCAGGGCGACGTAGAAGCGCCGATCCGTGCCCCCGGCCTCGAGCAGCGTCACCCGGTGCCTGCCGCTGGCGGTCAGGCGATCGGCCAGCACACAGCCCGCCGACCCCGCCCCCACGATGATGAAATCCGAATCAAACATGGCGCTCTCCATGGCACGGCACCAGCGCGGGTTTCTTCTTTGCCCAAATACTCACGACCGCCAGCACCGCCAACGTAAGGCCCGAAGGGGGCGCGCCCCCGCGCATCCGCGACGAAGAATGTCGCTTTCCCGCTACCGCCCCTGCCACACCGGGTCGCGCTTTTCGGCAAACGCCCGCGCCCCTTCCAGTTGATCCGCGCTGGAATAAAGCCGGTCCACCGTCGCCATCTGGCGCTTGGTGACGCGGTTCAGCGCATCCTGAAAGCGCAGCGCCTCGGCCTCGCGCACCACTTCCTTGATCGCCGCGTAAACCAGCGGCGGCCCATCGGCCAGCAGCCGGGCCAGCGCCCAGGCCTTGGGCAGCAGATCGGCGGGGGTGGTGATTTCCCTCAGCAACCCCCACTGCCGCGCCTCAACCGCATCAAACCAGCGCCCGGTCAGCAACAGGTCCATCGCCACATGGTAGGGAATGCGTTTGGGCAGCTTGATCGAGGCCGCATCGGCCACCGTGCCCGAGCGGATTTCCGGCAGCGCAAAGGTGGCGTTGTCGGACGCAAGGATCAGATCGCACGACAGCGCCAGCTCCAACCCGCCGCCGCAGCAGATGCCGTTCACCGCCGCAATCACCGGCTTGTTGAGGTTGGGCAGTTCCTGCAAGCCGCCAAAGCCGCCCACGCCGTAGTCGCCATCGACCGCATCGCCCAAAGCCGCCGCCTTCAAGTCCCAGCCGGGGCAGAAGAATTTCTCGCCCTCGGCGCGCAGGATCGCCACCCGCAGACTGTCGTCATCGCGAAAGGCGCGAAATGTCAGCCCCATGATCCGGCTGGTGGCCAGATCAATCGCATTGGCCTTGGGGCGATCGAGCGTGACCTCAAGGATCACCCCCTCGCGCCGGGTGCGGATTGGCCCGCTTGTCAACATCTCCATCACACAACCTTTCTGATCAGGGCATCAACCGCCACCGCGCCACGCTCGCGCACCAGGATCGGGTTGATCTCGATTTCTTCCAAGCCCGGATCGGCGGCCATCAGCGCGCCCAGCCGAGCGGCAATTTCGGCCACCGCCGCCACATCAGCGCGCGCCCGCCCGCGATAGCCGTCGAGCAGCGGCCACAACCGCAACCGACGCAGGCCCGCCAGAATTTCGGCCTCGGTCACCGGCAGGATCAGCGTCACCGTATCGGCCAGCAACTCGGCCGCCACCCCGCCGCTGCCGATGGTCAGCGTAGCCCCGTAAACCGGATCGCGCCGCAGCCCCAGAAGCACCTCGGCCACCGCGCCGGTCACCATCTCTTCGGCCAGATAGCCGGTCGCCCCCGCCATCTCGGCCTGCCCCGCCAGTGTCGCCAGCCCCAGCCGCACCGCCCCGGCTTCGGTCTTGTGCGCGAACCCGAGGCCCTTGAGCACCAGCGGCGCGTGCAAACCGGCGGCCGCTGCCTGCACCTCGGCCAGCGTGCCACCCTGCACCCCGTTCGGCACCGCCACCCCGGCCTTGGCCAACAGCGCCTTGGCCTCTGCCTCGGACAGCAGCGCGGCCTCGCGCAGCGCGACCGGCGGCAGCGGCAGCCAGTCCACCGCGCCCTCTGGGGCCTGCGCCGCCGCCACCGCCGCCAACGCGGTCTCAAGCCCCATCAGCACCACCACCCCCTGATCCATCAGCACCGCCGCCTCGGCTTCGTCGAAATTCTCGGGCAGCGAGGCTACGGCAAAGGCCGGCACCCCGGTCGCCTGCGCCGCCGCAACGATGGAATCCAGCGCGGGGCGGTAGCCCGACGGGTCGCAGCGGTCGCGGCGCGGCGGGTCGATGATGAACAGACCCGCGTCATAGCGCGCCAGCATGGTGGTGAACACGTCCGTGGTGCGCGGCCCGTCGCCCCAGATGAAGGTGTGATAATCGAGCGGGTTGGAAATGGTCGGAATCGGCCCCAGAATCTCGCCCAGCCGGGTCCGGGTAGCCGCTGACGGTGGCGGAAAGTCGAGGCCATACGGCGCAGCCAGATCGGCCACCAGCCCCGCCTCGCCGCCCGAACACGACAGCGAGCAAAGCCGCGCCCCGAGCCCCGGCCCGTGCAGATGCAGGATCTTCAGCGCCTCGATCAGCTCGGCGGGGGTGGCGACCTCGGCCACCCCGATCTGGCGCAGAAAAGCCGATGACGCCGCCCCGCCCCCCGCCAGTGCGGCGGTATGCGAGGCCGCCGCCGTGCGCGACAGCGCGGTCTTGCCCGACTTGATGCAGACGATGCCCTTGCCAGCCGCGCGCGCACGCTGCGCCAGATCAGCAAAGGCCGCCGCGTCGTCGATGCCCTCGACATAGATCCCGAGCGCCGTGACCCGATCGTCGGCCAGCAACGCCCCGGCCAGTTCGGCCAGCCCCACCACGGCGGCATTGCCCAGACAGGCCACATAGGCCACCGGCAGCGCCCGTTTCTGCATCGACAGGTTGATCACGATGTTCGAGGATTGCGACAGCAGCGCTACCCCGCGGTTGAGTCGCACCCCGCCGTGCTGGTCGGGCCACAAGAGCGCCCCGTCGAGATAGTTGATCACGCCGTAACAGTTCGGCCCCAGCATCGGCATGTCGCCCGCCGCCGCCACCAGACGGCGCTGCAACTCGGGCTCGCCCGCCTCGGCCCAGCCCGAGGCAAATGAGATCGCCCCGCCCGCCCCCATCGCCGCCAACTCGGCCACCACGTCAAGCGTGGCATGGCGGTTGACCCCGATGAACGTGGCATCCGGCACCCCCGGCAGATCGGCCAGCGAGGGGTAAGCCCGCAGCCCGCCGATCGTGTCCCTGGTCGGATGCACCGGCCAGATGTCGCCCTGAAACCCCATCTTGCGGCACTGCTCGATCACATTGCGCGCCCAACCCGCCCCCAGCACGGCGATCGAGCGCGGTCGCAGCAGGCGGTCAAGGCGGCTCATGCCTGTGCTCCGGACCTGCGGGCCGGGCCGGGGGTTTTCCACCCCCGGACCCCCGAGGATATTTTCCGACGGAAAATCGGAACACCCCGCCCGGTCTTTCCGGGCAGGGTGCCATTTCCCGTCACGGTCATCGGCGTCCCCGCCTGTACCGTGCCGCCAGAATGCCCGGTCGCAGTTAACAAGGGATGAACGATAGCCGTGAACCTTGACATTTTCCGTCTCCAAATATCCCGGGGGTCCGGGGGCTGGCCCCCGGCCCGCCCGTCACGCCCCGAGCGGACGCAGCAGGTCGCGCGCAATGATGTGGCGCTGAATCTCGGAGGTGCCATCCCAGATCCGTTCCACCCGCGCATCGCGCCAGAAGCGCTCGAGCGGCAGATCGTCCATCAGCCCCATGCCGCCGTGCACCTGGATCGCGCGATCTGTGACGCGGGCCAGCATTTCGGTAGCGTAGAGCTTGGCCGAGGCAATCTCGCGGTTGGCAGGCAGGCCCTGATCCAGCCGCCAGGCGGCGGCCAGGGTCAGGTGATCGGCGGCGTCGATTTCGGTGATGCTGTCGGCAAGCTGAAAGCCCACGCCCTGAAACCGGCCGATCGGCTGGCCGAACTGTTTGCGCGCCGCCGCATAGGCCAGCATGATGTCGAACACCCGCCGCGCCCGGCCCACCGCCATGGTGGCCACCGTGATGCGGGTGGCGTAAAGCCATTCGTTCATCACCGCAAAGCCGCCATCCACTTCGCCCAGCACCTGCGCGTCGGGCAGGCGGCAATTGTCGAAGTCGAGGATCATGTTCTTGTAGCCGTGGTGACTGACCGAGCGGTAGCCGTTGCGGATAGTGAAGCCCTTCGTGCCGCGATCAACCAGAAAGGCGGTGAGCTTCTTTTTCTTCGGCCCGGCGGCGGTGGCCTCTTCGCCCGTGGCCACGAACACGATCACGAAATCGGCGTGATCGGCCCCCGAGATGAAATGCTTGGTGCCGTTCACCACCCAGTCGCCGCCCACCCGGCGCGCGCTGGTCTTCATGCCGCGGATATCCGAGCCCGCCTCGGGTTCGGTCATCGCCAGCGCATCCATGCGCTCGCCGCGCACCGCGGGCAGCAGGTAGCGTTCGATCTGTTCGCCGGTGCAGGCCATCAGGATGTTCTGCGGTCGCCCGAAGAAGTGGTTGAGCGCCATCGACCCGCGCCCCAGCTCGCGCTCGACCAGCGCGAATTCAAGGTGGCTTAGCCCGGCCCCGCCCACCGATTGCGGGAAGTTGCAGGCGTAAAAGCCCAGTTCGATGGTCTTGGCCTTGATTGCAGCGGCGACCTCGGGCGGCACTTCGCCGGTTTGTTCAACCAGACGCTCAAACGGGTAGATCTCGCGCTCGACAAAGGCGCGCACGGTCGCAACGATCATCGCCTGCTCATCGCTCAGTCCGAAATCCATGTCACACCTGCGGGTCGGGGTTGATGGTGAAGGCATCGACCGCCAGCGCCTGGCCCGAGACCATGCGCGCCGCAGGTGAGGCCAGAAACAGCGCCATGTCGGCCACGTCCTGCGCGGCGACAAAGCTGCGTAGCGCGGTGCCCTGCTCGTAGCCCTCACGCAGCGCCGCGACCGACATGCCCTTGGTCCGCGCTTCGGCGGCCAGCACCGCGTCCATCCGCGGGCCATCGACATTGCCGGGCACGATCGCGTTGGCGCGGATACCATATGGCCCCAGCTCCATCGCCACCGTCTTCATCAGCCCGATCACCGCCCATTTCGCCGCCGCATAGGGGGCGCGGAACGGAAATCCGTAAATCCCGGCGGTGGACGAGGTGAACAGCATCACCCCGCTGCCCGCCTGCTTCATCATAGGCGTGGCATACTTGGCGGCCAGAAAGGCACCGTCCAGCCCAACCGCCAGGCAGGCGCGCCAGTCGGCCAGCGCCACGTCCTCGATCGCGGCGGTCGGCCCCTTGATCCCGGCATTGGCGCAGATCACGTCGAGCCCGCCCCATTCGGCCTTGACCGCGCCGAACAGCGCCGCCATCGCGCCCTCGTCGGCAACATCGACCCGGCTGCCGTTAATCCCGGCGGGCAACGCCGCCAGCGCGCCCGCATCGACATCGCTGACCCAGACCCGCGCCCCCGAGGCGGCAAAGCTGCGCGCCATCGCCAGACCGATGCCGCTGGCCCCGGCGGTGATCAGAACCCGCCGCGTCATCGCGCGCGCCCCACGCGGCCCGCCGCCGCCGGGCGCTCCAGCGCCTGGTGCGCCACGGCAATCGGGCGAACGCGGTCCAGAATTGCCGCCGGTGCCGGGCAGGTCTTGCCCGCCGTCATATCGACATGCAGCAGCATCTGCTCGACCGTCGCCACCTCGGCCCCATCCTTCAGGACGCGGATGAAGATGTGCAAGCGCTTGTCGTCCACCGCCAGCACCTGCAAGGTGCCGGTCAGGGCATCATTCAGCCTGGCTTCGCCAAGATGCATGATGTGCGATTCGGCGGTGTAATAGCTGTGCCCGCCCGCGACGTAATCGAGGTCAGCCCCGATCAGGCGCAGAAAGGCGTCGCAGGTTTCCGAGGCGGCAAACAGATAGCGGCTTTCGGTCATGTGGCCGTTGTAGTCGATCCAGCCCGGCAGCACCTGCATCTGCGCCAGCACCAGCGGCGCGCCGGTCGGCGGGGCGGCATGGAAGGCGCCGCGGCGGCGGTCGTCATGCTCGCGCAGCACGCGGCCCGCGCCCCAGTTGCGATCCTTCAGGGCGCGCAGAAAGCCGATCAGGTTGCTGTCCCTGATCCGCTCCAGCTCGCGGATGCTGTGCGCCCCTGATTGCGCATCGGACTGGCCGGCGATCAGATCGACCAGCTCGTCGTTGAATTCGGGCACGTCCATCAACCGGGTCCAGGGCCAGGTGAGGCACGGCCCGAACTGCGCCAGGAAATGCTTCATCCCGGCCTCGCCGCCCGCCACGCGGTAGGTCTCGAACAGGCCCATCTGGCCCCAGCGCAGCCCGAACCCCATCCGGATCGCCTCGTCGATTTCCTCAGTGGTGGCGACGCCATCCTTGACCAGCCACAGTGCCTCGCGCCACACCGCCTCAAGAAAGCGATCGGCGATGTGAGCATCGATTTCCTTGCGCACATGCAGGGGATACATGCCCAGGCCGCGCAACACCTGCTTGGCGTGCTCGATCACGGCGGGGTCGGTCACGCCCGAGGGCACCACTTCGACCAGTGGCAGCAGATAAACCGGGTTGAACGGATGCGCGACCAGGATCACCGCCGGGTTGATCGCGCCTTCCTGCAACTGCGACGGCTTGAACCCCGAGGTTGACGAGGCAATCAGCGCCTTGGGTGCAAATTGTTGGATTTGTGCAAATACCCGGTGTTTGAGGTCCAGCCTCTCGGACACGGATTCCTGAATATAAGTAGCCCCTTCCACCGCTTCCTTGATGCTTTGCGCGAAGGTTAGGTTTCCCTCGGATTGCATGGGAATATCAGATAGCGCAGGCAGCGAGGCACGTGCGTTGGCCAGCACTTCGGCGATCTTGCGCGCCGCTTGCGGGTCGGGATCGAACACCGCCACATCCCATCCGTTCAGCAAAAACCGCGCCGCCCAGCCGCCACCGATCACCCCGCCGCCAATGATTGCCGCTTTCATCTTGGTGCCCTTTTCGTCAGGTTCAACCGGCTGCGCACTTCGGCGGGCGTGATCACCCGCGCCCCCATGCCCTCGATGATCCGCACCGCGCCCTCGACCAGTTGCGCATTGGTGGCGAGAACCCCTTTCCTGAGCCACAGGTTGTCCTCCAGCCCCACCCGCACATTGCCCCCCGCCAGCACCGCCGCCGCAACATAAGCCATCTGGTTGCGCCCGATGCTGAACGCCGACCAGTGCCAGCCCGCAGGCACTGCGTTGACCATCGCGAGAAAGGTGTTCAGATCATCCGGCGCGCCCCACGGCACCCCCATGCACAGTTGCACCAGCACCGGGTCCGGGATCACCCCTTCGCGCGCCAGTTCCTTGGCAAACCACAGATGGCCGGTATCGAACGCCTCGACCTCGATCCGCGCCCCGGCATCGCGCATCCGCGCGCCCATGTCGCGCAACATCCCCGGGGTGTTGACCATCACATAGTCGGACTCGTTGAAATTCATCGTGCCGCAGTCCAGCGTGCAGATCTCGGGGCGGCAGTCCACCACATGCGCCACCCGCTCGGCCGCCCCCACCATGTCCGAGGTCTGCCCCATCCGGCCCATCACCTCGGTGCCGTCAAAGCGCAGATCGCCCCCCATCCCGGCGGTCAGGTTCAGCACCACATCGACGCTCGAATCGCGGATGCGCTCGGTCACTTCGCGGTAAAGCCGCCCGTCGCGTGACGGTGCCCCGGTCTCGGGGTCGCGCACGTGGCAATGCACCACCGCCGCCCCAGCCTTGGCCGCCGCAATCGCGCTTTGCGCAATCTGGGCCGGGCTGCGCGGCACATGCGGGCTGCGATCCTGGCTGGCACCCGAGCCGGTCACGGCGCAGGTGATGAAAACCTCTTGGTTCATGGCAAGCGGCATGGAATCCTCCCTGACTCTGGCCTTACCTTAGCCGACTTGCGCGCGCTCGCTTTGCGATTTACGAAGCCAACATGGCACAAACCGCAACGATCTTCGCCCTCTCGCCACAACCGCTGACCATCGCATTGCTGGTGCTGCCGCAGGCGTCGATCCTCGAGGTGGCCTCGACCCTTGATCCGCTGCGCGCCGCCAACCGCCACCTCGGCCGGGATGCCTACCGCTGGCGCGTGGTCTCGCCCGATGGCCTGGCGGTGCCGCTGACCTGTGGCATCGAGCTGCCGTCCAGCGGCCCGCTGGCCGCCGCGCGCGGGGCCGACGCGCTGATCGTGATCGCGGGCTTTCGCCAGGCCGAGGGGGCGACCCGCCCGCTGATCCGCGATCTGCGCCGCATGGCGGGCGGTTTTGCCGCGATTGGTGGCATCGACGCGGGCCCTTGGGTGCTGGCACGCGCCGGGCTGCTCGACGGCCACCGCGCCACCGTGCATTGGGAAGACCTTGAAGACCTGGCCAGCGCCCACCCCGAAGTCGAGGTGCTGCCCGACCGTTTTGTGATCTCGGGCCCGCGCTTCACGGCCGGCGGGGCCGCGCCCGCCGCCGATCTGATGCTGCACCTGATCCGCACCCGCCATGGTGCTGCGCTGGCGCTGCAAGTCGCGGCCTCGTTCATCACCACCGCCCGCGAGGGTTCAGAGCCGCAGATTACGCCGCGCGCGCCCCCCGCCCGGCTTGACCCGCGCGTCGCCCAGACCATCGCGCGGATGGAGCGGCATCTCGATGCGCCCCAGCCTGCCGCCGCGCTTGCCGCCGCAGTCCACCTTTCGCCCCGTCGGCTGGAGACCCTGTTTCGCGCAGGCCTCGGCCAAACCCCCGGCGCCTACGCCCTTGGCTTGCGCCTGGCCGCCGCCCGCCGCCTGCTTGCCGACACCCGCCACCCGCTGGCCGAGATTGCCCTGCGCACCGGCTTTTCCTCGCCCTCGACCCTGTCGCGCGCCTTCCGCCGCTCCTTCGGCACCGCCCCCGGTGCCCTGCGCGCAACGCCCCCCGGCCCTAAGCCTCCAGCAACCCGCGCCCCTTGAGCAACGCCTCTACCCCCGGCATCCGCCCGCGAAAAGCGCGGTAAAGCGCCTCGGCCTCGTCCGATCCGCCTGCCGAAAGAATGCAGCGCTCCAGCCGCGCCGCCACGGTTGGATCGAACGCATCCCCGGCCTCAATGAACGCGGCAAACGCGTCGGCGTCCATCACCTCGGACCACATGTAGCTGTAGTAGCCGCAGGCATAACCGTCGCTGGAAAACACATGCGCGAAATGCGGGGTGGCATGGCGCATCCCGATCGCCCGCGGTATCCCCAACTGCGCCAGCACCTCGGCCTGCATCACCATCGGATCAGCCGGGGCGACCCCTTCGTGAAACGCCAGATCGACCAGCGCCGAAGCCACGAATTCGACCGTGGCAAAGCCCTGATCATAGGTCGCCGCCGCCAGCAGCCGCTGGCGCATGTCAGCGGGCATCGGCGCGCCGCTCTGCCAGTGCCGGGCATGGCGCTCCAGCACCTGCGGCACCTCAAGCCAGTGCTCGAACAACTGGCTTGGCAGCTCGACGAAATCGCGCGCCACGCTGGTGCCCGAGATGAAGCCGTAAGTCACATCCGACAGCATCTGGTGCAGGGCATGGCCGAACTCGTGAAACAGGGTGCGGGCATCGTCAAAAGACAGCAGCGTCGGCTCGCCCTTGGCAAAGTTGCAGACATTGACCACGACGGGCCGCACCTCGCCGCCAAGCTTGCGCTGGCGGCGGAACGCCGAGCACCACGCCCCCGAGCGTTTCGATCCGCGCGCGAAATAGTCGCCGATGAACACCGCCAGATGCGCGCCATCACGCGTCACCTCCCAGGCCCGCGCGTCGGGGTGGTAAAGTGCCACGTCCAGCGCCCGGAACTCCAGCCCGAACAAGCGCTTGGCACAGTCGAACGCAGCCGCGATCATGGCATCGAGCGAAAAATAGGGCTTCAGCGCCGCCTCATCGAGATCATGCTCGGCCTGGCGGCGGGTTTCGGAATAATAGCGCCAGTCCCAGGGTTCAAGCGGCCCGTTCACCCCGTCGGCGGCCATCATCGCGCTCAGCACAACCGCATCCGCCTCGGCCTGCGCCTTGGCCGGTGCCCAGACCCGCTCCAGCAGATCGCGCACCGCCGCGGGGGTTTTCGCCATCTCGGGCTCAAGCTTGTAGTCGGCAAAACTGGCGTAACCCAGCAGCAATGCCCGCTCGGCCCGCAGCGCCAGAATCTCGGCGGCAATGGCGCGGTTATCAAAGTCATTGCCATTGGCCCCGCGCGCGCCCCACGCGCGCCAGGCCCGCTCGCGCAACTCGCGCCGGGGCGAGAATTGCAGGAACGGCACGATCAGCGAGCGGCTCAGCGTCACCACCGGCCCGCCCGCGCCACGCTCGGCCCCCGCCGCCCGCGCAGCCGCCACCACGAACTCCGGCAGCCCCGCCAGATCGGCCTCGCTCAGCGCCATGAACCAGCCGCGCTCCTCGGCCAGCAGGTTCTGGCTGAAGGTGGTGCCCAACACCGCCAGCCGCGACTTGATCTCGGTCAGCCGCGCCGCCGCCGCCCCCTCCAGCGCCGCCCCGGCGCGCACGAACATGCGCCGATAAAGTGCCAGCACCCGCGCCTGCTCGGGTGCCAGCCCCAAGCCCTCGCGCCCCTGCCACAGCGCCTCGATGCGCTGCCAGAGGCCGCGGTTGTTGATGATCTCGGCCGAAAACGCCGCCAGCTTCGGGGCCAGCTCACGCTGCAACGCCTCGCGCGCGGGGGTGCTGTCGGCCCCGGCAAGGTTGTGAAACACCCCCGCCACCCGGTCCAGCAGCGGTTGCGCCAGTTCCAGCGCCTCGATCGTGTTGGCAAAACTCGGCACCTCGCCCGAACCGGCGATCATTGCCACATTGGCCCGCGCCTCAGCCAGCGCCGCCGCGAAGGCAGGCGCGAAATCCGCGTCCCGGATTGCCTTGAACGGTGGCAGACCAAACGCCCCGTCCCACGCCGCCAACAGCGGATTGCTCATCGCCTTCTCCCTTGCCGCCGCCTCGCAAGGCACCCGGTTTCACCTTTGCCCAAATACTCCACGGGGGTGACACGCGCCCGGAAAATAGTCCAGTGGACCATTTTCAGCGGGGAACGCGTCGCCCGTGGCGACGCTGGGGGGGCAGAGCCCCCCGGCGTCCTCACCTTAGCGCTCGCCCTGCGCGCGCAGCCGCGCTTCCAGCCGCCGCAACCCCAGCGACAGCCCAATCGTCATCGTCAGATAGATCAGCGCCACCACGTTGTAGGTCTCGAAATAACGAAAATTCCCCGCCGCCGTCACCTTGCCCAACTGGGTGATATCGGCCACCCCCAGCACCGACACCAGGCTGGAATCCTTGACCATCGCCACGAAATCATTGCCCAGCGGCGGCAGGATGGTGCGGAACGCTTGCGGAAACACGATATGGCGAAAGCGCTGCCAGCCGTTCAGCCCCAGGGCCTCGGCGGCCTCGATCTGACCCGCATCGACCGACACCAGCCCGGCTCGGAAGACCTCGGCCAGAAAGGCCGAATAGGCGATGGTCAGGGCGATCACCGCGCGCGCCAGCAGGCTGATATCCCGCCCGCGCAGCGGCTCCAGCCCCAAGGGCCCGGTCAGCCAGTTCCACGCCGCGACCAGCGCCGGGGTGGCGGCAAAGGCGACGTAAAGCAGCAGCACGATGATCGGCACCCCGCGCACCACCTCGACATAGAACCGCGCCATCTGCCGCACCACCACAAACCGCGATTGCGACGCCAGTGCCAGCCCCAGCCCTAGGCCCGAGGCCATTGCGAAAGCCAGCAGGGTGACCAGGATGGTGATCCAGATCCCCTTGGCCAGCGTCGCCATCACCTGGGCATAGATCGGGCTGGCCCAGACCTCGGCAAACAGCCACAGGCCAAGCCCGGCCAGCACGACCAGCCACCAGGGGAAATCGCTGCGGGGGGAATGCGCCGGGGTCATGCCAAAAGGCCCCGGTTCATCGCCGGGGCCTGCCATCGGTTTGGATCACTGACCCATCTTGTAGTCGAGAAACCACTTCTGGTTCAGCGCAGCAATGGTGCCATCGGCCTTGAGCGCCGCAATCGCCGCGTTGATCGGCACCACCAGATCCGAGCCCTTGGGAAAGATGAAACCAAAATCCTCGGCCCCGAGCTTGTCGCCAACGATCTTGAGCCCGCCGTCCGACGCCGCCACATAGCCCGCCCCCGCCGTGCCGTCGGTCAGCACCAGATCGACATCGCCCGCCTTCAGCGCCTCGACCCCGGCCCCGAAAGTCTCGAACATCTTGATGCGCGGGTTGGCCTCGTTGCCGTCAAGCACCTCATAGACGCCAACATAGAACGGCGTGGTGCCGGGCTGCGCCGCCATCAGCAGATCGGCATTGGTGCCGAACGATGCCGCATCGGCAAACCGTGCCTCGTCGCCGCGCACCAGCATCACCATTTCCGAACGCATGTAGGGATCCGAGAAATCGACCTGCTCCTTGCGGTCGTCGCGAATCGTGATGCCGGTCATCCCCATGTCGTATTGCCCGCCCGACACCGCCGGGATCATCGCATCCCAACTGCTGTTCTGGTATTTCACCACCAGGTTCAGCCGCTTGGCAATCTCGGCCACAGCATCGTATTCCCACCCCACCGCCGCCCCCGAGGCGTCAAGAAACTGCAGCGGCGGATAGGCGTTCTCGGTCACCACCACCACCTCGCGCCCGGCCAGATCGGGCAGCCCTTCGGCGGTGGCAACGGTTGCACTCAGGGCGAAGGTCAGCCCGGCAACGGCAGCAGTCAGTTTCATCGGTATTCCCCTGTCAAAAAGCGATACCCGACTATGGCCGCGGTGCCGCAGGGATGCAAGCCACGCTTGGCGCGGTTCCCCCCGCCGGTTCCCGGCCGCCCCCTTGGTCAAGCTGGAGCAACCTGGCCGCACCCCGCGCCTTTCCATCGCAACACCCTGTGCCTTGCAGGCCCGGGGTGGTTGCACCTGAAACGTGTGCCTGACCTGGCAGCAGGGCCATGACCGCCCTATCTGTGCGTCAGATCACAACGGAGGACACAAGGTTGTTTGGCAATTCCAGCAAGACCCGGATGGTGGCACAAAGCGCGGCGCTGGCCGGGCGGGCCACGCCGATGGCCACGGCCGAGCGCCATTTTGTCTCAGGCCTGCCGCTGGCCGCGCCGGTGCCTGACGGCATGGCGGTGGCGATGTTCGGCATGGGCTGTTTCTGGGGAGTCGAGCGCAAGTTCTGGAGCCTGCCGGGGGTCTGGCTGACGATGGTCGGCTATGCCGGCGGATTTACCCCCAACCCGACCTATCCCGAGACCTGCACCGGCCTGACCGGCCACGCCGAAGTGGTGCGGCTGATCTTCGATCCGGCGCGCGTGCGCTATGAGGGGTTGCTGCAAACCTTTTGGGAAGGGCACGATCCGACCCAGGGGATGCGGCAGGGCAATGACATCGGCACCACCTACCGCTCGTGCATCTTCACTTATGGTGCCGCGCAGCACGCCGCCGCCGAGGCCAGCCGCGCCCGCTATCAGGCGGCGCTGACGGCGGCGGGGATGGGGGCGATCACCACCGAAATCGCGCCTGCGCCGGTGCTCTACTTTGCCGAAGACTACCACCAGCAGTATCTGGCCAAGAACCCCCAAGGTTACTGCGGCATCGGTGGCACCGGGGTGGCCTGCCCGATCGGGGTCGGGGTGGCGGCGCGCGGGCCAGCTTGACGCAGGCCGGGGCGGGGGCTATCGGGCGCGCAACCCCGTGCCGCAAGGATGACCCCATGCTGACCTATTCCGCCCTGACCACCCTGCCCGGCAGCGACGCCGCCGACGCGCTGGCCGCCGCGATCGAGCGCATGACGCCCGCGCCGACCGGGGTCGGGGTGTTCGAGATCGAGGATGGCTCGGGGTTGTGGGAGGTGGGGGCCTATTTCTTGACCGCGCCCGATGGCGCTACGCTTGATCTGCTGGCTCTCGCGTTCGGGGCCAAGCCTTTCGCGGTCTCGGAAATTCCCGAGGTCGATTGGGTGGCCAAGGTGCGGCGCGAGCTCACGCCGGTCGAGGCCGGGCGGTTTTTCGTTTACGGCAGCCACGACGCCGACAAGGTTCCCGCCGGGCGGGTGGCGTTGCAGATCGAGGCCACGGTGGCGTTCGGCACCGGCCACCACGGCACCACGCTGGGCTGCCTGCGCGCCTTTGACCGGCTGCTGGATCAGGGCTTTGCCCCGGCGCGGGTGGCCGACATCGGCGCAGGCACCGCGGTGCTGGCGATGGCGGCGGCCAAGGTGCTGCCCGAAGCGCTGGTGATCGCCTCGGATATCGACCAGGTGGCGGTCGATGTGGCGCTGGCCAATGTCGCGATCAACGCGCTGGACGGGCGGCTGGAGTGCGTTGAGGCCGCCGGGTTTGCCCACCCGCGCCTGACCGCCGCCGGCCCTTTCGATCTGGTCTTTGCCAATATCCTGAAAGGCCCGCTGATCGAGCTGGCCCCTGCGATGGCGACCCATGTCGCACCCGGCGGGATCGCGATCCTGTCGGGGCTGCTGGTGGTGCAGGCCGGGTCGATCCTTGCCGCCTACGCCGCAGCGGGTTTTGCCGAGGTCGGGCGCGAGGACATCGGCGAATGGAGCACCCTGGTGCTGCGCCGCGCCTGAGCGCCCAATTTTTGCCGCAGTTTTGGCCGATTGTCGGCGCGTGGCGTCGGTTGGTGGTCGGAGTGATGGTAATGGGTGACCCGAATTTGCGGGATTTTCACAGCCGAGTCGCGCGCATCGAACAGACGCACGCGACCGGCGGCGGGTTCGAGGCCAAAGGCACCCTGGGGCGCGCCAGCTTTCAGCGCCGACCGCGCAGGCGTCTTGGCTTTCTTTTTCCGTTCCTGATCTTTCTGATCTGCGGCATCGGCATCAAGGCCGCGATCCATTACCAGGTCGGGACCGAAGTCTATCAGGCGCGGATCGAGCGGCTGTTGTCAGGCCAGGGCTTCAGCCGCCTTGGGGGGGTGGTGATGCAGTCCGACCCGCTGTCACGCTTCATCGCGGATCAGCTTGCCCGCCTGCCGGGCTGACAAGAAAAAGGCCGCAACCCCGATAGGGCGCGGCCTTGGTCATTCCGGCGCAAAAATGCGGTCAGATACGGCCGTTGGCGTCGATCTGGTCGATGTCGCCGCGGCACAGACCGATATCGTCAAGCTCGCGGTCGCTGAGCTTGCCCAGCGCGTTGCGGGTCATGCGCACGTCATTCCAGGCGGCCAGGTCAGCAAACAGGGTGCTGACAAACTTGATCACGCGGTAGGTGGTGATCGCCCCGAACGGCGCGGTGCGGGTGGTTTCAAAAGCGGCCATGATCATATTCCTCTCAAACGGCGCGTCTGGCAGGCGTTCCTGCCTTCGAGGCATCAGATAGTCTTGCTGCAGATGCGAAGCAAGCGACCCGCAAGCATGCCTGTCCTGCGCGCGGCGCATGGCTCATCGCCCAAATTTTGCCATGTTTTTAAGGATGTTATGCCCATTCCTCGCAAAGGTGTCGCAATCCCGAGCCAGCCTGTCGCTTTTCTGCATGTGCACAATTGCATACCGGATTGAAGGGCACGCCGGAAATTCATTTGGCGGATGTTCTTCTTTCGTGCTAGGCCTTGGCAAAAGACCGAAAACGGGGGCGGGCATGCGGGTGTTGGGAATCGATCCGGGGTTGCGCAACCTCGGCTGGGGGGTGATCGACGTCGATGGCGCGCGCCTGACCCATGTCGCCAACGGCATCTGCCATTCCGAACCGGGGGCCGAGGCCGAGGGCGATCTGGCGCAGCGCCTGCTGTCGCTGCACCGCCAACTCAGCGAAGTGGTGCGCACCTTTGCCCCCGATGCGGCGGCGGTGGAAAACACCTTCGTCAACAAGGATGCGGTCGCGACCCTGAAACTTGGCCAGGCGCGCGGCATTGCGTTGCTGGTGCCGGCCCAGTTCGGGCTGGTGGTGGGGGAATATGCCCCCAATGCGATCAAGAAGACGGTGGTCGGGGTGGGTCACGCGGCCAAGGTGCAGGTCGATGCCATGGTCAGGGTGCATCTGCCGGGGGTGCATATTTCCGGCCCCGATGCCGCCGACGCGCTGGCCATCGCGATCTGCCACGCGCATCATCTGCAATCGGCCGGGCGGTTGGCGGCGGCGATGAAAAGGGCGGCGGGATGATCGGCAAGATTTCCGGGCGGATCGACTATCGCGGGCCGGATCACGTGCTGATCGACGTGCGCGGGGTAGGCTATATCGTCCATGTCTCGGATCGCACCCTGGCCGCCCTGCCCGCGCCGGGCGAGGCGGTGGCGCTTTATACCGAACTGCTGGTGCGCGAGGATCTGCTGCAACTGTTCGGCTTTGCTACATTGCTGGAAAAGGAATGGCACCGGCTGCTGACCACGGTGCAGGGGGTGGGGGCCAAGGCGGCGCTGGCGATTCTGGGCACCCTTGGCGTGGAAGGGGTGGCCCGCGCGATCACCCTTGGCGATGCGCGCTCGATTCAGGCCGCGCCCGGCATCGGCCCCAAGATCGCCCAGCGCGTGGTGCTGGAGCTCAAAGCCAAGGCCCCAGGCGTGATGGCGCGCGGGGTGGCGCTGTCGGCCAGGGCCGAGGCCTCGGGCGACGAAGTGATCGAGCCGCTGCCCGGCTCGCACAAGGCCCCTGCCCCCAGCCCCGCCCAGCATCGCGCCGCCTTTACCGCCGACGCGCTGTCGGCGCTGAGCAACCTCGGCTACGGGCCCGGCGATGCCGCGCAGGCCGTGGCGCAGGCGGCGGGCGAGGCCCCCGAGGCCGACACCGCCGCCCTGATCCGCGCCGCCCTGAAACTGCTGGCACC
>Ga0210028_1001734_pt1 | contig 17998 bp, 6 predicted proteins | sample CryGeymeta201513_FD_185468 | JGI IMG/M metagenome (GOLD analysis project Ga0210028, IMG submission 185468) | Groundwater microbial communities from Crystal Geyser aquifers in Utah, USA - Crystal Geyser metaG 2015-13 (SPAdes) (version 2) | ecosystem: Environmental > Aquatic > Deep subsurface >...
CTCGGCGCTGATCGCTGGGACGAGGCGACGTGGCGCTCGCTGGAAGCGCAGGCGGGCGTGCAAACCAAGGTGATCGCCGCCCCCGAGGTGGTGATCCCGGCCGCCCCGACCGCCGGGGCGGTGCAAACACCGCGCCGTCGCCGCACCGGCGCGGTGCGCCCGACATATATGAGGTAGCAAAAATGACTTTGGCAGAAATGCAGGCGCTGCTGGCGGCGCTGCTAAGCATGCGCTTCAGCGGTGTCCGGTCGATGAACTATGACGGAAAGCAGATCACCTATGGCTCGGACGCTGAGCTTGCGACGGCGATCTTCGATCTCGAGCGCCGGATCGCGGCGGCGGACACCACGGTGACGCGCTCGCGGGTTTACCGGCCCTATGCCGTGAAGGATCTCTGACATGGCCAAGACAAGTTGGCGGGCGCGCGTCGGCGCCTGGGTCGGCGGCTTTGGCATCCCTGGTGGGTTTGACGCCACCTCCGGCCAGCGCCGGTTGAAGGGCTTCACCACCTCGCGCGCCCATGTCAACGCGCTGATCGCAGCTTCGGGGCCAGAGATGAACGCCCGCGCCCGCTGGCTGGTGCGCAACAACGGCTATGCCAACAACGCGATTGAAAGCTGGGCGGCCAACACGGTCGGCAACGGCATCAGCCCGAATTCGACCATTGCGCAGGCATCGCGCAAGGATGCGTTGCAACGGCTGTGGCTGGCCTGGACCGACGAGGCCGACGCCGAAGGGTTGACCGATTTCTACGGGCTCCAGCGGCGCGCCGCCCGTGAGGTGTTCATGACCGGCGAGGTGTTCCTGCGCTTTCGGCCACGCCGCGCAGACGATGGCCTGGTCGTGCCATTGCAGATGCAGATGCTGCCCTCGGAAATGCTGCCGCTTTCTCACAACGCGGTTGCTGCGGGCGGCAACGTGATCCGCCAAGGCATCGAGTTCACCTCGATCGGCCACCGCGTCGCCTATCACTTCCTGCGCCGCCACCCCGGCGACAGCACCGATCCGGGGCTGTCGGGCGAGACGGTGCGGGTGCCAGCCTCCGAAGTGCTGCACATCATCGACCCGGTCGAGGCCGGGCAGTTGCGCGGCGTGTCGCGCTTTGCGCCCGCCATCGTGAAGCTGTTCCTGCTCGATCAGTATGACGATGCGGAGTTGGACCGCAAAAAGGTCGCGGCGATGTATGCGATGTTCGTCACGTCCCCAGCCCCGGATATCCCGCTCAAGCCCCTCGACCCCGATGCGCCGCTCGATCAATACGAGGTGGCCCCCGGTCAGGTGGTGCGCCTTGATCCCGGCGAGGAAGTGACGGTCAGCGCTCCAGCCGATTCCGGCGGCACCTACGAGCCGTTCCAGTATCGCAACCGTCTGCATCGCCATGGTCGCGCCAACCTTGCGCGGGCAGCAACACGCCGGTGCGGATCACCGTGAGATTTAAGCAATGACCAAATTCAGATCACTATTCCCATCTAACTTGTTGCTTGCCGGAGAGCGCGATGGCAGGTATTCGTAGGTAAATGCAATCGCTTCATAGTATTCTGTCCGACAGTTTCTTGCCCTCCCCCGATGGCAGGCCGCTATACGCTTATTCCTGCTCTCCCGAGCGGCTGGCAGACCTCGAACGTGCCCTGCGCTTACGCGTCGGTACTGGGCAGACGACGGAAAGCACCGCTGCAGCGTTCGTTTTTTGGGCCTCGGAATATATTCGAGCACGGTTTGCGGGCGGTCGGCTCACTTGGGCGCTGGTATTCGGCGGGCTTGGCTTGGCCGAAAACCGGGATTTCGGTTTGCGGCTGGTAGACCGGGGGCTTGGCTGGTGGGGACGGAAAGTGCGGGTTTCCCAAGGCGGCATCCGCATGTCGCTTTACACGCTGATGGCCGAAGGCGGGTTGCCGCAGGTGGTGTTGACCCATGATGGGCAGTATCGGCGGGCGGTCCTGGACCTGATGGCCGGAATTGAGGCCGAAGGCGGGATGGCCGCAGCACCGATTGCCGAGCGAATGGCCGCGCGTGTAGTGATGGGCTTACCGCAAACCTTTCAAGGCCCAGATTTCGCACGACTTCTGTGCGATCTGGTGCTGGCGCTGGTTGAATTGAGGGCTACGCTGCCAGCCGATCTTCCGCCCAGCGCCGCAGAACGCTGGCTTGATGCGAACCAGCCCGGCTGGGCAGTGCGGCTGCCATTGCGTATGTCGCCAGATATCGCGGAGGCGCTCATAAGGCCTGCGCTGAACGCAGAACGCGGCGCACTACGTCAGACCTTGTTGGCTATTGCCCAGCGCGGTTTGCAGCAGGACAATGACGGGCGCTGGCATGGCTTGGTGAGCCTTGCGGCCGAGGGCTGGCTGCCATCGGCTTTGCTGCCGAAGGCCGCCGATGGCCTGCGGCTGCGCTTGATATCACAGACTGCGGGCCGCACCAAATCTGTCACCTATACCGCCACTCCAGAACCCGGTGGTTGGCAGATGCGTCGCTTCGGCCAGTCGGGCCCTGCACAGATCGCAGCTGATCCCTCCGCACCATTCGCTCTCGCCGCCTTTGCCGATGGTCAGGCGTGCGGTGAGGCTATGCTAGATCCCGGCCTGCCAAGCCCGGACGAGGCAGCCAGCCTGTGGCGTGCGGCAGACCAAGCTGAAGGGGGAGAGCCGAGGTTGCTAATCCCGCAACCGGGATCGGGCAGAACCCGTGCCGGATATTTGTGGTTGCTGGCCCCCGAGGGGGTGGTTCCGCAAGCTGACCCCAGTTTGACACTAGATGGGCCGTATTCTGGACCCGGTGGCGACTTGTGGCGGGCGACCGGTGCTGGAAGTTTTTGCCTTGGGGCGCAGCGTTTCCGGGTACAAACAGGGGCGGATGAAGAAGCGCCCGAAGCATATCTTTATCTGTTCGGGCCGGTGCTTGCCGGTTGGCGGCTCGCCGATGGATCATCAGTTTATTGTGGCAGGCCAGCGATCTATGGCGCTGTTGGCGCTGGAGGGTTGCATCGCATCGGAGCAGCAGAACAGCGTCTGCGGCAAGGACGCTTGCTTGGGGCCAATTTCGTCGAATGGCTGCGAAATGATGAATTGCTCGTGCGCCTGCGGTTTGTATCCTTGCCCGAGGCGGCCAAGTTAACGCTGCGAGAGGAAGCCCCCGGGAGGGTGGTGCTGGTTACCGCGGGGTTGCCTGACGGTTGGCGTGTAAATCTGCACGCAGGCGGGGCACATAGCAGCGGCGAAGCAACGGCCCCGCTGGCTCTAGCGGTTCCTGGGGCAGCGCCAGGGCTGGTTTCTCTACGTCTGTCGGACCCGGCGACCGGGACGTCCCTTGAGCTTGTCGCTCCGTGGCCTGCAAGATCCGGGATGGTCCTTGATCCGCAGGGCGCAAGGCTGGATCGCAATCTACCACTTGCGGCAGAAGCGCTGGTCGGCTGGCGTGCAATCGTTCCACCATTCAGCCAAGGCTACCTGCAATTCAGATTGGTCCAGGGCGACAAGCCGCATCCGCCGGTTTCCTTGCGGGTTTCTGGTCACGTGGCCCTCGCGGCGCATCTGCCGCTGATCCGTGCACTGTTGGCGCAAGGCGGGCTGGACGCGCTGGTCAACCTGCGGCTTGTCGTAGGGGCCGAACAGGGATTTCGGCTGGAACTTGGTCGCTATCACGAAAAAGCCGTTCTCACGCAGGATGTTCTGCGCGCCGGACTTGGGCGCGAGGTGCCGTGGTCGGCAGAAGCAGACGCGGTGCTGAAAGTGCCGCAATCGATGCTTGAACTGTATGCCGTCGATCTGGGCGACCCTGCGCGTATTGTGACGCTGGACACCATCGGCGGCTGCAACCTGCGCGACGCCCTTGGCGAGGATGGGGGCCCCTGGCTGATCCAGTCGCGCCACCAGAACCGGGTCCAGCGCGGATTGATCTGGTCGTCCACTCCCTTGCCCCACTCGACCAGGAAAGCACGTATTGCTACTTATCGGACCGAATGGCTGCGCCTCGTGGATCAGCCAGAAAGCGACAATTGGAGCAAAGTCTGGCGCTTGATCGCAGCGGCAGGTCAGGGAGGCGATGCTGGCGTTCTAGATCAGGTTCAGGCGCTAGCGGGCGCTCCTGCGGCAGCAGTTGCGTTGGCCCTGCGCGTGCCGACGGCAGAATTGCCTATGGCGATGGCTTTGGAAGGGGTGGCACCGTTGTTCTGGCCCGTTCTGCCCATTTCTGCCTTTACTCAGGCGATGCAGGCCGAACTTTCGCGCCAGATCGACATCCGCCGCACGCTGTTCGAACCGCAAGAGGCTGCCGACGAGGCCGGTGGGGCACTGGCAAACCGCATCGGGGCGATCTTGTCGCACCGGCCAGAACTTGCCGGGCACTTCGGCATGGCGCTGGTGAATACGGGGCTGATATCACTGGCACTCTCGCCGGAACATCGGTTGAAACTTGCGCCGGTTCTGGTTCCCAACCCAGTTGCGCGGTTGGAGGCGCGGGCGCAAGATGCAGCCCGGCGGTTTGACCGGCTGCCGGATGGCGTAGTGGGTATCGTAGCTCGCTATCGCTCGACCAAGCTTTCGTTCAGCCCGCAGGTACAGCCTTTGATTGACGCACCTTTGGTTGCCGCGGAAATGGCCGTCGGGCTGCGTCCGGCACCTGATCTTGGGCAAACGTTGACGCTTATCAACCTTCGGCTCGTGGACACCGAATACTTCGATGCCGCCCTGCCCGCCGCCATTGCCCACATTCAGACCGAGGCCTGTACATGACTGATCGCTCACATCTTGACGAAACCTGCGGTCAGATTGCATCCCGGGCCGCTTCCGCCGTGGTGGCGCGAGGAAGGCTTGCCTCGCCAGCGTTGAACGCGGCATTGTTGCGGCGCTTGTCAGCCGGGCCGGGAGGTGTGGAAGCAAACGACGGTGCATTTCTTGCCGATCCTGTGTTTGAGGCAGCTCGAGCGTGGGAAACGGCCGATCATACGCTTGGCGATCTGTCGGGCGGGTTGCTACATCCCGATACGGTGAATGCGCTTGACGGTGCTTCCGCCGAGCGGGTGCCACGCGACCGTCCGCTCTATTCTCATCAGCTCGCGGCATGGAAGGCTGCGGGCAATGGACTTTCGTGCCTCGTCAGTTCGGGCACCGGGTCCGGAAAAACCGAATGTTTCATGGTGCCGATGCTGAATGATCTGGTCACAGATCCGGCTCGCGGCAAGCTTGTCGGCGTGCGAGCAATAGTTATCTATCCGCTGAACGCGCTAATCGAAAGCCAGCGAGAACGCCTTGCCGCATGGACCGAGGCGTTGAAGAACCGGGTAAGTTTCGCGCTTTACAACGGTCTAACGCCGGAGACCCCAAACAAGGTCGCAAAGGGATCACTGGCCGCGGCCGAACTTGGGGACCGCCGCTCGATCCGTGAGGCTCCACCTTCGGTGCTGGTGACAAACGTCACCATGCTGGAATACCTGCTGTTGCGCGCGCAGGACCGCCCCATCCTTGATAAATCGCAGGGCTTGCTGCGGTGGATCGTCCTGGACGAGGCGCACAGCTATATCGGTGCGCAAGCTGCCGAAATGTCGCTTCTACTGCGCCGTGTGCGGGCTGCATTTGGGGTGAAACCAGAACAGGTACGCCTGATGGCAACATCGGCGACAATCAGCGACGGCGAACGCACTAAAGACAAACTGACCCGATTTGTTGGCGACCTGGCCGGTCTGGCCGATGACCGTGTGTGCGTGATTGAAGGCCGATCTGTGGCACCCGTCCTGCCTCCCGCTGGGCCAGACAGACCGCTTGACGCGAAAGCCCTCGACGGGCTTGATCCGGCACTTCTCTGGGATCAACTGGCACCGCATCCGCGCATTCAGAAGCTGCAAGGCACCATGTCAGCACGGGGTGTCACCCTGACCGAGGTGGCCACGACACTGCTCGGCCCCGACGGCATATCGCGCCGCGCTGAAGCTCAGCTGCTCCTGGATGCTGCGGCCCTTGCCATCCGCCCCGGCACAGAACAGCGGTTGCTGCCATGGCGTGCACATCTGTTTCACAGGGCGCAAGGCGGATTCTGGGTGTGCATTGATCCGGCCTGTCCGCACCGTGATGCAGAACTTGCCGCCGAAGGCTCGGGGTGGGGGTTTGGGGCGGTATGGTTGACGCAACGCGACCATTGCACCTGCAAGGCACCAGTCTTTGAACTGGTGGCCTGTACGGAATGCGGCACCGAACACCTATCTGCCGGGCTCGAAGTAACTGCCGTTGATGGGCACACGTTTACGCGGCTGATACCAGTGCGCGCCAGCGACGTCGATGATTTTGCCGTGGACGTCGAACCCGACAGCGACACCACGGCAAGTGTTGCGACACGCGGCAATGTGGTGCTGATCCCTGCGCGTGGAAATGCCACCGATTACCATCTGAGGATGACTGACGGCGCTGTTTTTGACAATGCCCCGCCAGCGGACGGCGATAGCCGCATCATCGCGTTTGGCATGCTGCATACCGAGTCCGACCGCACCTGTTGTCCGGCAGCCGATACCGCACGGCTGGCCCCACAACGCTATGGACCTGCCTTTTTCATGGGCAACGGGGTGCCGTTGCTGGTCGAGGCACTGGCCAGCCCGATGGAGGCCCCCGGCTTGCCGATGGGCGGACGCCGCGCAATCACTTTTTCCGACAGCCGCCAAGGCACGGCACGGTTGGCTGCGAAGCTGCAACAGGATGCTGAACGCGGGCTGACGCGGGCGTTTCTGTTCCATTCGGTTCAGGAAGGGCGCAGGATCGATGGAGAAGATCGCGCCAAGTTGGAACGCAAGCTAAAGCTTTATCAGACCAATCCGGAGGAATTCGCCGACGATATCCGGCGCATCGAAATACAACTGTCAGACGCTCCAAAGCCCGTACTCTGGCCAGACTTGATCGACCGATTTGCCCAACAAGACGAATTGCGGAACTTTGCTACCGGCGTTTGGGCCGAACGCGTCTATGGTGGGCGTGAGATGGCCGAAAACCCGCGTAAGTTGGCCGAAATGTTCCTCTTACGTGAGCTTTTTCGTCGTCCCCGGGTTCAAAACAATGCTGAGACGATGGGCTTGCTGCGGCTTACTTTCCCGAGAATGGAGGAGAAGGCGCACAGCACGATGCCAGCGGCATTGATGCAAGTCGGTGCGAGTGTCGCCGATTGGGTCGGACTAGCACTGGCGGCTCTCGATTTCGTATTCCGCGACAACACAGCGGTTTCCATTTCCCCAGATTGGATGGTGCCCTTGGTCAGCCCACGGGGTGGTTGGCTGAAATCAATTTGTCGGCCCGGATTGTTGCCCGCCGATCGCCCCATTGGTGCCAAGGCCTGGCCCGGCGCAATTGCGGTCAACAACCGGCCATCCCGGTTGCAGCGCATGGTTTATGCGCTGATCAAAGGCAGCATGGAAAACGGTGTCGATCAGGATCGCGCTGCCGATGTTTTGACGGCACTTTGGTCGCTGATAACCACTACGGCGGCAAAGGATGCGGGGGGCGGTGCATACCGGGTGGCCTTCGCGACAGCTGGTGCGCTGCGGCTCGAACAGGCATGGCTCTGCCCGGTGACGCGACGAGTGTTTGGCTATTCGGCAGGCGGAATGTCGCCCTATGACATAGGACGGCCATTGACGCGTATCATTTTGCCAAGGCTCCCGCTGGCCAACCCCGGTGGGCTGGACCCGGAGCGGCGGGCAGTGATGACGGCATGGTGTTCAAGCGATCCGCTGGTTTTGGGTCAACGTCACAATGGGCAGTGGACACCTTTGCACGACCGCGCGGCCACCTACGCGCGCTTTCTCAGGGCGCAGGAGCATTCGGCGCAGATCAAGCGGGCAGTACTGCGCACCTATGAGGACCGCTTCAAGGAGGGCCGGATCAACCTGTTGAACTGTTCGACCACGATGGAGATGGGAGTCGATATTCCTAACGTCCGTCTGGTTGTGAATGCCAATGTGCCGCCTGCGGTTTCCAACTATCGCCAGCGTGTCGGGCGTGCGGGACGAAGGGGCGAGCCTTGGGCGTTTGGAGTCACTTTCTGCCGCAACCTGCCGCTGGACCAGATCGTTTTCGATACGCCGACGCGGTTGCTATCCGCCCAGATCGCGGCACCTGCAGTGCGGCTGGACAGCCCGTCGCTGGTGGCACGACATGTTCACGCGGCACTTCTAGCCGCCTTCCTTCGCGATCAGGGCGGATCGTTCAGCATAAAGGCATCAACCGGCGAATTCTTCGGTGCAACCGATGATAGGGCCGTTCTCATGGTATCGGACGCGCCAGCCGATGGCTTTCTGGCTGCCCTGCGTAGCCCATGGGCGAAAACCTACACACTATCGAGTGATCTGGCTTTGCTAGTGCGCGCAACCGCACTGAAGACACGCAGCGCTGCTCATCTGGCGGCAGAAACTGCTGTGGCCTTCGAAAAGATGCTTGGGCGCTGGCGTGCAGAATACTCTGATCTGATTTCGCGCGCGGAAACGGCACCAGAACCAGAGGTGAAGGCTGCCTTTTCGAACCGCGCCAAGCGCATGAAGGGCGAGTTTCTGTTGGGCGAGCTTGCCCGGCGCGGGTTCACGCCTGCCTATGGCTTTCCGGTCGATGTCGTCAGCTTCGACCATCTGTCGGGACATGACCGCGAAGCAACCCTTGGCACCCCGCCGATCGCTTTTGGTGATCGTCAGGGCGGCGCGTCGCGAACACTGGATGTGGCAATCCGCGAATATGCGCCGGGTGCCGAGGTAGTGGTGGATGGCCTTGTGCACAAATCCGAAGGCGTGCTGCCCGCATGGGGCAGTAAGGCCGATGCCTCAGGGCTGGAGGACCTGCAACAGTTCTGGGAATGCCGGTCCTGCCGGGGCTTCGGCCTCGCGCGAACAGAGCCGAAAACCTGCCCGCTTTGCGATACGCCCCAACCTGACTGGAAACGCAGCTTGCGGCCCGCCGGTTTTCTTGGCCGCCACGCACCCCATACAGGCTATGAAAACCTTGGCCATGCGCCCTATGAAATGCCGCGGATTTCGGCGGCGGGTGCCCCTTGGCAATCGTTGCCCGATCCAGTGGCAGGGCGACTGCGCGCCGATCCGGACGGGCAAGTGATCACGCTGGGCAGCGGCATGAATGGTTTTGGCTATGCGATCTGTCTGGCATGTGGGCGCGCCGAAGCTGAAACCGAGGAGAACCCCGGCTTCAAATCGGCGCTACCGGCGGCCATCGCCCAGCACAAGCCTCTTGCCGCAGGTCATTCCACAAAGCTGGCGGGCGGCTATTGCCCCGGCGGCTATACCGAACCGCAGCTGGTTCAGCGCAATGTGCGCCTTATTCATGCGGCGCGTACCGACGTGTTCGAGCTTCAGTTGCCGCGCGAGTCGGAAAGGGCTGCGGGTCTTGCGCTGGCGGCTGCGCTGCGAGATGCACTTGCGGAACGACTTGGGGCGGATACGCGGGAAATCGGGTTGGCAGTTGGTGGCTCGGTTGATGCGACCAAAGACCCGCGCGTTTCGATCTTTTTGCATGACAGGGCAGCGGGTGGGGCGGGGCTGGTGGCAAGGCTGGCCGAGGCTGAATGGTTTAGGCTGTGCCTCGCGAATGCAACCGAGCGCCTAGAATGTAGTGAAGCCTGCGCCCATGGCTGTCCGGCCTGCATCCTTCGCCCTGACCTGAATTTCGGCGAAGAGCGGCTCGATCGGCCTGCCGGTCTTGCCTTGGCCAAAGCACTGCAAGAACGCCTGAACCTTCCGACCGAAATGCAGATTTTCGGTTCCGAAACTCGTGTTCTGGGCCTGCCTCTGCCCGATTGGCTTGATCGCCAACTGCGGGTCGGTAGGCTGCAATCAGTGACGCTTTACCTCCACGCAGCCCCCGCGGAATGGGAGCTGCCCGGCTGGCCAGTGGCCCGGCTGCTGGCGCGGCTGAAGGATGAAGGCGTGGTGGTGCAGTTAGTGCTCGCCAGTGCAGCCCTGACCGACAAAGCGCTGGAAATGGCGCAAAAGCTGGATCTGCACCGGCTGTCGGCCCATGTGGCTCTGGCCCATACGCCAGAACTGCCCGAAGTCGGAGGATGCCCGGTTCTGGCGGTCGTTACTGGCCCCGACGGCAGCACCGCCATCGCCGCCCCTGACCGGGCCGAGGCTGTCCCTGGCCCCGGCTGGGGATTGGGTGCCAATAACGTCCTGGTACGGGGTGTGGCACCCGCAATACCCGCAGCCCAGACCATCGGCAGCGAACGTTTCATCGCACTGTCCAGCGGCAACGCGCGCCTGATCCGTCTTAGACGCCAATTGGATGGTCCGGTGGCGACCTTCGGTCGAGCGTTCTGGAAGGCGATCGCCGCCGAGGCACCGCTGACGATTGCAGCCTTGCAGGCCCATGGCGTGCAGCAGGTCGAATACACCGATCGCTACCTGCTGAACCCGCTATCATTGCGCTTGTTGGCCGAGGTTATGGTCGCAATGCCGGGCACCAAAGCACCGCCCACCAGAACCATACTGACCGCCCGGCAGGATCGAGCTGAGCCTAAAGGGTGGGCGATCTTTCATTCGTTCCCCAACGACAGCATGCGCCGCACTCTGGTGGAGGCCCTATTGCCTCGCGCAATTGTGGAAATCCGTTCCAAGGCAGCCCTGCTGCATGCCCGAAGTATGGCGTTGGTACTAGGTGATGGACAGCGCATTACTTTTTTGTTGGATCAAGGGTTCGGAGCATGGCGCGCTGAAGGCCAACCCCGCCACGATTTCAGTTCAGACCCGGTGGCGCAGGCAAGGGCTTTGAAGGTACAAGTTTTTTCAGTCAGCGTGAATAGCGGTCAGGACGCTCCTCTGGTGTTGGAGCAGGGCTGATATGCCATTGACTCAAGAATCAGACGAATTTTTCAAATCGAGGCAGACTATGGGTGATGAGGACGCATTCGAAACAGGCTTAACGCCAGAGATTTTGGCCGAAGTTTGGCCGATTGCCCCATCAGACCGCCGCAAGCACAGCGACATTTTTGAAGACTTGCTTCCAACCGGCGACTGCAAGAACGATAAACTGTTCTACCCGGCGTTGCTCGCGCGCATCCGCTCGGATCACGCATTTTTTCTCCGGCTTGACCGGCGTTTCTGGAACAGCCCGTCCCCCAAAGAAAAGAACAAATCCTTTGGAAGTCGCTCTTACGGGTGGCTGATGCGCCGTCTTGATGTTGGCACTCAAGTTAGCGATCTAGACGACGCGCATTTCGATCCTTGGACTCCAGAGCACGCCATTCACGAACTGCACCTATCGCTTGTAGATTCGAATAGTCTCAAAAGTGATCTAGCGCCCAATATTGCCGACGAGACCCGTTTAGATGATTCAGTTAAACCTGCATCTTCATCCGATTGGATCTCCATCCGCGACCATTTGCGATCCCTGCTGGATTTTCTTGAAGCACCAGACACTGCAATGGCCGAGGCAATTCGGGCCGAATCCGAAGCGTTGGTTGCTGCCTGCACCAAGGAAGGCGAGGTAGCCGCGTTTGCTTCTGCCCTCGAGGAACGTCGTGACGTTTTGCTGGCACTGCTAGAGCCGCTCAACAGATCGGCCCAAGTGGTTGATCTTTCGGAAAAAATCAGCACGGCCGAGACCAGTGTTATCGACATTCTTGAACCTATGACGGATGATCTTCTTTTGCTCGACCATGCAGCGTTACTTGCCGGTTTGACAAGACTCGCGGCTGAAGAGGCCTATGAGAAAGCCGATCGGAAAGATCGCCAGTTGATTCGGGTACGGCTGGACGCTGTTGATGCCGCGGAAGCAGCCAATGAAACTGCAAAGGCTGCGCTGGATGAAGCCCTAGCATCCGCGCTGGCCCTGTTTACAGGCGCGCCCATTGCTGACATTGACGACCCAAGCCCATCAAACAGCGACACCGATGCGGACCCGACAAGCCTGACGGTCATCACTTTGGGCGAAGCCTATGTCGAGTCGATGGCCGCGTTGCAACCAGACGCCGATGATCTGTCTCAGGCCGAAGCCAAAAAACCGAAAGATCCGACCGATGTCACGCCGCCGGGCGGGACCCGGCTGTCAGAAAGACCAGCGATCGCCACCAAACAGTATGGTGACATAGCGCCGGTAGTCGTAGCCGCTCCCATGCCTGCGTCCGATCCAGTAACCCCCTCCGAGGTAGACCGGCCGCCAGACAACGAGCCTGCGGTATGGTCGGCGAGGCAACCGCTTGATGCCCTTTTTGGCCGGTATCTCGCGGATGATAATGCCACATTAGCGTTTCACCTAGCCGAATTGGCGATGGAGCGAGGCTTTGCACCTAGCATACCGATCGCGGCACTAAAGGCGCTGGTCGTCACTCCGCTTGTAACCGGTCCCTATAACACCTCTTCTCACCGCATGGGCGAGGCTCTTGCAGATGCGATGTCTGCCGTCAACTTCGCTGAAGCCGCTGGAGACGAACGCCGTAGCGACCGCGCGCGCGCCCTAGTATTTGCTGCTTTGCTGCGGCCAGCACTTCTGGCACCCGATACCACCGCGCGTGAGCACCTGAAAAACCTTTCTATGCGTGGCAGTCTCTCAGCGTTTTCCGCGATCCAGCCTCTGCTTGCCGATCTGGGTTACGAATTTCAACCGAGCATGACCCATCTTGCCGAACTTGCTGGTGCCGAGCGCCAAAGGCACCTGCCAATGGCTGAACGCGAACTGCAAGCGTGGTGGGATCAGGGCCGTTCCGCCCACAGCGTTCACACACCGACCCACATGATCTTTCATCAACTTTTGTCCCACGACGGGGCGTTTGGCACGGTCTGTGAGGCAGCCCTGAGAAAAGCACCGGGTTCGACCGAGACGGCCCGCGATCTCATTTCGGACCTGTCTGATGACCGAAGTGCCCAAGAAAGCTTGATTGCTGACTGTGAACTGCAAATGGGCCGCCCGCGTCGTGACCGTATCCGCGGCATGGCGCTTGACTGGGCTTGCCGCAAGCTTCAGGACGGTTGCGAAAGATTGCAGGACTGGCTGGAAGCTTCAATCGCCGAGAATGTGCAGGCCGATAGCCACAGCAGTCAAATGGTCCAACGCAAGATTGGGGCATTGAGGAAAGTCTTGGCAGCCGTGGAATTCCCGGATGATACATCTGGGCAAGGCTTGGACGGTGCTTTGCAGCAGACGGTGCATCGCGCGATTCTCGACCTGCGTCAGCTCATCGAAGGTCGCAGCCCGGTTAGCCCGCCGCAGCGTCTGTCCGAAGTTCTGTTCACGCCGCTGCTTCGTCTTCCGGGCGGCTGCCAGCCTTACGCACCGGACCGGCCAGAGTTCAAAGACGAGATCGCCAATCAGCGCAACCTTTTGTTCGTTGCCTTGCAAGACCCGGACTCTTTTGCCGACACCGACGCCCAAGCCTTCGAGATGCGCCGCGCTGAAGGGGCGATCCTTTCGGCGCGTAAGTTGCTTGACCGGCTAAAGATCAATGGCAACCTTCCGCAGGATGGTGCCGCCGAGGAACAGGCGATGGCTGAAAGCCTGACCAAGCAGACCAGAAACGCACGGCACGATGTGGAACGGCTGCAACTGGAGCTTGCGACACTTCTGAACCTTGATCTGGCCGGGGGCAGCGAAGTGCACCAGTGGCTTGACGAGCTTGGCGCAATCGCAAGCGCACTTGCGCCATCGCAAAAGGACGAGGCGCCGCATGCGTGCATACCCGCCTTCGATGGCCAGCGCGAGCCTGACATTCCGCCGGATTTCCCGGAACTCCGGACCAAGCTAGACTACGTCCGCCGCTTCCGGGACACTCTACGCTCACGGATCATTGAGGATCAGCGGGCGCGTTTGGATCGGATTATAGCCGAGCAACCCGCACAGGCAGAAGCCGCACAGTCCCTGATCGCGACATCGAATGCCCGTGATCTGGTGACGGTGGAAGACATGATAGCGCAGCTGCAGAAGGGCCAGGCACTTGTGCTTGGCCCCGGAGCAGATGGCGATGATTTCGCGACTTTTTTCCCCGGCTTCGTGGATGCAGTAACGGCTGCTCCGCCGCTGGAGCTTAACCGCGGTTTGGTGATCAAGGCGGCTGGCAATGCTGGAATCCTGGGTCCGTTGGATTTTTCGGGCCTCGACGCGGATGCACAACGGGCGTCAGTGCATCTGCTGGAGCGGTGGGCCACGGTCGAAAACGCGATGAAGCAGACGACCGGCAACCTGCGCGACCCGCTGCGCCTTTTCATGGAGACCGTCGGGTTTACCTCGGTGCAGGTCAACGGTGACAAGCTGCTTATACCCGGCAAATTGCGGCGCTTCCAGATGCGCAGCGATCCGCTTGTAGCTGTTCGCTGGTTTTTGCCACCTGTATTCGGCAGCGAGGCGAACGGCAGCTTTCCGGTCTTTCTTGCGCGGTCCGAAGTGCCTGATGACCAGTTGGCAACCCAACTTGGTCAGGCCGGGCGTGAAAGCCCCTGCATATTGCTGCTGTTCGGTCGGATGTCGCGGCAACGGCGGGAAAACTTTGCCAGAGTGATGCGGCGCGACAAGCAATCGGTGCTGCTGATCGACGAAACACAGGTATTTCGTCTTTCAACCTGTGTATCGGACCGGATGGAGCGGTTGTTCGTCTGTGCTGCCCCCTTCGGCTATTTGCAGCCTTACACGACCAATGCGGGCAATATCCCGCGCGAGATGTTCTTTGGGCGCCGCGACGAGATCGAGAAGATCATGTCCCGCACCTCGGATGGATGTCTGGTTTATGGCGGACGGCAACTTGGCAAATCAGCGCTGCTGCACCATGTGCGCAAACTTTATGATGAGCCGCAGGGGGCGCGACGGGCATTCTATCTGAAGATCGACGAAATCGGCGGTCAGACTTGGCCAGCGGCACATCTGTGGCGCGAAATCGGAATGGCGATGGCGGCAGAAGGCATTGGCCCAACGGATCACAGCACAGCAGAACAGGTCGTCGGTGCCATTCGCAATTGGCTTGCCGCTGAACCGGATCGGCGCATCCTGATGCTACTGGATGAAACCGATGCATTTCTTGCGGCCGAATCTCGGACGGGCTTTCCCAATCTGGGCCGGTTGAAAGACCTGATGGAGGAAAGCAACCGCCGCTTCAAAGTGGTGTTTGCCGGGTTGCATAATGTGCGCCGCATGGCGCGTGCTCCGAATTCGCCCCTAGTCCATCTGGGTGATCCGATCTGTATTGGCCCGCTCAACACATCAGCCGCCAGCAGTGCCGAAGCACGCAGGCTGGTGACGGAACCGATGCGCGCGGCGGGGTTTGACTACGAATCGTCTGAACTTGCATGGGACATCCTTGCTCGGGTGAATCATTATCCGTCGCTGGTGCAAGTGTTCTGCAAAGCGCTGCTGGAAGGTCTGGGCAATCAGCCCCGCACCGTCGGGGCCGGGCCCCGCTGGCCTTTAGCGCGCGCTCAAATCTTTGAAGGAGGGTCTGCGCAAGAGATCAACCGCCAGATCCGCGAACGTTTTCAATGGACGCTGAACCTTGACCCTCGCTACGAACTTATCGCAAAAGCCCTCGCCCTTTACAGGCTGGACCGGCTGGATGGCAACGCTGCAGTGCTGCGTAACGGTCTGTCGGCCGAGGAATTCGCGGATGAGGTAGCGGCCTGGTGGCCAAAGGGACTTGACCGGCTTGGTGCTGACGATTTTTGCGCATTTCTTGAAGAAATGGTCGATCTGGGGGTGCTGGCGCGTTATGGCCCTCGGCAGGATCGCTACGGCCTGCGCAGCGCGCAGGTAGCGCAAATGCTTGGCTTGCGAGATGAGATCGAAGCTCAGATCATGCATATCGCGGAAAAGGAACCGCGCGTGGATTATGACGCCGCCCAGTTCCATCGGCGGATTGCCATGGACGATCCGGTCCGTCGAGCACCGCTTGCGGATCGCGCGCTGGCCGATCTCTTCGATACTGCTCGCCCAGGCCCAAGGATTCTGGTTGCAGCCCCTAGACTTTGGGGCACAGATATTGCAGAGAGGTTGCGCGATCTTGGCAACATCTGGGTCGATGACAAGGGGCCGCTGACTGCGGCTATCCACGTCGGACAGATAACTGGCCTGCGGAGCCTGTTCGGTTCGACGGCCCGCGGCCGCCAGATAGTTATACTGCCCGCAAACACCGGTTGGGATGCAAAGGTGCTGGAATGGCTTGCGCGTCAGCCATTGGTTCTTAACGGTGCAGTGGTTCCGATCTGCCTCGCCGAACCAGAATGGCTGATTGACCATCGGCAAGCAGATGCCAAAATATCCGCGCGCATCGTCTTGCCCAGACCGTGGGGCGAAGCGATGCTACGTGCGTGGCTTGAGGAGCACGGATTAGGCGCCCTGGACGACCGCGCCTCGCGCGCGCTTATCCTTGCAGGAAGCGGGGGCGCGGCGGTGCTGCTGTCTGATGCCCGAGATGTGTTTGCCAAGGTGGTGGCTACGGGGAATGATCCGACAGCGGCCCTGATCGCATGGTACGACACCCAACGGTTGCCTCCCCACGCACTAGGTCTGCCACCACGCTTTGCGTCATTGCTGTGTGAATTGCACGGACTGGTCGGGGACGAAGTTGGAGACCTTGCGACGATTGAAGCCCTGCTTTGCGATTCAACCGGAAGCGATCCTGATACACTTGGTCGGCAATTGCGGCTACTGTCGGACTTTGGCCTGCTGGGAAGCGGACACCTTGCGACCGATGGGGTATCGCTCAGCCAACTAGGGCTACTCGTGGCAAGATCGACGGATTGAACGTGGCAGTTCGGCAATCATGAACCTGTCGGACGATCCTTGGCAGTTGCCATCGGCTCGGGCCTTTCTATCCGAGATCGAAAGCCAAGTCGCCGGCGGGGGATGTGTTGCCGTCAAGGGCGGACCTTCGATGCCAGTCGGCCTTGATCTGGCACTTCAACAGTACTTCTCCGCCAATGGCGTGATCGTGGAAACCATCACGCCCAAAGCGGCGGATTCGCCCCTGGAAGCGCTTGCCACGCCTTTCGGGATTCCGGCAGAATTCGAGGCTCTGGCGCAAGGCGGTCCCTCCGATCATCTGGCCGTAATCGTCGCAACCGGCCTCGGTTCTGCCCCCTGCGCCGCGTGGCGCATTTTTCTTAACCGTCTTCGGGCTGCCCGTAGCAAGAGCGTATCTGGGCTGTCTGTCCTGTTTCTCGCCCCGGACGAGTTTGACGCAAATGGCACTCCATGTCTAGGCTGGAATGGGCGTCTGCGTCGGGCCGACGTCACGATCTGGGCCGATGTCCACGCCCCGCTGGACCGGCCCGAACCCCTTGCATCTCTTGCCGCCGCTTTGGCGGTGGAGCTTTGTGGCTGGCGTCTCGATCTTGCCGCAGAGATTGCACGTGCGCGTCGGGAAGATCTACTGAACCCATTTGGTTGGCTCGCTTTGAGGGCCGGGTTTGGCGCAAGTCCTCCCTGCACGCTCGGCGGCCTTCACATGTCCTGTCCTATTGCCCTGCTGGATCAAGGCGCGGAAAGCGAGATTCGTAGCCGAATATGGATGGCTCAATTGACCGCATTGTTTCCTTGGATCGAAACACATCGCCAGAAGGTCATCGGTCGCCACCGCAAATTGCTGCGTGTGGATGATCACTTGCGCGCATTTGGCGTGACTTCAGTGGATGAAATCGAATTCGGCGCTCTGGCTTGGCAACTGAACAGCCGGGTTGCCCGGATGGAGGCAGAGATGATTATCTGCTTTGCTCAGATGCGTAACGATCTGGCCCATCGCAAGCCGGTAAACCCTAGTGATCTGGATCGAACGCTTCGCGGGGCAGCTCAGTGGGATAAAGCCTAGCTAGCAGCCTGTCGGACTTGATCCGAGGCCGGGAATGAGATTCATTGGCATGGGTTGGTTTTCGCATGATTGATTGCGTATTCCGGAACACTCGGCCACCGATTCCGACAACATCCGGCCACCTGTTCCGATACATTCGGCCAGGCGGTGTCAGCAAAGCGTGTTGGTTCGCTCTTTGTTCTTGTGCGCCAGTGAGGTATGCTGAGGTTTCCGAGGCTCGAGGAGACCCGCCATGCCCCGC
>Ga0210028_1001737_pt1 | contig 17973 bp, 10 predicted proteins | sample CryGeymeta201513_FD_185468 | JGI IMG/M metagenome (GOLD analysis project Ga0210028, IMG submission 185468) | Groundwater microbial communities from Crystal Geyser aquifers in Utah, USA - Crystal Geyser metaG 2015-13 (SPAdes) (version 2) | ecosystem: Environmental > Aquatic > Deep subsurface >...
CCGTCATCCAGCGGTACAGCCGCTGCACTTGGTCGGCGTCGGCCAAGCCGTGGGTGGCGGCGATCATGTTGAGGTGGGTCATGCCGCAGTCGTGGCGGGTGCCTTCGGCGTCGATCCAGCCTATGTAGCGGCCCTTCCCCTCGTCCCAAAACGCGCGGTTGAACTCGCGACGGGCCAGCGGGATCAGCCTCCGCAACTCGTCGGCGCGCTGCGCATTCCCGGAGGCGCGTTCCAGCTCCGAGGCTGCCTGCAGGGCGGGGAGGAAGAAGGCGTTCGCGTACGCGTCCTTGTAGCCCATGGGGATCACATCCCAGTAGTTGCTGGCGGGGGACCGCGAAGGCACGCCATCGTGCTCGGGGCTATCGAGGGTCAACACCCCCGTTCGCCCGTGGAGCTTGTCCAGCAGGTAGCCGGTCGCCCGCCGCACCGGGTCGAGGAGCTCGGCAAGGAACTCCTTGTCGCCCGTCCACACGTAGAACCGCCAACAGGCCAGCACGAACGCAGCGTCGGTGTCGTAGAGCCGCGAATCCCGCTTGGAGCAGTCGGAGCCGTCCCAGCCGCGCGACTCGCCGCGGCTCCAGACGTAGCCGTCGGGGTCGGTGCGGAGACTGAAGTGGCGCAGCACGCGCCGGCACGAATCGTGGATCGGGCCCGCGACCCACGCTAACCGATTGGCGTCGAACTCGAGGGTGCAGCCGGTGGAGGTGTGCCCGGTGAGGAACGTCCGGTTGAAGCGGTTCAGCACGTCGTCGGTTGTGGGGTCGGAGGTAAAGAAGCGCGGGAACCACCTCGGTAGTTCGTCACTTGTCGGCAGCGCCGCGACCGTCGCCTGCGGCCCCAACAGGAGGTGCATGGCGGCCGCCTCCATGCGCGGAGTGAGCTTGTCGCGCCCGTGGGTCACCTGCAGGTCGAACCCGTTGGTGCCGCGCAGGCGCAGCGAGGCGCACCCCTTCTCCAGCGCCCAGTTCGACGCCAGCCGCTTGAAATTCTCGACTAACAGGAAGTAGCCGGTGTCGGTCAGCAAAGAACGAAACGGCGTCGTGGCCGGATCCGTCGTATCGTACCCATCGCGCTGCCAGGGGAACGTCAATGCCAGCGCAGGCACAGCGCTCTTCAACGCCTGCTCGCGGACGGTGAAGCCGCACCGCACCTGCGCGCCGTCGAGCGTCGCCTCCCAGTCCAGCACGCCGACATCGGCCACCTCGTAGCCGAAGCATCGGTCCTGCTCCGCAACGGGCTTCCCGCCGAGGAACGCCGTGCCGTCGGGGTACACGCTGGTGGCGCATCCCCACCAGTAGCACGCGCCCGTTCGCTCGCCGACCTCCAGGTAGAACGCCCCCGGCGGAACCGGCTTGGGCAACTCCAGCGACACCTGCGCATTCTCGGGAAGCGGGTCCACGCGGCGGGACGCGAGCACCTCCCCGCCCGGGCCGTCCCGCCGCAGCTTCAGCGTGACCGCAGAGTTCGGCTGCCGACTGCACGTCAGAAACGCCCACACGCCGCACAGCCACCCACCCCCCTCCGGCACCACAAAGCTCTGCCCCATGCTGCCCTCGTCCAACAGGTTCTGCGCCATGTCGAAGGGAGCCAGATGGCCCCAGGACCCGGCGTGCAGAGAGAAGTACCGAGCACCCGAAGCGCGGACGCTCGTCCCGTCCACGACGACCGTGCCCGGCTCGACCACACCGTAGGGACCAAGCTGCGCCTGCCAGGAGGAGTACTTGCCCTGCCCGGTGGGGTCGAACGCAAGCGACACCGCGCCGCTCTCGGCGACGGTGAGGCGGGTGTAGCCGTTGGCGACCGCGGAGCGCTCTTCGGCGCGAGCGCCGCGCGAGAATGCTACCAGGAAAAACAGAGCAAGCGCGCGAAGGGCCGCGGCATCCAGATCGGCCCGGCGTTCAGGCAATCGCGACCACCTCCTCGCGCAACCCCTCGCGATGCACCTCCAAGCTGTCGCTGGCAGCCAGATCCGCAACACGAGTGTTGCTCACGTCAAACGGAAACAGCGCCGGACTGCGGATGAGACCCGAGAAACGTGCGCGGCCGGAAGTCTCGGCCCGAAGCGCAGCCTCGATCAGCCACGCAGCGAGCGAGGAATCGTCGACGGACCGAGCACCGGCAGGTTCATAGAGGCCCCTCTCGTGCGTGTCGTTCAGAGCACCCCACGCCACGAGCGTGCGGAGAACGTGGCGGGTCGCCCGCGAGACAATCTGGCGCTCACCGAGTTGCTCCTGAAGGCGCCGCTGCACCTGACTCGCGGAACACAGCCCCTGGAGTCGCAGCAGCCGTCCTGCCGCCTCCGCGACCTTCCGAAAGAGCGGGTACCCAGCCAGAGCCATGCCCCAGTGGAACACAAGCGGGGTGTCCGTTGTGCCCCACCGGCGCAGCTCCACGGCTCTGTCCCGCAGCTCCACCAAGTCACCAGGCGGCGCGAGCCACAGCCCCGAGAGCACGCAGACGGTCTTCTGAGCGGCGTCGGCGCCGGAGACCTCTGCCGCGATCACGTCCCGTAGCAGCTCCCGGACCTCGGTGGGAGGACTCCCTTGTGCAAGCAACGCCAGGGCTCGATCGACCCACGCGAGCTTCAGGACTCGGTCGAAGCCGATCTCAGGCCGGTCTCTCTGTGTGGTCGAGGCTGCGGCTGATCTCATGGCGAGGTGGGGATGACTCGGACGAATGGCACCACGACCTCCTCCAGACAGGCGCCGCCGTGGGCGACGACCCGGGTGCCTTCCTTCTTGAACGCGGTGCGTCCGGACGCAATGAGGGCCAGGTAGTCCTCGGGGAGTCCGCAGGCTGGCCAGTCTAGGGCGTCTGGGAACTCCTTCCTCACTTCGGCTCTGAGGACCTGTTCCGGATAGACCCGTGCCCGTAGTCCGAGCAGTTCAGCCGTCGCGCCCTCTTTCGGGCTGCCGCAGCCAATGGCTTCGATGTTGCCATGGTCCGAAGTCAGGAACACCGTGAAGCCATATCGGTGCAGGAGGTCGAGCAGCTTCGCCAGGAAGCCTTCCTCGGCCCACTGCCGCACCTGGCTGTGCATCCCTGCGCTCCCCAGTTGCATCCCGTGCATGATCTTGTCGACCTTGTCCACAACCAGACCGACGACCTGCGTCTTGGGGCTTGAGAGGAGCTCCTCAACTTCCGCGAGACAGCTCTCGCCCACACCTCTCCGGTACGCGACTTCGTTGGCGCCCCTCCCGGCATCGGCCCAGAACTGCGTCCACGCGGCGCTGTCGTTATTGGTGGAGCCGATCGTGGAGGGGAAGTAGAGCGGAGCCCGACCCGCAAAGATCGCCTGCCTGCAGACGGAGGTCAGCGTCGGCACCCAGGCGAAGACCGCGGACTCGTCGTATCGCAGCTCCGGCCGCTGTCTGACCAGCACCTCCCGGAGCGTCACCCACTGGTCGAACGCCAAGCCGTCCAGAACCACCAAGGCTACCTTGGTTGCGGGCCGTCCGGCCGCCACCAGCGGCGCCAAGTACCGAGGGAGGTGATGGCACATGACAGGCGGGAACGGAGGCAAGTTGTGGAGAGTGTGATAGCGCTTGCTCATCCACGCGCTGAACTGGCCATCCACCTCCTCGCGCAACTCCACGAAGCGACGCTGTTGGCCGCCCTGGGCTGTGGCGCTGCAAGCCGCTGCGGTCAGCGCTGCCCAACGCGGGGCGAATGCAGTCCAGTCCTGGTGTGGGCACTCGCCCGAGGGCAGGGAAGACCCCGCCGACTCAAGCAACCTCTCCAGGTGCTTCGACGGATCGCGTTCCCGGCCGGCGCGAAGGCCGACTGCGACCCACTGCCCCGCGAGCTGTTCGGCTTGCGGATGGTCGATGGGGCGCAGGGCTCCCTCTGTGAACAGGTTGCCAATGTACGGTCTCGCGCCATCGTGACCGAACGGGAGAGCGGCCGGTCCGCCGAACTGCAAGCCGGCTGGTGCAGTCGAGTCGCCCAACTGCCGCTCCTCAAGCGCCACCAAGTAGCCCACGAAGACGGGCCAGCGCTCCTGGAGGAAGGAGTAGAAGGCTTGCCTGTCGGACACGATTTGGGAAAGGGGCCAGTCGTCAAACCTGCCCGTCTGACGAAGCACGAAGACCAGCCGTTCGTCGAGGACGCCCGGCAGGCGGTGCTCGCCGTAGTGCTTCTTGAGGAGGAGGCTGAGGAGGTCGGAAGGCTGACTGACCACTTCGGGGGCCAACTGGTAGACGTGGCAGAGGAGGAAATCCTTCGTCGCGTTGTCTCCCAGCATCCCGGGTGCGTGCTGTGTCTGAGCGAGGTGGAGGACGTCGAGTCGGCTGCGATCCAGCGCCTCCACAACCGGAAGACTCAGGTTCGGGAACAGGTCGCCCAGGCAGAACCGCAGCTTCCGGCCCGCCTGCAGGAGGTCAAAGGGAAGGTGATCCAGATCGCGGCTCGGCGACCGCAACACGACCACCAAGTCGGTCAGCTCGCCCCGGTCCCAACGCCCCCGGTACTTGGACTCGTATGCGAATCGGAAGGCGAGGGGATCCTCGAACGGGATGATCTCGAAGCCCCGCTCCCGCAAAGCCGCCGACACGCCTTCTTCCGTGAGCAGGCCGTCCGGGTCAGCCACAAGGGTCAGCCGCGCGACACCCGGCGTGAACTCCCTGAGTATCTCCTCTCGCCAGCTACCCACCGGCAGCTCCTTCCACCCGCACCAGTACCACGCAAGTCATCTCCGGGGTAGCCTCGGACCGCTGGTCCAGTTCGTGCCGTCGCTGTCGTTCCTCCGCGCCCAACTGGGTCAGCCGGTGTTTGCGCACCTCGGGCAGCCCGATCCGCTCGAGGGCGCGGCGACGGGCAGCAAACGCCTCCTCGAGCTTCGCTCGCTCTGCCGACAGACGGCGGCCGTGTTCTGTCACCAAGTCGTCGTAGACGGGCTTGCCCTGTCGCTCGGCTACTTCCCAGACCTGCGCAAACGCGGCGGCCGCCGCCTCGCCCTCGACGTGACGGTCCCTCTCCACCTCCGGTGCGAGCAACTGGTCCCACAGGAACCGGGCCGTCGGCGCCAGCGTGCGGCCGTCGTCGTGGAGGAACACCGGCATCACTCGACGCCGATGCCAGTCCGCGGCGTGGAGCTCAATGCGCCATAGTGACCACAAGCCTCGAATCCCGGCAGAGGTGGCAGTCGCCCGGATGACAGGCACAGGCTGGCCGGACGCGAACCGGGGGAGCCGCATTGCCAGCCCGCGGACGCGGGGGGCCTCGATGGTCAGGTGTCTGGCGGAGGGGGCGAACTCTGCCTCTCGGGCACTGAAGACCACGTCGCCGGACTCGCTGCCATCCGGCCAGGTGAGCTGCCAACCACGATCCGTCTTCGTGGCCGATCCCCCGTGGGCCGCCAGGTAGCTCGTTGTCATCCGCTCCACCCAGTATGGGAGAGGGTGGGACCTCAGGCGCTGCGCCTCCGTCGGGTCGAAGTCTTCCGGCGCACCCAGGAGCGACGAGTTCTCTCGCACGGTCTCGGCCCGTTCTCGCACCTCCGCCACTGCCTTCTCGACCCTCGTCTCCAACAGGTCCGGGTTGACCAAGGCGTCCACGTAGAGCTCATCGAACAGGCGCCCCGCCTCTGCCGAGTCAAGCACGTCGCCGGCCTTGTCCACGCCGAACTCGTGGAGGATCACGGCGAGCTTCTCTTCCAGCACCTCTCGGACTCGGTGTTCCACGGTGCCTTCGAGCACGAAGTTGATTGCGCGGACCGCCTTCGTCTGCCCGATGCGGTCCACCCGACCGATTCGCTGCTCCAAGCGCATTGGGTTCCAGGGGAGGTCGTAGTTGAGGACCACATGGCAGAACTGCAGGTTCAGCCCCTCGCCGCCGGCATCGGTGGACACCAGGAGACGCGCTTTGTCGGCGAACTGCCTCTGGACCAGACCCCGCTCGTCCATGTCCATCGAGCCGTTGAGGCAGGCAACGGTGAACCCACGATTCTCCAGGAACTCCGTCAGCATCTGCTGGGTGGGCACGAACTCGGTGAATAGCAGGACCTTGAGGTTTGGGTCCCTCTCCTCCTGCTGCAGCCGGTAGAGCAGGTCGAGCAGTGCCTCAGCCTTCGGGTCCGCCCCCCGAGCCTCCGTGCGCCTCGCCGCTTCCAAGAGCAGCTCGACCTCCTGCCGTTCACTCTTCATCGCCCGCAGTCGGGAGCTCAACAGCGTGTTGAGCTGCTCCTGCCCATCCAGGTCCGCCCACTCCTCGTCGGATAACACCGGGAACAGCGACAACTGCTCGTCGGGCTCGCGGAGCACCTCCAAGCGCCGTTCGAGCGTGGTCCGAATGGCACGAGTCGAGGAGGTCACCAGCCGCTGCATCAGGATCATCAGGAAGCCGAGGTAGTTCTTCTTCTCCAGCAGCGCCTGGTTGTAGCCGTTGCGGACGTACTCCGTCACGGCTTCATACAGGAGGCGCTGATCGCGGTGACGGTCGGTCCACGAGATCGGCTCGAGCTTCGTCGTCCTCGGTTTGAACAGCGACGCGCCGTCGGCGTCGATTGCCCGGCGCTTCTCAGCCCGGATGAGGTATGGCTGCAGTCGCTCCCGGGTGACGCTCTCGACATCAGGAAAGGCGTCGGCGTCAAGCAGCGAGACCAAGCGGTGAAAGGCGTCGCTCTTGCCCTGGTGCGGCGTGGCGGTGAGCAGCAGCAGGTAGGGCGCCGCTTCAGACAGTGCCCGACCCAACCGATGCCGGGCCACCAGATCGGTGCTGCCACCCAGGCGGTGCGCCTCATCCACGATGATCAGGTCCCAGCCGGCGCTCACGAGGTCCAGGAACCGCTCCTGGTTGTGCGCCGCCAACTGCTCCCGCGACCATCCTCGGCGCGAGTCCACCGGCTTCACCGAGTCCACGGAGCAGATCACCTGGTCGAACGTGCGCCAGAGGTTCGTGTCGGCAAGGGCGTCGGCTGCCAGCCACGGACTGTCGATCCCCGCCCCCGGCGCTCCCCAGATCCGGCGATAGACATCGAAATCGCCGGGGTTCAGGAGACGGAAGGTCTCGCCGAAGTGGGTGCGCATTTCCGCCACCCACTGGATGAGCAGTCCCTTGGGGGCGACAACCAGCGTGCGCTGCACCAGTCCCCGCAGCTTCAGCTCACGCATGATGAGCCCGGCTTCGATGGTCTTGCCCAACCCAACCTCATCGGCCAGCAGGTATCGCACCCGATCGCCGGACACCGCCCGCGACAGTGCCCGGATCTGGTGCGGCAGTGGAATCACCGAGGACTCGATGGGGGCGAGGAGGACGTCCTGTGTGAGGGCGTCGGCGACTCGGGCGGCGGCGACGACGTAGGTCAGAGCCTCCGATGAGCTCCGCTCAATCTCGTTCAGTGGCTTCAGGTGATCAGCGTTGACCCGAACGACCACATCCTGTCCCGGCAACCACACGCGGCAGATGGTCTCGCCCCACAGCGAGGCGGTTTCGACGACGCGGCACGGCTGCCGGTGGTCTTCGCTCCAGGCCCAATCGTCCGAGCTCATCGCTCACTGTCACCCTCGTCGGTCTCGTCGTCTTGGTTGGGCAGTTGGGCCGACCAAATGGTGAGCAGGAGTTCGGCATCGCCAATGAGTCGATAGACGGGCTGCCGGCCTGACAGCTTCTCGCTCTCCGCCAGTATGACCGGCACGCCGTCTCCGCGCTTCTCCATGAAACATTGGCGGACGACCTCTTGGGACAGCGGTCCGACCGGCGAACGGGCGAGCAGCGTGGTGAGCAGTTCATTGCGCGTGGACTGCCGCACCGCCAGGTCCTCTACCCTGACGGTGTTGGGCAGCGGGCCGGGTGAGTATAGGTCAAGCCGATCATCGAACATGAACAATCGAACCTTCGAGCCGTGGATCGAGTAGTCGCGGTGGGCGACCGCGTTGACCACCGCCTCGAATACCGCGCGAGTGCTGAACTGCGGCGTCTCCACCCGTTGCGGTGTCTTGACGGCGGCGACGGTCATGTTTCGGCGGACAAACGACACGGACTCCAGAATCTGGCGATCCAGGGGCCCGGTGATCTGGGAGGCATCCACCTGGTAGTTCGAGTCCTGGCGAACGCCCCGGTAATGCACCGCCTCAACATAGGCGCTCGGCAGCCAGCGCTCCGGTTGCCGAGCGCACATCAGCACGCCCGCCACCGTGGCTCGTTCGAGTCCGCTGTCGTCCTGCGAAAGAAGCTTCAACTTGTGGAGCGTGCCCACAGGATCGGGAGTGTGGGTCCCCACGAACCGACGCCAGAGCGTCTCCTCCAGTTCTGCCGACGAGGTGTCCGGCACCGCCTGCTCCTCAAAGCGGATGAGCTGCGCCTGACTCCGCTGCTGAAAGAGCCGTGCGAGCACGTCGGGTGACATCTCACGCTTCGAGCTGCCCGTCCGCTGGAAGTAGCCACCGGGGCTCCGGTGGACGAACAGGCTTCTGGGCACCTCAACCTTCAGCACCGGTCGGGGGACGCCCGTTGTATCGGGTAGCTCCAGCCGGATGATGTGGACAGCAAGTGGCGGCACGATGCAGTCGTGGCAGGCTTCGCGGACGTGCCGCTCAACATCATCCAGGCGCTCAAGGGGGATGCCCACGATCTCCCGCGTCTTGTGGTCCACCCCAAGGACGAACGTCCCGACGCCGCTGTTGGCCATCGCCGCCAGCGCATCCGACAGGTCGGCTGCAGTTGGCCGTGCAATCTTCGAGCGGTCACTCCGGAAGGTAACAGCTTTCAGTTCCAGGGAGGCGTCTTCGCCCAGGTTGATTCCCTTGAGTAGATCCGCGGTGTCCTCGAACATCGCTCGTCGGTACCTCACTTGTGGCACTACACCTGCCCCCTGCGCCCCAGGTTCAGCGCATGGCGGTAGATCTCAGGCACGGTGTACCGCTCCACTCTGTCCTCGGTGCCTTCGTAGACCGACAGCACGCCGACCTCGCGGGCAAGCATCACGAGGTCCTCGAGGTCCCGCACTTCCCTCGCCTGGAACGGAGTGCTCCCGATCTGGCGGAGATGCTTGAGGAGCGGGTCAAGCTCGCCGAACTCCTCGGCGAGGGCGCCCAGAGCTTCTTGTGAGACCTTGGGCAAGCACACCTCCATCGCCCGGGGACGCACGATGCTTCCATCGTAGGGACTACGCTTGTGCTCAAGCTTCTCCCACTCCACGACGCTGTGGAGGAGTTGCAGCAGGTACCGCGGGCTGTGATCGTCCTTGCCATCGGCGAGCCGCTTCCACACCCAGTTTCGAGTGAAGGTGGTCTTGCCGCCTTTCATCCGCTCGCCCACTAACAACCCCCAGGCCTCGAAGGCTTCGTCTTCAGACCAATTCTCGATCTCTGTCTCCGGCCCCACTCGCCCCTGGGAAGCAGTTGTCACCAAACCACGGAACAACTGGGAGTTGCGGGCTTGCTTCAGAGCCACCTTCAAGAAGGTCGCCTGATCCTGCCAATGCAACATCACCGATCGACCGAACAAGTGGCTCTTGTTTTCGAACTGGACTTTGCGCCAGATATCCTCTCTCAGGAAGATCTTCAGGCGCAGATTCCTCAGTCCAGCCCCGCGGTCGATCCAGAAGTCGAACAGCCCGGCGATGGCGTCGAGGCGTCTCTGGCGGTCCCCTGTTGTGCTACCGAACCCCGTGTCCAGCCCATCGTACAGAAGGAGTATCCCGGAGTCGATGTTCTGGTCCAGTCGAGCCAACCAGTCATTGAGCAGCAGACCGTGGCTCGGCAACTGGCTCACTCGGCCGAAGGTCTGGACCACATCAAGCTCGCTCTTGATCGGCGCCTGCACGACCTCGGCCAACTCTGGTCGAACGTCCCTCTCCGTCTGGTCCTGACTGGCAGCCACACAGGTGTAGAAGGTCCAGAACTGACGCCACTCGGCACTCGTCTGCCCGAGAACGTTCTCAATGCCGCGGAACCCCTCGGGGCCAAGCACCCACTGGCGTTCGCCACGGAGTTCGCCCGGCGACTGAGCGACCACGCACCCTTCACCAGCGTTCTCGGCGAGATGCCTGAAGACGGCTGTCTTGCCCGTGCCTTTCCGCCCGAGTACGAGCGCAATCTCGGGAGCCATAGCCCGCCGGACGGTGTCTGTCTCCACGAAGGTCGCCGGCAGATCGTCCTGCTGCTCAGCGGTGCCCGTCGCGAACCGCAACTCCGCGAGGACTTCGGGTTTGGCGTCCTTCAGCGGCAGCTTCGTTCGTTGTTCGGTCTGCGTCGGGAGGAATCGCTCGACCCACTCGGCGACAGGCTCGAAGTCGCGCCACTGCTCTCGATCGCCAGAGATGCAGTCGGAGGTGGCCAGCGATTCGCGGTAAGGCACGAAGTGGGTAATGTCCGACTCCGCGACCTGTCCTTCGGCGGGTGACTCATTCAGCGGCGCCAGCCACTCCGCGATCCACTCAAGTGCGCGGTGTTGGTACCGCTCCACGATCTCGCGAGCTCGGCTGGGAGGGATCGGCGAGATCAGGAAACGGGGCTCTGGCGTTAGGACCTGCCCATTCGATTGTGGTCGCCAGGATTCGGCGGCGAGCAGTGCGCGCACCAGGGCACCGGTGCCAGCACGTGCTTGTGGGTGGGGGAAGAGCACGATCACAGAAACGTCGGCCAGGTCGAACAGCAGCGGCGCGCTCAGCGGCGTGATCCCTGTGCGCGCATCCAGCAGAATCACGTCTGGTCTGAACGGCAGCCCCGTCCGGAGCTGCTGCAGAAGCTCGCGCAGGGGGTTCCGCTCCTCCCGGTACCACGCTGCCGGATCGATGAGACGCAGCAAGCGGGCATGGTTGGCGTCGGGAACACCGGCAGGGAGGCAGTAGAGGTCGTGCTCCGGGGTCACCCGGATCAGGTGGTCGGCCAGATCGCATTCGCCACCTGCGTCGAGTTGCACGAGTAACTGGGCGACGCCGGTTTGGTGCCGAACTTGGCCTTCGCAGTCAAAGAGGGCTGCGAGTCCTGGCGCCTCCAGGTCCATGTCAACGCAGACGACTTTGCGCCCCTTGGCGGCCAAGATGCGCCCAGTATACGCCAGTGCTGTTGAGCGTCCGACGCCGCCACGCAGCGAATAGAAGCTCACGACGATGGGGGGATCGAGGTCCTCATCGAGATCCGACGGATACACCCTCGGCTTCGTTGCTGTAGCCCCTCGGGCGAGTGACTCGGGCCACAGCGGCAGATTCTCGAGGTCACCGTCAAGCGGGAGTGCACCCGAAGACTCCTTCTCCTCCGGAGTGAGCAGGTCCAGCCACTCCACGGTGAGGTCGCCCAACCCATTCATCGCGATCTGGTTGCGCTCGGTCATGCCCTTAGTGTCAAAGCCGGACGAGACTACGGCAATCCGCCAGCCGCCGTATGGGTCGGGCTGTACGCGAACCTCGTCAGCGGGTACATCCGCACCGGTGAGGTTCTGCACGATCCGACTCCGGATCTCATCGTGGTTCATCGCGTTCTCCTGCGCCGCCTTGTCTGGTTCATGATCCATGCCTTGAGTTGCCCAGCGCCAGCGACAAGCTCCGCCGAACCAAGGATGGCCGGAATACTGGTCTCGTACCTGAGGTCCGTGGACCAGCAGTTGATGAAATACCCTTTGGTTCCCGCATGGTCCGCCAAGTCACGCAACCGGAAGCGGCTGCTGCGCCAGAGACCCCTCAGATTGTGCCCTTCGCGTCCAGCCTTTGGGAACCGAATCCCTGCCCGCTGCAGATAGGCTTTCAGGGCGCACTCGATGGCATAGCCAGCGAGGTACGCAGCCCCAACCGATTCGGCACGTTGCTCGGATAGCGCCCGGGCATCAGATTGACGTTCGGTGGCAACCGCTGCCCATCCCTGTGCCGTTGTTGGACTCATCCTTCTCCTCCCACCCTCGTCACCGCCTGGTCGTACCACATCAGCAACTTCGGGTCTTCCTGCAGCACGTTCTCCGGAATCCGTTGGGCGACGGCGATGAGGGTGCGGTAGTCGCGCTCCTGCCAGCAGTGCTTGAAGCCGGCGCGGACGGCTTCGAGGCGGAGGACTCGCATCTTCTTGCCTTTTGGTACGGGGGCGCTGTCGGCTGCCAGGCCGGGGAGGGTGGACTGGGTGGCGTCGCGCTTGGCGGGCTTGTAGCCGGGCGGGAGGTACTCCCAGAACTCCCGCAGCAGGGCGCGCTCGCGGAGCTTCTCCAGGTCGGCGGCTTTGTTGGGGTCGGGGACGTACCAGCGGTCCTTCGCCTTCGCTTGCAGCGTCGGGTCGTCTTTGGGCAGGTTGCGCAGCTCGCGGTTGTTGGACGACAGGTAGCTGTGGATCTGGCTGGGGACCTCGCCTTTGCCTGCCCGCCCCGCGGCAGGCACGTCGTAGCAGAGGAAGTTGTCTCTCAGCAGGTCCAGCAGCTCCAACGGCTTCTCGTGCTTGACCCAACCGCCCAGCTCCCGCATGAACTGGGGGTGGATCTCCTGGAAGGTCTGGGGCTTGTCGGTGAGCTGCTGCTTGAGCCACTGGATGGCGCTGGCTTCGTCGTTCACGATGAGTTGAAGCTGCTGCAGCTCCTTGGTCGTCAGCCGCCTCTTGTCGTACTCGGCGACCTGCTCGGGCAGGAAGTACATGCCGTCCCGTTCGGAGAACCGCTGCGTCAGCCCCTGGTAGAACTCCCCGGCGGACAGCGGCACCGTCACTCCGCGCTGCACGTGGAAGGCGACCATCCGGTCGAACAGCAGGTAGTTCTGCCGCTCGGCGATGACTTCGAGTTTCAGGTTTCTGGTTTCAGGTTTCAGGTTGTGCCCCGAGCCAGAAACCACCACCACCGGAAGCTGCCGAAGATGGGTCCGCACGAAGTCCCAGACACCTTCCTCGGTGCCGGCTTCGAGCTTGAAGCGTTGCTCCAGGCCGCCGTTGGGTTTGTAGGCGGAGATGACGAGGTCTTGCTTGACGGCGGTGCTGGTGACCTGTTTGAAGGACCCCTGCTGCTTATCGAGAGTGCGCACGTCCGCCACGACAAACCCGGCCGCCAGCATCGCTTCCTGGATCGCGTTCCACACGGCGTTCTGGGAGTTGTGGAAGACGACCGTCATCCAGCGGCCTGGCTTCAGAACGCGGTAGTACTCCTCGAAACACGCCCGCATGAGCCCCTGGTAGTCGGGGAGGCCCTTGTGCTTGGCCCTATCCACTATCGCTTCTGGACAAGCGTTGGTGAGCACGCCGTACCAGGACTCGACAAGGAAGTTGAGGTCGGCGTAGTAGATGTTCTCGCCGAACGGAGGGTCAGTGAAGACGTAGTCGACCGAGGCTTCCTGAACCTGCAGGCTATGTGCTGAGACCGTTCCAGTCGCCGCTGAGCCAGACGCAGGCTTGTACTCGCGGAACCCCGCCACGATGCGCTGCAGCTTGTTGGCGTAGGCGATGAACGGAGATGCTTCGCTGATTAGCGAAGCAACGTAGTAGACGCCAGTAAGTGGATTGTAAGGGAAGCTGACTTCGGGACGGTACCGGTTCTGGAGCGACAGGTTCACGAAATGGCTGTCAAGCCAGAAGCGCAGGATGCTCCGCAGTCTTGCGGATGGCGATACCGTCGCCTTCCTGAGAAGGCGTGCCAGCGTCGAACCCGTCCGCGGGGAGTAGAAGTGGTGCACATGAGTAATCCCCGCTTGGTCGAGCCGGGCCCTCTCATGCGTCATGTGCATGTACGGGATCGCAGCGGTTGGGATGGTGCCATCCCACGCCGAGGCCTCGACCCTCTCTATGAGGGAGAGATCGGTAATGTCCGGCGCCTTCTCGTGCGCACAACCTCCCAGCCTATAGCGCACAAGGACTGGTCTACGTGTCGGGGTCGTCACGGACGCGCCAACGATCTTGTCCCAACGCGCCTCGAACCTACGGTCAAGTACGCGCTTGGTGAGTGTCGCCTCGCAGTTAGGACACGGGAACGATTCCCTCACCCGCCCGGTTCTCTGATCCAGAGCCGTCTCGAAGAACACCACCTCCCCCGCGCAGTCCGGGCAGGTAAAGACTTCGCTCCACACCGTGTACTCGATTCGCCCCTTCGTCTTCCCGTCGGTGTGCAGCGTCTCGTACATCCAGCCCAGTTCGGCTTCCACGTCGTCGAGGAGTTGCCTGCCGGCGCGGGCGAACTCGTCCACGTCGAAGGGCACGTTGTAGTTGTAGGCGATGAAGGTGGCGGCGGGCGAGAGGTCGTTCAGGATCACGCGCCGGGCGCCCCACTTGGGCTTCCCCCGCCCTTCCTTCTCCCACCGGGCTTCCAGCTCGCGCCGGCACCTGTCGGGCGCCGTGCCGCACCACTGCGCGGCCACGCCGGTCATGCCCGACCCGCAGAAGCCGTCTAACACCAGGTCGCCCGGTTCGGTGTAGTGCAGGATGGACGGCACGATAGCCAGGTGCGGCACCTTGGTGTGGTACGAGTGCGCCTTGTAGAGCGGGTCCATCTTCCCGACGCTGACGTCGACGGCAAACGGCTCCCGCCGATAGTCATCCGTCTCCGGGTCATACGGTTTCCCGTAGCAGGCGACGAACTCACCCAGGAACGGGTTCGGGCACGCCGTGTAGTACGGCGGGTCGGAGAGATTGAGGATGTCCTCGATCTCGCCGTGGGGGAAGCCGACTTCGTCCTTCCAGAGCTGGAGGAGTTCAAGGCTGGAAGGTTCAAGGCTGGCAGGTTCAAGGTTGGCAGGTTCAAGGTTGGCAGGTTCAAGGTTGGTAGGTTCAAGGTTGGCAGGTTCAAGGTTCAAGGTTGGCGGGACGCGCGAGCCTTGAACCTTGAACTTTGAACCTTGAGCCTTCAACTTTGAACCTTGAACCTTGAACCTTGAACCTTGAGCCTTGAACCTTGAACCTTGAACCCTGAACCTTGAACCTTGAACCCCCTCCCGCATCCGCTCAGCAAGCTCGCGCAGCCGGTCGGGCTGGCCCATGGGCCACTTCTCGAGAGACTGCATTCGCGCCACCGCGTCGTCCACCGTGGTGAACGGCACGCCGCCGAGCTTGTCGTGCAGCTCCTCTAAGCCCTCCCGCAGCCGCGTCAGGTAGTGCTCCCGCCGGGCGTCGTCACTCTCGAAGGTGATGCCGAGGCACTCGACGGGCCCGCTGACACGGGCGGGTTTAAGGTTGGCAGGTTCAAAGCTCAAGGTTGGGTGCGAGTTGGCGCCTGTCATTGTGTTGCTTTCTTCTCGCCTTGGAGGGGGCTCGACTTGAGGTACTTGATGAAGCCGGCGATCAGCCTGGAGACTGTCTCCGTCAGCTTCTTCAGGTCTCGGAGCGTTCCCTCGTCCACGTACCCCAAGTCGGCTGCGACGTAGAGCTGCGATCGTACTTCGCCGGCTGATCCCTTGGCAATGAACAGGAACTGAATGAACTCCCTGTTGCCGCCCCGCTCAAAGCCCTCGGCGATGTTCGACATGACCGAGACAGCGGCCCGTCGAATCTGGTCTCTCAGTCCGAAGTCGCGGGCGAATTCTCCAGTCCCGCTGATTCGGTAGATCGCCCGAGCCAAGGCTCGTGCCTCCTTCCAGGCATCGACATCCTCGAACCGCTCAATCTTGCCCATTGCGACACCTCCAGCGAGCGACTGCCGAACCCCGAGCCTTCAACCTCGAACCTTGAACCTTCAACCTTCAACCTCGAACCTTCAACCTTCAACCTTCAACCTTCAACAGGTCAGAGACCTATATCGGCTTCTGGTACGTGTCGCGGCGATCTCCATCGCACCGGTAATCGTTGGACTCTTGGACGAACGGTTCTCGTGCGATTGCCCTGCTCCTGAGTCCTTTGAGGGGACGGATGAACGCTCACCGAGCCGGTCTCATCCCCCAAACGATAGAAACCCTTTCCCCTCAAGCTCTGCGATGGCAGCATCGATGCTTTTGGGGGAGAACCTCGGCTTGATCTGCTGGACAGTACGCGCAAGTTCGTCGCGAGAGGGTTGATCGCCGTTGCGGCCCAGGTCCCGGTCTGCGTAGACAATCGTCGATCGTAGCTCCAGGTCTTTGGCCGGGAAACGGCCAAAATCTTCACGCAGCCGCGTCAACGAATCTTGTACCGTCCCGTTGTCCAGGAATGCCTTCGCCTTCTCTCGAATGGCGTCGCTCCGGGGTCCCGGCTCGATCTGGTACCCATCCAGTCCCCAACCGAGGGCGTGAACCTGAACGCCTCCCAGAGTGCCGGTTGTGTCCAGGTCTCCGAGCAGGTCCGAACAGAAAGGACCATAGGCATACAGGCTGAAGTCGTAGCCGCAGTCCACGCCGTATAGCGCCTGGAGCAAGTAGACGCTCTTCTGGAGCGCAGTCTTGCCGAATTGGGGACTTGCCCCCTTGAGACGGCAGGCCAACTCGGCGATGATTCCATAGCGATTCCACGGTATTGGCAGCGAGTCCATCATTCGAGTGCCTCCCTTTCCCTTTCCAGGTCTTCGACGATCCGTCGCGCCTCTTCCCGCCTGCCGTACGGAACGTAGATACGTGTCTGGCTCACGGGTTTCAGACCCTTCACGACCGCCGACAGCCTTGAGAGCGACTCCAAGCGTTCCGTGGCGGTGTCTGGATGGCGAAGTATCGGTATGTCGGCGCCATCGAACTTGTAGAACGAGTCCTTAGCGGTGTCCACAAACGCCACCTCCTCGGCGAGCGCCTGGCGAACACGTTCGGCGAATGTGAGGTCTTCTTCGTGTGGGATTTCTCGCGTCTCGTAGACGCGCCGATGGTGCGTCCGTGCACGGAGAATCCCGCCATGCTCACCACCTCCGCCAGCTTCGACAGCGCCGAGTACGCGCCAATCGGTCCACGCCAAGTACTGTTCGACGTTTCCCCGATCCGTAGGGGGCGGAAACGTGCCGTTGCCTCCCGGAGTGGCATTCGTCTCCGTGTTGCACAGCAACTCCTGCACCGTCCTGGCCAGATGGTGGTCGTAGGCGCGGCGTGTATGCTGGAAGTATACCTGCGTGAACATCAGATATCGAGCCAGAATCAACGCTTCTGCCGCATGAAGTCCGCCTTCCTCGACGGCAAGCTTCGGCGAGTCTGTGTCCGGATCGATAGCCACGGTCAACGTCACGAGCAGGCGGCTCAGGTCGTAGCGCCCGTAGGCCACACCAATGTGGTGGGAGTCGCGGAGCAGGTAGTCCGCCCGGTCAGCGTCGAGCTGGCTGGCGATCAGGTCGCGCCAGAGAAGGCATCTTCCCAGCGACCCGCGGCCGTTGAGGAAGTCGGCAATGTCCCGAGCCTTCAAACCGTAGTTCTCGTTCAGCGGGTGGTTTTCGATGACGTCTCGCATCAGTAGCTGAACGGCCGCGGCGGAGTAGTTCTCGTGTCTGTAGGGCTTCGACTCCGGCGTTTCCCGTGGCATCAGCTCTTCTGCAGCGTGGGAGAACGGTGGATGACCGAGATCGTGAAGCAGAGCGGAAAGACGCACCAGTGTGCGGTCCTTCTCAAGCCCGCCATCAGTGAAACTGAGTTCAGACTTCAGGAAGTCGTGCCGGCGAGTGACGATCTCGTCGAACATCCGGGTAGCCACGTGCATGACGCCGAGGGAGTGCTCGAAGCGCGTGTGCATGGCCCCGGGATAGACCATGTCGGTCCACCCAAGCTGGCGGATGCGCCGGAGCCGCTGGAAGACAGGGTGGTTGACGATGTCCCGTTCCCAGTCGCTCAGGACCACGAATCCATGGATGGGGTCGCGTATCTCGTAGGTTTTGCTCGACATCGGTGTCTCACTCTAACACGATTCTCACCTTGGCGGCGTCTTTGCCCTTGGTCACCTCGCCAAGATAGGTATCGAGGCGCTTACGGATCTCGTCGGGGGTGAGGGCGGGGCCGCCGGCTCCGAGGGCTGCCGTCAGGTCCTTCGTCTTCACGGGCACTTTGTCCAAGCCGGACAGCGCCTCCTGCAGTGCCTCGATGAACGCCTGCGTTAGCTTCTCGGGCAGCGCTTTGCTCTCCAGGAACTGGCTCACCAGCTTCCGCCGCGCGGGCTTCAGCAGCTTGAGGCTCTCCTGGGTTGTCGGGTCTTCCAGGTTCTGGATCAG
>Ga0210028_1001738_pt1 | contig 17971 bp, 19 predicted proteins | sample CryGeymeta201513_FD_185468 | JGI IMG/M metagenome (GOLD analysis project Ga0210028, IMG submission 185468) | Groundwater microbial communities from Crystal Geyser aquifers in Utah, USA - Crystal Geyser metaG 2015-13 (SPAdes) (version 2) | ecosystem: Environmental > Aquatic > Deep subsurface >...
TACTTACGCACCTATGTGGACAGCGGACCCAGTTCAAAAAAAGTACGCCGATTTTCTGGTCAAATATATGCCGTCAGGTCTAGATTCTATCGGCCGCGCCACCGGCGGAATGGAAGCCATTGAAGAAGCTATCAAACTGGCGCGGTCCGCAACCGGCAGAAAGAAAATAGTCGGTTTTGTAAAATCTTATCATGGGCAGTCAATCCATTGTTTGGTGTTAAGTTACTTGCCTGAGTGGTATGCCAAAATCAGCAATCCGCAAACAGATTTGGTGCATCTGCCGTTTCCGAATCTTTATTGTTCAGAAAAATCACCGCAAGAACTTCTTAGCAATTTAGAAACCCAATTGGAGAAGATTCTCAGACAGGAGGACGTGGCTGCCATTCTTACCGAATCAGGAACAATAACCGGTTGGGGATCAACTGACGTGGCTCCGGACGGCTTTCTGACTTTGCTTCGCAAACTCACCCAGAGATATGGAACGCTCTTAATATTAGATGAAGTCGGTTCGGGGTTTTCGAGATTAGGAAAATTATTCGCTTGGCAGATTGAAAACGTTTGTCCGGACATCATCACCTTAGCCAAGGGAATCTCAAATGGCGCAGCTCCAATCGGAGACATGGTGACAACTCAACAGATTGCCGTTCAGGGGGCTCCTGCAGCCAACCTGCAATCCACTTTTGGTTGGATACCACCAGCCTGCGCCGCCGCCTTGCAAACTTTAAAGATTCATATTCGAGAGAAAATTTGGGAAAAGGCTTTTCGGGATGGCGAATACATAAAGTTAGTCCTCAAAAAGGAATTTTCCAACAATCCGTTCGTGGGGGATGTGCGAGGCAGAGGAATGGAGATCGGCATAGATTTGGTGCAAGACGGACAAACACAGATGAACAATACGGAGATGGTAGAAAAAGTCGTCAGTCTAGCCTATCAAAAAGGATTACATCTGGTTTCTGACCACGAGAGCGTTATTCAACTTATGCCGCCTTTGACCATTGAGCGCAAAGTTCTCGATAAAGGGTTGGAGATACTCATAGAATGTATTCGTAAAGCGGGAAAGAAGTAACCTATGTGGTTATGGTTGACTCTGCTTACGACCCTCGGGTTTTCTCTAGGACATGTTCTAGTGAAGAAAGGCTATGCCGACCTTTCGCCGGCACAGACCAAAGCGCTCGACACCTTTTTTTATCTTCTGATTTTGGTTCCCTATGCCCTGCTGCGTGGAGAAATCGTCTTTACTCATCTCGAGATTTTGGTAGTTTTTGGATTGGTAGTCGGAATCAACTACTGTCTATATTTAAAAGGAATTGCCAAAGGCAAAATTTCTTTAGTCCAGAATATTTATTCTACCTCTCCGATTTTTGTTCTCATTCTCGCTTCTGTTTTCTTGAAGGAAAAACTGTCTTTGCTGCAAGTTATGCTGATAGTTCTGATTGTGGCCGCAGCGGTCCTGACCGGTTTGCCCAAGAATGTAAAACAAGAAACAACCGGGATAAAATTTGAGAAGTGGTTTTTTTGGGGTCTTTTAGGTGCATTGGTAATTGGGATTAATGACATTTTAGCCAAAAAAGCTGTAGATATAACCACTGCCACCACCGTCATTTTTCTATTTCCGATTATCGACATTCCCGTTGCCTTGGGATTTTTGTGGATTGAGAAAAAGCCGTTTCCGCCGATTTTTAAAGGTAAATCTTTCTCAACCTCGCTGGGAGTTTTAATCAATAATGTGGCGGCTCTAAGTTTTTACGAAGCAGCAGGAATAGGGAAAATTTCCTTAATCTCGGGAATTTTAGGAAGTATCTCGCTTTTAACCGCAGCGTTGGCCTTTCTTTTTTTGAAAGAAAAAATTGACCGGCGGCAGGCAATCGGAATAGGTCTTGTCAGCTTGTGCGTTTCTTTGCTAGGATTATTATCTACTTAAAAAAATCTCAGGGAGGATTGAGAATGAGAAAGACGCTACTGTTTATTCTTCTTATAATTTTATTTTCTGGAAGTATTTTTTTGGTATTCAGATTTTTAGATCGAAAAGAAAAGGGGAACAATATGAACGAGAGTCAAGTTTCGAGTTCGGCAATTTTAGGGAGCCAAAAAGAAGCCAGCGCCGCAGCTTTTCAAAAGGTCCGGTATGTCAGAATCGAAACTTCCAAAGGCAGTTTTACAATTCAGCTTTTTCCAGAGGAGACTCCCAAAACAGTGGCTAATTTTCTTAAAAAAGCCAATTCAGGTTATTACCAAAATCTGATTTTTCACCGCGTTGAAAACTGGGTGGCGCAGGGCGGCGATCCAATGGGCAACGGAACCGGTGGAGGCAACATTGCCACGGAATTGTCGCAAAGGCCATTTGAGGAGGGTTCGGTGGGAGTGGCCCGGGGAGGAAATATTAACATTTCCAACGACAGCCAATTTTTTGTCTGCACCCAGGACTGCTCATGGCTTACCGGGCAATATACCAACTTTGGAGAGGTTTCTGAAGGCATGGGAATTGTTAAAAGTCTGGCGGTGGGAGATAAAATTTTAAAAATCGAACCGCTTAGTCAATAGAAAGGAGCATTCATGATTGGAAAAAGTCCGCAAACCGATTTTGCCGAAAGCAAAATCCCCCGGATTGACCCCAGCGCTTATGTTTTTGAGCAGAGCGCGGTTATCGGAGACGTTTTTTTAGGGAAAAGAGTTTTGGTGGCTCCTTTTGCTTCGGTGCGCGGAGATGAAGGGCAGCGCATTTATATCGATGACAAATCCAACATCCAGGACGGAGTCATCATTCATGCCTTAGAAAGCAAGAAGCACGGGAAAACGATTGCCAAAAATCTGGTTACGGACCCGTATCATAAACAATGCGCGGTCTATGTCGGCAAAAGAGTTTCTTTGGCCCATCAGGCGGAAGTTCATGGCCCGGCCTATATCGGCGATAACACCTTTATCGGAATGCAATCGATGGTTTTCAAGTCCAGAATCGGGAAAAATTGCGTCATCGAACCTAAATCTTTAGTTTTAGATGTTACCATCCCTGACCAGCGTTATGTTCCGGCAGGTACCATTCTTAAGGATCAGAAGTTGGCAGATCAGTTGCCTAAGATTAACGCAGACTATATTTTCAAAGATTTAAACCAGGCGGTTGTTCACGTCAACACCAGTTTAGCCGATGGTTACAATCTTTTGCAATCTCATCAATGATTTTTGACCAGAGATTCTGGGCAGACTTTTTGTCCTTCTGTAACAAGCCAGCAGTTTGACAAAACTGTTAGAATATGATTGCCTAAAAATAGGGTAAAAAATCATGGAACAAAAATTAGTCGTTTTTGATGTTGATGGAGTTTTAATAGATACCAAAATTGGAGGTCTGAAAGATATATTAACTATATTAGGTAAAGGAGCCAAAGTAGAAAAGTTAGAAGAAGAATACCAAAAGAGAAAAAAATTTGGACCATGGGGATTAGACGAATTGGTACTTTTATATAAGGGTTTCAGCAAAATGCGGATGTCAAATATTGCCACAAAATATTGCGAACAGAATTTAATGAAGGGCGCAAGCGAGGCCATTGCCGAATTAAAATTAAATGATTTCTTGGTGGGAGCAATCAGCTCCGAAGCAGATTTTGTTGTGGATGTTTTAGCCCGGAATCTAAGTTTAGATTTTACCTGCGGAACGGTATTGGAATATACAAACGGAATCTGTACAGGAAAAATAATCGAAAAGGTAGATCGTTTTACCAAAGCAGAATTGCTCAAAAAAATAATGCAGGAAAAAAATATTAGTAGGAGCAATATATATGTTGTTGGAGACTCAATTACAGACCTTCCGATGGGGCAGGTAGCCGGCCGTTTTATCGGCTTTCGGCCTAAGACTGAAATTATTGAGCATGTTAATTTTATCGTGCGTGAAAAAGATTTAGAAAAAATATTACCTCTTTTAATCTTCGAGTAAGTCTTATTTCCCCAAAACCGGATCCCAACTAAATGTGTGTCCATTTGGAATAGGTTTATCTAGGAGCTATCTTATAATTCCTAACTTTGGGGTCATTTTAAGCCTACGTCATCCCGAGTCCGCCAGCTGGCGGATCGAGGGATCCCTTCGGGTTTTTTCATTCCCCGAGGGATTCCTCCCGCCGAATCGGCGGGTCGGAATGACAATGAAAATCGAATATTTATGAGATGAGTTCTAAAGATTGTCTTAAGATATCACTTTTGATATACTGTTTTTGGAGATATATTTTCTATGCCCAAAAAGACATCCAGCTTCAACCCAACCTCGCCAAAAACATTGGTCGGTACTAAATATCTGCAAAAGAAACTGCTTGACGAATTGGCTTCAGCCGTCTCAGAAAGAAATAAACTGGAGGCCGTTTTGCAAACTATGGATAATGGTGTTTACGGGGTTGACTGGGATGGGAAGCTTTCGCTTTTTAGCAAATCAGCCGAAGAAATCACTGGTTGGAAGAAAGAAGAAGTTTTAGGTCATTATTGCCAGGATATTTTGAAGGTTAGAGGACAGAAGGGAGAAAGCGTTTGTGAACAATGTCCTTTGGCTCAATCTTTCGTAACCGGAGAAACAGTGTTAATTCCCCTTTGTTCGATAACTGCCAAGGATGGAAAATTAATCAAAGTCGCCTCAACTTATTCTCCTATTAAGGGAGTGAAAAATGATTTGGTTTCTGGGATAGGTGTCTTTCGCGATTTAAGAAAAGAAGAAGAGCTGGAAAGAATGAAATCGGATTTTGTGACCATGGCTGCCCATGAACTTCGAACACCCATAACCTCACTTAAAGGCTATTTATCAGTGCTAATTGAAGAAGGGAAGAATTTGGATGATGAACAAAAACTTTTTTTGGAACGAAGCTTTATTTCAGCCAGCAGGCTGGAATCTTTAACCAATAACCTTTTATCAGTCGCGAAAATAGAACGTGGAACCCTCCCGATCAACCTTACCAAGCTGGTGATCCAAGATGTAGCTCAGGAGGCTATTTCTCTGATTTTGCCAAAAGCCGAAGAAAAGGGCATAAAAATTCAATTGAAATCAAAAATTGCTTATCAATTTCAAATCAAGGCTGATCGGGAAAAAATCAAAGAGGTTTTGATCAATTTCCTCAATAACGCCATCACCTACACGCCCGCAGGAAAAAGAATTCTGGTCATTTTAGACAAAACGGACAGAAAATTGAGAGTGAAGATCAAAGACAGCGGGATTGGATTCAACCACAACACGCAAAAGCATCTTTTTGAGAAATTCTACCGGGAACATCGAGAGGGAACTCCAATTCAAGGAACGGGGTTAGGGCTTTATATCTCAAAGATGATTGTCGGATTACATCATGGTTCTGTTTTTGCCGACAGCGCTGGACGCAATAAAGGAAGTACTTTTGGATTTGAAATTCCAGTTGAGAAAGCACAGGCAAGTTTCAATAAGTTCAAGGCTTTGCCTTAAAGGATTGATAGTGTTATACTTTTTTTAATAACCGCGATTACGAGGAGAAAAAATGAAAGTTCTTAGTATTAGGAATATAATTATTTTTGTCGGCCTTGCCCTTTTGATCTACGTACTCTTTGGGATTTTGCTAACCAGCGGAAGTAGAGCTTCGTCCCTACCAACACCGCTTTTGGTCATGGTAGTTCTCTTGATTTTATCGGCTATTTTCCTTTTAATTTTCTTAGTCTATTTCCCAATTCGTAAATTAATTTTAGGAATGATTGAGACTAATTCCAGCTTAGAGAATTTCTCAGATCAGCTTCAAACCGGAAGCCAGCAAGTTTCAGCAGCTGTCACTCAGATTGCCTCAGGGGCGGAAAATCAGTCGGAACAGATTAAAGCGATCTCTGAGATTTTAATCAATATGTCAACCGCCACCCAACAGATGGCAACTACAGCCGCTTCGGTGGCTGAACTCTCTAATAAATCTTCTGAGGCAGCCCAAATAGCCGGTGAGGCAGGTGAAAAATCTATTGAAAGTTTATCGAAAATTCAAGAAATCGTTTCTAATTCCTCGGCGATGGTAAAAAATCTTTCAGTTCAATCCACGCAAATCGTTGGAATTGTAGATACAATAACAAACATTTCCGAGCAGACAAACCTTTTAGCCTTAAATGCTGCGATTGAGGCAGCTCATGCTGGAGATGCCGGAAGAGGATTTGCAGTTGTGGCTGATGAGGTTCGGAAATTAGCTGAAGACTCGGCTAAATCTGGCGAGCAGATTGGAAGACTGGTTGAGAAGGTACAAGAGCAAATTCAGGAATCTGTGGGAGCTATGGAAGCTGGGGTAAAGGAAGTGAATGCCTCAACCGCCGTCATCAATAATACTTTGGAATCACTGAAAAGAATTGCAATTATGGCGCAGGATGTTTCAACTAAAGTGCAAGAAATCTCGGCTGCTATTTTAGAACAATCTTCTTCTAGCCAACAAATTGTATCCACGATTGATGATATCGCTTCAGTTGCCGAACAGAATGCAGTCGGGGCGCAAGAGATTTCTGCAGTGATTCAACAACAGGCCATTTCGGTGGCGGCCTTGCTTTCGATCACGCAAGAATTTAACTCGATAACTTTCCAGTTGCAAAAACTAATTGGAATAGAAACCGCTTTTTTGGAAAAACATAGCGCTCAATCTTCTGTGGAAAAGTCGACAGATTCAGGTGAAGAAAAAGAAAAAACCGAGATACAGGAGGGCATAAGTGAAGAAAAAAGAGAAGAAAAAGAAGAATGAAACCCAAGACATAATGCCTGAAAAAGAAATCTCAAAAGATTCAGACAAAACCGAAGGCGAGAGCGATGACTTGGTAAAAATGGTTATGTTTTCTTTGGATCAGGAAATTTACGGGATTACCATTGATCAAGTGGTCGAAATCGATCGTACGATGGAGATTACCGTTGTCCCGGATGTTCCTGATTTCATTTTAGGACTGATTGACTTGAGAGGTGAGATTGTACCAGTTGTTGATCCGGAAAAAAAGTTTTTGTTAAAAAGAGAAACGCCCATTGATAAACGTCATATTATTATCTGCCGTGCCAGAAACGGTCTTTTCGGAATGGTGGTTGATGAGGTGTTTCGTATCCTAAGTTTTCCTAGGAAAGAAATCGATGAAGCGCCAGCTTTGATCAAAAATAAAATTCACGAGGATTATCTAAAAGGCGTCGGAGTTTTAAATGATCGGGTTTTTGTAATTCTAGACACAGAAAAGATACTTAAACCCGAGGAGTTAGAAAAAATAAAATCTACCCAGTAGAAGAATAGAGTGTTTTACTGCTAGTTTTTTATTAACGGTTAATTCTGATAGAGCGGAGCAATAATCTAAATTTAAAAGTTAAAGGAGGGTTTTCATATGGCAAAGATTCTGATTGCAGACGATTCAGCTTTTATGCGAAGCGTTCTAAAAAACATTTTGGCTAAAGAGGGATACAATGACACCATTGAAGCGGTAGATGGAGTAGATGCCTTGAAAAAGATCGAGGAAGAAAAAGCCGACCTTCTTCTTTTGGATATTATTATGCCGAATTTAGACGGAATTGGAGTTTTGAAGAAAATTCCGGCGGGGAAAATAAAGGTGATTGTCATCAGCGCTGTTGGTCAAGAGAAGATGATGAATGAAGCCAAATCTTTGGGAGCCGTTGATTTTATCATCAAACCATTTGATGCAGAGAATGTCTTAGAAGCAGTGAAAAAGGTTTTAGGTTAAGTTTTGAATGACACCCTCCTATTCAATTCTAATTACCAGTAGTTCATTTTTTATGCGGGAAATTTTCAAAAGTATTTTCGCTGATGAAGAGAAATATTCGGTGAAAATAATCAAAGATATTCCTGACAAACTCGACGGTGTTTCTAATTTTAATGCTTGCATTTTAGAGCTAGATTCGGATAGCAAGGATCAAAAATACGAGCTAGTTAAAAAAATAATTCAGTCTTATCAAATTCCAGTGATCATTATTACTGAAGCAGGATCTGATAGAGAAATTTTGCATCTTAGCAGGAATGAAGAAGAATTACTTTTCTTTATCGAAAAACCCTCAGTCCGTTTTGGGATTATGGACATAAAAGGATTTCAATCGGTTCTCTTAAGCAAGATCGAGGAAATTTTAAGATACGTTTTGACGAGATCAAAGAAAGAACACTTAAATCAACAAGATTTCACAATGTTGCATGGTCAGATTTGTCCAAAGAAAGCGATCGTCATCGGATCTTCGACAGGTGGAATTGCACCCTTAAGATCGATAATTGCCAATTTTACGCCAAAATCCTCTCTGGTAATATTTGTTGTTCAGCACCTTCCGCCCTCCTTCATAAAAACATTTGTTCAGCGTTTATCTCTGATATCCAAACTTAAAGTCAAAGTGGCTGAGGATGACGACGTGGTAACATCTGGTTTAATTTTTGTCATTTCTCCCATGCTGAGTTTTAAACTGAAAAAGGTTAGTCAAAATGGGAAACCGCCTATGATTACAATCTCACTTCAAAGTCAAACCAGAGAGGTAAAAACGTTATCCATAATCGATAAAGTTATGGATGAAGTTTCTACTTTTTTTCGAGAGAATACCATTGGTATTATTCTTTCAGGGATGGGAAATGATGGTTTGAAAGGAGCGGCTTGTATCAGGGAAAGAGGAGGGTTGGTTATTGCTCAAGATCCCAGCTCGGCTTCTATGTATGGAATGCCAAGCGAAGTGATTCGGGCAGGATTGGCTAACGAAATATTATCGGTGGACAAGATAAGTCTTTATTTTGCGAGCAAAACTTAGGATCTTAATCCGTCCCTGCCTGCCGGCAGGCAGGGATGAGAGCTTGTATTCTTCTTACGAAGCTCATCCCGCCATGGGCGGGACGAGCAAAAGAAGATGTGCGGAGTTTACTCTGCAGAGATTCATTTTGCGAGCGCAGTCGAGCAAAAGAAGATCCCGACCGTAAGGGAGGAGAGATTCATTTTGCGAGCGCAGTCGAGCAAAAGAAGATCCCGACCGTAAGGGAGGAGAGATTCATTTTGCGAGCGCAAAACAACAAGAGGCAAAAAATAAATGATGAGCAATAATTTTGACATCAAAACTCTATATTTTAATTCTGCCGAAAATTATTTAAAAACTTTTTATCAGTGCCTATTAGGGTTGGAAAAAGATCCTGCTAATATTTTTTTAATCAATGAAGCCTTTCGCGCCGCCCACTCGATGAAAAGCGAAAGTTTGACGATGCAGTTTAATAACATCGGTCTGCTTTGCCATAAGCTTGAAGATATTTTTGCCATTCTAAAGCAAAAGCCGAATAGGAATCTTCTTGGCTCAGCAGTGATCACCGAGCTTCTGGAAGCAATTGATGATCTTGGGGTCAGCGTTAGAAGGGTCAAACAAAAAGGTGAAGAGTCTGATGTACAAGAAAGGATCATCAAACTTAAACATTTAGAAGAAATACTCAAGAAGGGAGGGACTAAAAATCTTTCCAAAAGAAAAGATGCCAGAAGCAAAGATAGAGCCGATTTGAAAGGTTTTGATTTAGCCATAATTGATACGATTAATGTTAAAACGCAAATACTTGATAACTTGATGAATCTTTTAGAAGAGCTTGTGATTTTAAAACTAAGATTTGATCGTGCCCTGGAAGAAAAAAATTTCGAGAGATTGTATGACTTTAAAAAACATTTAGCATTACTCTTGTCTGAGTTGCAGTATTCGATTTCTCAAGCCAGGCTTATTCCCATCAGTCAGATTGTTGAGAATTTTCCAAGATTGGTAAGAGATATGTCTCGTGTCCAAGGGAAAAATGTTGTTTTAGAAATTAAAGGTTTAGATCTAAGAATCGACCGGACGATTGCAGACAGATTGGTAGAGCCGCTGGTTCATCTTTTACGTAATTCAGTTGACCATGGAATTGAAAGTCCGGCTGAAAGAAAGAAACTGGGAAAACCGGCTGAGGGAAAAATCCAAATTATTGCTCGTCGGGAAAAGGACCGGGCGGTACTGGAAATTTTCGATGATGGTCGCGGATTTGATTTTGAAAAGATCAGAAAAGCAATTCTTAAAAACTATGCTTTAGATGAGAAAGAGGTTGAAAAAATGGACAAGAGCAAAATTCTATCATTACTATATCAAGGAGGAGTTTCAACCAGTGAAACAGTTACCAGCTACTCTGGTAGAGGCATGGGGTTATATGCGGTTAAATCGACCCTCGATTTGATGGGAGGAAGCCTAACTGTCGAAACACAAACAAATTTCGGAACGCACTTCATCTTAGAATTTCCCCTTTCCTTGGCGATTATTAAGGCTCTTTTGGTTGAGATGGGCGAGGAGAAATTTGCGATTCCGACGGTCAATATTATACAATCAATGAGACTCACCAGAAAAGAAATTAAAAAGGCCGCTGATTTAGACACCTTTATACTCAATGGCGAAGAAATTGGAATCTTGGATTTAGGCAGCAGACTTCTAAAATCTTCATATCCGGCAGAAAGTAAATATTTTCCGGTGGTGGTGGTTGAATATGAGGGCAAGAAGATCGGTTTTTTAGTGCATAAAATTATCGGCTTAGAAGAATTAACAGTAAAACCATTAACCCAGTTTCCAATTTTAGGAACGAATTTTAGCGGAGCAACGGTTTTGGGAGATGGAAAGGTTGCTCTGATTATAGATATACCGGCTATTTTTAACTACTTTTGAAAGGAGCATTTAATGGATTCAAACGAAAAATTGAGTGATGCAGAAATGGATATCATTAGGACAATTGCTGAAAAAGGAGCGGATGGTGCAAGTCGCGCTATTTCAAAAATGACCAACAGTTCAGTCAAGCTTACGATATCCAAGGTTTATTCTTTTCCCATTGAAAAAATTGGAAATTTAATTTCTGACGCCGAAGCGATTGTAACCACGATTTATTTAAAAATCACTGGCGATATGGCCGGTAGCATTCTTTTGGTTTTTCCCAGTGTATGTGCGTTATCATTGGTAGACCTTTTAAACAAACGTCCCTTAGGAGCTACGAGCAAACTTTCAGACTTCGACAAGTCAACCTTAAAGGAAGTAAGTAATATTATTTCAGGTTCATTCCTGGCCGTATTGTCTGAAAGGCTTAAGTTGAGCTTGGTAGAGTCGATTCCTGATTTAACGGTAGATATGGTTCAGGCAACCATTGATTCGGTTTTGATTGATTTCGCACAGAGCTCAGATGAAGCAATTTCATTGGAAATGACTTTTAAATCAACCAATCAACAAATTGAAGGATACTTTTTTGTGCTTTTTGACTCTTCTTCAGCCAAAGTAATTTTAGATTCGGTACGTAAAGAAACAGAAAAAAGTAAAAAAACCAACAAGAATTAGGTTATGAGAAAAATTCGGAGTGGTAGTTTATGGTAAAACTTTGCCATTTTCGTGAAGTAAAATTTATGCCGACCGTTTTGGTCCAGGCCAGAGGAGTTTAGAGGATTCAAAACAATGCATGATATTAGAGTTGAAATGGCTGATTTTAAAACTGCTGCTAGTCCGGCAAATTTAATTGCAGCGGCAGTTGGTTCATGTGTTGCAGTTTGTCTTTATGATTCCCAAAAAAAATTAGGCGGGTTGGCGCATGTCATGCTTCCGCATTCAAAAGATGCGAAAGCATTCAATCCCAACCGTTTTGCCAATTTGGCAGTTGTCGAAATGATAAACCAACTTGAAAAACTTGGGGCACAAAGGGAGTTTTTAGAAGCTAAGATTGTTGGGGGAGCCAATCTTTTTCCGTTTCTCCTTAAAAATGATGAGGAACAGATGGGTTTTCGGAATGTCGTAGCAGTCAAAGAAATTTTGAATGAAATGGCCGTCAGAATCATTAATGAACATGTCGGTGGGAATCTTGGACGCTCGGTTAAGTTTTCATTGGAAACAGGGACAGTAACGGTAGAAATTAAGATTTAGATGATCGTATTTCTTATCCATCGGACGAATTGATGGGTACTTTAACTTACGGATTAAAGCCTCTTAAATCATTTTCATACCCATTTTTTACTTTTTAAAAATTCTACTTGACAACACAATAATTTGTGTCTATATTTAAATTATATACCACAAATTGTATCTTGATCGACTTTTAGCTCATCCCTTTTTTGAATGAATCTCTCCTCCCTTACGGTCGGGATCTTCTTTTGCTCGACTGCGCTCGCAAAATGAAGTTTTTCTTCATCTTGAGTTGCGTTTTTCTATTTTCTAAGTGCGGAAAACCACGGCACAAGCTGTAGGTGAAGCGCAAGAAAACGAACCCGCCTCAAGAGTGTAGCCAAGGATACCAGGACTTTAGCAGTGGTAGCCCATTTGTTAAAAACAGAAAGCTTAAGAAAGAGGAAAAAAATTCAATGAAATGTCCTTTCTGTGGCAGCCTAGAAACACAAGTTTTAGATTCTCGGGACAGTGAGAATTTAGAAGCCATCCGAAGGCGCCGGGAATGTTTAAAATGTCATAAGCGATTTACGACCTATGAAAGAATAGAATCGGTGAATCTAATAGTCATCAAAAAAGATGGGAGACGGGAAGAATTCGCCCGCGAAAAACTTAAAACCGGCATTGTTAAAGCCTGTGAAAAGAGGCCAATCAGCGAGGAAGAAATAGAGGAAATGGTTGACTCAATAGAATTCGATCTTAAAAATTATAAAACAACGGAAATTCCTAGCCATAAGATTGGAGAGTTGGTAATGAAATATATAAAAAGAAAAGATAAGGTAGCTTATATTCGTTTCGCTTCGGTTTATCGTGAGTTTACTGATGTGGAAGATTTTGAAAAAGAGCTGGGAAGTCTCTTGAGAAAAAAGCAAACTTAAAAAAGTTAGTTAAAAGGAGGTTAATCAATGGATATTCCGAAAAAGGAACCACAAAATTTTGTTTTGACCATCACCAAAATACGCAAGCGGGACGGACAAAGCGTCTCTTTCGATCAGAAACGTATTACTCAAGCTATTACCAAAGCAGGAAAAGCCACCAAAGAGTTCGGAGGCAGAAAAGCCAAGGAAATTTCGAATGCGGTAGTCTTGGAGCTTGAAAAACGTTATGATGGCAGGAAAGTTCCGACCGTCGAAGAAATTCAAGATATCGTCGAAAAAATCTTAATCAGCCTTCAATTTGCAGAAACCGCCAAAGCCTATATTTTATACAGAAGCCAACATGCTAAGATGCGTCGGGTTAATCTGCTTCTGCAGGAAACAAGTAATTTAGTTTCGGAATATATAGACAACACTGACTGGCGGGTTAAAGAAAACAGCAACATGACCTATTCGTTGCAGGGGCTGAATAATCACCTGGCTTCTTCCATCATTGCCCGCTATTGGCTCCAAGAAGTTTATCCTCAAGAGATTGCCGACGCCCATATCGAGGGTGATTTTCACATTCACGACTTGGGATTTTTGGGTCCTTATTGTGTCGGCTGGAATCTTCAAGATCTGTTGCGCGTCGGATTCGGAGGAGTGGCCGGAAAGATTGAAAGTAGGCCGCCGAAGCATTTTCGGACAGCTTTAGGACAACTCGTCAACTTTTTTTACACTATGCAGGGAGAGGCGGCTGGAGCTGAGGCGGTTTCCAGCCTTGATACGCTCCTGGCTCCTTTCATCGCCGCGGATAATCTTTCTTTTAAGGAGGTAAAGCAGGCTATCCAGGAATTTCTTTTCAACATGAATGTTCCGACCCGGGTAGGCTTTCAGACTCCTTTTACCAATATAACCATGGATTTGGTACCACCGCAAGATTTGGGCGAGGAACCGGTAGTAATCGGAGGAAAGTTGCAAAAATTACGCTATAAAGATTTTCAAAAGGAAATGGATTTATTAAACAAGGCTTTTGTAGAAGTGATGATCGAAGGAGACGCCAAGGGAAGAGTATTTACTTTTCCGATCCCAACCTATAATATCACGCCGGATTTTGATTGGGACAATCCGTCTCACTTTGGTCTTTGGGAACTGGCAGCCAAGTACGGAGTTCCCTACTTTGCCAATTTTGTGCAGTCGGACATGAAACCCGAAGATGCGCGGAGCATGTGTTGTAGGTTGCGACTTGACAATCGCGAATTAAGAAAAAGAGGAGGGGGACTGTTTGGCTCAAATCCTCTTACAGGATCGATCGGAGTGGTGACTTTAAATCTGGCTAGAATAGGATATTTAGCCAAAGATGAAGAAGACTTTCTGAAGCGTGTTGAAAGATTGATGGATTTAGCCAGGGAATCATTGGAGATTAAAAGGAAGATCATTGAACGCTTTACCGAAAAAAACCTCTATCCTTATTCAGCTTTTTATTTGAGAGATATCAAAGAGCGATATGGCGACTTTTGGCACAATCATTTTTCGACCATTGGTTTGAACGGATTAAATGAAGGAGTGGTGAATTTTTTGGGAGAGAATTTAGGACAGCCAAAAGGCAGAGAGCTTGGAATCAGAGTTTTAGAACACATGCGTAATAAGCTTTTAGAGTATCAAACTAGCAACGGAAGTATGTATAATCTTGAGGCGACACCAGCCGAAGGAACAAGTTACAGATTAGCCAAGATCGATAAGAAGAAATATCCGCAGATTAAAGTCGCCAATGAAGAAGGAGTCCAAAAGAAGGGGATGGATCCTTTTTACACGAATTCTTCTCAACTGCCGGTTGATTTTTCCGCTGATCTTTTTCGTGTTCTAAAACTGCAGGATGATTTGCAAACCAAGTATACAGGAGGAACAGTACTTCATATCTTTTTAGGCGAGAGGATGCCGGGCGGGGAATCGGTAAAAAATCTCGTCAAAAAAGTCTTCACGCAATTTAAACTGCCCTATATCAGTATCACTCCAACCTTTAGTGTTTGCCCGCAACATGGATATCTTTCCGGCGAGCATGAGTCCTGCCCCGAATGTCAAAGCACCTGTGAAGTGTATTCGAGAATTGTCGGTTACCTTAGGCCGGTTTCACAATGGAATAAGGGAAAACGAGCTGAGTTTAAAACCCGCAAGGAGTTTAAGGTCTGAAGCTAATCTTCAGCAGGGAGCAGTTTTTTCAGACAGTTTTCCTCAAGAGAGCAAGATGATCCTAAAAATATTCATAAGTCCTAATTGTCCAAATTGTCCGCCGGCTAAAGAGCTCGGAAAGAAATTAGAGTACGAAAAGGCGGATAAAATAAATGTTGAGTGGTATGATATCACCGAAGTCGACGGTATGGCAGAAGGAGCCTTTTACTCAATTCAAGCGACACCGTCATTTGTGCTAATTAACGAATCGGGCCAAGAAATAAAAAGCTGGCGAGGCGAAACTCCAACTCCGGATGAGATTTTTGAAAAAGCGCGATAAAAGTAAAAAGTAGGGCCGTTTTTCACTTCGGTCGAACAATAAGACTGTTATGTTTTGACTAAGCGACCCGCCGACTCGGCGGGGAGCGCATGGAGAAGTACATTTGTCATTCCCGTGAAAACGGGAAACTATAAAAATATGATTTTATCTTATGGATTCCCGATCAGGTCGGGAATGACAAAGACGGAGAGAACGGGATTCCTGCTTTCGCAGGAATGACACAAAACTCAAACATTAAAGTTCATGTGTATTTTCCAGAGAAAGGAAAATTGATGGCTGGAAAATTTATGGTGGCGGGTAACGCCATCATCGAGAAAGACGGCAAGGTCTTGATTACCAGAAGAAATCCTAAGCGCTGGTTAGGTAACGTTTGGGAGTTTGTTTCGGGAAGAATAGAACAGGGAGAAGACTTAGTTACCGGCTTGAAAAGAGAGGTTAGGGAAGAGGTAAGTTTAGAAATTGAGCCTTTATTTCCGATTTACACAACCCATTTTTACCGCGGCGAGAAGAAAGCCGAAAACGAAGTTATTATGGTTACCTATGTTTGCCGGTATGTTTCAGGTGAGATTACTTTAAAAACCGACGAGCAGGTTGAATTTCGTTGGGCAAGTCCCTCAGAACTTACCCAATATGAGTCTTTGATGAAATACTTTGCCGAAGAAATTAATGAATACGGGAAACTAAAACGATGATTCTTGCGGATTCTGATATTAAAAAAGCCTTGAAAACGGGAAAAATAAAAATCGATCCTCCTCCTGATTTGGAGGAACAGCTTGGTTCCTGTTCGCTGGATTTTAAATTAGGTAACGTTTTCAAAGTATTTAATCATTCCTCTTTTCCATATATCGATCCGCGTCAACCCCAAGATGAGAATCTGATGAAGGAAATCGTTGTGGAAAAAGACAAGCCTTTTATTATGCAGCCCCATGATTTTGTTTTAGCCGTCACTCAGGAATATATTGACCTGCCAGATGATCTTCTTGGAAGGCTTGAGGGTCGGTCAAGCCTTGGAAGGCTGGGAATCATTGTTCATTCCACGGCCGCCATTTTTGATCCGGGTTGGAGGGGAAAAGCAACTATGGAAATTGGAAATTTGGGCCGGATGCCGGTGGCTTTGTACCCCGGAATGCGGATTTGTTCCATGACTTTTGAAGAATTGACATCTCCAGCAGAAGTACCATATTTTCAAAAGAAAACCGCCAAATATATTAATCAGGTAAGCCCCTTGGCATCAAAAATTAGCGGAGAAGCGACATGAAAAATTTGATCGGTGTAGGTGTAATTATTGAAAATGAGAAAGGTGAAATTTTACTTGGCCAAAAAGAGAACGGTAGAATTTATCCCGGTTGTTGGATTTTGCCCGGGGGAGCCATTGAAGAAGGAGAAAAAATTGAAGATGCAGTTAAACGTGAAGTAAAAGAAGAAACCAATCTCGACATTGAGATTATACGGCCGATTAATTTTTCTGAAGATTTTACCTGGAAGATAAAACGTGACGGTCAAAAAGAAAATTACCATATTATTGCACTCAATTTTTTAACCAAAATGAGCGGTGGAATTCTTAAAGCCCAAGACGATCTTGTCAATCCTACCTGGGTTTCTAAAGAAAAATTGAAAGAATTAAAACACAATCCGCTTTCCCAACAGCTCTTCACATTTCTGGGATGGATTAAGGATTAAATCAAAACTTGTCCTGAGCGGAGTCGAAGAATGCAAAATACAAAATTTCAAAAAGTCAGGGTAAAAATTATCAAAATCGAAGGGCTGAAACATGTACGCCGCAGTTTCGGACATAAAGTCGGAGAAGAATTTATTTTTCCAAGCTTAATACCGCAAGCGTCAGCTCGCAGATGAAGCTAACCCGACGAAGTCGGGCTCATGTGAAGCGAAGAAAAAGAAGATACCCCGACCGTAAGGTTGGGGGAGATTCATTTTTGACGAGTTCGGTCCTGATAAAAAGATGTGTCTATATGCTCAAGAAGCCTTGATGCCGGCAGTTGGGGTTTTACTCCACAACGGAAAATTCCCCTGATTACCCCAAGATGAAGATTTATTTTGGGGCTGTCCACACCCCGGAAACCAATATCAAGATTTGGGTCAGGTGATTTTTAGACTGGAGAAGGTTGAATGAAAATTACTTTTTTAGGAACAGGGGCTACGTGTCCGGATTTACTGAACGCCACCTCGTTGGCGGTTCAACCTAAAAACCATCAGGGATATTTGCTTGTCGATACGGGTTGGGGTGGCTCTATCTTCCGCGAACTCAAAGATTGTGGTTATAATCCGCAAGATTTAGAGGCGGTCTTTTTATCCCATATTCACATGGACCATTCGTTGGGCCTTCCACTTCTTTATTCTCGGTTAGGAAACATCAAAAAAGTTTTATATACGGATCAGAAATTATGCGACGTTTTAACTTCTAAAAATATTTGGGAAATGATTGAAACCATCATTTATTCTACCGGTTCAATAGAAAGAGAGCCGATCAGAAAAAATCTTCCCCTTATTAATATCAGTCAAAAAAATATTGTCAGAAATGCTTATGGATTTGAGTCACTTGAGTTTTTCAAGACACAACATGAAAAGAAAAAGCCGGGGAGACTGCCGACTGAAAGCTATGGGATTGTAATTCGATCTGGAGGGAAAAAGGTGGTTTATCCTTCCGATACGGTTCCTTTGCCAATCACGGTTGAGAAAGCGAGGCAAGCAGATTTGTTAATTCATGAGGTTTTT
>Ga0210028_1001742_pt1 | contig 17950 bp, 17 predicted proteins | sample CryGeymeta201513_FD_185468 | JGI IMG/M metagenome (GOLD analysis project Ga0210028, IMG submission 185468) | Groundwater microbial communities from Crystal Geyser aquifers in Utah, USA - Crystal Geyser metaG 2015-13 (SPAdes) (version 2) | ecosystem: Environmental > Aquatic > Deep subsurface >...
TGACTGAATGAAAATGAATGGATGGATGTTTTTCATTCTACCATACAGCCATTCAATCATTCTAATGTGATAAATTGGTTCTGGCTTGTCCAGGTTAGGCAAACACGATTTATGCTAAGTACAGCAAGCCACAAGTTGAAAGTTGAAAGTTGAAAGTTGAAAGTTGAAAGTTGAAAGTTGAAAGTTGAAAGTTGAAAGTTGAAAGTTGAATGGAAAAACAATAAAAAATATCTTGACACGAAAAATAAAAAAGTTAAACACAGTGCTATAAGAAGAACTTAATACTTCAGTAACAAAAGGAAAACAAATGAAAAATATAGTAATTGGTATGCTCGGTTTGGCGATTATCGTTGCCATGATTGGTTGTTCCTCCGAAGCAGACCCCAAAATCCGCATCAAGAATGAGCAGTCGGACAAAGCCAATGTTCAAATACAGACAACCGGAGGCAACACGATTAACATTAACGATGTTGAGGCAGGTCAGGTAACTGCTTATCAAACGGCTGCCGAAGGATATATCACCGTTGTCGCGGTTATTCAGAAAGAATCATTCTCACCCACACTTTCTTTCTATGCAACCAAAGACTCGCGTTACACTATCGTAGTTGAAGCTGGCAATATACCGGCGCTGCGGGTTGATAGAGAATAGAAGAAGTTGTAAAGGGAAGCGTGTCGGATTATTAAGGGTAATTCGACCGTAGTTAATGACCCGGCAATAAATACCGTTTCCGGTTTGATAATTTACTCATCCAAAAGAGTTAGTTCGTTTTTCATCCCTTTGCCCGATTGAACTTAGAAATGTGCAAAACTAAATTGTTTCAACTTAAAAAGAGTTTTCCGATTCTTGAAATACAGGAATTGGAAAGGAACGTTACATAACAACTTAAAAGGAGTATTAAATGAAAAAGATGAACATGGCGATATTAGCCGGATGTGTTCTTTTCGTCGTTGCGATTGCAGGCTGCGGAAGCAGCGATGTGGTGCTAAACAAAGAGGCATCCACCTCAGCAATTCGTGCTGCTGAAGAAGTAGGCGCGTCCGGCATTTCCAGTGCATCACTCTATTTGCAGTTGGCAAAAGAGGAATTGGAGAATGCACAGGGGCTTGCAGAAAAAGGTGAAAAGGAAGAAGCCGAATCAATGCTCTTGCGCGCTCAAGCTGATGGAGAACTTGCAGTTGCTCTCTCCCGAAGCGATACTGACAAGAAGGATGCCGCGAAAGCTATAGAGCGCGTACAACTTCTCCGAAAAGAAAACCAATTATCTAAAGAAAGGAAGTAGTTTATGAAATCCATAATATATCTTATCACAATAACATTTGCAGGCTTGTTAGTTGGTTGTGGTGCAAGTATCCCTCCAACAGAACTTGTTAATGCACGGCAGGCTTACCAGCATGCGAGCTCAGGACAAGCGGCAAAATTAGTTCCTGCAGAGTTACATAAAGCAGAAGCGGCACTTGCTATCGCCGAGAAATCTTTCCAGGATGAGCCTAAATCGTTTCATACCCGTGACCTCGCCTACATTGCGGATCGCAAAGCCAAGATGGCAGAAGCACTTGCTATTACAGCCGCCGAAAACGCCACCAAGGCAAAAGCTAATACTGATTACCAGGCTACCCAGACCGAGATCGTGAAGAGCGCCAAAGAAGACTTGGCTGCTTCGGAACGCGAAGCCGCACTTAAAACACAACAACTTGCCGCTGCTGAGAAACGAACAGCGGATGCTCAAGCTGCTCTTGCCAAACTCGCGGCGGTTAAAGAGGAAGCCCGCGGACTTGTAATTACCCTTTCGGGCAGTGTCCTCTTTGCTTCAGGCAAATCGGCACTCTTACCGGCTGCACAGGAACGGTTAAACAGTGTTGCAGATGCACTTCTCGCGAATAAGGAGAGAAAATTAGTAGTTGAAGGTCACACAGACGCGCAAGGTTCGAACAGTTCTAATCAAGTGCTGTCGCAGAAGCGTGCGGAAGTCGTACGTTCGTACTTAATTTCACGCGGTTATTCGAGTGAACTTATTCAAGCCCAGGGAATCGGTGAAGATAGACCGGTTGCAGATAATACCAGCGCCGAAGGTAGAGCTAACAATCGCAGAGTAGAGATCGTGGTGGATCGTTCGGCAAAATAGTGAACAAGTAATTGCAAATGGTTTAAGAAAATAGACCCGGAAATTAGCCGGGTCTTTTAAACCTTTTCTTGCTGCAAAATTCTTTTTCGCTTTTCTTGAAAATCTATTAGTCATGCACAAGTTTGAAATTCGTCAGACAGCATTTTTTTACGAATAGTTTTTTTCATGAATCTTATGTTCAGACGATCTCCTAATTGAGGAAGACCGCTTTATAAACAAACACCATTATGGTTTTTAAATGATCAAATAATTTCTTATCAACTTTAAAAAAGGAACAACAATGAAAGCACAAATAACTCTTGGAATTATCGTTATGATGTTCGGTCTTGCCATACCGGCAAATGCGGGCGGAAAAGGCGAAATTCAAAAATACTTCAACGATGCAGCGAACAAAGTGAAAGCCACAGAGAATGCAACAGAGAAGCGGACAATTCTCGACGAATCTTTGAAAGGCATGGCAAAAGTCTTAAACATGGTTCAAAGTTCGCCATTCATTTCAAATGAAGACGGCACAGCCATAGCTCGTATCAAAGCTTCGCTTCAAGAAAAGCAAAATGAACTTACAGGAAATAATGGCTATCAACGCGTACCGGATACCCAGCTCAATAATTTCTCTAATTACGTCGTACAGAGTATGGAGCAAGCCGAGTCAATAAACATAAGCCTGGTAGCGTTACTCTTAATTATTATTTTGGTCGTCCTCTTAGTATAATAGTTTTTCTGAGAGTGAACATTTATCTGACTTGCCGATTGGTGAAGGAATTTTTATGCTCGAGTATCGTTATGTGTGTTTGTTGCGGTATACTCTTGGGATCGCTTTCTTCGTGCAGCGCCAACCTTCCCATTCAGGGGGAAGTTTTATACTCGGAAGATAGTGCCTCTAAAGTACAGTACTCAATCGTATGTGTAATTCATGGAGATGGTGATTACATTTACCACGATGCAAGTGGAAATGAATTCAAAGCAGATGAGGAAGCTGCGGCAAGTGCGAAAAAAGTTGCCCGGCAAAATCCCAACGCAGAAGTGTTTATTTTTCACCAGAGACCGAGGCAGCACTTCTTACTTTTTTTTCCTCTTCGTGACGGAGAATTTTTTTATTACCGCAACGGACAGCTCATCGCTAATGAATTGTACTGGCGCGATAATAAACAATCACATTTCACCAATGAAGTTGAATTCTATCGCCGCTTCCATGTTGGTAATAAGTTTGATATGGTGAGCATGTTCCTTTACTATGGTCACGAAATTCCCGAGTCCGGCGGTGTGGGCTACGATATGTCTTATCCGGATAGGGCATTCACTGTAGATGATCTCGTAAGCGGGCTGAAAGGTTTCACAACTGTTTCCGCGAAGTATGATCTCATGATACTTTCCACTTGCTTTGGAGGTACACCTTATACTATTGGTGCGCTTGGATCGTTTGCAAGAACTATTATCGCATCTCCCGACAATCTTCATTTGTCTTATCTCGATATGAATTCCCTTGAGCAGTTAAATCTCAATTTGCGGGATGGAGATGTGCCTTCTTTTGCAAAAAGATTCGCCCGCAAAACATTCGACCGGTTGACAAAAGATATCCAAACGGAAGTTAGCGTTGCCGTGTATGATATGGCTCTTGTGCAGGAATTCTTACACGCTGTACAAACGGTTTATTCAAATACATTGAACACATTGAAAGGAGAGGAACAATTCTCCTTGACAACGATCGAGCACTGCGATTGCGCCGACTTGACCTCGTATCAGCTGCCAACGATTAATGCAGGAGTAGAGGTATTTTACCGCCCGGCGCACTTTGGGCGGTCAAAGATCAAACAAAATCACTCAGGCTGGGAATGTTGGAGGAACACAGTACCATAGCGCGTTGAACCGTACATAAAATGGTTGATCTCTAACGGCACATGTAAAATGAATCTTCAAATGGATAGCACCAACCCGGTAAGTGATGCAACATTTTGGAAAATCGCTGTTGAGACCATGATAGCGATCATTGCATATCAAAGTGAATGTAATTCGTTTTTAACTTCATCAATCGAAATTTCCTGCTCACTATTTATTCTTCATTTTCTACTTTTACCTGTCATTCTACCGACAATAAGGCGGGCAGGAAGTTTTCCCCCATGCAGCGTTTTGGAAAAATTGTTGGTGAGTAACGTTTCCTTTCCGGCTTTTAATTTACCAAGAAGACGATCACACATCCCCAGACCACAACTGCCGTGGTAATCCTTGCATAGAGCGGAAATTTTACTTTGAAGAGATGCCAATTCCTGGCGACAAACATCATCGCAATAATAAAGATGAGCGTTATGGCAACAGCTTCAATTAAGCTTAACGATTGACCTACAACATTCTGCAAACTCCAGTCGTTAAAAACTTTTCTAAAAATAATTTGTAAGTGCAGCCAGTAAACGAGGAGCGACTCGCGGCTGACATCTAAAATATAATTCTCTTTCAAACCAATGCTGATTTCGTAAAACCAGCAGGCGGAAAAAATCAGAAAAACATATCCAAGCCGTAAAAGAAAAAAAAGATAATTCGGCGCCGGCATTTTCACTTGAAGAAAAAATCCTTCTATCATTGAAAGATGTCCAACAAACATAAGCGCTAAACCGGTAAGAGATAAATTCTTAAAAAATATTTTAGTTGTCCCCATTTCCTGCGCTTTTATAAAAGAAGAACTGGTGACGGCTCCCAAAAACATAAACCCAAGCCAGGGCAAAAGAGGGAAGAAGGAACCGTCTCGTTTGGTTAGAAAGTTTGAGAGAAATGTCGGAAGCGATTGAGCCGCATCGGTATTCCAAAAGTATGGAGCGATCCAAACAGAAAAAGCTCCAAGGGAAAAAATTAGCCAGATGAAGAGGCGATCCTTATTTATAAGTAAGCGTAGAATAAAAAGAACCAACAAACCGAATGCTATACACTGTAACACATCAACATTTAAAAAACTGTTAATTTCTGACGGCGTGGCTTCATGCAGCATTTTTTGAAGAGACAAAAAAGGAAGATGCAGGCTATAACCGACTAAAAATATTAACCCGATTCTTCCGATCTGCCGCCAAAATGTAAATTTGAATTTCCTGAAGTCTGCAAGTTTCTTTTTCCCCGCTAACACAAACGCAAAACCAGAGATGAATAAAAAAGAAGGAGCAACCAATCCGTTCATAAAATTTAAATAAGGAAACCACCACTCAGTTTTCATCTGCGGAAGAAGCATCGCATTAAAAACATGAACTTCGATCATTAACAGCAATACTAATCCGCGGTGCAGATCAACAAACAACAGTCTCTGATTTTTTCCCATAACTTTTATAATTGGGTTATTAATGAATTGTATGTAATTTTAGTAGTGAAAATACTATTTCCTAAAAACGAAACAAAAGAAATTTATTGAAAAAAATTGTAATTACCGGCGCAACCGGATTGATCGGTAGAGAACTTTGTAAATCTTTATTTACACGCGGAGATGAACTGACGATCTTTTCGACAAGTGTCGAAAAAGCAAAAGCGGTTCTCCCATTTGCTAAAGAAGTTGTAGAATGGAAGAATTACGATAAGGATTATTCAGTTCACTTAGAAGGAAAAGATGCGGTCATTCACCTTGCCGGGGCAAGTGTTGCGGGCAAACGCTGGAACCAAAGTTATAAAAAAGAAATCTACGACAGCCGCATCAATACAACGCGAAATCTTGTTTCTTCGATTGAGAAGTGTGAACAAAAGCCGGAAGTTTTTATTTCGGCTTCTGCAATCGGATTCTATGGTGAAAAAGAAGATTCGATTTTGTCTGAAACGAGTTCAGCCGGAAATGATTTCCTTTCTCACGTTTGTATTGATTGGGAAAATGCTTCCGAACAATTAGAAATGCTAAATGTGCGAAGAGCAATTGTACGAACCGGAATTGTGTTAAGCACCGATGACGGAGCGTTGAAGAAAATGCTGCTTCCATTTCAATTATACGTCGGTGGACCGTTGGGAAACGGGAAGCAGTGGTTTAGCTGGATTCATCTTGCCGATATTATTTCTCTCTATCTTTTTCTGCTTGATAATAAAAATCTAAAAGGAATTTTTAACGCAGTCTCTCCTCAACCGGTACAGATGAAAACTTTTGCGAAGATACTTGGAAAAGTTTTGCGCAAACCATCACTCTTTCCAGTACCAAAATTTATTTTGAAATTGGTGATGGGAGAAAGCGCCTCCGCAATTTTAGCGAGTCAAAAAGTTAAACCGGGAGCGTTGCTGGAAGCAGGATTTAAATTCAACTACGAAGATCTTGAGTTGGCATTGATTGATCTTTTGAAGAAATAAAGTGTAACACAGAATAGTATTCTGTGTTACAGGCTTAATCTTTATTTTTCAAGAGCAAGGACTTTTTCAAGTCTTCTTTTATGCCGGTCTTCGTTTGAGAATTTTGCGTTTGCAAAAGCGTGCACAATTTCTTTTGCAGTTTCAATTCCGATGATCCTTCCGCCGAGACAGAGAACATTCATGTCATCATGCTCAACGCCTTGATGCGCTGAGTAAACATCGTGGCAAACGCATGCGCGAACACTCTTAACTTTGTTGGCGGCGATGCATGCGCCAACTCCGCTGCCGCAAACGATGATTCCTTTTTCTGCTTCGTTTGCAGTAATCCTTTTTGCAACGGCGATGGCGAAGTCCGGGTAATCGTCTTTCGCATCGTAAACAAGATTACCCGCGTCAATAATTTCAAAATTGTTGGCGAGGAGATATTCTTTAATTTTTTCTTTTGTTTCAAATCCGCCGTGGTCGGCGCCGAGGATAATTTTCATTTTATTTTCTTTCTGATATTAATTTTCAAGTTATGTACACAAAATTCTTACTCAGACTGCTAAATAAGTATAAAATCGTTGCGCAGACTGAAGTCCGCGTTACAGAATATAAATCCAAACTTGGTATTTGCTAACATGAGTTATTTATTAATTAGCAAATTGCCACATTATACCGAAACGGATTCCCCGCCACGGCATTGGGTAGTATGGAGTAATGTAATAAGTATTCCCCAAAAGATTTTCCCAAGAAAAATAAATCATTGCTGATCTTTGTATTTCACCGGAGAGATAAAAATCGAGAGTAAACCATGCAGGAACTAAAGGCATTACCGTAGAATAAGTGATGTCTTTTCTGTAAAAATTGTATTGAGCGAATGTCTGCTTGCTAGAATATTTTGCCTCAAATCCAGTTCGCAAAAGCAAACTAGTATTGAAGAGTGTATCACGGTATTCAATTTTCCAGTTCATAGTTAGGCTGGGAAGCAATTGGTACTCAAAAGGTCCAATTTTATCTTTAACGATAGAAGTATTTGTTAACGCATGAATTTTCCAGTATGTATAATTAAATGTTATTCCAGAACCATACTTTTCTGAATTCTCAAAACTTGTACGATAAAAAAGATTTAGCATAGTAAATGTCTTTGCAGATGTGTGTTTATACCCAAGCTCAGTGGTAATCTTTCTCGGCGTGCGCAACCCTGAAGGGACCACCCAACCTGGATTTGCAGTTAATTCTTTATAATAATATGAAACACCAGTATAGAAAGAAGAATTACTCGATATTATAAAACTCAAATCAATTCCGACTCCTGAATAATAAGATTTGTCTTTGAAAATTATTTTTCCAAATATTGATGGTTTTAGTTGTTTGTCGAAAAGTTCGCAAGAGAGAATTCCATCGATCGATAGAACATTTACATTTGTTTTGTAAGGATTAAACTGAGCGAAATGATCCACATATTCATAATAATCTACATTCTCGTAATTCCCTTTTAACGCTAAATTAAAAATGCTAAAGTTCGTCTGGTGACTCACAATCCCACCAAGTGTCTTTGTTTTTCTGTCGGAAAGACGAGTTAAAAGATTGTACTGTCTTCCAAATTCATTCTGCCGGTATTCATCTAAATTAAAACGATAGTAAAACGAAAGCTCGGAAGTACTTTCTTCATACAAATGCGCAAGCATCCGCAATGAAAAATTGTGCTGTTTTACTTTCTGGTAACTTTCGCGGTCGACTACGGGAGAAGTCCGTTCGTTATACAAATAGAGCCACGGTTCCGTGGTTAACGTTGCAAGAGTATCATAATTTATTCCGCCGTTCAAACCGATATCCGATTTCACAAAATTGTAGCTCAAGAAAAAGTTTAGCGAATTGGAGTACAAATATTTTAGTTTCACCTTCGCCTGCCACAAACTGTAATCGGAATTAACAAATCCCGCATCCATTTTCCGGTTGGAAACATCAAAAGAGAAAATATATTTTTTTGAAAAAAGGGAATTGAATTGTGCATCAACATAACCTTCACCTAACGGAGATTCGATATATTTTATGCGGGTGTACGGCGGCATGGCGACAAAATCTTTTGTGATAAAATTTACCGAAGCCAGATTGTTAAAAACTCCGTGTAAAAATCCGCGGGGAGAAGGAACCACTTCAATCGAATCAACATCTTCGGTTTGGTACAAGTTTAGATCGTAAACATTCCGTATTCTGTCGTTCAGCAGAATCCCATTTTCAAAATAACTGACGTTTCCGAATCCCGCCCCGTAAAAATTCATTTCTTCCGGAAGTCCGCTAAAACCGAGACTTCTTTTATAACTTACCGGAATCAGCGAGAAAAGATCGCCCGCATAACGGAGATTCATTCTTCTAATTTCTTCTTGCGGAATGATCGCGCTGAAAGGATATTCCGCAGAAAAAGTAATGGGAACAACCGTGTCACGAACCGCTTCAGCATTGAGCGAATCGGCTGCCGACGAATCAGCGATTCCTAAATGAGTAGTTCTTAACGAATCGAAAACAGTAACAGAATCGGAGGTAGACCCGCCATGAATGGAAAGCGAATCACCCATCGAAAAAGTTTGTGTTGCAAGAAAGAAAAATAGTAAGCCGAAGAATTTCATTATCTTTTTAATTGATTGATTATCTATTGGCAAATTAATAATTAAATTTGTAGTGAAAAAATTAAACAATAAAGGCGCACTGTGAAGCTTTCACTATTATTGCCGGGGATGGATGATCAATTCCTTTGGTTTAACAATTTATATGACGTTACGGGAAAGACCGTTTTGGTGGTTGGAGAAAGCTCCGACGAACTGGCAAAGTTTATCGAAGAGAATTTTCAAGCGAAAGTTTATTTCATTGTGCATGACGAAGATGCGCTATTCCGAAGCCGTTTGAAACTCGGCGCGAATAAAAATATTTCCGTCCGGCTGATGGAATTTTCCAATACCGATTTTAAGAATGACTTTTTTGATGCAGTATATGCGCAGGCATCGGTAACGGTTAAAGAAAGAAGAAAGATCGCAAAAGAATTTTTCCGCATTACAAAACCGGGGGGAGTTTTATGTGTAGGCGAAATGTGCAACTTGAAAAAAGAAGTTCCGCAAGTTATAACCGACGTTTGGAACCGCTCTACGCTTTCCCCGCTCTTTGTTGATGAGCTTGTTCCGTTTTATGAATCGGTGCACTGGAAACATAAAGAATCAAAAGATCTTTCTGAAACGCTCGATGTTTTCTACATCCAATTTGAAAAGAAAGCCGCGAGAAATCTTCCCAACGTTCCGGAAGGAGAAAAGAAACTCCACAAGAAATTCATTCACAAAATAAGCCATGAAGCGAATGTTTTTTTAAGACACGGCGGTTACAAAAATATCGGATTTTCTGCAATGCTTTTTGAAAAGGAAACTAAATGAAACGAAATGAAATTCTTGAATTAACGATTCAAAGTTACGCCTATGAAGGTTTGGGAGTTGCAAAAATTCCGGTTGAAAAGGATGGAGTGACAAAAGATTTTGTCATCTTCGTGCAGCATGCGTATCCGGGCGATACGGTTAAAGCGGAAATTAGAAAAATTAAAAAGTCCTACGCCGAAGCCAAACTTGTTGAAGTAATTACTCCATCGGCAGAGCGGATAAAAGCGCGTTGCAATTTTTTTGGAACGTGCGGCGGCTGCAAACAGCAAGACCTTTTGTATCCCGCACAAGCGCGCTACAAACAAGAACAAGTAAAAGATATTTTTAACCGGCTGGGAGGTTTTACTGATTTTGCGCTTGAAGAGATCATCTCTGCGGAACAGAACTTTTACTACAGGAACAAAATGGAGTTTTCTTTTGCGGAACAGCGCTGGCTTACGTTGGAAGAAATTAATTCCAACGAAGAGATAGATAGAAATTTTGCGCTCGGACTCCACATCCCCAATATATTCGACAAAGTTTTAGACCTTGACGAATGCTTTTTGCAATCGGAAACCAGTAATAAAATTCTCAACTTCACACGGAAGTTTTTTAAAGATAAAAACACATCGATCTACACAACCAAAACACATACCGGTTATTTGCGGAATTTGGTAATCAAAGAATCGAAGCATTTCCCGGAACTAATGGTGAATCTTGTTACCCTTGAAGAAAATGATGAACTGATGGATGAATACACACACAGCTTAAAGAAAGCAATTCCCGCCGTAACCACGATCATCAACAATATCAGTACGAAGAAGGCGCTTGTCGCGATAGGCGAATATGAAAAAGTTTTTTACGGGAATGGAATTATTCACGACTCAATCGGTGACTATAAATTTAGAATAAGCGCCAACTCATTTTTCCAGACAAACACTTTGCAAGCGGTAAATCTCTACCAAACTGCTTTAGATTACGCCTGTCTTTCCGGTAACGAAGTTGTGTATGATCTATATTGCGGCGCCGGAACGATCTCAATTTTTGTTTCAAAGTTTGCTAAAGAAATTTATGGCTTTGAAGTTGTGCAATCAGCGATAAACGATGCGGAAGTGAACAAGAAACTTAATCACACGGAAAATGTAAAATTCTTTCTCGCCGATCTGTATGATTCTTTCTTAAATGTAATTGAAAGTCAGAATATTCCTCAGCCCGATGTAATCATTGCCGATCCTCCGCGAAACGGAATGCACAAAAACACCGTCGCCGATATTATAAAACTTTCCCCGCAGAAAATTGTGTATGTAAGCTGCAATCCTACAACTCAAGTCCGCGATTTAAAACTTTTCTGTGAAGCGGGATATAAATTGATCAAAGCTAAACCGGCAGATATGTTTCCGCAGACTTACCACATAGAGAACGTAATCCTTATGGAAAAATCCTAACAAGTGGTTGTATGAAAGCGAAAATTCAAAACAAAATTGAAGAATTTCTAAAAAATGGTTTTGCTAAAAGCAAAAATTCAGATTACACCGGAGCCATTCAAGATTTTACCAGAGTATTAGAAATCAAGCCTGATTACGCTAAGGCTTATTATTTTCGCGGGAATGTCAGAATTAAACTTTCAGATTATTCCGGTGCTATTTTGGATTACACCAAAGCAATCGAACTTGACCATGAATATGCCGAGGCTTATAATAATCGGGGCATTGCTAACGCTAACCTCTCAGCCTACACTTTAGCAATTCAAGACTTTAACCGGGCAATTGAGATCAGCCCTACTTACGTTGAAGCCTATATTGGTCGTGGTCTTGCTAAGTATAACCTTTCTGATTATAGCGCCGCTATACAAGATTTAAATAAATCTATAAAAATTAATCCCGGTGACGGTGAGGCATACAATAAACGTGGCTGCGTTAAAGAAGAATTATTAGATTACAGCGGTGCGATAATAGATTACTCCACGGCAATAATGATTAATCCCAACGATGCTGAAGCTTATCATAATCGTGGGAATGCTAAAGCGAAACTTTCGGATTTTAAGGGAGCCATTAAAGATTGCAACAAAGCGATTGAAATTAATCCAGATGATGCCGAAGCTTATCATTCTCGTGGAAATATTGAAACAGAACTCTCAAACTATAGAGCAGCTATCAACGATTTTACGAAGGCTGTGGAGATTAACCAGAAATTTACAGATGCCTATTATGCCCGCGGCATCGCTAAAGCTAATTTGGGAGACTTCAGAGGGGCAATTCAAGATTTTGACACAGCAATAGCGACAAATCCGGAGTATGCAAAGGCATACCATAATCGCGGTAATGTTAAGACACAACTCTTAGACTTTAGAGGAGCTGTTCAAGACTTTAACAAATCAATCGAGATCAATCCTTACGATGCTGCGGCTTATTACAACCGTGGTAATGGGAAAACAAAACTCTCGGATTACAAGGGAGCGGTTCAAGATTATACTAAAGCAATAGATATTAACCCGAAGTTTGCTGCGGCTTATTATAATCGGGGAAATGATAAAGCAAAACTCTTAGACTTCAAAGGAGCGGTTCAAGACTATACCAAAGTAGTTGAATTAAACCCTCAGGATGCTCAAGCTTATAATAATTGTGCCGGTGCAAAAATCAAATTAAATGACTTTGCCGGAGCCATTCAAGATATTGATAAAGCAATTCAAATTAATCCAAACGATGAAGTGGCTTATACCAGACGCGGCAGCGCAAAAAGTAAACTAACGAACTATATCGGAGCAATTCAGGATTTTACCAAAGCTATAGAAATAAATCCTACGTTTACGGAGGCTTATTCAAATCGAGCTGCGGCTAAAGGTAATTTAAAAGATTTTCCCGGCGCCATCCAGGATTATACAAAAGCTATTGAAATTAACCCTGATCTTGCAGGGGCTTATGCCGAACGCGGTGTAGCTAAATATTTCTTTGGCGACAAAACCGGAGCCTGTTTTGATTGGAGAAAAGCAGCTGCGCTTGGTTATTCGAAAGCCAACGATCTCTTAAAACAGTATTGTAAATAGTTGGTTCACGGATCTCCCTACATTTATTGTTTCTCTTTTTTTAGACCTGATCAGTCGTATAAAATATTATTGGGTCTATATCCTATTTCGTCGGTTATCGAGCAAGAGAACAAATTCCCCTTTCAGATTTTTTGCTTCAACTTCTTTTAGAATTTCCTGTGCGGAATCGCGGAAAAACCTTTCGGTTGGGAGTGTGAGATCGAATGCAATTACCACTCTACAATATTTCCCGAAAACTCTTACAATATCACTTAACAGTGCTTTTAAACGATATGGAGTATCAAGCAGCACGATCAACTCTTTTCTATTTTTTAAGTTGAATAATTCCTTCTGCCGGATTTCTTTCTTTGGAGAAAGCCATCCATAATAATAAAATTTTTCAAAGTCCAAACCGGAACCTGTTAACGCCGGAAGCAATGAATTAGCGCCTGGAACCGGTATAATTTCAATGCTGTAGCTGATGCAGAGATCAACCAACTTATGTCCGGGATCGGAAAAAAGGGGAGTGCCGCAATCGGAAATTAACGCGGCGGTTTCTCCTTGAACAATCCGGAGCGCTATCTCATCTGCAAATTCTTTTTCATTATGTTCATTAATGGAGACAAGCGGTTTCTCAATTTTGAAATGTGAAAGAAGTCTACGTGCTTCTTTATATTCTTCGCAGATTATAAAATCGACTTCGGCTAATATCTTTAACGCTCGAAGAGTTATATCATCATAGTTGCCGATGGGAGTTGAGACAAGATAAAGTTGTTTTTTCATGGCGCTAAATTACGGTTATCGTTTGTAGAAAAAAAGATTGAAATAGAAATCAGAAGTGAGAATTCAGAATTCAGAATTTAGAATGAAATTTCCTCTGACTATTGCCTTCTGAGACAACCGGCTTTTAGTTTTTGGGTTCCGACTCTGCCGGGTTATGAATTAATGAAAATCTAAAAAGCCGGTAAACTCACTTACCGGCTTTTTTATGCTACTGTTGTAAATCGAAACTCTGTTTCGACAAAACTCAACCTAATTAAGACTATCTCCATATTTAACTGCACCGATAATTTCTTTTACAACTGATTCATCATAGAACAGCGCGAGAAAACCTCTATGACTTACATGACGAACCGCATCAAGATCGTTCTTTGTCTCTCTTCTTATTTCAATCAAGGTTTTTCCAACTTCGCTTGTTCCGGCGTTTCAAGTCCGAACAAGTCATATGGTTTTTTACTAAAATTATCGTTGAACATGGAAACGGTGAAGAAAATGTATCCGATAAATCCGCAAACAATTAGCAGTTGTGCCCACGATGTTTTCTGAATATCCTGTTTTGATTTTACATCGCAAACTTCGCCGGGGCAGTATTGCGCTTTTTCTTTGAAGAACATTGAGTAAAATTTACAGCCGATACAAATTCCGAACGCAGTTTCAAAGAATAAAAAGATGAGGCAGATGAGACAGATTATTCCCGTTATCGGGCTGTAAGCGTTCATCACCACAAGATGTATGAACATTGTTAACGCTAATACCACACCGATTATCCACGCGAACTTTTTCTGCGCCGCGCCAACATATTCCGGAATTTGATTCCTAACTATCAACCGCCCGATAATTAATGACGGAGAAAATCGCGGACTGATAAAAACGCGTATTACAATATCCGTAAGAAAGATTACTACCGCGTATTTTAGCGGTACAAAATTCTGTCTAAAAATTACAATCAGGATTGTAAGGAACATCATTAAAAATAATATTCCGGCGGCAGCCCGTATTTCTCTCTCGTTTAATACCGGGATGTTGTAACCTTCAACATCCTCTCCAAATTTGATTAGTTTGCTCATTGGTACTCCTTTCTATTGTTTCTGGTATAGTTAGCTTCTGATTGTTGCAAAATCTATTTTTTGTTGATTTTGATTTTTCAATTCATAAAATCTTCAAAATCATATCCGGCAAAAACCCCTTCTTGGAGAATGAATTGTTCTCCATTATTTGCAATAACTCCTACAATTTGAGACAATTCATTTCTAACTATTAAGGTGTCCTCATTGTCCGTTATAATATGAAAAAAGTGTGCGTCAGAAAATTTTGCATCGATCGTAAGGCTGTCTTTATAGCTCTCTACTGATTGAGAACTGTAATAATTAAAATCCGCAATGAATTCATCTAATTCATGAGCGTCTTCATATTTGGCGAGTGAATCGTATTCCGTTTGAGAAATAGAGAAAAAAACAATTTGATTCTTTCCGATTTCAAGCGTATCGCCTTGTGCCTGAGCAAAAATTGTTATTGGAAAGAAAAGGAAAAGTAAAATATTTCGGTACATATGTTTTTTATTAGTATGTCATTAATAGAAATTGTTGCTGTGATGCCCCCCCAATTAGAGTGACAAATAACCACAACTATCTTCAACACGAACAAAGAAATAGAACCTCACGGATTGCTAATTAATCGCTAAAGAAAACTTAAAAAGAATTCATTTCAGTAACAAATAAAAACTTTCGGTTCAAACATCTAATCCCTTATGCGACAACGGTGGATTGTATATTTGTGAACGGGGTTGATCCACTTTTGAATTTATTAAACTTCTTTGAACTTACCTGCAACATATTTATGAATGATACTTGCCACCAACGTTTGATAGGGTAATCCTTCTTCTAACGATTTAGCCTTCAAATTTGATAAATCTTTTTCTGATAGCCGGACATTAATTCTTCTGTTTTTAACGCTGTGTTCCTTGCAATCAGTTGATATTCAACCTTCTTTTTGTCTAAATCTTTAACCGGTACCCATTCATCATTTTCGTAGGATTCAAGTAATTCCTTTTCTTCGTTCATTTTTAAATATTTCATTTCCTGTTAATTTTTGTTCATAAGTTAATAAAAATGGATGCCTATTGTCAACCCATCTTTTGCCTTATTTAATGCAGTACTATCTCACCGATCAGAAAAGGGGGGGAAGTCAAAAGTCCAAAAATCACTCTAAACATCCGAACCACCTGCCAACTGCGAACTGCCGACTGCTGACTGCCGATTGCCAACTGCGACTGACCACCCTCCACCAACAACTAACCACCAACCAACTCCCGGTATTTTATCCCGCGCGCTTTATCTTTATATTTGCATTCAATTTAAAGGAACATATGGAAAACATTCGGAACTTTTGCATTATCGCTCATATCGACCACGGAAAGTCCACAATTGCGGACGCTCTGCTGGAATTTACGGGTACGGTTAGCCAGCGTGAAGCAAAAGCGCAATTACTTGACGACATGGATTTGGAACGCGAAAGGGGAATTACGATAAAATCTCACGCAATCCAGATGAATTATAAAGCTAAAAACGGTACAGATTATAAATTAAATTTAATTGATACGCCCGGACACGTTGACTTTTCCTACGAAGTTTCCCGCTCGTTAGCCGCTTGCGAAGGAGCAGTTTTAATTGTTGATGCGGCTCAAGGCGTTGAAGCGCAGACCATCAGCAATCTTTATCTTGCACTTGATGCCGGACTTGAGATAATACCGGTCTTAAACAAAATCGATCTCCCAAGCGCGGAAGTTGAGAAAGTAAAAGGGCAGGTTATTGATCTTATCGGTTGTAACGATAGCGACATTATTCTTGCCAGCGCAAAAGCAAGAATCGGAATAGAAGAAATTCTCGAAGCGGTCATCAAACGAATTCCAGCACCGACAGGGAATGAAACAAAACCGCTACAAGCGCTTATCTTCGATTCTGTTTTCGATCAGTATAGAGGAGCAATTGCTTACATACGTGTTTTTAATGGAACACTGAAGGAAAAACAGAAGATAAAATTCTTTGCGCACGATAAGGAATACGATACTGAAGATATCGGCATTTTGGGAATGAAGAAGATCAGAACCGGAGAACTTTCCGCCGGAAACGTCGGTTACATGATCACCGGAATTAAAGATGTGAACGATACCAAAGTCGGCGATACCGTCACTTTAGCCAAACATGGCGCGACTGAACGGCTTCCCGGATATAAGGAAGTTAAGCCGATGGTTTACAGCGGATTGTATCCAACAAACACTGAAGAATTTGAAAATTTGCGCGACGCACTTGATAAATTTCGCTTAAATGATTCCGCGCTTGTGTACGAACCGGAAACTTCTGCCGCTCTCGGATTCGGTTTTCGCTGCGGATTCCTCGGACTTCTCCACATGGAAATTGTGCAGGAAAGATTGTACCGGGAATTCAATCAATCAATTATAACAACACTTCCGAACGTGGAGTATATTGTTTATAAAAAGAATGGAACAAAACTGAGAGTTGATAACCCTGCAACAATGCCGGCAGTTGGCGATATTGAATTGATCGAAGAACCTTTCATGAAAGCGCAGATCGTTACTCCGAGCGAGTACGTTGGCAACATTATGAAATTGGCGATGGACAAACGGGGCGTTTACAAAAACACCACCTATCTTGACCCGACCCGCGCCGATCTTCAATTTGAATTTCCACTTTCGGAAATTATTTTCGATTTTTACGATAAGCTTAAATCAACTACACGCGGTTATGCTTCGTTCGATTATGAATATATCGGTTACAAAGAAGCTGATCTTGTAAAACTTGATATTCTGCTGAATGGTGAAACGGTTGACGCTCTTTCGATGATCGTTCACCGCAGCAAATCTTTTGATTGGGGAAGAAAAGTTTGTGAAAAGTTAAAAGATCTGATCCCCCGCCAGTTGTTTGAAATTTCAATTCAAGCGGCAATCGGCGCTAAGATCATTTCAAGATCAACCGTAAAAGCAATGCGGAAGAACGTACTTGCAAAATGTTACGGCGGTGATATTTCGCGTAAGCGGAAGTTGTTGGAAAAACAAAAAGAAGGAAAGAAGAGAATGAAACAAGTCGGGAATGTGGAAATTCCGCAGGAAGCTTTTCTTGCCGTTCTCCAAATTGAAGATTGATATAAAGGAAGAATCTTATGAGAAAAATTATCTTTGCGATCTGTATTGTTAGCTTAACAACCTTTTCGATTTTCGCGCAGCAGAAGTACATGGTTTACTTTAAAGATAAAGGAATAACGGTTCAAACTTCGTTGCAAAAAACTTCCCAAGCTTATGCTGAAGCAGTTCAATCGCTTTCCGAAAGAAG
>Ga0210028_1001778_pt1 | contig 17724 bp, 17 predicted proteins | sample CryGeymeta201513_FD_185468 | JGI IMG/M metagenome (GOLD analysis project Ga0210028, IMG submission 185468) | Groundwater microbial communities from Crystal Geyser aquifers in Utah, USA - Crystal Geyser metaG 2015-13 (SPAdes) (version 2) | ecosystem: Environmental > Aquatic > Deep subsurface >...
CCTCGCCGCCAGCCGCGACTATCTGGCGCGGGTGGGCGCGATCACCGGTCGCGACGACCTGCGCCGCCACCGCATGGTGGGCTACATTCCCGACATGATCTTCGACAAGGAGCTGGACTATCTGGCCGAAATCGGGGCCGGGCCGGTGGCGCTGGCCTCGAACTCGATCTCGGTGCAACTGAACTGGCTGCGCCATGGGGCGGGGGTGGGGGTGGTGCATGATTTCGCCATGCCTTCGGCCCCCGAACTGGTGAAGCTGATCCCCGATCAGATTCACCTGACGCGGGCGTTCTGGCTGATCCGCCATGCCGACGACGGGCGGGTCGAGCGGCTGAACCGCTTTGCCGATCTGCTGGCGCAGGGATTGAAGCGCGAAGTGGCGCGGCTGGAAGCCATGACTTGACATAGGATTGCGTCGGGTGGACGCTGATTGAAAGAAAAGAAGGGGGACAACAATGCTGGTTTCACAGATTCTGAAATCCAAGGCGGACTACGCGGTGGTAACGGTAAAGCCCGGCGCATCGGTGGCCGAGGTGGCGACGATTCTTGCCAAGCGCCGGATCGGGACGGTGGTCGTGTCGCCTGATGGCAAACATGTTGCGGGCATCGTGTCCGAGCGCGATATCGTGGTCGAGGTGGCACGCAATGGCAATGCCTGCGTGACCTCAACCGTCGATGCGATCATGACCCGCAACGTCACCGGCTGCGCGGCTTCCGATCACGCCGACGATATCCTGCAAAAGATGACCAACGGGCGCTTTCGCCACGTGCCGGTGATGGACGGCGACGTGATGGTCGGGCTGATCTCGATCGGCGACGTGGTCAAGGCGCGCCTCGCCGAACTGGCGATGGAGAAGGACGCTCTGGAAGGGATGATCAAGGGCTTCTGATCGCGGCGGTGCGATTTTCCGCTGCGGCGCAGCAAATGCCCTCTTGCCAAGCGGCGCGCAATATTGTTGCCTGCGACTGACGCGGTCAGGGGAAACCGATGCGCATTGGCCTTTATCCCGGCACTTTCGACCCGATCACGCTGGGGCACACCGACATCATCCAGCGCGCCATGGCGCTGGTGGACCGGCTGGTGATCGGGGTGGCGATCAACCGCGACAAGCACCCGTTCTTCAGCCTGGAAGAACGGGTTGCGATGGTCGAGGCCGAGTGTGCCGGCATCATTGCCCGCACCGGCGGCGAGATCATGGTGCACCCGTTCGAGAACCTGCTGATCGATTGCGCCCGCGATGTGGGGGCGACGGTGATCGTGCGCGGGCTGCGGGCGGTGGCCGATTTCGAGTATGAATTCCAGATGGTCGGCATGAACCGGGCGATGGACGCCAGCATCGAGACGGTGTTCATGATGGCCGACGCGCGCAGGCAGGCGATTGCCTCGAAACTGGTCAAGGAGATCGCCCGGCTGGGCGGCGATGTCTCGAAATTCGTGACGCCTGCGGTGCGCGATGCGCTGCTGGCGCGCTATGCCTGAAGCCGGGGGTTTCACACCCCACCGTCCATCGGGCTTGAACCGATGGCGCCCGAAGGACGGACCCCCGTGGAGTATTTCGGCAAAGGAGAAATGGCGGGCGTTCGGGCCTCCGGCCCGCTAGCGCCAGAACGAAAGATATTCCAGCATGTCGGCGAACTTGCGCGCGGTGAACATGCTGGCCGTGCCGCCGTTGAGGGTCAGATCAAGGGCGATGGCCGCGATCACGAAGGCGGCGAGAAGGAACGCAATACGGTCGGTCACGACGCCTCCAACGGGCCGAAGGGCAACCCGGATTCGGGTCTGACGGCGGGCACAGTAGTGGATCGCGGTCCCGGATTGAAGCGGTTTGCGCTTGCTTTCCCGCTATCGGATTTGGTTAGGGTGCGCCAGAACGAGAGGTGCGGGCGGGATGAGCGGATTGCTGGCGTTGCTGGACGATGTGGCGGCGATTGCCAAGGTGGCGGCGGCGTCGATCGACGATATTGCCGGGGGCGCGGCCAAGGCCGGGGCCAAGGCGGCCGGGGTGGTGATCGACGATGCTGCCGTAACGCCGAAATATGTGCATGGCTTCGAGGCCGACCGCGAGCTGCCGATCATCTGGCGGATCGCCAAGGGCAGCCTGCGCAACAAGCTGGTGATCCTGCTGCCGCTGGCGCTGGCGCTTTCGGCCTTTGCGCCCTGGGTGATCACGCCGCTGTTGATGCTGGGCGGGACTTATCTGTGTTTCGAGGGGGCCGAGAAGATCGCGCACCGGCTGGGGTCGGGGGGCGGGCATACCGATGCGGCAAGCGCAGGCGACGAAAGCCCGACCCATCTGGAAGAGGCCAAGGTGGCGGGGGCGATCAAGACCGATTTCATCCTGTCGGCCGAGATCATGACGCTGGCGCTGGCCACCATCCCGGAAGGCGCGATCTGGGTCGAGGCGGTGACGCTGGCGCTGGTGGGCATCGGCATCACAGCGCTGGTTTACGGCGGGGTGGCGGTGATCGTGAAGCTTGACGACATCGGCCTGCATCTGGCGCGGGTGGCGCGGCTGGCAATGACCCGGGCGGTGGGGCGGGGGCTGGTGCAGGCCATGCCGATCCTCATGGCGGTGCTTTCCACCGTCGGCACGGCGGCGATGCTGTGGGTCGGCGGGTCGATCATCCTGCATGGCGCCAAGGTGCTGGGCTGGGGCTGGCTGGCCCATCACATCGAGGCCTGGGCGGCGGCGGTGGGGCATCTTGGGCCCGAGTGGGCGCTTGGCGCAGTGGAATGGCTGGTCACGGCCGCGCTGGACGGGGTATTCGGGGTGGTGTTGGGGCTGATCCTGATTCCGTTGGCCAACCGGGTGGTGGCCCCGCTCTGGGCCAAACTGACCGGCAAGGGCGGTGCCGCCCTGCCCTAGGTGCCCTCCACCCGGGGGTCGATCGCGCCCAACCTGACCGCGTAAGACGCTGGTTCGAAACGAGGCGCATCCGGCAACCGGTTTCGGTTAAGATCATAGAAAGTCGGGTGGTGCTGCGATTCGGCGTTGCGGTTTTGTGGCGCTGGCGCGACGGTAGCAGCGGGGATGCTGCGATGAGGGTAAGGCATGGGCGAGATAGCAGAGTTTGAGCGCCGGATCACAGCGGCGCTGGAACGGATCGGGTCAGGGATCAACCGGCTGACTGACCCAGCGGCCGGGGTGGCAGCGGCGGCTAGTGATGAACTCGCGCAAGCGCGAACCGCGCTCGCCGAAGAAAAGACTGCCAACGCCCAGTTGATCGAGCGGTTTCGGGCGATCAAGGCGCGCGAAGCGCAGGCGGTCAGCGAACTTCAGGCGCGGATCGAGACCCTGACCCGGCAACTGGACGAGCAGGGGCAGGATCTGCGTCGGATGCGCAAGGCCGCAATCCAGTTGCGCGAAGCGCTGCGTGCCATGCGGGCGGCGCAGGTGGCGGGCCTTCCCGACCCGCATCTGATCAACAAGGCGATGCTGGCCGAGCTTGAGGCGTTGCGCGAAACCCGGCTTGGCGAGACCACCGAAATGGACGCAATCCTGGCCGAACTGACGCCGCTGCTGCAAGAGGTGGGACAAGATGCCTGAAATCGAGATCACCATCGGCGGCAAGGCCTTCCAGGTTGCCTGCCAGACCGGCGAAGAGCATTTCCTGCGCTCGGCGGCGCAGTTGCTCGACAACGAGGCACAACCGCTGCTGGCCCAGATGGGCCGCCTGCCCGAAGCGCGGATGCTGTTGATGGCGGGGCTGATGCTGGCCGACAAGACCGCGGCGCTCGAGGATGAACTGCGGGGCTTGCGGGCGCGGGTGACGGAACTGGAGGCCCGCCCCACGCCCGAGGCGCAGCGCGTCGAGGTGCCGGTGATCCCCGCCGCCGTATCCGACACGCTGGCCGAGATTGCCGCCCGCGCCGAGGCCCTTGCGAGCGCGATCGAGGAACGCGCGCCCGCCTGACCCGGCCGCCTGACCCGCCGGTCAGGCGCGCAGGGCGTCGGCCAACCGCGCGCCCAGGTCGATGAATGCCTCGATTTCTTCGGGTTTCTTCAGCAGGTGACGCAGCCGCAGCCGCATGCCGTCGGGGCCAAGGATCAGGATCGGCCGCCCGGTCTCCTCCGACTTCAGGCTTTGCCATTCGCTCAGCAGGGCCGCGATCTGCGCCGGATCGGCCCGGCCTGCGGGATCGCGGCTGGCGAAGGCGGTCGCGCCCGCCACCGGCGCCAGCGGGCGCAGGCCGGTAGCCTGTGCGGCCAGCCCCGGCCCGACCAGCATACCCAGCAGGGCCTCGCCCAGCGGTCCCTGCATCATCCCCAGCATCTTTCCGGCCATCGCGGCGGCCTCGGGCGGCAGCGGCGGGCCGAGCACCAGCAGGCCGTCGGGCCAGCGCGGTTCGGGGCGGGTATAGTCGGCCGAGGCGATCTCGGAGATGCCTTCACCGTTGTTGTGCTGGCGCCGGAGCGCAAGCTGCCATGGCGCGGCCGCCGATCCCGGCAGCGGCACCAGCCGGGTGCGCTCGGGGGCGCCGAACCGCGACAGGTTGATGTCGATCTGCCAGCCGCGACGCTGCGCCATGGCGTGCAGGGCGGCGCGGCGGCGCGTCTGGTTGCGCCACAAGAGCAACAGCAGGGCAGGGCCGGGAATGGCGCTAAAGGCCATGATGATGACGGCGGTGCTGTTGATCGGCATCGGCTGTCCTTTCGCTTTCCCCCGAAGTCTGGCCCCGATGTCAGGGCCGCGTCAATCCCGCCCTTACAGCTTCAGGCGGTAGCGGATATGGCCGTCGGGCGGGGTGAAGCTGTCGTAAAGCCGCCTTGCCGTCAGGTTTTCTTGGTCGGTGTGCCAGTAAAGCCGGTGCCAGCCGCGCGCCCTTGCCAGCGCCATCAGATCATTGATCAGCGCCCGCCCCACCCCACCGCTGCGCGCCGCTGCGGTCACGAACAGGTCCTCGAGGTAGCAGTCGTCGCCCAGCACCCAGGTTGAGGCGTGGTGGTGGTGCAGCGCAAACCCCACCAGCACCCCACCCCGACGCGCCAGCCGTGCGGTCAGCGGCGAGGCCCCATCAAGGATGCGCGCCCAGGTGTGCGCCGTGACTTCGGGGGCCAGGCTGACCCGGTAGAAGGCCAGATACTGCGCCCAGAGGTTGCGCCATTCGGCCTCGTCGGTCGGGGTGGCGGTGGTGATCGTCAGGGTCATGTCAGCCGTGCCAGAATCCGGGCCCAACTGCGGATGCCCTTGTGAAAACTTTCCATCGCGTATTTCTCGTTCGGGCTGTGAATCTGGTCGTCGTCCTTGCCAAACCCGATCAGCATCGCGTCCATCCCGAGGATGCTTTTGAAATAGCCCGCAATCGGGATCGAGCCGCCACAGCCAACATAGGCGGCGGCGCGCCCCCATTCCGCGCTCAGCGCCTGTCGCGCCAGATCAAACGCCGGGTGGTCGATCGCCATCTGCCCCGCCGGGCTGGTGCCGTGCCCGGCAAATTCCACCGTGCAATCGGCAGGCAGCATCGTGCGCACATAGGCGCGGAAGCTTTCGCGCAGAACGTCGGGGTCTTGCCCGCCCACCAGCCGGAAGCTGATCTTGGCATGCGCCTCGGCCGGCAGCACGGTCTTGAAGCCGTCGCCGGTGTAGCCGCCCCAGATGCCGTTGACCTCGCAGGTCGGGCGCGACCACAGCATTTCAAGGGGCGTGCGGTCCTGTTCGCCCGCCGGGACCGACAGCCCGACATCGCCCAGAAAACGGGCGTGATCGAAGGCCAGGTTCTGCCATTGCGCCCGAACCGCGTCCGGCAGTTCGGTCACGCCATCATAAAAGCCGGGCACGGTGATGCGGCCCGTGTCATCGTGCAGGCTGGCAATGATCCGCGCCAAAACCCGGATCGGGTTGATCGCGGCCCCGCCATACATGCCGGAATGCAGATCCTTGTTCGGGCCGCGCAGGGTGATTTCCTCGCCCAGCAGGCCGCGCAGCATGGTGACGATGGCGGGGGTTTTCGAGTCGAACAGGCCGGTGTCGCAGATCAGCGCCAGATCCGCGCGCAACTCGGCGGCATTGGCCTGCATGAACGGGATCAGCGAGGGCGAGCCTGATTCCTCTTCGCCCTCGAAAAAGATCGTAATCCGCCCCGGCAGGCTGCCGTGAACCGCGCGCCAGGCGCGGCAGGCCTCGACGAAGGTCATCAACTGACCCTTGTCGTCGGACGAGCCCCGGCCCCGGATCACTTCTCCGTTGGCAGTTTGCTCGACCACCGGATCGAATGGATCGCGGCTCCACAGTGCCAGCGGATCGACCGGCTGGACATCGTAGTGGCCGTAGAACAGAAGGTGCGGCCCGGCCCCGCTGCCGCAATGCGCCACCACCATCGGGTGGCCGGGGGTCGGGCGCTTTTCGGCCTGAAACCCAAGGCTTGCAAGTTCATCCACCAGCCAGTCGGCGGCGCGGTCGCAAGCGCTGGCAAAGGCCGGGTCGGTGGAAATCGAGGGGATGCGCAGCAGATCGAGCAGGCGCGCGGTGGCCTGCGGCAAGGTGGCGTCGATCTGGCTCAGCACGGCATCAAGCGACATCGGGTTCTCCTGTGGAAGTGGGTCGGCGCGACCCTATCAGTCACAGCCCCCCTGTCCAGAGGCGGCAGGGCGGGCTAAACTGGCGGCAAGGCGATGACGGAGGTTCGAATGCGGTTGGCTGGTCTGGCGGTGGTGGTGGCGGCGGCACTGGGCACGGCGGCGGCGGCCGATCCGGTCACGGGCAAGGTGGCGCGCGCGGTGCTGTTCGCGCCCGAGGGGGCCGAGGTCGAGATGCTGCTGCCGGGCCTGATGTCCGACTCGGATGCGGCGGCGCTTGGAATGGTGGCCGAGGCCCAGCCTTATTACGGCGCGGTGGCAATCTCGCCCGACGAGGGGCTGATGGCCGAGGCCACCGTGGCGGCGGCGAATTATCACGATACCGATACCGCGACCCTGGCCGCTCTGGCCGGGTGCGACGCCAAACGCAGCGGCCAGACCCCCTGCGTGGTGGTGGCGCTGATCCGGCCCAAGGGTTGGGAGCCGCGCGCGCTGCAACTCTCGGCCGCCACCACCACCGGATTTGCCAAGGAATACAAGGGCCGCGGCGGCAAGGCGCTGGCGGTCTCGGCCAGCACCGGGCTGTGGGGCATTGCCAGCGGCAACGGCGCGGCAGCCGCGGCGGTAGCGGCCTGCGCCGCCAAGGCCACACCACCCGTGGCCGATTGCACGGTGGCGGTGCAGGATTGACGCCGCACGGCGGGGGAGCGTCAAATTGACCACTTCGCGAATTGGAAATTGACCGATATCAAAGTCTCTACCATCAATGCATACTAGAGACGTTCACGCCGGGGTTTTTCACGACCCGATGCAAGGAGACGCTGATGACTTATGATACCGCCCTTGATGCCGCGCTGAACCGGTTGCACGCCGAGGGGCGCTACCGCACCTTCATTGATATCGAGCGGCGGCGCGGATCCTACCCGAATGCGATCTGGCACAAGCCCGATGGCAGCGAGCAGGAAATCACGGTCTGGTGCGGCAATGATTACCTTGGCATGGGCCAGCACCCCAAGGTGCTGGCGGCGATGCACGAGGCGCTGGAATCGACCGGCGCCGGCTCGGGCGGGACGCGCAACATTTCCGGCACCACGATCTATCACAAGATGCTGGAATCTGAGCTGGCCGACCTGCACGGCAAGGAAGCGGCGCTGGTGTTCGGCTCGGCCTACATCGCCAATGACGCCACCTTGTCCACCTTGCCCGCGCTGTTTCCCGGTCTGGTGATCGTGTCGGACGCGATGAACCATGCCTCGATGATTCAGGGTATCCGCCGCGCCGGTTGCGAAAAGCACATCTTCAAGCACAATGACATGGCCGACCTGCGCCGGGTGCTGCAAGGCATCGAGCGTGGCCGACCGATCGTGATCGCGTTTGAATCGCTCTATTCGATGGATGGCGATCTTGCGCCGATGGCGGCGATCTGCGACCTGGCGGAAGAGTTCAACGCGTTGACCTATATCGACGAAGTTCACGCCGTGGGGATGTATGGCCCGCGCGGTGGCGGGGTCAGCGAGCGCGACCATCTGGCGCAGCGGATCGACATCATCAACGGCACCCTGGCCAAGGCCTACGGCGTGATGGGTGGCTATATTGCTGCATCTGCGAAGATGTGCGATGCGGTGCGCTCTTATGCGTCAGGCTTCATCTTCACCACCTCGATGGCCCCGGCGATTGCCGCCGGTGCGGTGGCGGCGGTGCGCCACCTGAAGGTCGATGGGTCGTTGCGCGAAGCCCAGCAAACCAATGCCCGCATCCTGAAAATGCGGCTGCGCGCGGCGGGGCTGCCGTTCGTCGATCATGGCACCCATATTGTGCCGGTGTTCGTCGGCGACCCGATCCATTGCAAGCTGGTGTCGGACTTGCTGCTCGAGCGCTATTCGATCTACGCCCAGCCGATCAACTATCCCACCGTGCCGCGCGGCACCGAGCGGCTGCGCTTCACGCCCTCGCCGGTGCACAGTCTGGCCCAGATCGACGCGCTGGTGCGGGCGATGGACGAGCTCTGGCAGCACTGTGCGCTGAATCGCGCCGAAATGTCGGCCTGAGGGCGGTTCTGCATATGCAAAAGCTCTTGCCCTGTGTTAATTTATTCTGAATAGAACGGGCAACGAGTCGCCTTTGGGCGGCTTGGGTGCATCGGGCAGGGACGGGACAAGACGCATGATCTGGCGAAGGACGGCACCTTCGACCGCCGAGGTCGACAAACCGAAAGGTTTTGACGACTTCGAGTTGCGTCTGGGCGACGTGATGCGCGGCGAACGTGCAACCCTTGGCAAATCCCTGCTGGATGTGCAGCGCGAGCTCAAGATCAAGGCCACCTATATTGCGGCGATCGAGAACTGCGATGTCTCGGCCTTCGAGACCCAGGGTTTCGTGGCCGGTTACGTGCGTTCCTATGCCCGCTATCTGGGGATGGACCCGGATTGGGCCTTCAAGCGGTTCTGCGCCGAGGCCAATTTCGTGGTGGCGCACGGCATGTCGGCGGCGGCTTCGTCGGCGGCGATCTCGGCGGTGCGCAGCCGGGGGGGCAACGAATTCCGTGACCCGCTGGCCAACCCGAAAGCCTCGTTCGTGCCGCGCGGGCCGGGCTTCATGACCCATGTCGAGCCCGGCGCGGTCGGGTCCGTGCTGGTGCTGGTGGTGCTGATCGGAGCGCTTGGCTACGGCGGCTGGTCGGTGTTGCAGGAAGTGCAGCGGGTGCAGCTTGCGCCGATCGACCAGGCACCAACCGTGGTGGCCGAGCTTGATCCCTTGGGCAATGTGCAGGGGGTGGCCCCGCTGGTGCGCTCGGCCCCGGCAGGTGACGCCGCGGTTGAGGCGGTGCCCGCCGCCAGTGATGCGATGGATCGGCTTTATCGCCCGCAGGCGCTGGACGTGCCGGTGATGGTGGCGCGCGACGGGCCGATTGCGGCGATTGATCCGGGCCGGACCGCGGCGCAGGCCGATGCCGCCACCGATCCGGTGCAACTGGCCGCCGAGCGCGCGGTGCAGGTGGTTCAGGCCGACGCTCCGGCGGTCGAGCTGCTGGCGGTGCGCCCCTCGTGGGTGCGGGTGTCGGCGGCGGACGGCACCGTGCTGTTCGAGAAAATTCTTGATGCCGGCGAGCGCTATGTCGTGCCGCAGATGGAGCAGGCGGCGCAGTTGCGGGCCGGCAACTCGGGCTCGGTCTATTTTGCGGTCAACGGCCAGACCTATGGCCCGGCTGCGCCCGGCGCGCAGGTGGTCAAGGGGGTTGCCCTTTCGCCCGAAGCGCTGACCGCGACCTATGCCGTGGCCGATCTGAGCGGCGACGCCGATCTGGCGCGGATCGTGGCGGTGGCGGAGGCCGATCTGACAGCGCCGCAGCCCTAGGCACTGACCTGCCGCCCGGCGGTCGCTGATCACCCAGAGGATTCTGATGTCGCTCAATCCCCTGCGCCCATGGCGCAATATCGTTCGGCGCAAATCGCGCCAGATCATGGTGGGCCGGGTGGCGGTGGGCGGCGATGCCCCGATCTCGGTGCAGACCATGACCAACACCATCACTTCGGACGTGGCGGCCACCCTGGCGCAGGTGCAACGCTGCGCCACCGCCGGTGCCGACATCGTGCGCATCTCGGTGCCCGACGAAGCTAGCACCGCAGCCCTGCGGGCAATCGTGCATGAGTCGCCGGTGCCGATCGTGGCCGACATCCATTTCCACTACAAGCGCGCGATCGAGGCCGCCGAGGCCGGGGCGGCCTGCCTGCGCATCAACCCCGGCAACATCGGCGATGCCCGCCGGGTGCGCGAAGTGATCAAGGCGGCGCGCGACCATGGCTGCTCGATGCGGATCGGCGTCAACGCCGGTTCGCTGGAGCGGCACCTTTTGGACAAATATGCCGAGCCCTGCCCCGAGGCCATGGTCGAATCCGGCCTCGACCATATCAAGCTGTTGCAGGACAACGATTTTCACGAGTTCAAAATCTCGGTCAAGGCATCGGACGTGTTTCTGGCCGCCGCCGCCTACAACGCCCTGGCCGAGGTGACGGATGCGCCGATCCATCTTGGCATCACCGAGGCCGGCGGGCTGATGTCGGGCACGGTGAAATCGGCGGTGGGGCTGGGCAATCTGCTGTGGGCCGGGATCGGCGATACCATCCGGGTGTCGCTGTCGGCCGAGCCCGAGCAAGAGGTCAAGGTCGGCTTCGAGATCCTGAAAGCGCTGGGGCTGCGCCACCGCGGCGTCACCATCATCTCCTGCCCCAGTTGCGCGCGGCAAGGGTTTGACGTGATCAGGACGGTGGCGGCGCTGGAAGAGCGGCTGGCGCATGTCACCACCTCGCTGAGCCTTTCGATCATCGGATGCGTGGTGAACGGGCCGGGCGAGGCGCTGATGACCGACATCGGTTTCACCGGCGGCGGGGCCGGGTCGGGGATGGTCTATCTGGCGGGCAAGCAAAGCCACAAGCTGGGCAACGCCGCGATGATCGACGAGATCGTCGAACTGGTGGAACAGAAGGCGGCGGCGATCGAGGCAGCCGCCGCGCCGCCGCTTGTCACTTCCTGACGGTCGTTCCGCGCTGGTCCAGCGATGAGCGCCCGCAAGGAAGCGAAAAGCGGCGGGTCAGCCCTTGCGCTGCTCGGCCACGATCTGGCGCATGCCGTCGAGCGGGACGTAGCCGCGCAGCATGGTCTGATCAATCACGAAGGTCGGGGTGCCGCTGATCTGCAGGCGGTCGCCAAGGGCGCGGGTGGCGTCGATCACGGCGGTGACTTCGGGCATTTCCATGCGGACCATGATGGCTGGCCCGTCAAGGCCGAGTTCACCCGCGAGGCGCTTGAGCGTGGGCAGGGTGGCATCGCCGCGCAGGGTGATCAGGGCATCATGGGCGCGTTTGTAAGCATCGTCTCCGGCCAGTTGCCGCACCGCGATGGCGAACCGCGACGACAGCACCGATTGCTCGCCGAGAATCGGAAACTCCTTGATGATGAAGCGGATATTGCCGTCACTGGCGACCAGCTCGGCTATTTCCGCATGCGCCTTGCGACAATAGGTGCAGCGGTAATCGGAAAATTCGACCAGGGTGATGTCGCCATCAGGATTGCCGCCGACCCAGCTTGCCGGGTCGTTGAAAATGGCGTCGGAATTGGTTTGCACCAGGGTTGCGTCGTTGACCACGGTGGCCTGCTGCTGGCGTTGTTGCAGCACGTCGATCGCCTCCATCAGCACTTCGGGGTTTTCCATCAGGTAGGCGCGCACTTCGGCGCGAAAGGCGCTGCGCTCTGCATCGGTCATGATGGCAAGGTCGAGGGCGGCGGCGGGGCTGGCACAGGCCAGCACCAGGGCGGCGGCGGGAAGGAATTTCATCATGGCTCCGAAGCTGGCGCGGCGCGGGCCGCTGGATTGGCGGGAACATCGCAGAGATTGGCGCAAAGGCCAAGTCCCGACGGCAGTGGCTTGACCTTCGGGTTGGCGGCGGGGCTTATGTGGGGGCAAGCGGGTGCCGGTTGCAAGGTGGGGGTCGGTTGATCCCGGCAATGTGATGGCGGTTCCGGTTTGCCTTCGGCGAGGATATTTGGGCCAGCAAGAAAGGGTGGAGCAGGGGCATGCGGGCAATCGTCTGGGCGGTGCTGACCTTGTGGCTTTCGGTGCTGGCGCTACCTGCGCAGGATCTGTCGGCGCTGGCGCGGCTTGATCCGGAACGTTCGGCGGTAAGCGATCGGGGCGACGGGGTGGTGGTCACGCTGGGGCTGAGCCAGGCGGTGCCGTGGCGGCTGCGGCTGATGGCGGCGCCACCGCGTCTGGTGCTGGATTTCCGCGAAGTGGATTGGCACGGCTATGGCGATCTGGCGCGGGCCAGTGTGCGGGTCAAGGCGCTGCGGGCGGGGATGTTTCGCCCCGGCTGGTCGCGGCTGGTGCTGGAGCTGGATGGGCCCTACCGGGTGGCGCAGGCGGGCATGATGACCGACGGGCCGGTGCAGGTTAGGGTGCGGCTGGAGCCTGCCAGTGCCGCAGAATTTGCGGCCAGTGTGGCGCAACCCGAGCCCGAGGGCTGGGCCTTGCCACCGGTCGCCGACCTGCCGAGACCGCTGCCGCAAGGGGCCGGGCCGCTGGTGGTGGTGCTCGACCCTGGTCATGGCGGGATCGATCCGGGGGCCGAACGGGGTGACGCGAGCGAGGCCGCTCTGGTGCTGACCTTTGCGCGCGAGTTGAAGGAAGCGTTGCTGCGCGATGGCAATTTTGCGGTGGTGATGACGCGCGCCGAGGATGTGTTCGTGCCGCTGGAGGCGCGGATTTCGCTGGCGCGCGAGGCGGCGGCGCAGGTCTTTTTGTCGCTGCATGCCGATGCCCTGGCCGAAGGCGAGGCGGTGGGGGCCAGCCTTTACACTCTGTCGGACGAGGCGACCGATGCGGCCTCGGCGGCGCTGGCCGAGCGCCATGACCGCGACGATCTGCTGGCCGGGGTCGATCTGACCGGGCAGGATGATGTGGTGGCGACGGTGCTGATGGATATGGCGCGCACCGAGACCGTGCCGCGCACCGACCGGCTGGCGCAGGCGCTGGTCACGGCGATCACGGCGGCCGATCTGACGATGTATCGCCACCCGCGCCAGCAGGCCGGGTTTTCGGTGCTGAAATCGCCCGATATTCCGTCGGTGTTGCTCGAACTTGGCTTTCTGTCCAGCCCCGGCGATCTGGCGCGGCTGCGCGATCCCGACTGGCGCGCGCGGATGGTGGCCGCGCTGGTGGGCGGGCTGAAGACCTGGGCCGCCGAGGATGCCGCCTTGGCCGGGCTGTTGCGGCGCTAGGGGGATGCGCGGGGTTCTGCCGCCGGAACGGCAGGCGGTGCCACGGCTTTTGTGTTTGCCGGTTGCAGCCTATATAAGGGCCTCGCAGCAGGGGGTTTGTGGTGCTCAGGTTCGTCGGTTCATTCTTCGGGGCGATCTTCACGGCGATCACGCTGGGGCTGTTCTTCGGCGCGCTGACGATTGGCGCGATTTTCTGGATGTATGGCCGCGACCTGCCCAGCCACGAAAGCCTGGCGCAATACAGCCCGCCGACGATCAGCCGGATCTACAACGGGCAGGGCCGGATGATCGACGAATTCGCCCAGGAGCGGCGGATTTTCGCGCCGATCGAGGACATTCCCGATCTTGTCAGGAATGCCTTCATCAGTGCCGAGGACAAGCATTTCTACACCCACAACGGCTATGACGTGACCGGGATGCTGGCGGCGGCGCGCGATGCCATCATCTCGCGCGGGCAGAACGTGCGTGGGGCCTCGACCATCACCCAGCAGGTGATGAAGAACTTTCTGCTGTCGGGCGACCGCACCGGCGAGCGCAAGATCAAGGAGCTGATTCTCGCCACCAGGATCGAGGAAACCCTGAGCAAGGACAAGATTCTCGAGCTTTACATGAACGAGATCTTTCTTGGCCAGAACTCGTATGGGGTGGCGGCGGCGGCGCAGACCTATTTCAACAAGACCCTGGCCGAGCTGGCCCCGCATGAAGCGGCGATGCTGGCGGCGATGCCGCAGGCTCCCAGCCAGTATCACCCGGTGCGCGCCAAGGCCCGCCTGACCGAGCGGCGCAACTATGTGCTGCGCGAGATGTGGCAGAACGGCTATCTCGACGAGGCCACCTGGCTGGCCCAAAAGGACATGCCGCTGCGCTCGGTGCAGAATGGCGATTTTCCGGCCTTCCGCGACGCCCTGCCGCCGCGCGACTATTTCACCGACGAGATCCGGCGCCAGCTTTCCGGCACCTTCGGCGAGGCCGAATTCTTTGGTGGCGGGCTGACCATCCGCGCCACGGTGGACCCCGACCTGCAAGCGGCGGCAGCGGCGGCGTTGCGCGAGGGGCTGGAGAAGTTCGACCGCGCAGGCGGGGTGTGGCGCGGCACCGGCAAGGTAATTGCGGCTGACCGGCTGGGCGAGGGGGCCGGTTGGCGGGCGGCGTTGGCCGAGGTGGCGGTGCCGCGCGATATCGCGGGCTGGCATCCGGCGGTGGTGCTGGCGACGACCGGCAAGGCGGCGCGGATCGGGATCGAAGGGGTCGAGGACGATCCGGACGGCCATTTCATTCCGGCCGAGGATGTGAGCTGGGCGCGCAAGCGTCTGGCCGACGGCAAGCTGGGTGCCAAAGCCAAGGGCGCTGGCGATCTGGTCGAGGTCGGCGACGTGGTGCTGGTGCGCGCGATCACCAACGACGACGGCAGCTTCAAGCGCTGGTCGCTGCGCCAGGTGCCCGAGGTGCAGGGCGCGTTCATGGCGATGGACGTGAATTCCGGCCGGGTGCTGGCGATGCAGGGCGGCTTCAGCTATCAGGATTCGGTGTTCAACCGCACCACCCAGGCCACCCGCCAGCCGGGGTCAAGCTTCAAGCCCTTCGTCTATGCGGCGGCGCTTGACAGCGGCTTCAGCCCCGCCACCATCATCATCGACGCGCCGATCGAGGTCAACACGCCGCAGGGGATGTGGCGGCCCAAGAACGCCTCGAACAAGTTCTACGGTCCGGCCCCGATGCGCACCGGCATCGAGCAGTCGCGCAACCTGATGACGGTGCGGATTGCCCAGGAAATCGGGATGGACACGGTGGCGATCTATGCCGAACGCTTTGGCGTCTATGATCCGATGAACCCGTTTCTGGCCAACGCGCTGGGGGCGCAGGAAACCACCCTGTTCAAGATGGTGGCGGCCTATTCGATGTTCGCCAATGGTGGCGAGCGGGTCGAGCCGACTCTGGTGGACCGGGTGCAGGACCGCTACGGCAAGACCATCTACCGCCATGACCAGCGGGTCTGCGAAGATTGCCAGTTGGCCAGCCTTGGCGCCGGTTTTGCCCCCCGGATCGTGTCGCGGCGCGAGCGGGTGATGGACGCGATCACCGCCTATCAGTTGACCTCGATGCTGCAAGGCGTGGTGCAACGGGGCACCGGGCGCGGTATCCACCTGCCGGTGCCGTTCGCGGGCAAGACCGGCACCACCAATGATTCCAAGGATGTCTGGTTCATCGGCTATACCAGCAACATCGCGGCGGGCTGCTATATCGGTCATGATCAGCCGCGCCCGATGCCGCATGCCTCGGGGGCGGGGATGTGCGGCCCGGTGTTTCAGGCCTTCATGCAGGCGGCGGTGGCGAAATATGGCGGTGGCAAGTTCCGGGTGCCGCCGGGCGGACATTTCATCAACGTTGATCGCTTCACCGGCAGTCCGTTGGTTGATGGCAGCAGCGGCGACAATGTGGTGGCCGAATACTTTCGCGATGGCGAAGAGCCAACTTTCGGCATGCTGGTGGATGGCGGCTTCGGCATGGGGTCGAACCTGCCGCTGTTCGCCTATGGCGAGGTTGGCAGCGATGAGGGCGACGCCACCGTGATCACGGGCACCGGCGAGACCAAGGTGATTCCGGGCAAGGCCAACTTCGGCACCCTGAGCTCGGGCGGGCTTTACTGACCAGGGCAATCGGCTGAAAGAAGACCCCGCCGAGCCTTGCAACGCATGGTCACGACGGGGAAGAAAGACGGGAAGAACAGGGCACGATGAGGCTTGGTGGCGAGGTTTGGTGGCAACGCCCATCGTCATCATCAAGGTGGTCGGGGCAATCTTTTGGGCCGCAGGAAAACTCTCCGGGGGAGAGTTTTCCGGCCCATTGTTCATAAGGCTGAAAGCCGTTGAACAAGGGCGGCTGGGCACGCGCTGGCGGCTGGAAATCGGGCCGCGCCTGCCTGGCGGGCGCAAATCGCGCCTGCCGGGGGCAGGCAGGCGCGGCCCGATTTGACGCGTGTCAAATCGGTCAAGAGAGGCTTGCGGTTCCGCGTGACCCCATATTGCTCCATCAGCGCGGACAAGGGAAAATTCGAGAGCAAGGAGTGTCCACCCGATTGCCCTTCTTTACTGACCTGCCGCCCTTGCCCGCCGCCGCCCGACCCGCTATCACCGCGCCCTGAGCGCTTGCCTGAAAGCCTGATGCCATGCGATCCGAGACCCAGAAAGACGTTGAAGCCATCGCCAAGTCGCTGGCCCTGCTGGGGCAGCGGATGGATCTGCCGACCGCGCCGCACCGGCTCGAGGAAATGAACGCCCTGATCGAGGACGGCGATCTGTGGTCCGATCCGGCCCGGGCGCAGAAGATGATGCGCGAGCGTCAGGCGTTGCTGGATGAAATCTCGACCTACCAGTTGATCGACACCGGGTTGCGCGACAATGTCGAACTGATCGAGCTGGGCGAGGCCGAGGGCGACAGCGGGATCGTGACCGAGGCCGAGGCCGCGCTGCGCGATCTGGTCGAGTTGGCGCGCGGCAAGGAACTGGAGGCGCTGCTCGACGGCGAGGCCGATCACAACGACACCTTCCTTGAAGTCAATGCCGGGGCCGGGGGCACCGAGTCCTGCGACTGGGCCGCCATGCTGGCGCGGATGTATGTCCGCTGGGCCGAGAAAAAAGGCTACAAGGTTGAACTGCAGGCGATGAGCGACGGCGAAGAGGCGGGGATCAAATCTGCCGCCTACAAGATCAGCGGGCCGAATGCCTATGGCTGGCTGAAATCGGAAAGCGGGGTGCACCGGCTGGTGCGCATCTCGCCCTACGATTCGGCGGCGCGGCGGCATACCAGTTTCAGCTCGGTCTGGGTCTATCCGGTGGTCGATGACAATATCGAGATCGAGATTGCCGACCGCGACATCCGGATTGATACCTACCGCTCGACCGGCGCGGGCGGGCAGCACATCAACACCACCGACTCGGCGGTGCGCATCACCCACCTGCCGACCAATATCGTGGTGACATCCTCGGTCAAGTCGCAGCACCAGAACCGCGCCAACTGCATGGCGGCGCTGCGCGCGCGGCTTTACCAGCTTGAGCTTGACAAGCGCAACGCCGCGATCACCGCCCAGCACGATGCCAAGGGCGAGGCGGGCTGGGGCAACCAGATCCGATCCTACGTGCTGCAACCCTACCAGATGGTCAAGGATCTGCGCACCGGGGTGGAAACCTCGGATACCCAGGGGGTGCTCGACGGTGATCTTGACCGCTTCATGGCCGCGACGCTGGCGATGAACGTGGCCGGCAAATCGCGCGCCGAGGCACAGGCGGAAGGCTGACGCGGTGACAACCATGTCGGACACCGCGCCGAACCGGGTGCCGTTTCACGTCATGCTCAAACCCAGCGGGCCGCGCTGCAATCTGGCCTGCGATTACTGCTTTTACCTTGGCAAGACCTCGCTTTACCCCGAGGTGCG
>Ga0210028_1001795_pt1 | contig 17674 bp, 14 predicted proteins | sample CryGeymeta201513_FD_185468 | JGI IMG/M metagenome (GOLD analysis project Ga0210028, IMG submission 185468) | Groundwater microbial communities from Crystal Geyser aquifers in Utah, USA - Crystal Geyser metaG 2015-13 (SPAdes) (version 2) | ecosystem: Environmental > Aquatic > Deep subsurface >...
GGGCTGCGCCTCTTCGAGCGCACCACGGTCGAGCCTGCCGAGGCCATGGGGGTCAACATCGAGACCGACGAGCTGGCGTTCTTTCCCTTTCTCTACTGGCCGGTCACCGCCAACCAGCCGCTGCCCTCGGCGGCGGCTTACGTCCGGCTCAACCGCTATCTGCACTCAGGCGGGATGATCCTGTTCGACACAAGCGACGGCGATCTGGCGGGTGCGGGCACCTCGCCCGCCGCGCGCCGGCTGCAACTGCTGGCAGCACCGCTTGACATTCCGGCGCTGGAACCAGTGCCGCCCGACCATGTGCTGACCCGCACGTTCTACCTGTTGCAGGATTTCCCCGGCCGCTACGTCGGCGCGCCGGTCTGGGTCGAAGCCGCCCCGCCCGATGCCGAGCGGGCCGAGGGCATGCCGTTTCGCAACCTCAACGACGGCGTGACGCCGGTGGTGATCGGCGGCAACGACTGGGCCGCCGCCTGGGCGGTGGACGCGCGCGGGGTGGCGATGTTTCCGGTCGGGCGCGGCAACGCGGGCGAGCGCCAGCGCGAGATCGCCACCCGCTTTGGCATCAACCTGATCATGTATGTGCTGACCGGCAACTACAAATCCGATCAGGTGCATGTGCCCGCGCTGCTGGAAAGGCTGGGCAATTGACCGGCGCGGTGATCTATGACCCGCTGCTGCCCTGGCCGCTGCTGGCGGCGCTTGGCGCTTTGGCACTGGTCGCCGTGACGCTGGCGCTGGCGCGCGGGCTGGCGGGCTGGGCGTTGCGCGGGCTGGCGCTGGCGGCATTGCTGGCGGCACTTGCCAACCCCGCGTGGCAGCGCGAAGACCGCGCCGATTTGTCCGACATCGTGATCGCGGTGGTGGACGACAGCGCCAGTCAACAGATTTTTCCCCGCCCCGATCAGACCGCGCGCGCGCTGGCGGCGGTAAGGGCCGAGGTTGCGGCGCTGCCTGGCACCGAGCTGCGGGTGGTGCGCGTCGGTGATGCGCCGGGCGATGGCGGCACCCTGCTGCTTACTGCGCTGGCCGAGGCGGTGGCGGCCGAGCCCCGCGCGCGGCTGGCCGGGGCGATCCTGATCACCGACGGCCAGGCGCATGATGTGCCCCTCGCGCCCGCCATGCCCGCGCCCTTGCACGTGCTGCTGACCGGGGTTGCCGCCGATTGGGACCGCCGCCTGATCATCCGCAACGCCCCCGCCTTCGCCATTCTGGGCGAGCCGGCGACCCTGACGCTCAGGATCGAGGATCAGGGCGCGGTGCCCGCCGGGCTTGCCCCCGAGGCCGCGTTGGCCATCGCGATTGACGGGGCGGAACCGCTGACCTTTGCGGTGCCGATCGGGCGCGACATCGAGCTGCCCGTCACTTTGGCGCATGGTGGCCGCAACGTGCTGCAATTCGCGGTGCCGCAGGCGGCTGGCGAGTTGACGCCGCGCAACAATGCCGCCGTGGTGCAGATCAACGGGGTGCGCGACCGCCTTAGGGTGCTGCTGGTTTCGGGCGAGCCGCACGCCGGCGAGCGGGTGTGGCGCAACCTGTTGAAATCCGACGCCTCGGTGGACCTCGTGCATTTTACCATCCTGCGCCCGCCCGAAAAGCAGGACGGGATTCCGGTCGATGAGCTGGCGCTGATCGCGTTTCCGACCCGCGAATTATTTGTCGAGAAGATCGACCAGTTCGATCTGATCATCTTCGATCGCTACCGCCTGCGCGGCATCCTGCCGCTGGCTTACCTTGAAAACGTGCGCGATTATGTGCGCAAGGGCGGCACCGTGCTGGTGGCCGCCGGGCCGGAATTCGGCACCGCCGACAGCCTGTGGCGCTCGCCGCTGGCCGAGATTTTGCCGGTTGAGGCCACCAGCCGGGTGATCGAGGGTGGTTTTACCCCGGCGCTGACCGACCTTGGCCGCAGGCATCCGGTGACCCAGGGGCTGGAAGCGCAGGCCCCCGCAGGCGGTTGGGGGCGCTGGCTGCGCCAGATCGAGATCACCGCCCGTCCGGCTGGGCAGGTAGTGATGCAGGGCGCGGGCGACCTGCCGCTGCTGGTGCTGTCGCGCGAAGGCGAGGGCCGGGTGGCGGTGCTGGCCTCGGATCAGGCCTGGCTGTGGGGCCGCGGCTACGAGGGCGGCGGGCCACAGCTTGAGCTGCTGCGCCGTCTGGCGCACTGGATGCTGAAAGAGCCGGAACTGGAAGAAGAGGCGCTGACCGCGCTGGCGACCGACCAGACCCTGACGATTACCCGCCGCTCGGTGGCGCAAACCCCGCCCGGCGCGGTGACGATCACCGCCCCGGACGGTGCCGAGACCAAGCTCGCCCTGCCCGAGGTGGCCCCGGGGCACTACGCGGCCGACTGGCAGGCGCCGACGGTCGGGCTTTACCGGCTGGCGCAGGGTGATCTGAAAACGGTGGTGGCGGTCGGCCCGTCGGCCCCCAAGGAATTCGAGCAGACCATCGCCAGCGCCGAGCCGCTGGCCCCGGCGGTTGCCGCGACCGGCGGTGGCATCCTGCGGCTGGAAGATGGCGCGCCCGACATCCGCGCGGTGCGCGCCGGGCGGGTGGCGGCGGGGCGCGGCTGGATCGGCATCACCCCGCGCGGGGCTTATGTCACCCAAGACATCCGCATTGCCGCACTGCTGCCCGCCTGGGCCTGGCTGCTGCTGGCAACCGCGCTGGTGCTGGCCGCGTGGCTGCTTGAGGGGCGGCGGTCTGGCGGGCGCTGATCGCGTCGGCAATGGCATCAGCGCAGGGGGGGCGGTGTTGCAGATTGACCATCATGTGCGGGGTTCTGCCTGGCCCCCCTGTCACGCCTCGGGGAGGCAAGCTACTCTGACCGCTGGCCGGGGGGCTTCGATGACAGGATTTCGCGATGTTCAAAGCTCTCCTATCGATGGCCCTGTGCGGGTTTGCGCTTGCCGCCGAGGCGCAGGACCGGATCACGCTGGGGCATGCCCGGCTCTTGTCGAACGATGCCTTTGGTGACAGCAAGGACCGCTGGCAGACCGGCAGCTATGCCACCAGCATTCTGCGCGGCACCATGTGGGATGGCAGCTTGCCGACCCGTCCGGGTGAGATCCTCGAATATCGCTTGCGCGCCCAGGTGATTGCCCCGGCCGATCTGGTGGCACCCGTGGTCGGCGATCGGCGCTATGCCGGGGTGCTGGCGGCGGGGCTGTTCACCCATTTCGCGCTGGGTCAGATCGAGACCTCCATCGGGGCCGAACTGGTGGCGACCGGGCCGCAGACCGGGATCGGCAATCTGCAGCGCGCGGTGCACAACCTGATCGGCCTGCCCGAGCCATTGGTGCTGGGCACCCAGATCGGCAACGCCGTGCATCCGACCGCCAGCGCCGAGATCGGGCGAACCTTGCACTTTGGCCAAGCGCTGGCGCTGCGACCGTTTGTCGAGGCGCAGGCCGGGGTTGAAACCCTGGCGCGGGTGGGCGGCGACGTGGTGTTGGGCGGCCTTGGCCGCGGCGCGCTGATGGTGCGCGATACGGTGACCGGGCAGCGGGTCGAAGGCATCAACGGCAGCGACGGCACCGGCCTGAGCCTGAGCTTTGGCGGGGATGTGGCGCGGGTCTTTGACAGCGCCTATCTGCCGACCGGCGGAGCGGCTACCCTGCTTGACACCCGCCGCCGTCTGCGGCTGGGGCTGAACTGGCAGGGCGAGCGGGCCGAAGTGTTCTATGGCCTGACCCTGCTGGGGCGTGAATTTGATACCCAGCCCGAGTCGCAGGTGGTTGGATCGTTGCGGTTGCGGCTACAATTCTGAGCAACTGTTGCCGATCGGTCATAGCCAGGCGCGGCTGCGCCTGCTAGCTTTGTCACGAGGCGGATAACCGTCCGATACAACGATAAAAAACGAGCAGGCAGACAGGCATGAAGACGGGCTCTAGTGGCACGTTTGTCATTTCCTGGTCACAGACGGAAACAGACGGCCTTCGGGCCGCACCCATGGACGTGGTGAGCGTCGGTGCCGCGTGGCGCTGGAGCGGCCAGCCGGTTCGGGTGGATGGGCTGCAAGGCCCGCTGGTTCTGGAGGCGGCCGAGGGGGCAGCGGAGATAAGGCAACGCGCGGCGCAGATGGTGCGCCGCCTGATCGGGGCAGGGGTGGCGTCCGGGCGCGGCACTGCCGCACCGCCTGCGCTTGCGGTGCCGGGTGGCGATCTGCCCGAGCAGGGCTTCATCCTGACCGACGGCCACGTCAGCTATGCCGCCACGCTGATCGAGGTGCCCGATACCGGGGCGCGGCTGGTGATGTTTCTGGATCAGTTGCCGCCGCGCGAGGTGGATCTGTGGGTGGTGCGCACCGCGCTCGACCGGGCCGTCGGCCGGGCCGGAGGGGGGCCAGCCGCGGCGGGCGGGGTGATCTGCTTTACCCCCGATACCCGGATTGCGACGGAGGATGGCCCGCGCGCGATTCGCCTGCTGCGGCCTGGGGATCAGGTGCTGACCAAGGACAACGGCGCGCAGCCGATCCTGTGGTCGGGTCAGCGCCGGATGAGCGGGGCGCGGCTTTACGCCATGCCGCAATTGCGCCCGATCCGGTTTCGCGCCGGGGCCTTGGGCGTCGGTCGCCCGGACGCCGATCTGCTGGTGTCGCCGCAGCACCGGATGCTGGTGCGCGGGGCGGCGGCGCAGGCGCTGTTCAATGCCGACGAAGTGCTGGTCGCCGCCGAGGACCTGGTGAACGATGGCTCGATCACAGTGGATCACACCCTGCGCGAAGTGACTTACGTCCATATAATGTTCGAGGCGCATCAGATCGTCTTTGCCAATGGCCTCGAAAGCGAAAGCTTTCACCCCGCCAACGCCGCGCTCGACGGGCTCGATCCGGTGCAGCGCGAAGTGCTGCTTGGCATCCTGCCGGGGCTGGCACAGAATCCGCAAGCTTACGGCGATCATGCCCGGCGCAACCTTTCGGCCGCGCAAGCGGCGATCCTGCGCCACGACATGGCAGCCTGATCCGCTGGCTGCGGCTGATCGGTGGGAAGCGCCGCGCCAGAGCAGAAAACCACTTCGCACTCGGGGCAAAGCGCTTTAGTCTGGTGCGGATGGATGAAGGATGCCCGACGCACCGTTTTGGCCACGCAACCGGATTGCCGGATTGCTTCCGTGCGCGGGGTTGCCGGGGTCTGATGGCGCTGGCAGTTGCCGGGCTGGCGCTGCTGGTGGTGGCCTGTGCGCGTGATGATGTGATGCTGGGGATGGCCCCGAACCTTTATCACGCCGCCGGATCCTATCCGGCGACCGAGGTGGCCCCTTACCTGCGCACCGATCAGCCGACCCTGTTCTATGTCACCGACCGCAACCCGATCGCCCTGGCGGATGGCAACGTCAGCTATGGCCATGAGCGCTCGTCGTCGATGGTATTCGGGGCGTCGGTGGTTCAGATCGGAGCGGGCCGGGGCTGGGAGTCGCTGGCGCAGGCCAGCACCCAGAATGCCAATGGTCGCGAGCTTGACCTCAAGGTGCTGCAATCGCGCGAAATCGTGCGGTTCTCACCGACCCCCCTGCGGTTCGAGGTGCGCGGCGGGCAGCCCGAAACCCTGGCCCCCGACCGCCAGATTTACGAGCAGCAGACCCGGGCCTTTCAGGCCGCAGTCACCGCCGAGTTGCGCCAGGCCGCGCGCAAGGAGGTGGTGGTTTTCGTGCACGGCTTTCGCAATGATTTTGTCGAGGCCGAGGCCTCGCTGGCCAGCATCTGGCATTATTCGGGGCGGATCGGGGTGCCGATCCTTTACACCTGGCCGGCCGGAAATCCGGGGATGTTCGGCTATTTCAAGGATCGCGAATCAGGCGAGTTCTCGATCTATCACCTCAAGGAATTCCTGCGCATGCTGGCGGCGATTCCCGAGCTGGAGCATATCACCATCATCGCGCACAGCCGCGGCAGTGACGTGACCACCAGTGCGCTGCGCGAGATGGTGATCGCGGAACGTGCCGCCGGGCGGGTGCCGCTGGCGACGCTGAAGATCCGCAACCTGATTCTCGCGGCCCCCGATCTTGACTTCGGGGTGATGCGCCAGCGCCTGATTGCCGAGCGTTTCGGCGCGGCCTTCGGGCAGGTCACGGTCTATCTCAACCCGAACGACAAATCGCTCGGGCTGGCGCAGCGGCTGATGGCGGGCATCAGGCTGGGCCGGATTTCGTTCGATGATCTGGGGGAAAGCGAACGCGAAAGCTTCCGTCGCATCCGCAACGTGAATTTCGTCGATGTCGAAAAAGTTGTTCTGCGCCAGGGGCACTCGTATTTCCGCGACAATCCCAGCGTGGTGTCCGACATCGTGCTGGTGCTGCGCACCAATGCCCGGCCCGGCACGGCGGAACGCCCGCTGGACCAGCTTGATTTCAATTTCTGGAGCATGCATCCGGGCTATCCGCTGGCGCGACCAAAGCCCGCGCCGCCGCCGGTGGCGCATGAAAAGCACGATTGAGGTGGGGCTGCGGGGCAGGGCAAGCGGGGGGCCTCTGCCCCCCCTTGGCCTTGCGGCCAATTCACCCCCGAGGATATTTGGGCCAATGAGAATGGCATGCGCGGGCGGTTGACACTGCCACGGGGGGCTTTATAAGCCGCGAGGTTCCGGGGCATGCTCTGGTGCATTCATTGGTGTTGGTGGACCCCGCAAGGGGATGCCTGTCGGGTTGCAAGACCAAAGGACAACGCCCTTCTGGACCTTATGAAGGAGATCAGCGGTGACCAAGCGCACCTCTGCCAAATACAAGATCGACCGCCGGATGGGCGAGAACATCTGGGGGCGGGCAAAATCCCCGGTCAACAAGCGCGAATACGGCCCCGGCCAGCACGGCCAGCGGCGCAAGAACAAGCTCAGCGATTTCGGCACCCAGTTGCGGGCCAAGCAAAAGCTGAAGGGCTACTACGGCGATCTGACGGAAAAGCAGTTCCGCAAGATCTATGCCGAGGCCGAGCGCGTGAAGGGCGACACCGGCGAGATGCTGGTCGGTCTGCTGGAGCGCCGTCTGGATGCGGTATGCTACCGCGCCAAGCTGGTGCCGACGGTGTTTGCGGCGCGTCAGTTCGTCAACCATGGCCATGTCACGGTGAACGGCACCCGCGTCAACATCGCGTCCTACCGGGTCAAGGAAGGCGACATCATCGCGGTGCGCGAGAAGTCAAAGCAGATGGCGATGATCCTCGAATCCAGCCAGTTGACCGAGCGTGACGTGCCCGATTACCTGGAAGTCGATCACGGCAAGCTGACGGTCCGGTTCGTGCGCACCCCGGCGCTGGGCGATGTGCCCTACCCGGTGCAGATGGAGCCGAACCTGGTGGTCGAATACTACGCCAAGAACTGATCGCGTCGGACGGATGAGATGGGGGCTCGCCGCTGGGCGGGCCTCTTTGCGTTTTCCCCGCCATCGCCCAAGGAGCACCTGATGTCGAGCAAGCCCACCATCGAGACCCGGTTCGAGAAGGGTCTGTTTGCCGCGCGCTGGCTGATGGCACCGATGTATCTGGGGCTGGTGCTGGCGCTGGGGATGCTGGTTGTGGTGTTCGCCAAGGAGCTGATCCACTATCTGCCGCAGACCTTCAGCATGGAGGCCGATCAGGGGATTCTGGCGATCCTGTCGCTGATCGACCTGACGCTGGGGGCGAACCTGATGCTGATCGTGCTGTTTTCGGGCTACGAGAATTTTGTCTCGAAACTGGACATTTCGGATACGGTGGACCGGCCCGAGTGGATGGGCAAGGTCGATTTTTCCGGGCTGAAGATGAAGCTGATCGCCTCGATCGTGGCGATCTCGGGGATCCATCTCCTGAAGGTATTCATGGAACTGGGCAAGGGCGCGGCCGAACATGCGCCTGATCTGACCACGGTGAAGTGGATGATCCTGCTGCATCTGACCTTTGTGGTCTCGGGGGTGCTGCTGGCGCTGATGGACTGGCTGGCGGGCAAGACCGACAAGCACTGAGCCGCTGGCCAACATCCGGCTGGCGCTGGCCGGGCCTGCTGGTTAGAACCGGCGCGACACAGGGGAGACAGAGATGAGCGACGCGATCCGCCCGCAGCCCGGCATCCTGGACATCGCCCTTTACGAGGGCGGAAAAAGTGCTGTCGCCGGGGTGGCCAATGCGCTGAAGCTGTCGTCGAACGAAAACCCCTTCGGCCCGTCCGACAAGGCGCGCGAGGCGTTTTTGCGCTCGGTGCATCAGATTAGCCGCTATCCCTCGAGCGATCACGCCGCCCTGCGCGCGGCGATTGCCGAGGTCCACGGGCTGGACGCGGGGCGGGTGATCTGCGGCGTGGGCAGCGACGAGATCATTCATTTCCTAGCCCAAGCCTATGCCGGGCCGGGCGACGAGGTGCTGTTCACCGAGCACGGCTTTCTGATGTATCGCATTTCGGCGATGGCCGCCGGGGCGACTCCGGTCGAGGTGTCTGAGTGCCGGCGCACCACCGATGTCGATGCCCTGCTGGCGGCGTGCAACCACCGCACCCGCCTGGTGTTCATCGCCAACCCCAACAATCCGACCGGCACCATGATCGGGGCGGCCGAGGTGGCGCGGCTGGCGCAAGGGCTGCCGCCGCAGGCGCTGCTGGTGCTGGACGGGGCTTACGGCGAATATGTCGAGGGCTTCGACGGCGGGCTGGCGCTGGTCGAGGCGCGCGCCAATGTGGTGATGACGCGGACGTTTTCCAAGATTTACGGGCTGGGGGGCCTGCGCATCGGCTGGGGCTATGGGCCGCGCGCGATCATCGACGTGCTGAACCGCATTCGCGGGCCGTTCAACCTGTCGAACACCGCGCTTGAGGTGGCCGAGGCGGCGGTGCGCGATCAGGATCATGTCGCGCGCTGCCGGGCCGAGAACGGGCGGCTGCGGGTCTGGCTGGCCGAGGCGCTGGCCGAGCTGGGGGTGCCGTCGGACGTGTCGCTGGCGAATTTCGTGCTGGCGCGCTTTGCCGATGCGACCGAGGCCGAGGCCTGCGATCTGTTCTTGCAGGCGCAGGGGCTGATCGTGCGCCGGGTGGCGGGCTACAAGCTGCCGCACTGCCTGCGCATCACGGTGGGCGACGAGGCCGCGTGCCGCCGGGTGGCGCATGCGGTGGCGCAGTTCAAGGGTGTGCGGTGATGGCCGTGATCTTTGAGCGGGTGGCGCTGATCGGGCTGGGGCTGATTGCCTCGTCGATGGCGCATGCGATGCGCGAGCACGGGCTGGCGGGCGAGATCGTGGGCTATGCCAGGACCAAAGCTACCCGTGCTGTGGCGCTGGAGATCGGGATTTGCGACCGGGTGTGTGACAGCGCCGCTGCGGCGGTGGCGGGGGCGGATCTGGTGGTGCTGGCGGTGCCGATCGGGGCGATGGCGGCGCTGGCGGCGGAAATCGCGCCGCATCTGAAGCCGGGCTGCACCGTGACCGATGTCGGCTCGGTCAAGCAGGCGGTGATTGCGGCGGTGGCGCCGCACGTCCCGGCGGGGGTGCATTTCATTCCCGGCCACCCGCTGGCGGGCACCGAGCATTCCGGGCCGCGTTCCGGCTTTGCCAGCCTGTTTCACAACCGCTGGTGGTTGCTGACGCCCGACCCGGCCACCGACCGCGCCGCCGTCGCCCGCCTGCGTCGCCTGTGCGAGGCGATGGGGGCCAATGTCGATGAGATGGATCCGGCGCACCATGATCTGGTGCTGGCCGTCACCAGCCATGCGCCGCACCTGATCGCCTATACCATGGTGGGCGTGGCCGACGATCTGCGCCGGGTCACCGACAGCGAGGTGATCCGCTATTCCGCCGCCGGGTTTCGCGATTTCACCCGGATCGCCGCCTCTGACCCGACCATGTGGCGCGACGTGTTCCTGAACAACAAGGAGGCGACGCTGGAAATCCTCGGCCGCTTCACCGAAGAGCTGTTTGCGCTGCAACGTGCGATCCGGCTGGGCGACGGCGATCACCTGCACGCCTATTTCACCAGGACGCGGGCGATCCGGCGTGGTATCATCGAAGCCGGGCAGGATACCGCTGCGCCCGATTTCGGTCGGGTGGCGCAGGCGGATGACAAGAAGGCGGGCGAGGGGCAGTAGCGGATGCGGGTTGCCTTGGGGTTGGCAGTGGTGATCAGCATGCTGGCCGGTGGGGCTTTGGCCGAGGGGCTGGAGCGTTCGCCGCGACCGCAGGCGCGCCCGGTGACCCTGGTGGCCCCGGTCTTGGATTTCGGCCCCGAGGTGGCGGCGGTGCTGCCGCTGGCGGCCGCCCTGCGGCCCCGGCACCGGCCTGAGGCAATGGCGTTGCCTACAGCGTCAGCGCCGGTTGCGATGGCCGATCTGGCGGGCAGCCTGGCGGCATCCGTGCGCCCGCGCGCCCGCCCCGCGACACTGATTGCGGCACCGGCACCCGTAGCGCAGGCGAGCCTGGTACCGACCGGGGCTTTCGCCCCTTGGCCGCGCCCGCAGGCTCGGCCCGAAGGGCTGATTGCGGTGGCGGCAGCGGCAGCGTTACCGGCACCGGCCAAGGGCTGGGGGCTGTTTCGCGCCTCAAGCCCACGCCGCCAGCCTGACCAGCAGACGGCGTTGCCACGGCAAGGCTCGGTCTGTGGCGACCGGGCGGTCCGGGGCAGCGAGCTGGCTGCGATCACCTCGAGCACAAGGGGCTGCGGCATTGCGGCACCAGTGCGGGTGACGTCGATTGCCGGGGTGGCGCTTGACCCCGCCCCGACGCTCGCCTGCGAAACCGCCCAGGCGCTGCGCGAATGGGTTGACGAAGGGCTGCAACCGGCGTTCGGGCGCAACCGGGTGGTCGGGCTCAACGTTGCCGCGGATTACAGTTGCCGCACCCGCAACAACCGGCGGGGTGCGAAGGTCAGCGAACACGGGCGCGGCCGCGCGATCGACATTTCAGGGTTCGTGCTGGCCGATGGCTCGGTGCGCACGGTCGAGGACGATTGGCGCGGGCGGGCGGGCAAGCCGATCAAGGCTGCCTATAAATCCGCTTGCGGCATCTTCGGCACCACGCTGGGGCCGGGGTCGGACGGCTATCACGAGAACCATCTGCATTTCGACACCGCGTCTTACCGCAGCGGGGCCTATTGCCGGTAAAGCGCATTGCGAAAGGTGTGAAGCGCTTTTCGCTGACGCGGACCTTCGGTTCGGATAAAATGCGCGTGAAAACCGCTGCAAGCGGGGGGCCGTCTGCCCCCCCTTGGCCTTGCGGCCAATTCACCCCCGAGAGTATTTGCACAAAGGTGAAATGGCGAGGCTCAGGGCATCAGCGGGGCGGGTCCAAGCGGCATCGGGCCGAGGCTGATCAGGCCCGCGTGCAGCGTGAGCGGCAGATCGAAGCTGCGGGGGTTGCCGGACTGGAGCGCGAGCAGGGTCAGGGCGCGCGCGAGGGTCGGGGCGGTTTCGGCCCGGATCAGCCCGAGGGCGAGGGCCGCATCCAGCGCCGGCTGCCAGTTCTCGACCGCGAGGTCGATCCGCCCCTCGGCGCGGCCCAGGGCGTCGGTGGTGAGGCTGCCGCTGGCGGTGAGGGTGAGGGTGCCCCAGCGGATCAGGCCGTGGCTGAGGGTGAGGCCGGTCAGGTGCGGTCGGGTCTGGTTGGCGTAGCGGTCGAGCGGGGCACTGAAGCGCGCGACCGCGTCGATCGTGATCAGCTCTACCCGGGCGGGCAGATCGGACCCGCGCGCCAGCGCCGCCCGCAGCGCCGGGTCGAGGGCAAGGTCGGTGAGGCGGAGGCTGAGGTCGTGGGCGTTGGTCAGGGTCGGGTTCGCCTTGGTGGCAAGGCGGGCGTGATCGGCGGCAAGCTGCCAGCCAAGGCTGGAGGTTGCACGCAGTCGGTGGCCTTCGAGGGTGATCGAATCGAGCGGCAGGGACGGGAGTGGGGTCAGGGTCAGGTCGGCTTGCAGGCTGGTCGCGGTCAGGGTGATCGTTGCAGTCGGGGTCTGGACGCGCAGCGGGTCGGGCAGGGTCGCGGTGAGGTGCCAGGGCTGGTAGCTGGGGCTGGTGAGGTGCAGGCTGGAGGTCTGCCAGCCGGTGCCGGTGGCCGGGTCGGCCAGGCTGATTGCGTCGATGGTCAGCGCAAACCGGCCGGGAAAGCCGCTCACCGCAAGCCTGCCGTGGCTGGCGATGCGCCCGCTGGCGGTCTGGGCGGCAAACCAGTTCTCAAGACCCGTGGTCAGCGCCCGGGCGGCCAGCCACCACAGGCCGCTCGAGGCCAGCGCCAGCGCGACCACAACTGCCAGCACGACCCGCATTCCGGCCCCTTCCCATTTGCCTGCGGGCTGTATCTATAGGGGCAGGCAGCAGAGGGCCAGACCGATGGTGGCGGGGCTTTGGGTATTCGGTTACGGATCGCTGATCTGGAACCCCGGTTTTGTGGTGGCGGAAAGTCAGGTGGCGCGGCTGGCCGGGTGGCAGCGCAGCTTTTGCATGCGCTCGATCCACTATCGCGGCACGGTGGCGCAGCCGGGGCTGGTGCTGGCACTCGATCGCGCCGACGGCGCGCTGTGTGACGGGCTGGCGTTGCGGGTTGCGGCGGGGTTTGAGGCCGAGGCGCTGGCGGGGCTGCGGGCGCGCGAGCTGATTTCGCGGGCGTATCTCGAGCAGCGCCTGGCGGTCGATCTGCGCGCGGGCGGCAGGGTCGAGGCGGTGGCTTATGTGATCGACCCCGAGCACGATCAGTATTGCGGCGCTTTGACGCTGGAGCAGCAGGCGGGCATCATTGCGCAGGCGCAGGGCGCGCGCGGACCCAACCGCGACTACCTCATGGCTACCGCCGATCATCTGGCCCGGCTGGGGATAAGGGATGCCGATCTGGCCTGGCTGGCCGCGCGGGTGCGGGCGCTGGCAGGGCCGGGGGCCTAGGCCGCCTCGCGCCGCAATCACCTTGGCAGCGCGCCTGCCACCGCTTATGGTTCGCCCGAAGCTTCAGGAAAGTCGTTGCCTGCCGATGAAAAAGACTCTGTTCGAGGCCGAGCCGCAGTTCACCCACCCGATCCGGCAGATCGTGCTGATGCTGATCGTCGTCGCCCTGGTAGCGGCGGGGTCGTCGGTGGCGCTGACCATGGTCGAGGGGGTGTTTCTGGCCAACCCCTATCTCAACGGGTTCATCGGGCTGGTGTTCATCCTGGGTGTCGTGACCTGCTTCTGGCAGGTGCTGCAACTGTTTCAGTCGGTGGCCTGGATCGGCGATTTCGTGCTGCACCGACCGGGCCAGGACTTCGCCCCCGCGCCGCGGCTGCTGGCCCCGCTGGCGGCGCTGCTGCGCAGCCTCGGGGCGCGGATGCAGATTTCCTCGGCCAGTTCGCAGTCGATCCTCGATTCGGTGGCGACCCGGATCGACGAGGCCCGCGACATCACCCGCTATCTCGGCAACCTCTTGATCTTTCTGGGCCTGCTGGGCACCTTTTACGGTCTGGCGACGACCGTGCCGGCGGTGGTCGAAACCATCCGGGCGCTGGCACCGCAGGAAGGTCAGTCGAGCACCGAGGTGTTCGGCAAGCTGATGACCGGGCTCGAGGCGCAGTTGGGCGGCATGGGCACGGCGTTCTCGTCCTCGCTGCTGGGGCTGGCGGGATCGCTGGTGGTGGGGTTGCTGGAGCTGTTTGCCAGCCACGGCCAGAACCGCTTTTACCGCCAGCTTGAGGAATGGCTGTCGTCGTTCACAAGGCTGGGGGTTTCCAGCGGCGACGCCGAGGGGGGCGCGGACCAAGGCGCGCTGGCGGTGGTGCTTGACAGCATCGGCCAGCAGGTCGAGGCCTTGCAGGTGTTCTACAGTCAGGCCGACGCCAGCCGCAGCCAGATGGACGCCCGGATCGGCGATCTGGCGGTGGCGGTGGAAAATCTGGCCGACAGTCTGGCCGCCGAGGCCGGGCAGGGGGCGCTGATGGCGCGGATCGCCGACGGTCAGGAGCGCCTGATCACCGCCCTGACGGGGGCCGAAGGCGGGGCCCATTCGGATGCCGAAAGCCGGATGCGGATGCGCTCGATCGACGTGCAACTGCTGCGGATACTGGAAGAAATCTCGGCCGGGCGGCAGGAAAGCACCGCCGATCTGCGGGCCGATCTGGCGGCGCTGACCGGGGCGGTGCGGCAGTTGTCGCGCGGCGCCAGCGGGCGGGGCTAGGGCATGGGGCTGTCGCGGCGCGGCAACAGCAGGGGCGGGTCGGAGACCATCTGGCCCGGCTTTGTCGATGCCATGACCGCGCTGCTGATGGTGCTGATGTTCGTGCTGACCATCTTCATGGTGGTGCAGTCGGTGCTGCGCGACACCATCACCAGCCAGACCCACGAACTGGATGATCTGACCGCGCAGGTCGCCAGTCTGGCCGATGCGCTGGGGCTGGAACAGACCCGCGCCGACCAGTTGCAGGCCGAGGTCGGGCAGCTCGGGGCCGATCTCAATGCGGCGCAGGCGGCGGGGGCGCAGCAGGCGGCGCTGATCGCCACCTTGACCGGCCAGATTGCGGCGCGCGAGGGCGAGCTGGCGGCGGCGGGCGCGCGGATTGCCAGTTTCGAGGCGCAGGTGGCATCATTGCTGGCCGAGCGCGATGCGGCGCGGGGCGAGGCCGGGGCGTTGACGGCCGAGCTTTCCGATTTGCAGGCGGCCCAGGCGCGGCTGATCTCGGATCAGGAGGCGCTGCAACTGGCGCTGGCCCGTGCGCGCAGCGAGATCGACGCGCAAGCCGAGGCCGCACGGCTGGCCGCGGCGCGGCGCGAGGCGCTGGATGCGCTGATCGCCGATCTGCGTTCACGGGCCGAGGCCGGGCAGGCCTCGCTGAGCGAGGCGCTGGCGCGGCTGGAGGCGGCGGACGCCGAGCGGGCGGCGCAGGCGCTGAAGGTGACGGGGCTGGAGGCTGATCTGTCGGAGGCGGAAAAGGCGCGGCTGGCCGAGCGCGCCGCCGCCGAGGCGTTGCGCGCGCGGCTGGATCAGAGCAGTGCCAGTCTGACCGAGGCCGAGGCGGCCAGGCTGGCCGATCAGGCGGCGATCGCAGCGCTGCGGGCGCGGCTGGCGGATTCGGACAGCGAACTGGTAGCGATGACGCTGGCGCTGGAAGAACAGCGCAAGCGCGCCGAAGAGACCCTGACCCTGCTGGCGGCGGCGCAGACCGCGGCGGCCAAGGCGGTAACGGATGTCGAGGGCAAGGATGCCCTGCTGGCCACGGCGCGCGCGGCGCTGAGCCGGGAGCAGGAGAAATCGGACGAAACCGCGCGCCGGGTGGCGCTGCTGAACCAGCAGATTGCGGCGCTGCGCGGGCAGTTGGGGGCGTTGCAGGGGGTGCTCGATGCCTCGGCCGCCAAGGACGCCGACGCCAGGGTGCAGCTTGAGGCGCTGGGCAGCAGGCTCAATTCTGCGCTGGCGCAGGTGGCGGCGGAGCAGAAGCGCCGGGCCGAACTGGAAGCGGCCGAAGCCGCGCGGCTGCGCGCCGAGGCGCAGGATCTGGCGAAATACCGCTCGGAATTCTTTGGCAAGCTGCGCGAGGTGCTGGCCGGGCGGCAAGGGGTGCGGATCGTCGGCGACCGCTTCGTGTTCTCAAGCGAGGTGCTGTTCAACCCCGGCTCGGCCGATCTGGCCCCCGAAGGCCAGGCCCAGATCGCCGGGGTGGTGGCAACGCTGCGCGAGGTGGCGGGCGACATTCCGCCCGGCATCAACTGGATCATCCGGGTCGATGGCCATACCGACAACGTGCCGCTGTCGGGTCTGGGTGAATTTGCCGACAACTGGGAGCTGAGCCAGGGCCGCGCCCTGTCGGTGGTGCGCTACATGCAGGATCGGCTTGGCTTTCCGCCCGAGCGGCTGGCGGCGACCGGCTTTGGCGAATACCAGCCGGTGGCGGCGGGTGACAGCCCCGAGGCGCGGGCGCAGAACCGCCGGATCGAATTGAAGCTGACCGAGCGGTAGCAAAGGCCGGGGGCGCTGCCCCCGGACCCCCGGGATATTTCGACCAGTGAGAATGGGACCTGGCGAGCTGTCGGCCAAGAGTCGGGCGCGGGCGCGACGGAGGCTTGCACAGAATCGGCAAAGCGTTTTACCATCCGGTCAATAAATACCACAGCAGGAAGGGGATGATGGCTATGGCGCAGAACATGAGGACAGCGGTTTCGCGGCGCGGGGTGCTGGCGGGCGGGGCGGCGGTGGTGCTGGGGGCGACGCTGGGGCCGCGCGCGCTGTGGGCGGCGGACCCGGTCAAGGTGGCGGGCATCTACACGGTGCCGGTCGAGCAGCAGTGGGTCAGCCGCATCCACCTGGCCGCCGAGGCCGCCAGGGCGACCGGGGCGGTGGATTACACCTACACCGAGAATGTCGCCAACACCGACTATCCGCGGGTGATGCGCGAATATGCCGAGGCGGGCGTGCAACTGATCGTGGGCGAGATTTTCGGGGTCGAGGCCGAGGCGCGCGAGGTGGCGGCGGATTACCCCGGGGTGGCGTTCCTGATGGGGTCGAGCTTCCCGCCCGACCCGGCGCTGGCCAATCTGGCGGTGTTCGACAACTACATTCAGGACGCCTCGTATCTGTCGGGCATCATTGCCGGATCGCTGACCAAGGGCAGCATCGGCATGGTCGGCGGCTTTCCGATCCCCGAGGTCAACCGGCTGATGAACGCGTTCATGGCGGGGGCGCGCGAGATCAACCCCGAGATCAGGTTTCAGGTCAGCTTCATCGGCTCGTGGTTTGACCCGCCGAAGGCCAAGGAGACCGCGTTCGCGATGATCGAGGGCGGGGCCGATCTGCTTTATGCCGAGCGCTTCGGGGTGTCGGATGCGGCCAGGGAAAAGGGCGTGCTGGCGATCGGCAACGTGATCGACACCCAGGCCGATTATCCCGACACGGTGGTGGCCTCGGCGCTGTGGCATTTCGAGCCGACCTTCAACGCGGCCTTGGCGGCGGTGCAGGCCGGGGCGTTCAAGGCCGACAACTACGGGCGTTATTCCTTCATGAAGGAGGGCGGCTGCTCGCTGGCTCCGCTGGGCACCTTTGCGGGCAAGGTGCCCGAGGCGGCGATGGCGCTGGTGGCGGCGCGCGAGGCGGCGATCCGTGACGGCAGCTACAACGTGGCAATTGACGACGGCGAGCCGAAGTCGTCGTGACGCGGCAGGTGGGCCAGGCGCAGGACATCGTTCTGCGCCTGACGGGGATCACCAAGCGCTTTGGTGCGCTGCTGGCCAATGACGGGGTCAGCCTGACGCTGCGGCGCGGCGAGGTGGTGGCCTTGCTGGGCGAGAACGGCGCGGGCAAGACCACGCTGATGAACATCCTGTTCGGCCAGTATCTGGCCGACGCCGGGGCGATCGAGGCTTTCGGTCGCCCCCTGCCTGCGGGCAACCCGCGCGCCGCACTGGCGGCGGGGATCGGCATGGTGCACCAGCATTTCACCCTGGCCGATCACCTGACGGTGCTGGAAAACGTGGTGCTGGGCACCGAGCCGCTGTGGTGGCCGGGTCTGGGGCGGGCGCGGGCGCGGGCGCGGGTTGAACAGCTTGGCCGCGACTTCGGGCTGGTGGTGCAGCCCGGTGCCAAGGTCGGCACCCTGAGTGTGGGCGAGCGTCAGCGGGTCGAGATCCTGAAGGCGCTTTACCGCGAGGCGCGGGTGCTGATCCTGGACGAGCCGACCGCGGTGCTGACGCCGCAGGAAACCGAGGCGCTGTTTCAGACCCTGAAGCGGGCGGTGGCTCTGGGGCTGTCGATCCTGTTCATCTCGCACAAGCTGCACGAGGTGATGGC
>Ga0210028_1001802_pt1 | contig 17640 bp, 16 predicted proteins | sample CryGeymeta201513_FD_185468 | JGI IMG/M metagenome (GOLD analysis project Ga0210028, IMG submission 185468) | Groundwater microbial communities from Crystal Geyser aquifers in Utah, USA - Crystal Geyser metaG 2015-13 (SPAdes) (version 2) | ecosystem: Environmental > Aquatic > Deep subsurface >...
AAACAATGAATGCAAATATCTTTGTTAAGTTCAAGTTTCGGGAGTTCATCTTTTAAGATATTTGAGTGGGTATTTGCATTTTTAATAATTTCACAGTAATCAACACACGCTTTATTATCGTTATCATGGTCGAGCAACCCTAATTCCGAATGCAAAAAAGAGAAAATAAAAAATCCCAGAAGCAGAAGAGCAATTAATCTTTTTGCACTATTTCTAAAAAGTTCATTCATCTCTTGTAAATTTATCGTTTTCTTATCGTTGTAACAACTAAAATTGGATTTAAGTTTCTTCAAATTGATGGGCTCATATTTTCCCCGGCTCATCTTTGAAGAGTAATATAAAACTACTTTTTTATCTGGAACCAAATAGGTTTTATTCGAAACTTATAAGCAAAGAGTAAAACCCGACCAACAGACCGATAAAGTCGGATGTTTGGCGTTTTTGTAAAACTTGAGTTGAGCCTCCGGAAGCATTGAAATTCACTCCCCGTAGCTCTATCTTTGCATTGTTCAAAAACAAAATAAGAGGATTAATTGAAGTCATTAGCAAAAGTATTGCTTTTCAGCCTTCTTTTAATTTTGGCCGGTTTTACTGCAGTCGAGCAGACAACCCCTGAAGAGAACGAGCCAAAAATAAAGGAAGCTGTCCCGGCTATTGATGTAATTAATAACGAACAAACTACCGTAATTAATTATATCAGTAAAGGAGAAATGAAAGCCTCGTGGTACGGACCCAGGTTTCATGGCAGAACAACAGCAAACGGCGAAAAATTTGATCAGGAAGCGTTAACTGCCGCACACAAAACCTTACGATTCGGAACACTGCTTAGGCTTACCAACCCGGTAACCGATAAAAGTGTTATCGTAAGAATTAACGACCGCGGTCCTTATGTTCGCGGGAGAAATATTGATGTGTCTCAAGAAGCGGCTAGTGAATTAGGGATGTTACACAAAGGACTTGCCAGATTAAAAGTAGAGCAAGTAAGCCTAAAAGGGGTAAACTTTCCTGCAATTCATTTGAATTAAGAGTAAGTGATTCTAAAAAGAAAACCCGGCTTTTGCGAGTCGGGTTTTTTGTTTTAAAGAGATTGGAGAGTTAGCAAGATTAATTGATATCTCGAAAAAAGTTTTCCTGATTAGATGAATGAAAATGAATGGATTGGTGAATGTTTTCCATTCAGTCATTCAACCATTCAATCACTCATTCGAAGATTACAAATTATTTGATTCCGGCTCGTTCTGGTTCTGTATTTCAATTTTCAGTAAAACTAATTTTGAAGTTGATAACTTCGGCATCGTTCCCGATTTTAACCGGTGGACCCCATGTACCAACGCCACTGGAAACATAAAAGTGTGTGTTAGCGATTTTCTTATACCCCCAGCTTACCTCGTAGATCAATTTAGTGACAAAACTGAAGGGCCACATTTGTCCATGGTGCGTATGTCCCGAAAGTTGAAGATCAATATTTTGGGCAGCAGCTTCTGCCAGGTGTAATGGCTGGTGATCGAGCAGAATTATGGGCAAATCTTTCCGCGCCTCTGCAACCAATTCTGCAACTGATTTCCTTTTCCCGCGGGTGAAACTCGCAATGCTGGCGTCTTCTCTCCCAATAACCTGAACAGAATTTTCAATTGTTATCATACTGTCCCGCAGGACTTTCACATTGTTTTCATTTAAGAAATTGTCTGCATTATTTACGTTTACAATGTATTCGTGGTTTCCGTTGATAGTGTAAACGCCATACCTGGCTTTTAACTGTTGCAATTCAACATCAATACCTATTCGCTTTAAATGGCTCGATTTGTCGTCAATAACATCACCGCCAATGAGAATGATATCAGGTTTAACTTCTGCTACAAGATCGATGATCTTCTTTGCAATTCGTCCGTTGTTTACCGGCGTAAAATGTGAATCGGAGAAATAAAAAATGTTAAGCGAAGATAAAGAAGCATTCTTTTTAGGAATGGAGAGGTGGATCGTTTTCAACTTGATATTGTTGGCGTTGATGTAACCCCACGTTACCGTAATGAAAACAAGAAGGAGAACTATTAATCCGGAAAGCAATTTGGTTTTGGCGTAATCTTGAAGAAGAAACTGCGGGAAGAATGGGAAAAACCGGTTGATGAGAACGAAAATGTCGATCACCAAAAGCGATAAAAGAAAATAGCCAAGAAGAGCGAACCAGAAAGAGCCAATCCAAAGAAAAACATCATACAAAACAGAATTCACATTTGAGAAGAGACTTTTTGCCAAGATGTACGAAGACGCTGCCAAAACAAATACTGTCGAAAAGAGAACTTTGGCATAAAGCGATTGAAACTGAAATGCCTGCATCGTCCGGACGTACACGAAAAAATTAGCCGAACCGTAAACAAGCAGAAATAGTGCGAAAAAAATTGCCATAAGTTTTTTTACTTTTTTATACCACAACAGCGGGAAGAACTGATAAGTTCAAAATTGGGCATTGGTCAGTAGTCATTCTTCAGTAACTACTTTGCTGAAATAGGTTGCCCAAATATAGTTAATTGTTAATCAAAAAGTGATAATTGGTTTTTGCTAATAGTGGTTTCATTTTGTGAATCCGTTAGTGGAAATACTATTGGTTTTGATGTGGCATGCAAAAATGGGGTGTAATTGCTGACTACTCAATAAGAGTGATTATTGAAATAGTGCCAACTGATATTAATGAAATAGTATTCTCTAGTAATGGCGTATAACTTTTTGTTTTTTTTGTCAAGATATTTTGAGTGTTTTACTTTTAACTTTGAACTAATGGTTTACCGATTTATGGTTTGTTTTGGTATCTTTTGTCAGCAGCCCACAGATTCATCTGTGGGTAATTTAAGAGAGGCAAAGTTTCAAACCGATTCATCGGTTTACAATTTGAAATCCATATTTTTATTGCTGGGTGTGACATGGTTGTTCACTGTTCTAAACCGTTAAAACGGCTGCTGATTTTTATTATTTAATTTCATTCCCATAGCTGAAGCTATGGGCTGCTTTTCTCCCTAACACCGATAACAAATTAATAAACGGCGATAACTTTCTACTTTCAATTTTTTACTTGCAACCCGTTGCGCGATGTCTTAAACTTTAAATAATCCATTTCAAACGCTTCAAAAAAAAGCCGCTGGCAACTGCGAACGGCTTTTTAAAAGTTGCAAGCAATATTACAAAATGCTTTGCGGGTCAATATCAAAAAAGATTTTGATGTCTTTAATTTTTGTTTTTCGATTGAACCGCATAAATGACTCGGAAATTGCTTTCCGCAAAATACTTCCTGAAGGATCGGTAACCCGGTCTGTTTTTAAAACGATTTGAAAACGATATTCGCCTTTCAATCTTGCGATGACCGCCGAAGTCGGAGAGGTAATTTTCAGATACTTTTTAAATGCCAGGAGTTCATTATAAAATTCTTTCATTGCGCCGAGCGCTTTTTTTTCTTCTTTGTCTTTCGCTTCAATTACCGCGAGCCGCATAAACGGCGGGTAACCGCGGTGTTCCCGGTCGAGGATTTCCTTTTTATAAAAACCGTCGTAATCATTTTGTAAAACCTTTTGCAGAACAAAATGTTTATCATTTTGTGTTTGGATGACCACTTCTCCTTCAATTTTACTTCTGCCGGCTCGTCCGCTTACTTGTGTTAAAAGCTGGAACGTTCGTTCATCCGCGCGGAAATCGGGAAGCCATAAATTTGTTTCCGCCGAAATAACACCAACAAGCGTAACGCGGGGAAAATCCATTCCCTTTGCAACCATCTGCGTGCCGACAAGAATATCAATCACCCCGCTTTTAAAGTTGGAGAGAATAGTCCCCAAATTTCCTTTTTTAGAAATAGCATCCGAATCAATACGCTCAAGAACAGCGTTTGGAAAATAATAAGCGAGTTCATCTTCAACGCGTTCTGTCCCTGTTCCGAAATATTTAAGATGTGGCGATCCGCAATGATTACAAGCCGGAGGAGCTTCTTTCACAAATCCACAGTAGTGGCAATGCAAAGTGTTTTCATTAATATGATACACGAGCGAGATCGAACAATTGTCGCACGTTTCAATTTGTCCACACTCAACACAATAAATCTGCGTTGCAAAACCGCGCCTATTTTGAAGAATGATTACTCCTTCTTTTTTTTTCAATCGTTCTTCAATTTTTTCAAGCAGCGTTTTAGAAAAAAAACTTTCCATGCGATTAAGTTTTTTCTCTTCGTTGATATTTACCAGTGTTATCTTAGGAAGTTGTGCATCATCAACACGAATTGGAAGATTCAGCAGTTGATATTTTTTTGTGGCTGCGAGATACATGCTTTCAACAGACGGAGTAGCGGAGCCAAGCAAAACCGGGCAGCCGGAAAATTTTGCACGCATCAGCGCTGCATCTTTCCCGTTATAACGCGGCGTTTCATCCTGTTTATAACTGCCGTCATGCTCCTCATCTACAATAATAAATCCAATATTTTTTAACGGCGAAAAAAGCGCTGAACGTGCGCCGATGACCACTTGCGATTTTTCATTTAAAATATTTTGCCAGGAATCAAACCGTTCGCCGGGCGACATTTTACTATGAATAACAGAAACCATTCCTTTGAAATTATTCGTCAAACGTGCCGTCATTTGCGGCGTTAATGCGATTTCGGGAACAAGAATAATTACGGTTTTACCGAGCTCCAAAACTTTCTTTACAAGTTCGATATAGACTTGTGTTTTGCCGCTGCCGGTTACTCCGTGCAAAAGAAAAACCTTGAAAGAAGGATTTTGCAGAAACGGATAAACTTCATCCAACACTTTATTTTGATCTGAAGTTAGAGCAAAATCAATTAAGTCTTCGGAATAGGGTTCTTGAAATGTTCGTTCGATTTGTTTTTTTACTACGGTGATAATTTCTTTTTTTTCTAATCCTTTAATTGAAGCCGGAGAAGTTTTTGTTTCGGTCAATAGTTGTTGCAGCGGCATTTCATGCTGCCCGGATACGAGTTTGAGTAAAACCTCAACTTGTTTAGGCGATGTTTTCTCAATCGTTGGGATAAACTCATAAACTTCTTCCGCAGATTTTAACAGCTTAACCGAGAGGATGGTTTTGCTGTGAACTTTTGCTTTCTCTGTTTCATCATGAATCGTTATCACACCCATTTTTTCCAGCGTGCGAAGAGGTGAGAGAATATTTTTCCGTTTTGCATTTTTTTGAAGCTGGTAATAACTGATCGTTTCATTTTCGGAAAATATTTTCAGCAGAGTTTTTTGAATCGGAGATTTTGTTTTCCCATCTTCTAATAACCGTCGAGCAAAATTAATATCTGCTGAAATGCGTTTCTTCGATTGTACTTCCGTACCAGGTGGAATTGCAAGCCGGAACGCTTCGCCAAGCGAAGAGAGATAATATTCGGAAAGCCATTCGTAAAATTTAATTGAAGTAGAATCGAAGATCGGAACGCTGTCAAGAACATCATAAATGTCTTTTAATTTTTCTTTAACGGAAGTTTCTTGAAGAACCGAAACGATAAATCCGGTTAGCACACGTGGACCGAAAGGAGCAACGACTCTCACACCGATTTGAGCTTGTTCTTCAAATTCACCAGGAACTGTGTAAGTAAAAGCTTTGCGGAACGGCAGCGGAAAAACTACTTCAACATACACGGGGCGAAATTCCAAAATTCAAAAAACAAATTACAAGATTGAGGAAGAGATTTGTCATTAGTCAATTGTCATTTGATTTATAAAAAGGGGCAAGTTCCCGCAGGTCATTAAGTTTAACGTCGGTAAGCATTTCAAACTTCAACACTTTCTGATTCCTTTCCCAAATAATTCGTTTGAATTTATTTATAGGAATAACCGTTCCGTTGGTAGAAATGATGCTGTCTTCATTCTCAACAGTCAAGAAATAATATCCGTCTTGTTGCTGAATGCCTTCGACTACATTTATGTCTTTAAACTTAAAATTCACTTCGCCATTGAGTTTTTTATCTTCTACAAAAAGTCTGCGGCTGGTAACTTCTTTTTCTTCATCTTTTTGGGAAAAGATAAATTCATCACTCCTTAATAATTTATTGAAGAGGTTCTCTTTATCTTCATTAAACTCTTTATTTCCAAGCGCATCAGATTTAAGGTCATAAAAAGTTACTTTTGCTTCGCCGGACTTTTCCCCATCAATAAAAATTTCATACGATACTTTTTGATAAACTAAACAGCCCGATAAAGTCAGCGCCGCGAAACTTAAAACAAAAAACAATCTTACTTTCATAATTTTTCTTTCATTGATTTAACAAATAGTTAAACAACAGCTTCCTCAAGCAGCATTAATTCCTGATTATCAACATCAAGCTCTGCGTTGATGCCGAACGGTAAAGTAAATTTATTAACAATATGTCCGAACGACAAACCATAAAGTACAGGGATTTTCAATTGAAATAGCCTATCAAGTAAAACTTCAGACAGGGAAAAAGAATTTGCTATTCCCGATTGATCCGGTTTCGATTCACATTTAGTAAAAACGCCAAGTGCGATACCGGAGGCGTTCTTAAATTTCCCGGCTTGGATCATTTGCGTCAACATTCGATCAACCCGGTAAGGTTCTTCGCCAACTTCTTCAAGAAAAATAATTTTACCTTTTGGTTCGATATCATATTTCGTTCCGATCAACGAAGCAACAATAGATAAATTTCCGCCGATAAGTTTTCCTTTTGCTTTGCCGCTGCGAATAACGTAAGGTTTGTATTCGTTTTTTGCAGCATCTTCAGATGCGCTGTGTAAAGACATTTTCAGCTGTGGTTTCATCAAAACATTTTTAAAATTGTTAACACTAAATTCATTAAACGTTGAAGTTGCAACCGGTCCATGAAAACCGATTAATCCAGTCTGCGAATATATTCCATACAGCAAGGCGGTAATATCACTGTACCCGATAAGAATTTTGGGATTGCGCTTAATTAAATTGAAATCGAGAAAATCCAAAACACGCGCGCAGCCATATCCACCGCGGACGCAAACGATGCCGTCAACTTTTTTATTGCCAAACATTTCATGTAAGTCTTCGGCACGATCTTTATCGGTTCCGGCAAAATACCCGAACCGATTTAAAATATTTTTAGCAACAACAACAGAAAACCCAAGAGCCGTCATATTTGTTTTTGATTCTTCAAGTTGTTGCTCGGTGATAAAACCGCCGGGAGAAACTAATCCGATAGTATCGCCACTTTTTAATTTTTTCGGTTTAATGGTCTTCGATTTTTCAGAAGGGAACGAGAAGTTTGGAAGAGCCGCAATTGCCGCCGCTGTTGTTATAGTATTTATAAAGTTTCTTCTTTTCATTATCGCTGCATAAAGTATTACAAATAATTTTCTTCATCGAACACAAGATGCTCAAACGTTTCTCGCGCACGAATTATGCTAAAAGAATTTCCCGTTACCAAAATTTCTGCCGGTTTTCTCCGAGCATTATAATTTGAAGCCATCACCATTCCGTATGCGCCGGCAGACATTACGGCAAGCAAATCCCCGTGTTCGCATTTTTGTATCGTTCTTTCCTTTGCAAGAAAATCTCCGCTTTCGCAAACCGGACCAACAACGTCAGCAATTATTTCACTTCTACTTTCATCCAATTTTACCGGTTGAACATGATGATATGCGCCATAAATACTCGGGCGCAGTAAGTCGGTCATTGCAGCGTCAACTACAAGAAAATTTTTATGCTGATTCTTTTTAGTGTACAAAACTTCCGTAACCAAAATTCCTGCATTTGCCGTTAAATATCTACCCGGTTCAAAAATGATTTCGCAGTTAAGTTTTTTTACTATCGGAAGAAGAGCTTCGGCAAATTTGTTCACGGAAAAAGTTTTTTCATCGTTGTATTGAATTCCGATTCCGCCGCCAATATCAAAATGGATTAATTCAAGTCCTTCTTTTTTTAAGATGAGGAAAAGATTGGCAAGCTTTTCAACCGCTTCAACAAAAGGCGAAAGAGTAGTAATCTGAGAACCGATGTGCATATCAATCCCGGTAAAAAGAATGTTTTTCAATTCTTTTTGTTTTCGAAACAACTTTAGCGCTGTTTCGCTATCAACACCAAATTTGTTTTCAGAAAGTCCCGTTGAAATGTAAGGATGAGTCTTTGGATTTACATCAGGGTTAACGCGGATCGCGACGCGTGCGATTTTATTCATCGAAGAGGCAATTTCATTTATCAAATAAACTTCTTCTTCAGATTCTGCTTTGATCATCAAAACATCACGTTCAAGACCAAGTTTTATTTCGTTCTTCGTCTTTCCAACGCTTGTTAAAATTATCTTTTCCGGTTTAGCCCCAGCTTTTAAAGCGCGGTAAAGTTCGCCTTCGGAGTTTACGTCTACACCGCTGCCAAGCTCTATAAAAGTTTTAATTACACTGAGATTGAAATTTGATTTTGCAGCATAAAATATTTTATGGCGGACGGCGCGAAACGCTTCATCAAATTCTTTGGAAGCATCTTCAAAATATTTTTTGCTGTAAATGTAAGTTGGAGTTCCTGTTTGCTTTACAATTTGGGTAACGGCAACACCTTCACAGTAAAGTTGCTTGTTTTTGTATGTAAAATAAGTTGAAGGAAAAAGCTGCATCATTCTTTTTTTAGGTTTTCTTTTTTGTGATATTTCTTTTGTAAATATAATGTTTTTCTCTGCTTTGCAGACTAATATTTCGATGGAAGAATGAAAACAATTTTATGTCTTTTGCTTTTTATTCCTTTTTTGCAGCCGCAAGACAGCCTACGAATTGATACTTCCACAATAAATTATTACAAACTTTCTTTTATCGGTACGGCAACTCTCGGGGGATTTATTTACGGACAAGCGTTACAAAAAAATCTTTGGTGGAAAGGAGAAAAAAGTCCGTTCCATTTTAATTGGAAAGAGGATTGGGCTTATGCTCTCGGTGCCGATAAGTTCGGACATTTCTATTTTCCGATGCTGGCAACAAATATTTATTCTGATGCTTTTGTTTGGAGCGGTATCAATAAAGAACAAAGTCTTCTCTATGGCGGTATTACCGCGTTAACCTATCAATCTTTCACAGAAATAAAAGATGGTTTTTCCAAGCAGTGGGGATTTAGCTGGGGCGATTTTTCTGCAAACGCACTTGGCTCGGCTTATCCTTTCCTTCAATACAAGTTTCCGCAATTAAAAAATTTTAATCTGAAGATCAGCTTCTTTCCTTCAGAACGCTTCAAACACGGTTCCAACCAGGTAATCTTTGATGATTATGAAAGCACTTATCACTGGCTGAGTATTTCAATTGCAAATTATTTACCGGAAGAAGTTCGGAAATATTATCCGTCTTTTTTAAATTTTGCTATTGGACATTCGGTTAAAGAATTTGATACAAACTCACGCCACCGTGAAATTTATCTCTCGCTTGATCTAAACGCCGAAGAACTTCCCGGGAATACTTCTTTCTTAAAATTCATTAAAAAATATTTGAACTTTTATCACTTTCCGATGCCGGCGGTAAAAGTTTATCCGAATGTTGTCTGGTATGGATTGAAGTTTTAGAAAGTCTTATATTAGAAGAAACAAAAAGAGATTTTACTTATGAACGAAATAATTTTTATAATCGAAGAATCGATTGATGGTGGTTTTGAAGCCAAGGCGTTAGGTGAATCCATCTTCACCGAAGCAGAAACAATTGAAGAATTGAAAAAAAACATTAAAGATGCTGTCTCTTGCCATTTTGAAGAGGGACAATCTCCCAAAATCATACGTCTACATTATATAAAAGAAGAGATTCTTGCGGCATGAAACTTCCCCGAGATTTTAATGCAGATCAATTTATAAAACTTCTAGCCAAAACAGGATATGTACCATCACGCCAGTCCGGAAGCCATATTCGACTGACAACAAATATAAAAGGACAACATCATGTTACCGTTCCAAACCACGATCCCATCAAAATCGGAACATTGAATAGTATTCTAAAAGATATAGCCGAGCATTTTCAAATCACCAAAGAAGAACTTCTAAAAAGACTATTAAATTAACCTCATTTCGACCTTCCATCTCGTTTGAATTCCCTCCGTTTTTCGGTAAATTTGTTCACAATTAATTTCAAATTCCTAACTCCTAATTAAAGAATTGTATGAAATATCCTTTTGCAGAAATTGAAACCAAGTGGCAAAGCTATTGGGAAACGAACCAGGTTTATAAAACAGATTTTTCTAAAACCGGCAACAAACTTTACACACTCGTCATGTTTATTTATCCCAGCGGCGCAAAATTACACTGCGGTCATTGGTACAACTACGGACCAACCGATAGCTGGGCTCGCTATAAAAAACTAAAAGGCTTCAACGTTTTTGAACCGATGGGTTATGACGCTTTTGGCTTGCCGGCGGAAAATTTTGCGATCAAAACCGGGATTCATCCGTACGACAGCACAATGAAAAATATTGCGGACATTCGTTCACAGTTGAAAAATATGGGCTGTATGTATGATTGGGATGCCGAACTGATGACGTGTGTTCCTGAATATTACAAGTGGAACCAGTGGCTCTTTATTCAACTTTATAAAAAAGGATTGGCATACAGAAAAAATGCGCCGGTAAATTGGTGTACATCATGCAACACGGTTTTGGCAAACGAACAAGTTCTTTCCGACGGCAATTGCGAACGGTGCGGCTCGCAGGTAATTCAAAAAAATCTTACGCAATGGTTTTTCAAAATAACCGAATATGCCGAAGAACTTTTACAAGGATTGGAGACAATCAATTGGCCCGAAAAAACAAAATTGATGCAAAGAAATTGGATCGGGAAAAGTGTCGGCGCTGAAATTCATTTTAAAGTTGAAAACAGCGATGAAATCATTTCAGTTTTTACTACTCGTCCCGACACGTTGTTTGGTGTAACCTATGTTGTACTTGCACCGGAACATCCTTTAGTTGATAAACTTGTTACCGATGAAAACAAAAAAGCGGTTGACGGCTACCGCGATCAAACAAGAAGATTAACCGAGATTGAAAGGACTTCAACCGTAAAAGAAAAAACCGGTGTACCGATTGGTGCGTACGCAATTAATCCGGTTAACGGAGAACGCATTCCCATTTGGATTGCCGATTACGCTTTGCTCACCTACGGAACGGGCTGTGTTATGGCGGTTCCCGCGCATGACGAAAGAGATTTTGAATTTGCGACAAAATTTGATTTACCTATCCGCAAAGTAATTTTACTAGATGGAACAAACGCAGAAGATGAATTAAAAGAAGCTTTCACCGAAACAGGAACGATGGTAAACTCAAATCAGTTTAATGGTTTTCGTTCGGATGAAGGGAAACAAAAAATTATTGAATATCTCGAAGTAAATAATTTCGGAAAAAGAAAAATAAATTTCCGTTTGCGCGATTGGCTGATCTCACGCCAAAGATATTGGGGAACACCGATACCAGTAATTCACTGCGACAATTGCGGTGAAGTTTTAGTTGATGAAAAAGATTTGCCGGTTGAACTTCCATACGACGTTGATTTTAAAAGTCAGGGAGTTTCTCCTTTGGCACGGAATGAAAAATTCATCAATGTTAAATGTCCGAAGTGCGGTGCAGACGCAAAACGCGAAGCCGATACGATGGATACGTTTGTTGATTCGTCCTGGTATTATTTCCGCTACCTCAATCCGAAATTTTCCGATGGAATGTTCGATAAAAAATTAACTGACAAATTTGTTCCGGTTGATATGTACGTTGGCGGCGCTGAACACGCGACGATGCATTTGTTGTACGCGAGATTCATTCACAAATTCATTCGCGATTTAGGATTAACAAATTCCGATGAGCCGTTCCAAACGCTTATTCATCAAGGAACGATTACAAACTCGGGCGCAAAGATGTCCAAGTCGAAAGGAAATGTTGTAAATCCTGATGACTTTACAAAGAATGTTGGCAACGATGTTTTCCGTTTGTACTTAATGTTTATGGGACCATTTGAGCAAGGCGGTGATTGGAGCGATAAAGGAATCGCCGGAACGGAGAGATTCGTCCAGCGCGTTTACGATTTGTTCAACAACTTTGCAGGTGCTGCAAAAGAAATTACTGCAAAAGGAGAATATGATTTACAAAACTTGAGTGACGTGGAAAAAATCATTTACAGAAAGATCAATCAAACCATTGCAAAGTATGACGGTGAGTTGAATCATTTCCGGTTTAACACCGCAATTGCAAGTCTTATGGAATTGATTAACGAATTGAAATCTTTACCGAACTGCGGAAAAGAAATTCAAGTTTACACATTGGAAAGATTAGCAATTCTGCTTGCCGCAATTGCTCCCCATTTGGCGGAAGAATGTTGGCAGATCATCGGGAAAGACAAAACAATTTTTGAAAATCCTATTTGGTTTTATGCCGACAATGATGCTTTAACGGAAGATGTTGCAAACATTGCTGTACAGATCGGCGGAAAATTGCGCGCAACCATTCAAGTTCCGATAAACAGCGATGAAACTGTGGTAAAATCAATTGCCTTCGCAGACGAACGCATTATAAGGTGGCTTGACGGGAAAACTGTTGTGAAAGAAATCTTTGTGAAAAATAAAATTTTTAATATTGTAGTAAAATAAACCTTTGCGTCTCTGCGCCTTGGCGGTGAAAATTTACCGCAAAGACGCTAAGTCACAAAGAAAAATAAAAGGAAATAAATGTTAGACATAAAACTTATTCGAGAAAACCCGGAACTTGTCCGCCAGGGATTATTAAACAAAAACACCAAAGATGTTGTAGATGAAATTTTGGCGCTCGACGAAGAACGCCGTTCGCTGATTTCAAAAACTGATGAACTAAAAGCAAAACGGAATCAAGTTTCCGCACAAATTCCGCAGATGAAAAAGGCTGGGCATGATACCTCCTCTGTGTTTGCTGAGATGAAATTAGTCGGCGACCAAATTGCTTTGTTCGATTCACAACTTCGCGGGATAGAAGAAAAAGTTGAAACGATTCTTCGGCACACACCAAATTTGTCGCACGCATCTGTTCCCGTTGGCAAAACTGCGGAAGATAATATTGAAACAAAACAATGGCTGCCCGATGGCTTTTCTTTTCAGAATGATTTTAAAGTTTTAGACCACATTGAACTTGGAAAGAAATTAAAAATTTTAGATTTTGAACGGGGAACAAAAATATCCGGCTCAGGTTTTCCTTTATACATCGGTAGAGGAGCAACGCTGGAGCGTGCGCTGATCAATTTTATGCTCGATTATCATTTACAGCATCACGGTTATACGGAAATACTCCCGCCGATATTGGTCAATCGCGAATCAATGAAAGGGACGGGACAAATTCCGAAGATGGAAGAAGATATGTATTTCGTTGAGAAAGACGGATTATATCCGATTCCTACTGCCGAAGTTCCCATCACCAATATTCACCGTGATGAAATTTTAAGCGAAAAAGATTTGCCGGTAAAATATGTTGGTTATTCTCCATGCTTCAGGCGCGAAGCCGGAAGTTATGGAAAAGATTCAAAAGGATTTTTGCGCGTGCATCAATTTAATAAAGTTGAAATGGTAAAATTTGTAAGACCGGAAACTTCTTACGACGAATTGGAGTTATTAGTAAAGGACGCTGAAGACATTTTGCACGCGTTGAATGTTCCTTACCGTTTGCTTTTGCTTTGTACGGGCGATTTAAGTTTTTCCGCCGCAAAATGTTACGATATAGAAACCTGGTCTCCGGCAGAAAATAAATGGCTCGAAGCTTCATCGTGCAGTAACTTTGAAGCATTCCAGGCGCGGCGTGCAAACATCCGTTTCAGAAATGATATAACGAAAAAACCTGAGTTTGTTCATACGCTAAACGGCAGCGGGCTTGCAACCAGCCGGTTGATGGTTTCAATTTTAGAAAACAATCAAACGCCGGAAGGAAAAATTATCGTTCCGAAAGTTTTACAAAAGTACACGGGATTTGAGATCATAGGATAACAATTATGAACGTGAAATTATTTGAATCGGTGTTTAAAGACAAACCATATTTTTTCTGGTGGGTTGAAGATATTAAAAAAGTTAGCAATGAAGCCGCTGTGGAAGCCATCCTCAATAATGGCAATTGGCGTGAAGTTGAAGAATTAATTAAGATATTGGGTCTTAGAAAAGTCCGGTCTATTTTTCAAAAACAGATTTCCGGAACACGTTCAAATTATCGTGAACAAACCATTAACTTTTTTAAAATATTTTTTGACCGCCATGTTTCATAAAGAAATATTTTCGAAAGAACAAATTGAACTTTTAGATTTAGTTAAAGTTTTTTCAAGAAATTTTTATTTGGTCGGCGGGACAGCCATAGCTCTTCAGTTAGGGCACCGGCGTTCCATAGACTTTGACTTATTTACGGAAAAAGCACTCCGTCCAAAATTACTGCTCGAGAAAATTCAAAAAGACAAGGCAAAGATTCAAAAAGTATTTGTCCGGACAGAGACAGAACTCACGCTAGTTGTAAATTCTGTAAAAATGACTTTTTATAATTTCCCTTTTAGAATGCCGGTACAGATTAAATTTGAGAAATATATCTCCATACCACCTCTTCTTGATTTAGCTGCCATGAAAGCCTTTGCCTTAGGTGGGAGAGGGAAATGGAAAGATTATGTTGATTTATATTGCCTCCTTTCCGAACATTTTTCACTTGAGCAAGTAAGCAAAAGAGCCGAAGAATTGTTTCAAGAATCTTTTAATGAAAGATTATTTAGAGAACAATTAGTTTTTTTTAAAGACATAGATTATACCGAGGATGTCATTTGGATGCGAAAACCAATTTCTCAAGAAGAAATAAAAACTGGTTTGGTATCAATTGCAACAACATTTAATTTATGACGAACCTTAAATCCCTTAAAAAATATTTTGTCCGCTATAAAAGAAAAATCTTTTGGGGAATGCTCTTCATTCTTATCTCAAACGGATTTTCGACTTACGTTCCGATCTTAATTAAAGACGCAATCAACGATTTGCAGAAAACAGTTTCACAACAAGCGTTAATCAATTACGGATTATTGATTGCAGGAACTTCGCTTATTGCAGGAGTCTTCCGCTTCCTTATCCGTCAAACCATCATTGTCGTTTCGCGTGAAATTGAATTTGATTTGCGCCAGGATTTTTGGGCGCACATTCAGCGGCTTCCGCTTCGCTATTTTCAAAATAATTCCACCGGGAACATTATGGCGCACGCCACCAACGACATCAACGCGGTGCGCATGTTTATTGGTCCTGCGGTGATGTACACCATAGATACCGGCATTCGTTTTCTTATCGTTTTCTGGATAATGCTTTCAATCGATATTTCGGTTACGCTCTATTCACTGTTGCCCTTGCCGTTTTTATCTTTTATGATTTATTTCATCGGGAAAAAAATTCATGTACGTTTTACCGCCATACAAGAAAAATTTTCCGAACTTACTACAAAGGCGCAGGAAAATTATTCGGGTATCCGGGTTATCAAATCTTACGTTCGTGAAGAAAATGAAATAGATGAGTTCGCAAACCTCAGCAAAGATTATCTGCATAGAAATATGAAGCTGGTAAAAATTCAAGCGTTATTTCAGCCGATACTTTTTCTCTTAACGGGTATTTCGGTTATCATTGTTATCTGGGTTGGTGGTTCGGAAGTGATTAACAATGGGTTAAAGCTCGGCGATATTACTGCGCTGATTATTTATTTGGGACTTCTGATATGGCCCATCATCGCGTTTGGCTGGGTGATCAATATTATTCAGCAAGCCGAAGCAAGTATGAAAAGATTGAATAAAATTCTTGCCGAGCCGTTTGAAGTAGAAGAGACAGAAGAAACTGATTTTTCAATAAAAGGTTTGCATGGAAAAATCTTGCTTAAAAATGTTTCGTTCCGCTATAAAGAACACCTCCCGGAGGTTTTAAAAAATATTAATTTAGAAATTCCGGTTGGAACCACGCTTGCCATTATGGGATTGACAGGCGCGGGCAAAACAACATTGATAAACTTACTTCCCCGCTTGTACGATATTACCGGAGGAGAAATATTTATTGATGATATTCCAATCAATAAAATTCCGCTGGCAACATTGCGCCGGCACATTGGATTTGTGCAGCAGGAAACTTTTCTTTTCTCCGATTCAATTGCAAATAATTTATGCTACGGATTGAGAGAAGGCAATTACGAGAAAATGATGGAAGCCTCCCGTATCGCTCAATTTGATAAAGACGTAAAAGATTTTCCAAATGGATATGAAACGATAATCGGCGAACGCGGCATTACGCTTTCGGGAGGACAAAAACAGCGCGCAACCATTGCACGCTCGTTGGTGATTGATCCAAAAATATTAATTCTTGATGATTCTTTCTCCGCTGTTGACACGCACACGGAAGAGGAAATTCTCAAGGACTTAAAAATATTTATGAAGGAACGGACGAGCGTCATTATCAGTCACCGCATTTCAACCGTTAAAGATGCCGACAAAATTGTCGTTCTTGACAAAGGAACTATTGCAGAAGAAGGAACGCACGACGAGCTGCTTGCTCTAAACAAATTGTACGCCGATATTTATTACAAACAACTACTTGAAAAAGAAATTGAAGAATTTAATTGAGGAGAAAAAGTATGACAAAGACAAAAATTGCGTTCTTCGAAATAACTTCTGATGAAAAGAGGTATATAAAAAAACAGTTCGACAATAATTTCGAGCTTTTCTTTTATAAAGATAAATTGGACGAAGAAAATATTTCGCTGATTAAAGATGTTGACGTGGTTTCAATTTTCATTTATTCCAAGATTACTCAAAAGATAATTGACGATGCAAAAAAGATAAAGTTGATCGCAACGCGCAGCACCGGTTTTAATCATATCAATTTAAATGAGGCGCAGAAGAATAAAGTTTGCGTTTGTAATGTACCGTATTATGGAGAAAACACAGTTGCCGAACATTCGTTTGCATTAATTTTGGCGCTTTCAAGAAATGTCCACAAAGCTTATGTCCGTACGATGCAAGGAAATTATTCTCTTGAAGGATTGCGCGGATTCGATTTGAAAAATAAAACGATTGGCGTAATCGGCGCGGGAAGCATCGGGATGCACGTGATTAAAATGGCGAAAGGTTTTGGAATGAAAGTGATCGCGTTCGACTTGAATGAAAATCACATGATGAAAGAATTACTCGACTTGAAATACGTTTCGCTGGAAGAACTTCTTTCTACTTCCGATGTTCTCACGCTTCACTGCCCTTACACCGAGCAAACGCGGTATCTCATTAATATGCGCAATATTCATTTGGTTAAGAAAGGCGCTCTCTTCATCAACACTGCACGAAGTGAAATTATTGAACCATCGGCGCTCTATTATGCAATTGATAATGGAATCTTTGGCGGCGCCGGGCTTGATGTGTTTGAAGGAGAAGAATTGGCTCTGGAAGAAAATCAAATGCTGACAAAAAATGTTGCCGTTGAAAATCTCGAAGCAATAATGAAAAGAAATATTTTACTCCGCAGAGAAAATGTTATTATCACTCCGCACATGGCGTTTGATTCGTTTGAAGCGGTTGAAAGAATTTTGGATACCACGGTAAGGAATATTAAATCATTTATTGCAAAAGAGAATTATCACAAAGTGGTGTAGAGAACTTATTGGGAATAGAGTTTTCTGTTTACGAAAAATATAAATAGTTGAATTTAACCTAAGAATGAA
>Ga0210028_1001816_pt1 | contig 17540 bp, 20 predicted proteins | sample CryGeymeta201513_FD_185468 | JGI IMG/M metagenome (GOLD analysis project Ga0210028, IMG submission 185468) | Groundwater microbial communities from Crystal Geyser aquifers in Utah, USA - Crystal Geyser metaG 2015-13 (SPAdes) (version 2) | ecosystem: Environmental > Aquatic > Deep subsurface >...
TCTTTTGGTAGTAATATGCTTATTAAATCATTACCAAATTCATCTTTTGATACTTCTACTTGATAAATAGTAATTTCATTCATCATATCCAATACATCAAAAATAGCAGTAGGAAAAATAGTAGTTCCCTTAAATTTTATCATTTGTTGTTTTCTACCTATTACCGGTCCAAGTCTGGGTGTTGTTCTCCCACATTTACATGCTTCATAATAAACATGGCACAAGTCGCCAGTTTTATATCTCAACAAAGGCATTCCTTCTACTCCTAAGGTAGTTACAATTACTTCGCCTAATTCGCCATTAGCAACATGTTTTCCATATTCGCGTCCATACATGGAAAGACGCGTGTCACTTTCGCGAAACGGTTCGCTTCTCAATATAAAAACGGTATCACGTATATAGCCCATTAGCGTTTATCCAAATAGGACTGGAGAATAGCTGCTGCAGCCAAATCATCTCGCTTTCCTTTCAATCCGGCTTCCATGGCCTGATGCGCTGCAAGTTTTGAGGTCATTGTTTCATCTTCTTCCATAACGTCTATCCCTGCCTCTCGTAATTTTTCTGCAAAATTCATAATGCGTCTTGCCTGTTCGGATCGCCCGCGATCGCGAAGAGAATGCGGGATTCCGATGACGACTTTTTCAATACGTTCTTGTTGAAGCAAGTCCAGCAAATCATGAATCACCTGTTCTTCATTTTTTACAACCAAAACATCAAGCGGCGAAGCAAGACGCGTTTCCGAGTCGCCTAAAGCTAAACCAATGCGTACGTCCCCAAAATCAATGCCAAGAATTCGCATAACTCCATGCTCTCGCACGCTCTTCCTTCCGTCAATAAAATGCCCCCACCGAGAATCGGTGGGGGCAAGAGACGGACAAGAGGCTATTCGGGATCGGGCAAGTTCTTCGCCCAGAAGTTCTCGACAGAATCCGAGTCCGAAAGGCGTCCGGGGACAGCTTTGGGATCGATCTTCGTTGGCGGCCTGGGCGGCTGCTGTTCGTCGACATCCTCCTTGGAATCGAACACCTCGCGAAACATCAGGTCCTCGACACGCTCCAGATCGGAAAGGCGTCCAGGGATGAACCTGAGACCATCCCAAGGCAGTTCGTCGGCCGCCTTTTTGGAATTACTGGCTGTATCCGACTTCTTACGAGAAGACATATCTTCCTCCTTTGTGTAAAGAAAATAACCTTATAACAAGCCTTTTGTCAATCCGCAGTTCTCCGTCTACGCTACGTTTTATGGTGGCAGCTATTCCCATTCCAACATTTCATTATGAACGAGACCTCATCTCGAAAGGCTTTGAAATCATCGCCGGCGTTGATGAAGCTGGCTGTGGTGCTTGGGCGGGACCTGTATTTGCCGCAGCCGTTATTCTTCCTCTTCACTCGCGCATTCGCCTTATCCGAGATTCAAAACGTCTCTCGCCGGCACAGCGCATGCGCGTTATTGAACAAATAAAAAAGAAAGCGATCGCTTGGAGCGTCGGCGTCGCTTCGCAGGAAGAAATTGACCACATAAACATTCGCCAAGCTTCTTTCCTCGCCACAAGACGCGCGCTTGAAAATCTGGGAGTCGCTCCGCAAGCTGTTTTAAGCGATGGGTTTACTATTCCGGAAATCAGCGTTCCTTGTACATCCGTTATCGGCGGAGATCGGCGCGTTAAGTCTATTGCCGCCGCATCCATCATTGCAAAAGTTCATCGAGATATTCTCATGGAAAAAATGAATGAAATTCACCCGGGCTACGGTTTCGCAGATCATAAAGGCTATGGAACCAAAAAACACCAAGAAGCGCTACGCAAACTTGGACCATGCTCCATTCACAGGAAAAGTTACGAACCGATTAGGATACTTCTGTAAAATCCCCATTCTCAAACAAAGGCTTTCCATTCACAAGAATGCGTTTTATATCGACAAAAACATCAACATGATAGCGTCCTCTTTTTTTTGCAATCTCTTTATAAATTCCATGTTTCGCACCGAGGGATAAATGTAATCCTTTCATCCGCTCAAAAGCCGTCATATCATCAAGCGGTCTTCCCTTTCCAATGGCAGGATTCAAGCCGAGACCGAATTCTCGCACAACAACAGGTTCGTCTTCCCGTATCAAATCAAGCACACGTAAAAATTCTTCCGGCGCGTCTTCTCCCGCTTCAAGAATGCCATTTTGAATGCGCACCAAAAACGGTGGATATTCTCTCGCCAGTAAATCCAATCCCGCAAAAGCAAAGATCTTTACTTCGCCGTTTATCGCCGTCAAATCTTCCGCCTCCGTAAAAACTTCTCCAATGGGAAATGTACCGCCGACATTTTGCATTTCGGAATAATCTCCAATATTCAATTTCGCCGACTTCATCCTTGATGCATAGGTTAAAACGGTATCTTCACATTCAACGACAACTTCTTCCGCTTCATCGAGGCGGTGTTTCAAGGCATGGCCAAGCGGACGATAATAACTTGGATCGTAAGCGAGCGTATCGATATAACGTTCTTCTTGTTCTTCCGTTATGCGGTTTAAATGCATGTGCTCGATCGTCTTAAGCTCGTGCTTGAATAATTCAATGCGAATACGAAACTCATTCAAGCGAAAATTGGTAGATTGAATCAAAACAACAAGATCTCCCGCCCGCCGCTCAGCGATTGCCGATTTCACTCCCGCATCTCCGGCTTCATTAAAATCAAGAAAAACGCCATCCGGAGCCGCCCGCCGATACGCCTCCGTAAGCACGCGGGACAGACGCGTTTCCGTATCATAGACAACTAAAACCGTCTCTTCCTGTTTGAGCATAAGCGCCCCCGAAAGAATTTGTTGGATATTTTTGGTCGCTTTTTCTAAAAGGATTTGTTCAGACATTGCCTAAGCCTATCCTAATCAGCAGCCATTGACAAAAACGGATTTTTCTGACAGATTCGCATGAGTCCTTTTCAATGTTTGGAGGAGGCATGGGCAACGAAAATCCGCTTCGTGGGCAGTTCTCTCGAGGCGCTTCAAGAACAACACAAAGCGCGTTCCAAGGAAGAATTATCAGTTGGCTTCGCGGCGTATTCAGCGCCGAATCCGTCAACGGACTCGGAGAGGAAGTGCGTAAACATTTCCCTCGATCAACCTACTGGATCGTAGACGCTTCCAAGCTGGAAACATTCGACAAAGGAGCGCGTGAAGTGTTTCTGAAACTCTTGCAAGAATTCAGTGCAGCCGGAGGCAAGGGCCTCGTCCTGCATTCCACGAATCAACTGTTCGCCATGGTGATACAGCGCTTCGCGAACAATGCAAACATTCGTCTTACCCTCGTCCGCAGCGGCCCAGAGCTTTCCGCACTGCTGCAAAAACCGCTTCCATTCGAGACACTCTAGTTCGTTCCCAAAGGAGGGAAAAGATGTTCGAAAAAAAGATCTCCGAGCAGACATTGAAAGCCATCGTCAGCAAGGCTCATAGAACGCATTACAGCATCCTCAATGGCTTCACACAGACAAGTCTGCGCGGATACATCGACAATGCGATCGTCGCAGAAATTCGCGAGGAGTTCCAAAACATCTTCACGCTCGAGACCCCTCTCTCGGTCTGGGTCGTGGATGCGATGGAAGTCGAAAGCTATGAAAGCACCGCAGTGCCGCTCTTTGGTGAGTTGATGGCCACACTGCATGAGCATGGCACAACGCTCCTCATCGTCGCGTCCACACCGGGCTCGAAAATGGGAATGTTCTTCTCCTCTATCGGATTCAGCTCGCCGCTGAGCATCAAACACTGCTCCAGCGCCGACGAAGCTGAAGATCTCGCGCGAGATTTCTTGGAGGCCGAAAAAGCCTCCAAAGACACGGGCAAGTAAGCCCTACACACTTCCGGTCGCTCCAAACTCTTGGAGCGGCCGTTTTGTTTTGGGGAAATATTTAAAAAAACAAAAAACTCCCCTTCTGGGGAGTTTTTTCTGGACACCGGAATCGGTGATGGTAGCCCGTAGGGGAATCGAACCCCTGTCTTCTCCGTGAGAGGGAGATGTCCTAGCCACTAAACGAACGGGCCATATTTTATTTTCTCGTCCACGCCAGCTCCTGTCGTACAAGTAATTCCTCTGCGCGAAGCGGTTCTGCCATAAGTTCTTTGATGACGCGTTCCATACGAACGCCTGTCGTCATAAGCGTCCCTTGGGAAGCTTTCGCGAGAACGATATCACCCGGATGAATGTAATCCTGGAGAAATCTTCCGGCTTCCGGCGTGTCATCGAACACGCGAATCTGACCTTCGGAGAGACCGTTTGCCAACGCACCTTCCGCCATGGCGTGCGCAAATATACCACTCACTGCGAGAAAATCAAGCCCTAGACGTCCCGCCTCCGCTCCAACCATTCGATGGAGTTTCTTGCTATCTTCGCCAAGCTCTCGCATTTCTCCAAGGCAGGCAATTTTCCGCTGACCCGGTTTTGTTTCCACGGAAGCGAGATCTCGTAATGCGGATAAAACCGCCGCAGGCGAAGAATTGTAGGTATCATCAAAAAGCGTCGTTTGTTTTATTCCAGGAATAATTCTTGTGCGTCCGCGCATCGGCTTAAAGTAGTTTGGTAATTCATTGTCTACGCTTCCATGAACATCCATTGCCGCACCGAGCGCAATGGCGGCACCAAGCGCATACGCAACCGGACTGCCAAATACGCCAGGAATCGTGAGCGTTTCGCGATGCGCATAGGTTTCAAATGTAACGCATAAACTCACCGGCATATTTCCGTGCTCTTCTGTATTCGTTAAAATACGTTTCCCAACAATACGCACAACGGAACCGTCGGCTTCACCGAAGGTAAGAACATGCGCGTTTGTTAAATGGCGCATAGAAAAAACACGCTTATCATCTGCATTCAGTATCACCGTTCCATTTTTATTCACTGCTTTCACCAGCGCCGCTTTTTCTTCCGCTAAAGCATCAATGGAAGAATAATTTTCCAAGTGAACCGGAGCTACATCCGTAGCCTCAGGCGTTACCGCTGTTATAATTGCTACATCGGGCGGAACCAATCCCGTGAGGTACGCAATATCCCCCGGATGATCTGCTCCCATTTCCATAACAAAAATTTTGGGACAGGTGCGAACAAGTCCAACACGAACGCTAAGCGAACGAATAAGCAGGTGCAGCCAAGCAAGAATAGATCGTCCCGGCGAAGCCATATCTAAAACCGTCAGCGGAACGCCGAGTTCATTATTATAATTTTTTTGTGATACGCGCATATCCGCGCCTTTCCCATCCGCTTCCAAAATAGCCGCGCAAGCCTGTCTCGTTGTGGATTTTCCCACGGCTCCGGTAATGGCAATAACAAAAGGTCTCTCTCGTTTTACGGCGATACGAGCCGTTTGTCCGAGCCAGCGATGAAGCAGAGTGATATTTGCCATAGTCCTTGTATCAAAACACGTTATCAAAAGAACGCAAAGCCTAGGGGGTTGGATCCGTCGTTGTGGCATCCGTCGGCAAAGGAGGAAGCGGCGCTAGAGGCTTCTCGATAATAGGCCGCTCAGGTTCCACGTGGAGATAGGAAAGGAGAAACTTCGCCATGGAACCAAATACCGGCGCAGCGGAAGACTCGGCATATTGCACCGTGCGCGGATGATCGACTTTTACCAGCATAACGAATTTCGGATCGCTTGCGGGCGCATAACCGGCAAAAGAACCAATGGTTCCATTCGTGAGATAGCCCCCGTTTTTAAAGTCAGGAATCTGTGCTGTTCCTGTTTTTCCGGCTACATAGTAGCCCGAAACGCCCGCTTGGGCTCCATGGCCATTTTCAACAACGGTTACCAGCATTCCGGAAACAAGCCGAGAGGTGCGTGTGCTAATCGGCTGTGAGACAACCTCAGGCTGGGTTTTTTGCGTCGTTCCATCGGGATGATGCACTTCGTCGATAATATAAGGGCGATAAAGCTTCCCCCCATTTCCCAAAGCGGCATAAGCGGTTACAAGTTGCATCGGCGTCACGGCAATACCCTGTCCGAATGAAGCCGTCGCAGCAAAAATATCTCCCGGTTTGGCGAGAGGTCGAATATCCCCTTTTGCTTCAGGTGCTAATTCAATATTTGTCGTTTTTCCAAAACCAAACTTTTCCACATAGCTTTTGAAGCGCTCTTTTCCAAGAAGGCGCTCAACGAAAATCGTTCCAAGGTTTAAGGACTTTTCCAAGACTTGCGTCATCGTCTGAACGCCGTGCGCCTGTTTGTCAGAATCTCGAATCGTAAAATTATCGATATGCTCTTCTCCCTTGTCAACATAGGTCGTATCGGGATTGATAAGTTTTTCATTCAGCCCCGCGGAAATTGTTACCGGCTTAAAAACGGATCCCGGTTCATATTGGCTAAATGTCACCGGATTATTAAAAACGGAAATATCATCAACGGTGTTATAGGTCTCTGGTTCAAAATCCGGCCAAGAACACATCGCCCAAACGGCGCCACTATTTGGATCTAATACAACAATGGAACCGGAGTCCGCTTGAAATTTGCCCACGGCTTCACGGATTTGACGGCAAGCCTCATATTGAATCGTGCGATCAAGCGTTAAAACAAGATCCGAACCATCGCTTGCTTCCTCAAGTTTTGTTGTTCCGAGGGTAAGTCGCCTTCCCGCCGCATCTTTTTCCAAAAGAATAGAACCATATTTACCCGCGAGCTCATCCTGTAGGGAGGCTTCAAGTCCGTAGCGTCCTACGCGCTTATTTTCGTCGTCATTATTCACAAAACCCAATACTTGGCCACCAATACCTTTTTCCGGATAAAAACGCGTCTGTGCTTTTGTGATGCCTACACCCGGAATATGTTTTGCATTCAGTGCATCCACCGTTTCCTGCGAAGCATCTTTTGTTAAAACGGCATATGTACTGCTGGCAATGATTTGTTCAAGCTCGGGAACAGGCGTTCCTAAAATCTGAGCGAGGTCTTCCGCGGTTTGTTGATCGTCTTTTATTTCGCGCGTGACAAGATACACCTGCCACACATCTTCGTCCTTCGCGATGGGTTGCAGGGTTCCATCCCAACGATCACGTAAATAAATCGTTCCGCGCTTCGGAACAAGGACTTGCTCAACTTCATGTTGATCAGAGGCAAGAATGCTATACGTCTTCGCATCAACAATTTGCAGTTGAAAAAGACGAATGACAATTCCGAGAAGAGGAAGCGCCAACAAAACCGCCACAAACGTAATACGCTTGCGAATAATATTGGGTGTTCCCTTCTTTCGGCGCTCCGAAAACAAAAAACGGCTGCTCATGGACTTCCGCATCATAGCAGGCGGAAGCGCTTGTTTCTACTTTTTCTTCTTTGGCCAATACGAGCGCGTTTTCAGCTTTTCCGGTAAGAATTCTTGATCCGCGTCCGGATCATCGGGTGTGTAAACATAGTCTTTTCCATATCCAAGATTTTTCATCAATTTGGTTGGTGCATTACGCAAATGAAGCGGAACCGGTTCATGCGGAAGATCTTGAATATCTTGTTTTACACGGCCATAAGCCATATAAAGCGCATTCGATTTTGGTGCTTCCGCTAAATAGACAATCGCTTGCGCCAAATGCACCCCACATTCGGGCATACCAAGAAAATGACAGGACTGAAAAACCGCCACAGCTTGCACAAGTGCCTGCGGATCAGCAACGCCGATATCTTCCGAAGCAAATCGAACGAGACGCCGCGCAACATACAGCGGATCTTCTCCGGCTTCGAGCATTCTGCCGAGCCAATACAAAGCCGCGTTCGCATCATTTCCGCGCAGAGACTTATGAAGCGCAGAAATAATATTGTAATGTTCTTCTCCGTTTTTATCATAATGAATATGCGTCCGCTGAACCGTTTCCTTGATCTGTTCAATACTCAGATTTTTTTCATCAGGTCCAAGCGCTTTAACCGCCATATCCAAAGTCGTGAGCGCGTTGCGTACATCTCCGTCCGCAAGGTCGGCGATCAAAGTAATTGCATCTTCTTCAAGCGCAATCGCGCCGCCGAGTCCGAACTTCTCATCTTCCAAGGCGCGTTTCAAAACGGAAATAATATCTTCACGTGTAAGCTTTTCAAAAACAAAAACCTTCGTTCGCGACAAGAGAGCGGGAATAACTTCAAAACTCGGATTTTCCGTAGTCGCACCAATAAGAATCACAGTTCCATTTTCAACAAAAGGCAAAAGCGCATCTTGTTGTGCTTTATTAAATCGATGGATTTCATCAATAAAAAGAATCGTTCGCCGCTCATGATATTTTAATGCATCTTCCGCCGCGCGAACGGCCTGGCGAATATCGGCGACGCCCGCCAAAACAGCGGATAGTTCAATAAAAGAAGCTTTTGTTAATCTGGTAATGACTTTTGCGAGCGTTGTTTTTCCACAACCGGGTGGGCCCCAAAAAATCATCGAAGGGATTTCGTCATGTTCAACCAGCATTCGAAGCGGTTTTCCTTCTGCAATTAAATGCGCTTGTCCGGCAATATCGGAAAAAGTCTTCGGACGCATGCGCTCCGCAAGAGGCTGATAGCTCTTTTTTCGCTTATCTCTCGCATGATCAAACAAGTCCGTCATAGACGTAAAATGTATCGAACAAAAACAGAACAGTCAAATAAATCCGAACCAAGTTACAAAATACTTAGTAATTCTCTATGCAAAATTGTTGCAAATCACTGTTACACTATCCCCGGAATTGCCTATCCAGGCCAAACACTAAAGGCGATCATAATAAGCGTCCAGAGAGCTAGACCAATTTTCCGCCGCTTGAACGCAGAAATGCTCGCCAGTTGTTCTCAAATTCCTCCTTAATCAAAAATTTGAGCGCATCCCTTGATTCTGGATCCAAAGTGAGGGTATCAACAATTTCCTTTCTGAGAATTGATCTGGGTGAACAAGAGTATCATGTGTTTTTTTCAAGTCTTTTCAAAGTAGTCCCGTCCAAAGCGGCTATAGTTTTGTCTAAGGAAACTGATCCACCATCTTTCACAAAAATCTTCTAGTTGCTCTAAGGCGCCGTTTGAAGTGGTAATCTCGAAGATTCCTCAGCGTGATCTCCCTCGGTAATCGTTTTTTTTGTTTCCTGAAATAGGCATATATGTGTGATGAATTTCAAAGACCGTCGTAACCCGATATGCAAAAAAACTTACCAAAAGGGTGAATTTTACAAAACATCTTTATAGAGCAGTCTTGAAAGATCCCCTATTTCTCTCCGCAACACCCTTCCCGTATGAGAAGTTTCAAGTCTTTCGCACGCGTGTTCCGCTACCGCGTGTGTAAGCGGTACACGTTCCCCTGTTTGCGGATGCGGTACTTGCTTGCTTGCATCCAATTCACGTAAAAGCACCGGAAGAAAAGAAGCAGCCGTTCGATTTGATTCGCGCAAAGCTACTTGAGCGCGCAAAAGCCGCTTGGCATTCCCAACGCGAAAACCGTTTTTCACCGCAGAGGAACAGAACAGTTTTCCAAGCTGTGTATCTTCGTGTTTCGCGAGCGGGGCAAATCCCCCAACGGCGGCTGCGTGGCGGCTTCGCATAATCATATGGCTTCCAAAAAAAGCATGCTCAGGCGCCATCTGCGATTCAGCGCCTTGAAGAAAGCGTTCAATCTCCGCCCAAGAGCGTTCCAAAATAAAACGATCAAACGCCGCACGCAAACGATCGCGTTCTTCTGGTATCTGCGTATCCGGATCAAAAACAAAATCCACGCCGCCGGAGACCGCAATGAGTTCCGGCTCCTGATCAAAAAGAGCTAAAAGTTTTTTAAGATAATGTGCATCCGTAAATTGAACATCTGCATCAGTGGAAACAAGCAGCCCTTCTCTTCCCGCGCGCTCATAACGAAGAACGGCTTCCGCAAGCACGCGATTACGCGCGCGGCCGACATTGCCGGCATGTAATTCTTTTCCCAGGTGGCTTTTATCTATCACATACACCGGAAGATGTTCTCGAATATTTTGTGCTCTCTCAATAATCTCTCGTGAAAAACGATGTGCACCAAAAAATGCATCAGCATTTCTCCAAACCGGAAGTTCCAGAAGCAGCGTATTCATGCGCCGCGCTTTGCGTTCTCGCTCCGTTCCATCATCTTCCGGATTATTTACAAGACAAATAACTTCACTTAAAACATCCGCGCCTTGCATGCGTAGAATCGATTCCAGTACTTCCAAAATCCGCAAAATAGGCTCTCCATACGCGGGAAGCATAAACGTTACGCGACAGCGCGGATCCATTGCCGCAGCAAGCGTTTCCTCGCCTTTCAGCGCTTTTTGAAGATACGCTCCGACGCGCTTATGCATAGATAGACCTATTGTAACACGAAGAACGCATTCCGTTTCTTATCGAACGACAACGAGATACACGAGATAGCCGAAATACGATGCCAAAAGAAGCGATCCCTTTACACGATCAAGACGTCTTCGCGGACCGACGAAGAGAAAAAGCATAAGAAGAAGCGTCGCACCAATCGCAACCAAAATATCGCCAAGAATATCTACGGGAACCGAAATAGGGCGAATGGTAGCTGTAAGTCCGAGAATCCAAAAAATATTAAAAATATTGGAACCAATGATATTTCCGACGGCAATATCGGCCCGATGCTTAAACGCGGCAACAGCAGATGTAACCAATTCGGGCAAAGACGTACCGATAGCGACAATGGTTAAACCAATTAATCGTTCCGAAAAACCAAATGTTCGAGCCAGCACAACCGCACCGGAAACAACCGCGCGTCCGCCCAAAGCCAAGCCGATGATGCCGGCGACCATCAAGAAAACGGCTTTCTTTACTTTCATGTGCTTTACCTCAATATCTTTCAAATCCGCAGGACGACTTCCGCTTCGAACCATATCAAACACATACACCATGAAAAGGACAAAGAAAGACAAGAGAATAATTCCATCAGAGCGCTGAAAAGTTGCGCTGCCTGTACGCAAAGAATCAAGCGCCATTACGCCAAGAATAATGATTGCAAGAAGACTAAAAGGAATTTCTTTCCACGTGGTCGAACGTTTAACGGTAAGCGGATAAATAACCGCCGCCACGCCCAAAATAAGAAGAATATTTGCAATATTGGAACCAATAATATTTGCGACAGACAAATCCCCGCTTCCAGTAAAGGCGGCAATCAAGCTCACCATTAATTCCGGTGCGCTTGTTCCAAATGCAATGATTGTAAGCCCGATCGTAAGATCCGGAACATGAAAACGCTTTGCGACCGATGAGGTGCCGTCAATCAACCAGTCTGAAGATCGAACCAGGAGAAAAAAACCAAGAACGAGCAACAATAATGGAATTATAATCATGAGCTATTCCGTCGCGATAAAATCTTTGTAATTTATGTCCATCACGGTGCGATAAATGCGGCCGCGACTGACAATTCCAACCAACTTACCATCTTCTACAACGGGAAGACGATGAACTTTTTTTGAAAGCATGAGCGCCCCCGCCTGCATGATCGGCATATCCGGTTCCGCGATAAAGGGCGACGGGGACATAAAAACCTCTACGCGACGTTTGCGAATATCGCCCGCCTTTTTCTCGCGCTCTTCATGATTTACGTACTGCTCCGGATGCATATAATAGCTCTGATAAAACGGGTACAAAATACGAAACAAATCTTTCTCCGAAACAACACCGACTAAACGGCCTTCCTCGTTCACAACCGGCGCACCGGAAACGTGATTGCTTCGAAGAGTTTTCATTACGTCCGCATAGGGGGTTCCCACGGGCACCGTAATAAGTTTGGTTTCCATGATATCTCGGACTTTCATAATTCATATCATACGGTGGCTCGACGCCTTATGCAACTCGGTTTATGATTGTCACATGAAAAAACACTGGAAACTGGCAAGTTGGAATGTAAACGGCATCCGAGCTATTGAAAAAAAAGGCTTTTTTGACTGGTTTCAGGACCGAAAATACGACATTATTGGCCTCCAGGAAACCAAAGCACATGTCGACCAGCTTTCGCAGGAATTGGTGCATCCGGAAGGATATGAATCCTATTGGTCTTCCGCCATCCGAAAGGGCTATAGCGGAACGGCCGTGTATACAAAGGAATCGCCCATCTTTGGAGAAACGAGTTTTGGTGATCCGTTTCTTGATGGAGAAGGCCGCATCGTTCTTCTCGAATACGAACCGTTTTATCTTTTCAATGTCTACTTCCCAAACGGAGGCTCCGGCGCCGAGCGGCTTGCGTTTAAGCTGGAATTTTACGATCGATTTTTTTCTCTCATTGAAAGCTATCAAAAAAAGAAACCCATTATTTTTTGCGGCGACGTAAATACGGCGCACAAAGAAATTGATCTTACGCATCCAAAACAAAATGAGCGCTCAAGCGGTTTTTTGGAAATTGAACGCAAGTGGATCGATAAGCTCGTACAAAAAGGCTATATCGACACCTTTCGTCTGTTTAAAAAAGGCGGCGAGCAATATTCTTGGTGGGATATGAAAACGCGCGCACGCGATCGCAATGTCGGTTGGAGAATTGATTATTTCTTCGTAAGCAAGGAACTTGAGGAGCATGTAAAAAACGCTTGGATAGAAACAACCGTTTTCGGTTCGGATCATGCGCCCGTTGGACTTGAGCTTAGTTTTTAAATCAATCAAAAAAACACCCCGTGAGAAATGGGGTGTTTTTCTTTTTCCTTGGTTTAATTCCCGATAGCCGCTTGAATGGCGGATTTCAAGTTTGCATAAGGAACGGCACCCGAAATGAGCTGAGAGTTTCCATTTGCATCAATAAGGAAGGTTCCCGGCGTGCCGGTTACACCGACATTGGTACCGGAGTTTTCTTCATCCATAACCTTTTGTGCGTATTTACCGCTATCAAGACAGTTCTGGAATTTTGTCTGATCAAGTCCGATCTCTTTTGCCAAAGGACCGAGATTCGTCAAAGCAAAACCCGTACCGTTTGAAGTCGTTCGCTCAAATACCTTGTCATGGAAGGCCCAAAAGGCATCGTTTCCGCCAAGCTCAGCCGCACATTCGGAAGCCTCAGCTTCTTTCTGCGCATTCTGGTGGAAACTCAAAGGATAGTGGCGATACGCAATGGCAAGATCATTTGGGAAGTCCTGCATCGCTTGAAGAAGCGTGGTGTGAAATTGCTTACAGAACGGGCACTCGAAATCGGAGTACTCAATAAGCGTTATCGTTGCATTCTTCGCTCCGCGCACATGATCATCACTTGAAATAAGATCCGGATTACCCGCTGGCGCAGCAACATCATCCGCGGTCGGAGCCGCTATCGGCGCTGGCGCGACAGCAACACCGCCGCTCTTTGCCGTTCCGCCCAAGTTCATGCCGGAAGTGAGAATGAGGGCGAGACCAAGAATGGCTGCAAGAGCCACACCGGTGACGAATCCAAAGCCAAAGCTTGCCTTCGGATTCATTCCGTTAAAAATACTGTTTTCCGTGTTCATAGATTACACATTAAAGTTATAAATAAGAGAATCCGTTCATGAGACGCTTCTCAACAGGAGTGCGTCCGAACGTGAAAAAAATAATGAAAAAAACGTATTATCCCCGGAAAGAAAAGGCGCGCATCTTCCCCATAGCCAAAAAAGCCGTCGCGTACGCTGTTTATAAAAAGCTGTCGTCCTTGCTCGAAAAAATGTCAGTGCAGTGAACGCAAACGGGAAGAAAGCAATGAAAACAAAAGGAAGAGCCGCAACGCGAGGCAAATCCGTTTCCAGAAGCACGCTCGATGGAAGCGCCGCAAGATCATTTAACGTCGGTGCTTTGCACTGAAGAGCTGAAGTTTGAAGGGGCCCGCTTTCCGTAATGCAAGACACAGCAAAAACCGACACCGTAAGGACGGAGATAAAAAGGAGCTGAGCAAGCGTAAGCGCACGGAAGAGGCGCTGACGCGGTTCACGAAGAGTGCGGGCGAAAAGCATGATGACTTTGTATCATGTGAGACGGTACAAATCCAGAAACCGATTTAAGTAAGATGGTGTGCAAAATTCATGGCACACGAAGAGGAGGAATTCTCGGCCTTCCAAAGGGAAGGGCTCGGTCAAAGTTCCAAGGAAGAACCACACGCGCCTGAAACTCAAGGTCATCCGTCTGCTCGCCAAGAACTTTAATGAAGCTTCCTTTGCTTGGAATCCAATGACGTGGCGTCATAACATCTTTTTTATAAAGAACCGTCCATTCTTTTCCTGCGGAATCTTGTAAGTGAATCACGCGAAGCTCCGCCGACCAATCGCTTACTTCGCCACGAATCAAGCCACCCTCCGGATGTTCCCAAATATTTTCCCTTTGTTCCGCAAGACGCTCATAAAAAGGCATCCGCTGCGAGGCGCGTTCAACTCTCTCACCCCAGCCGATTTTAAAGAAAATTAAGCCAAGCGGAATACTGAGAAGCACAACGCCCACAAAAACACTTGCCCAACGATATCGATACCCGCGCTTCGTGTGACGAATATTATATTCAGCCACAAGAAGAAAGCTGACTAAAAGAACAAGCCAAACATATGGCATTGCCGCCAAAATAAGTCCTTTGGAAGGCGCTTGAAAAAATGCCAAACCAAGACCATCTGTGACGAGCAGAGTTAAAATAACGGAAACAGCAATTCCGCCCACAAGAACGCAGACGGCTGCCAAGACCCATATTACCCATTCTCTAAGCAAAAACTCCCATTTGGGTTTGGGCTGTATCCCCTCTTTTTGAATGCGCTCAAGCACATCCTGGCTTATTTCTTTGTTGCTCATAATGCTTCTTTGATAGAAAGGAGATTTGCGGATTCTCTTAACTGTTTTTTCGCGCGATGCAAAAGCGTCGCGATCGTGCCTTCCGGTTTCTGCAAAATATCCGATATTTCAGAATAATCTTTTTCTTCCAAATATTTCAAGACAAGAACTTCTCGATATTTCGCATCCATTTTGGACAGAGCGTCCGCCATAGCTTCTTGAAGAAACGCGCGGTCAATGTCTTTTGAAAGATCCATATCGTCGCGCAAACGGTTAATCACATCCTCACCAAGTTCATATGTATGTCCCTCCGGTCGCCGATCGCGCTTTCGAAATTGACTGATAACTTCGTTTCGAGCGATGCGATAAATCCACGAGGAGAATTTTTGCGCCGGATCGAATCCGCGAAGATTGACATAGGCTTTAATAAAAACCTCTTGCAGAATATCTTCCGCGCCCATTTCGTCCACATTCGTAAGACGCTTGATGTACCGTAAAAGCGGGCGCTCAAATCTGTGAATGAGTACCGAGTAGACATCTCTGTCTTTTAAGGTTTGTGCAACAAGCTCTTCATTCGTCGGCTCGGAACGTCCAGGCTCAGTCATAGCTCATGAAATAATACGTCTAGATCACCCTGTTTCTTTCAAAAGGAAAAAAACATGCCTTCCTTTCTCAAACATGACAGCTTCCAAGCCCATGCTTTTTAAGATATTGCTGATGATATTCCTCTGCTTTCCAAAAAGGCGCCGCTGGGACGATTTCTGTCACAACGGGATTTTTCCACTTTCCACTTTGTGTCTGCGCCTCTTTTGATTTTTCGGCCAGTTCTTTTTGCTCGGGCGTGTGATAAAAAATCACAGAACGATATTGCGTCCCCACATCCGGTCCCTGCTGATTCAATGTCGTCGGATTATGATTCTCCCAAAATTTTTTTAGCAATTCCTCATAAGAAACTTTTGCGGGATCATAGACAAGCTGAAGCACTTCAGCATGACCCGTTGCCCCCGTACAAACGTCTTCATACGACGGATTTGCAACCGTCCCGCCCATAAATCCAACCGTGGTGGAAAGAACGCCATCCACTTGCCGATACAGTTCTTCAACGCCCCAAAAACACCCACCGCCAAATGTCGCTGTTTCTTGCTTTGCCATACGAAAAAACGAATGCTTAAAATCCTAACTTGATTCTGCTGTACTTATTCAATGTATAAGCAAAACGGAATGCTTGCACCGCGGCGACAACCAACATCAATCCAACAAGAATCCCAAGAAGATTCGGATAGATAATGATGAGAATACCAACCAAAAGAGAAACAACTCCGTAAAAAACGAGATTTTGAACGGCTTGCTGCACAATGCCTATAACGAACTCATGTTGTTCTTTCATAGAAAAGAGGACATGAAAATATTGATAAATTCAGCTTCATGGTAGCATAGGGCGTAAATCAATGCATCCTCCTTTATGCGTATATTAGCCAATGACGTGCCAACGAATATTCCGGGAGCCGAACAAGCCGGAGGCGGAGGAACGGGAAACTTAACCGCTCTCCTTGGCCCGCATGCAGCCCTACAAGGCCATGTTTGGATAGGCGTTTGTTATCGAGGTACGCGCGCAAAAAAACCTTTCTTTAGAAAGATCTACGATAAAAAACGACAAATATTCGTTACGTACTTTTTTCCTTCGGCAAGCGCGACGGCCATTGTTAAAGCGCCAACCCAGGGAGATCCTCGGGAGATTTTGCGACCGGAAATCGAAGGAATGAAACGGCTCATGAAACGCATGAAGCCGGATATCGTCTTTCTAAACGGTTACAGTTTGCAAGGATGGCTTATGCTGGCCGCCGCGCAAGAGCTTCAGCTTCCGCTTGTGATGAAACATGGCGGCCTTTGGAAAATTGAAATTGATCTCTACCGCGATCTGTACAGCCCCGCGGGACGGAAATTACTTTGCGATATGGAACGCGACATTTCTCGCTACGCGGATTTGGAAATCTTTTTAAATGAAACAAGCCGCGAACAATACAAAAAGATTATTGCACCGCTCCCAATACAGCCTCACGCCGTGATTCCACAGCCGCTTCCCCCGCTCCATCCAAGGCGTCACGCAAAACACAAAGATGAGCGCGTTCAAGTTGGCATCGTGGCCCGCTGGGATCGCATTAAAAATCACAAAGCTTTTTACGCCGTCGCGAAACGAGCGCATGAACTTGAACTCCCTTGGGATTTTCATGCTGTCTGCGCATTCCCGGCACATCCAAAACGCCGGCTTGGACGTATCTACAAAAAATACGTCACGGTACATCCGCCCATGAAAAAGCCGGAGCTGTTTTCTTTTTACGATAAAATGGATATCGCTCTGCTCCCTTCGCTGTACGATGTAATGCCACATGTCGTTATTGAAGCAGCAAGCCGCGGCATCGGAACGATTATCGCAGAAAACGTCGGTTGGCGGAGCGTATTTGAAAAAACAAAAAATCGAATTTGGATCGACAGCTTTACCGACCCAGATGAAACCATTCGAAAAATGAAGCGCTTGAAAGGAAAAAATCTTTCCCCGGAATTTTTTCAGTACGCGAAAAAACACATGAACAAAACAAAGGTTCTTGACCGCTATTTAGAAACATTTGCGCAAGTCATAAAGGCTAAGAAGGATTGACATTAAGAGGGAATTATCGCATACTTATTCTGATTTTCGGCATCGGCAGCCGATCCGCGCTATGATTATCCTTTCGAACGAATACCCCTCAAATATTCCTGGCGCGAGCCGAGCGCCACAGGGAGGCCCCGCACGTTTTGCTCGTGATTTGTCCGCTTCACTGGTCGCAAACGGACACACCTGGGTCGGCATTCAAAGAGTTGGAACAAAAAGCGGCCCTCCAAAAGCGCGCT
>Ga0210028_1001820_pt1 | contig 17525 bp, 15 predicted proteins | sample CryGeymeta201513_FD_185468 | JGI IMG/M metagenome (GOLD analysis project Ga0210028, IMG submission 185468) | Groundwater microbial communities from Crystal Geyser aquifers in Utah, USA - Crystal Geyser metaG 2015-13 (SPAdes) (version 2) | ecosystem: Environmental > Aquatic > Deep subsurface >...
TGGCAAGTAAATGAACCGCTGGACAAAAAGTATGGCGGATCGGCAAAAATCATATCCACCGAATTCTCCGGAATTTGCTCTAAAACTTTTAAACAATCATTATTATACAAAACAAAATTTCCCTTAACAAAGTAGGGTTTTTCTTTAATGTTTGATAGGATTTTATTATCTGCCATAAAATAGCTTTCTATATTTTAATTTTATACTCGCAGCTCGTTTTTGGCAAATTTATGTATGTGAACTTGTGCAATTTTATGAAAAACAAAAATCCCGACTAATTGGGATCTTTTGGTGGGCATGCTGGGACTCGGACCCAGGACCTCCGCCTTATAAGGGCGATGCTCTAACCAACTGAGCTACATGCCCGTGGTGGGCGGTATAGGAATCGAACCTATTACCTCATGCGTGTCGAGCATGCGCTCTAACCAAGTGAGCTAACCGCCCTAATTATATTTTTTATTATATCTTATTTTTCCCTTCTTTTCAATTTTTGGATTTTATTCTTTCCCTTATTTTATTAATTACCAGTTCTTCCGCTGCCATCAGGCGAGTGGTTGCCAGGGAAAATTGGGCGCGATTTTTATGCCCTTCCGGGTTAAACAGACGGGCGAGATCAAGGGCATTGTAATTTTGAGAAGCATAGAGGATGCCTTTGACATTGCCTGCTTTTGATTCGTAAAGAATCAGAGTCGTTTCAATTTGAGGAGAGTTGGCGATTAATTCAGCCACTACCCCCTCCATGTTTTCAGGGCCGCTGCCTGATTTTTGAAAGTCAGTTTGGGACACCAGCGACCAGGCAAGTTTGTAATGAGTGTCGGTTTTAAGCCGCGCGAGCACCCTGCCCCAAAGATTGAGCGTGGCCAGGGTTTTATTTTTATTTAAATTATTAATGATCAGTTCTCTGTCCGCGCCGAGCTTGAGCAAATGCGAGGCGGTCACCAGCGCTTTGGGCGAGATGTCAGCGGCGCGGAAGCCGTTTGTTTTAATGATGATGCCGGCGAGCAGATTGGTGGCGATATTTTCTATGATAAAATCAGGCTTGATATTTTCAAAAAAATCAAAAAGGATTTCAGCGCAACTTGAATAATTAAGCTCAACTTTGTTGACTTGACCGAAATATTCATTAGCCGCGTCAGTGTCAATGTTGATGATGGTGGTGCCGTAGAAAAAGTCGGTGTAGTTATGGTAAAGATTGCCCAGAGATTCAAGGTCGGGCGAGCCAATGATAAAAATTAGATCGTATTTGAAATCAGATGATTCCAGTTTAATGTCATTTTCATTAAAAGTGCCATTTTCCGGAGTGACAAAAATTTTCAGTTTATTATCGCTGATGTCATAATTGAATTCACTGACTTTGTTTTTAGAAATGTCAAGATTGATGATCAGTTTTTTAAGAGAGCCAAGGTTGGTTTTGATTTTATCGCCATTGGGCAAAAAAGACAGTTTTTCTTTTTGCAGTTCGCTGACAATGATATCAGCCGGCTTGTTTAAGCATTCTAAAAATAGCTTTAAAGCCAAGGCGGAAGCCAGCCCGTCACCGCTATTGGCAACAGAGGTGGTCAGCAGGATATGATGGGATTTATTGATTAGTTCAATGATTTGTTGGTGTACGTTAAGAGCCATTTTAAATTGCTGAAAATTAATATTAAGTTAATATATACGAGAGTAAAATTTATGTCAAGGGAATTTGACTTTTTGCTTATTTTATCGTAAGATTGAAGAATATGAATGTAACTGAATTAGCTAGAAAATTGCGCATCACACCGGCAAAGCTTAGGGAAGTAATGCCTAAGCTTGGTTTTGATATTGGCCTGCGGGCGATCAAAGTTGACCCCACAATGGCCCAGGCAATACTGGAAAAATTATCTGACCCGAAGATTAGACAGAAATATCTGACAGATGATGTGGTAGAAAAGCCAAAAAAATCTGGGGAGGCAAAGCAGGCTGAAAGTAAAAAAGAGGGAAACAAAGTGATACAAATTTCAGAGCGGATTGTGGTCAAGGAACTCTCAAAAAGAATGGGCATGCCAGTGACGAATTTAATCTTGGAGCTGATAAAAAATGGCGTTATGGCTTCGCTTAATCAGGATATTGATTTTGAGACAGCCAGCATTATTGCCGAAGATTTGGGATTTAAAGTAGAAAAATCTGAAGAAAGGGCGGGGGCGGCGCATAATATTGATTATGGCAAACTGCTGCAGGTTGATAAAAAAAATGCCGTGCCGCGGCCGCCGGTGGTGGTCGTCATGGGGCATGTTGACCATGGCAAAACAAAACTTTTAGATGTCATCAGACAGACAAATATTATGGAAGGGGAAGCAGGCGGCATTACCCAGCATATTGGAGCTTACCAGGTGGAAAAAGGCGGTCGGTTGCTGACCTTTATTGATACGCCCGGCCACGAGGCATTTTCAGCCATGAGATCGCGCGGAGCGCAGGTAGCTGATATTGCCATATTAATCGTGGCGGCCGACGATGGCGTACAGCCGCAGACAATAGAAGCAGTGGCGCACATCAGGCAGGCTGGCCTGCCTTTTATCGTGGCGATTAATAAGATTGACAAGCCCGGCGTTAATATTGACAAAGTAAAATCAGATCTGGCGAATATCGGTTTGGCTGCTGAAGATTGGGGCGGCAAAACCATTTGCGTGGCAATTTCAGCCAAACAAAATTTGCATATTGACGAGCTGCTGGAAACATTATTTTTAGTGGCCGACATGGAGAGCGACAAGATTGTGGCTGATGAAAAAAGCTTAGCCGTCGGCACGATTATTGAATCGCACATTGATAAAGGCGAAGGGCCGGTGGCCACGGCTTTAATCCATAACGGTATATTAAAAAAAGGCGAAATAGTGAAAATTGGCGAGCGGGCAAACAAAATTCGGGCGATGAAAAATTGGAAGGGAGAAGCGGTGGATCGGGCGATGCCTTCAATGCCCGTTAAAATTTTAGGATTAAAAAATGTGCCGTTGGTGGGAGAAATTTTGCAAGTATTGGCTGACAGGAAAGAAATAAGGAAGCTTTTTAAAAATAGAAAGGAATTGAGCCGGTTGGTTGAACAACATCAGGCGACTAAAACTGAAGAGAGTGAGAGTGATGAAGAAAAAAAAGAGAAACCGCAGGTAAACTTGATTTTAAAAGCCGATGTCTTTGGTTCCATTGAAGCGATTATTGAAAGTCTGGAAAAAATTAATCAGACCAGAGTTAAGCTGGTGATTATTAAACAAGGCTTAGGCAACATTACGGAAAAGGATGTGGAACAAGCGGCGACTTCCAAGGCGTATTTATTGGGATTTAATGTGAAGATGACCGCTGAAGCTAAAAGGCAGGCCGTGGAAGAAAATATTGAAATTCAGCTTTTTAATGTGATTTATGACCTGCTTTTATTTGTTGAAGAGGAAATCAAGCGGGTGGCCGGGGTAGAAATGGTTGAAAAGACACTAGGCAAACTGAAAGTGCTAAAAATATTTAGCACTGGCAAAAATTGGCAGATTGTCGGCGGCCGGGTTGAGAGCGGTAAAATTATGTCGGATTTGATGGCCAAGATTTATCGTGGCGGCGAGTTAATTGAACAGGCGCAAGTGGTTAGTTTGGAAGCTGGCAAAGAGATAGTCAAAGAAGCTGTTGCCGGGCAGGAATGCGGCATGAAAATTAAAGGCATAGTAGAAATAAAGGGAGGAGATGAAATAGAGGTGATAAAAATAGAAGAAAAATGATTAGCCAATCAGGGACTTGATTTAAAACAGCGCCATAGTGGCGCTATTTTTTTGCCCTAATATTTGGTTTTGGAATGCTCAGGCTATTCACTTAGCCAAAACCAGAATTGATTTTTCATTTTTTGTCCAAGTTTATATGTATTGGCGTGGGAAAGAACGCCGAGATAGGACTGGAGCGATTGCTCAAGAGTTTGTTTGTTAATTGTTTCATTCTTGTATTCCCTTACCCTTTTTTCTAATTTTCTGAAAATCCGTTGCTTGGTTTTGGCGCGCAGTAAACGATAATGTGGCAGAAGAATGTAGCCGAGGAAATCTATTCCTTGATGAAATTTACGAATGGTAATTTTTTTAGGGTGTAGCTCAAGAGCGAGTTTCTTTTTAAAAAAGAAATGAATGGGGGCGATGATGTTTTTTAAATAAAGTCTTTCCCCAGCTATAATGACAAAATCGTCAGTATAGCGAATGTAGTTTTTTATTTTTAGGTGGTGTTTGACAAATTGGTCAAATTCATTAAGGTAGATATTAGCAAACAGTTGAGAGGTTAAATTGCCTATGGGCAAGCCTTTTCTTTGAAAAAGCGTGGAGTATTTAGAAGAAAAACTTTCAATAATTTCTTCCAAAAGCCGCAGGGCATCATCGTCTTTTACTCGTTTACGGACGATGTCTAATAAAATTCTATGATCAATTGTTTCAAAGAATTTTTTAATGTCGCATTTAAGAACAAAACACCGCTTAAAGGCATTGCCACTTACTTGTTTTAGTATTTTTTCCAGAATATCTATGCCCCTATGCGTTCCTTTGCCGATACGGCAAGAAAAAGAATTCGGGATAAAAGTTGGCTCAAAGATTGGGCTAAGCGCGGCGAAGACGGCATGGTGAAGTATGCGGTCTCGGACAGTGGCCTTATGAATATGTCTTTGTTTTGGGTCTTGAATGTAAAAAGAGACGTATTCCCCGTGTTTGTATCTTTTATATTTCAAATCCCTATGGAGCTTAAAAATGTTTTCTTCAAGTTGCCATTCAAATTTTCGCACGTCCTGTCTTTTCTGTTTGTCGCTTTTGAATTTATCCCACGCCAAAAAGAGATTTTCTAAAGAGATTATTTTTTCAAAAACATTTTTGTAAATTTTCATACTATCTATCTATGGACGAATTTGATATACCAATTTTTAAAAAGACCTATGAACTCTACAAAGAATTCTATGGTTTTCGCAATACCGTATCCAAACAAGACCGTTATACTATCTGGCAGCGGTGTGAAGATCTTATCCTTGAAATTCTGGAATATATTCTCGGCGCAAGCCAGCTATCCAAAATAGAGAAATTACCCATACTCCAAAAAGCAAGCACGAAACTTAACTTACTGCGTGTCTTTCTTCGGCTTTGTAAAGACACCAAGGTATTGGACAGTAAGAAATACATCCGCTTGGAACAAAATGTAGATGAAATAGGTAGGATGTTAGGGGGCTGGATAAAGTCTACCCGAGACCGCTAAAAGAAATGCCCTCCACAAAAGGAGAGCATTCTTATAGAAGAAAGATGGGAGTTCCGGGACGCACCGAGGCCAACGTTGTCGTTGCGATTGCCGTTCCAGTTGTTGACGTTGAGGCCGTTCTCGTCGAAGTTGCCGACACATGAGACATTGCCAGCAGATGAGCCGGTGCGAACATATGTTGCTTGTTCCCATCCATATCACCGAGAATTGAGTATTACTGCTCTTGCGAGCCCATACACTCTCTTCCTTGAATTTAATTCGGGAGCATCTGCCCTTTGAAAGGCAGAACCTCCACCAGAAACAAGCAAGAAGTTCCATCTCTACTCTTTATCACACGCTATCGTTATCCTTGGACAACGATACTCCGGTGACCTCTTAAAAGAAGAGGCGTCCGCGAGGTGAAGCCGTGACCACACCTGCATTAGCAGACGAAGTTATTGTATCAGAAGTTAGTATAAAAGAAAATGAGCCTCCGGCGCTACGAAAAAAATTTCGCGCCGAAGGCTCAAGGTTACGAGAGGGCCAAACCCTCAAGTATTCAAGGTTCAGAACTTCCGGGACGCACCGAGGCCAACGACGTCGTCGCGAAGGCCGTAACAGTAGTCGACGCTGAGGCCGTCCCCGTCGAAGATGCCGACACACGAGACATGGCCAGCAGAGACCTTGTCGGTCTTCACTGTGCGTTCCGTGCATGCCGCCCAGTGAGAAGGATTCGGACGAACATCCGTCTTACGGAAGACGAGAATGTCCTTCGTCACTTCGGCGATGGTGCTGGGCACCTCGTACTCGGGCGGAAGCATTGCCACCTGCTCCTCGGGCGTCTTGCTCGTGGAATTGGGAATGATGTTCTTCAGCATCAAGTACCAGCGCAGTTGCATGGTCGCCACATCGGTGTGGGGCTGGCCCACGTGCCACGGATCGTTGTTGAAGTAGAACTTCGGCTGGCCCGTTGCCGGATGCAGTTCGAGCCACTTTGCCACCGTGAGCGGCGATCCGTTGATGGCGGTCAGACCCAGAAATGCGAAGTGTGTGTCCTTCACCAGCTTGTCCGAGTTGAATGGGCAGGAACTGTTGAGGATGTCTTCGCCCCACGGAAACCTCCCGGCTTCACGGAACTGCTTCTTGGTGAACTTGGCGTCGTAGTAGCTCATCCAGTCGGCATCGTCGAAGATGTTCCGACCGAGAACCAACCGAGCCAACCGTGACTCGATGGAACCAACGAGACCCTTACGCATCATCGCTTGCGCGATGCGGCAGGCGTACTCACCGTCAGTGCGGAAGAGATCGAAGAGATCGCGGGGATTACCTCCCTGCTTCACAACTGCTTTCTCCAACGCGGAGACGCTTTCCTCAAACTCACCCTTTGTCATTGTCCAGAGACCGCTTGTTTTTTGGCTTGTGCTCATTGCACACCTCCTTTTTGATTTGTTCTCCACATCCTTTAAGGACTTTAGAGAGCGGATACCCCTTGCCGCGGGGCTACGGTCCCGTCTCTTATTTGAGCCGAGCGCTTTGAAAACTATATATTTTATAGCGTCCAAGGCGCTCGTTTCATATTTCTAAACCATATTTTCAAAGAATTTTATAACACCATTATTGTAGCAGATTGTCAAAAAAAGTCAAGGGGTTGTATCTGACGGGCAGTTGTTTTACTTTTCAAATATTTATGCTAAGATAAAAGTATGAACAAGACATTTCCCCAAATTAATTTTAAGGATTTAATTTCTAAAATTAAATTTACCAGTTGATCTGGTGACGCGAGGCGCTTTAAGTCCATATATTCGCGATGAGGTTTTAGAGCAGACAAAATATTTTTATGTCTAAAAAAATATTGACCATTGCCAAGAAATTAAGGAATTATAAGCCTAAAAAGATAATTTTATTTGGCAGTTATGTTAATGGAAAAATAAATCAAGATTCCGATGTGGATTTGTTGATTATCAAAGATACCAAACAAAATCCTTATGAAAGAATTCCTGAAGTGAGAAAATATTTATTGGGGTCCGATTTTGCTTTTGATATTTTGGTCATGACACCGCAAGAAATTAAACGTCGTCTGTTAGTGGATGATTTTTTTATTAAAGACATCATTCAAAACGGCAAGGTTTTGTATGAAGCAAAAAAATAGCCAGCAAGCTAAAAAGTGGTTTGCGATTGGTGACAATGATTTAAAATACGCGCAAACAAGTTTTGAAGAATTTGGCGCTTTTTATGCGCAAATTTGTTTTATCGCCCAGCAGGCAGCGGAAAAATATTTAAAAGGATTTTTAATTTTGCATAAAAATAGTTTTCCCAAAATTCACGATTTGACTAAATTGTTAAAATTATGTGCCGAGATAGAAAAAGATTTTTTGGATTTTGCGGACGAAACAAGTTACTTAAGCTAATTTTATCTGATTGCCAGATATCCCCTAACTGAATATCCGCCAGCCGGCAAAAAAGAAGCCAAAAAAGCAATTGATTCAGCTGAAGAAATTATCAAGTTTATTAAAGAAGTTGCGAGAAAATAAAACCGTTCAATAATTAATTCAAAATTTACAAACAAAACCCTGCTTTATGGCAGAGTTTTTGTTTGCGAATAACTTTGTGCAGGGATTTGACACTAAATTTAATTCTTGTTAGACTGATTTAATATGAATTTTAAGTTAGAGACAAACATTAATGAGCAGCAAATAAAAGAAGCAGGCGGATTAATCAAAGATGCCCAAAAGATTTTATTAGTCGGGCATAAAAACCCTGATGGCGATACCATCGGCTGTCTGACCGCCATGGTGGCATATTTAAAAAGTATTAATAAAAGTTACGCGGCTTTTTCAGCCAATGAACTGCCGGTTAATCTGGAATATTTAAAGCACAGTCAGGAGATTGGGAGTGATAAAAATATTTTTAATCATAGTTTTGATTTAGTAATTTGCCTTGATACGGCTGATCTAAAGTATAGCGGGGTAGAAAACGAGTTAAATCGCTTAAAAGCAAGGGGCGTGAAAATAGTTAATATTGACCATCACCCAAGTAATTATGGCGCAATCAATATCGTTGACGATCAGGCATCCTCAACCAGCGTGATTTTATATGATATTTTAAGGATTTGGCAGGTGGTGATTAACAAAGATATGGCCACCTCACTGCTGGCAGGGATATTAGTTGATACCATGAATTTTATGAACAGCGCCACTAATGATAAATCTCTAGGGCTAAGCGCGGAGCTGCTTCAACGGGGAGCAAAATTTAATATAATTAGCCGCCAGTTATATCAGACAAAAACTCAAGATGGCTTAAAATTATGGTCGCGGCTCTTGAAGCGGCTTAAAAAAAATGATACACTTAATATTGCCTATAGCGTGATATTAGCCGAAGATATTGGAGAAGCCGGGACCGAAGAAACTGAAGGCATGTCAAATTTTTTGAGTAATCTGGCTGAAGCCAGGCTAAGTATGGTCATTAAAGAAATTAAAGACGGAGAAATCAGGGTAAGTATGCGGGCGATTGATGAGCAGGTGGATGTGGCTGAAATGGCCAGGCATTTTGGCGGCGGCGGGCACAAGAAAGCGGCGGGATTTACCATCAAGGGCAGGCTGGAGCAAGAAGGAGAGGGGTGGAGGATAGTATAATTTTAAATTTTAAATTTTTCCGCCAAGTTTTCTCGTGAATAATTCAAATTCGTGGAAGGCGGATCACCCGCAGGGTGAAAATTTTAAAACAAATAAATTTATGTTTTTAATTCCGACAGTGATTGAGAAAAGTCAAATGGGTGAACGCGCCTATGATATCTATTCGCGGCTTTTAAAGGAGCGCATAATTTTTTTGGGCGATTCAATCAATGACGGTTTGGCCAATACCATTATTGCCCAGCTGCTATTTTTGGAGTCACAAAATAAAGAAAAAGACATCAAATTATATATTAATTCCCCGGGCGGGTCAGTCACCGCTGGCATGGCGATATATGATACGATACAGTACGTCAAATCCGATGTGTCAACAATTTGCGTGGGGATGGCGGGCAGTATGGGCGCGGTGATTTTAGCGGCCGGCACTGCCGGCAAAAGGCTGGCTTTGCCCAATGCCGAAGTGATGCTCCATCAGGTTATGGGCGGAGCTGAAGGCCAGGCATCGGATGTAAAAATTCGGGCCGAACATATTTTAAAAATAAAAGATAAATTGAACAGGATATTAGTCAAGCATACCGGGCAATCTTTAAGCAAAATTGAGAAAGACACTGACCGGGATTATTTTATGAGCGCGGAAGAAGCGGTAAAATACGGGGTAATTGATAAGATTATCAAGTAATTTTGCCAAAAATATTTTTTTAAGTTATGATATAACATCTTAGCCACTAAACTTTAATCACCATGCCAACACCAACTCAAAAACACACCAGTTCCAGAAAGAAAGTCAGAAGAGGGCAGCTGCAACTGAAAAAGATAAATTTATCAGTTTGCCCGAAATGTAAAAAGCCTGTCAGACCGCACAGGGCTTGCGCTAATTGCGGGACTTATCGGGGGCATAAAGCTTTTAAGGTAAAAGTACCTAAAAAGCTTAGGAAAAAATCTGTCAAAGGCGGCAAAGAGGAGAAGAAAAAATAAAAAGTAATAATTAATTTGTAAGAAAATTATGTCCAACAGACACTTGGCGAGAACCGTGGCCATGCAAATACTTTTTGAGTGGGATTTTAATAATCGCAGCCAGAAATTAGTTGAAGTGATGGAGCGCAATATGGCAGAATTCGCGCCCGGACTGCATGAAGATCAGAAATTTATTGAAACGCTTGTCCGGGGAGTGACCAGAAACATGAGTGAAATTGACAAAACCATCGTCAAATATGCCCCGGAGTGGCCCATTGACAAAATCACGATTATTGACAGAAATATTTTAAGACTCGGCATTTATGAGCTTTTGATCGCCAAGCAGGTGCCGCCCAAAGTCGCCATTAACGAGGCAATAGAGATTGCCAAGGCTTACGGGGGAGATTCATCCGGCCGTTTTGTCAATGGAGTTTTAGGCGCGATTTTTAGGGAGATAGCAGCGGAGGATGATGATGTCATCACCCCTGACAAAATCAAGCAGCAGCTGCGAGAGGAGAAAAAGAGTGGTTAGCATTATTAAGTATTAAATTTTATTCATTAATTTATTGATCTATTAAATCAAATATAAATCTGTGAGTACTATTTTAATAATAGCTATTTGTAGATTTGTAGCGGATTTGTAGGTTAGTCGCGGGGTATTTTTATGTCCAAGGACAAATTAAAAGAATTGGAAAAAAAGATTGGGGTTAATTTTAAAAATAAAGATTTACTCAAAGTAGCCATGGTTCATCGCTCGTATATTAATGAACATCCGAGCTTTGCCCTGAACCACAATGAACGTTTGGAATTTTTGGGTGATGCGGTTTTGGAGCTGGTGGTCACGGAATATTTGTATCAAAACTACCAAAATCCGGAAGGGGAGCTGACTAACTGGCGGGCGGCTTTGGTTAATGGCGGCAGTTTGGCTGAAGTGGCGGAGGAATTTGGTTTGTATGATTATTTATATTTGTCGCGCGGCGAGGCAAAAGACGCTAATCCTAAAGCCAGGAATTATATTTTAGCCAATGCCACCGAGGCATTGATCGGCGCGATTTATTTGGATATGGGCTGGCAGACGGCTAAAGAATTTATCACGGAACATCTCTTAGTCAAACTGCCTCATATTCTAAAAAATAAATTGTATCTGGATGCCAAGTCTCATTTCCAGGAATTGGCACAGGAAAAAGTTGGTATCACCCCAAGTTATCGGGTGTTAAGCGAGAGCGGGCCAGATCATGCCAAAGATTTTGTGATTGGCGTTTATTTAGATGATGAATTAGTGGCCGAGGGAAATGGCACGAGTAAACAGGAAGCGCAGATGGACGCGGCCAGGCGCGCGCTGGAAGAAAAAGACTGGTAAGCTCATTTCTATAAATATTTTTCTGATTAAAATTCTGTTTGACAAATTCAGGCTATATGCTATTATAATCTAAACAATCAAATAATAAATGTCCGGCCTGGAAAATGGTTTTAATCCTACAACTATTTTCCAGATCGAACATTGACAACCCACAACCTGTATTGGCTTGTGGGCTTTCTGTCAAAAAATAGCTCTTTAAAAGATTACCCAAGCTCTTCCAGTAATTGGTGACAAAGATTGCCGCCAGCTGCTGGAAGAGCCGACGTTGGCAAAAGGAGAACCAATGTTCATAGCGCTAGGGATTAGTCCCCCTAAAGCTAGGGCTTTCCGTTATTAACTAACGCCGCCAACATGTTCAAGGCGTTTAGCGGAGCTCTTTCTTTAGCGCTAATTCTCTTAGCGCTATCATGGCTCCTTCCCGGGGTATTTACCTTGATCACCGAGGTTTTAATTAAAATGCTAACTATTATTAGCAGCCTCCTGGATCAAGCATCAAATAATATGCCCCGATGAAATTAAAAAAGGATACCACATTGTGGTATCCTTTTTCTTATAATAAATAAATTTTCTAATCCTCATTACATAAACAATGGCAACATCACTAGGGTTAAAGTTGACAGTAATTTAATCAAAACATGGAGCGATGGTCCGGCCGTGTCTTTAAAAGGATCGCCAACCGTGTCGCCAACCACGGTGGCTTTGTGTACTTCCGAGCCTTTGCCGCCCAGATTGCCAGCCTCAACAAATTTTTTGGCATTATCCCATGCTCCGCCGCCGTTATTTAAAACCAAGGCCATGAGTACCCCGGTAATAGTTCCAACCATGAGCATGGCGCCGACTGCTTCAGCCTTAAAAATATAACCGACGGCGATTGGGACAATAACTGCCACCAACCCCGGCGCTACCATCTCTTTTAAAGCGCCCTTAGTGGTGATATCCACGCATTTAGCATAATCTGGTTTAGCTGTGCCTGCCATAATGCCCGGATTGTTTTTAAATTGGTCTCTGACCTCATTAATAATATAATGAGCGCCGCGGCCGACCGCTCTGATCGCCAAGGAAGAGAATAAAAATATCAAAGCCGCGCCCAAAAATCCGCCGACAAAAACTGCCGGCTTAGCCAAATTAATACTGGTTAATTTGGCATCAGTTAAGAAAGCTGAAAACAAAAGAAAAGCCGCCAAGGCCGCCGAGCCCACCGCATATCCCTTAGTTAAAGCCTTGGTCGTATTGCCCACCGCGTCTAACCTGTCGGTGATTTTTCTGACCGATGCGTCAGCTTTTGACATTTCTACAATACCGCCGGCATTATCAGTAATTGGTCCGAAAGTATCCATAGCCAAAACATAGCCGGCTGTGGCCAGCATGCCCATTGTAGCCACTGCTGTGCCATACAACCCGCCGCTGGCCAAGCCGGAAGCTTTACCTATTAAATATGAGCCCAAGAGAGCTGCGCTGATAATGACAGCTGGCACGGCCGTACTTTCCAAGGCCACGGCGAAACCAGTAATAATATTAGTGGCCGCTCCGGTCTTGGAAGCTTCGGCAATTGATTTAACCGGCCTAAAGCGGTACTCGGTGTAATATTGAGTAATGTATAAAAAGGCCATGCTTGTCGCTAGCCCGATGGCGCCACAAGCCAAAAACCACAGCCAATGGCTGGACAATAGCCACTTGGTGGCAATCGCAAAACCAATCATTGCCACGATGGCCGCCACATAAAAACCACGATTTAAAGCCTTCATCGGATCTTCTTTGCCTTTTACTTTAACGGAAAAAACTCCGAAAACAGAAGCGATTAAACCGAAAGCGCGGGCAACCAAAGGAAATAAAATTCCGCTGATGCCAAAAACAGGATAAAGCGCAATACCCAGAATCATTGCGCCAATATTTTCTGCCGCCGTACTTTCAAAAAGATCTGCGCCCCTGCCGGCGCAATCACCGACATTGTCGCCCACTAAATCCGCCACCACTGCCGGATTTCTGATATCATCTTCCGGGATGCCAGCTTCTAGTTTGCCCACCAGATCAGCGCCCACGTCAGCCGCTTTGGTGTAAATTCCGCCGCCCAACTGGGCAAAGAGCGCTACTAATGAAGCGCCGAAACCAAAACCAACAACAGTTAAGGGCACATTTTCCGGATTTTTTAAGCCGCCATATAAAACAAATAACCCGGCCACCCCTAAAAGAGACAAGGCAACCACTAAAAATCCGGCCACTGCTCCGCCCCGCATCGCCAGCTTCACCGCTGAATTGATGTTGCGGCTAGCCGCCGCCGCCGTGCGCACATTGGCTCTGACAGAAATATACATGCCGATATAACCGGCTAAGCCGGAAAAACAGGCGCCGACTAAAAAAGCCACGGCTGTTTTTATGCCCAAACTGATATTACTTGACAGAGCATAGATGCCAAATATAATCGCGGTACCAATAATGGCGATGATGGCGATTGTTGTATATTGTCTCTTTAAAAAAGCCATTGCCCCCTCTTTTATCGCCTTGGCAATTTCCTGCATCTGGGCCGTACCCTGGTCTTCCTTTAGAATATGTTGAGCCAACAGGAAGGAAATAACCAGACCCAAAATACTGATTAGAAAAACTAAACTTAGTTCCATAAATATTTTCCCTTGTGCCAGCCGTTTGTTTTTAAAACCAGCTGGCAAAAATATTAATTAATTTATTATACTATATTCAGCATATTAAATCTTAAGTTATTAGTCAAATTTTCTAATTTGACACGGGTTAAAATTTATGTTATACTGATAATAGTTAACTATCAATGGAAGTTGATAGTTTTTCAATTAGCAGCAGTCAAAATTTGATAATCAAAAAAGGACAAATCAATAAGCATAAGAAAACAAATATTGATTAGTCAATAAAGCAATAAAACAAATTATCAAAGATCACAAAAGTAAGGTAGCTTGAAGGAATTTTTACAATTGAATAAGCACAAAAACAAAAACAAAAATCCCCGAATAAGGGATTTTTTATTTGCCTTTACAATTTAGAAATTCTTTGTTAAGATGTAATTAAATTATTAGTTCGCGGGTATCGTATAACAGCTATTATGCGTCCTTGCCAAGGACGAGAAACGGGTGCGACTCCCGTTACCCGCTCCATAAAACCACCACTGTGAAGTGGTGGTTTTATGTCTATGATATTTCAATAATTTTATCCCTTGATTTTTCGCCTTTAATAATACTGATTTTTGATTTAGGGATAGATAATTCTTTTGAGAGTAATTTGATGACAGCCTGGTTGGCTTTTCCTTTGTCAGGAGGAAAGGTAGTGTAAACGTGGTATTGATCATCTTTTCTAATTACTTTATTCACGTTAGCTTTGGGAGTTACTTTGACTTTTATTATCATAGAGTGTCTCTTAATTTTTTCAGTAACTTTATATCTTTTAATATCCCCTCGTCAGTTGGGGTTTCCATGATAAAGTCCATGGGGATTTTTTTAGTTTTAAAATATTTAATCAGAGCGTTAAAGCCGGCCAAGCCGATTTTACCATAACCCAGGTGTTCATGCCGGTCAGAGTGGGAGCCTAGGTCGGTTTTACTGTCATTGACATGAATGACTTTTAATCTTTCTAGGCCAATGAGTTTATGAAATTGGCTGAATGTTTTTTGGACAGCTTTTTCCTCACGCAGATCATAGCCTGATTCAAAGGCATGAGCGGTGTCAAAACAAACGCCGAGTAGATTTTTCGTTGCGGCCGTTTCGCTTTTTTTTATAATTTCTGCGATTTCTTCAAATTCATCGCCGATAATCAGGCCGGCTCCGGCTGAAATTTCAATTAATGGCTGGCAGCCGCCTTGGTAGTCTTTAATTATTTCTTTTATGGCTTTGACTACTTTTTTTATCGCGGCTGTCTGGCCCAAGTCTTTGGCAGAGCCAAGATGGAACATCATCCCCTTGGCGCCCAGCAGTTTGCCTCTTTTAAGCTCTTCTTTAAGAGCCGAGATTGAGCCATAATAGATACGGTTTTCAGCTGAAGCCAGATTAATATAGTAAGGGGAATGAAGGTAATAATTTTTGAGATTATATTTTTTATTATTTGTTTTGAATTCTTTGATTAAATTAGGGTCAAGGTTTGGCGCTTTGCCTCCTTGGGGAGAGCGTGAAAAAAACTGGTAGCATTCTGCGCCATAATGAGTAGCATTTATGGGGGCATTTTGGACTCCGCCGCTAGCAGAGATGTGAGCGCCGATATTCATATAAATACTTTTTTAAAATACTAAAATCTAATTAATCATCTTCTTCTTTAACCATTCTACCACTTTTTGTCCATTTAATATATTTGCCAGCTGTGCCTTGTAGGCAGGTAATTGAAGTTGTTTTTCTATTTCAGGGCTATTCTGGTATACTTTTTTAAGTTTATCAATTTCGGCTTTTAGCTCCTGATCAGCAACTTTAATATTTTCTTGGTGCGCCACGGCGCGAATAATCAGAGCGCTTTTAACCCTTATTTCCGCCTGAGGGCGCAGATCATGTTTAAATTCATCCATTGTTTTTTTTATATTGGCCAGCCAAGTTTCAATTTTCAGCCCCTTGTCAGTCAGGTCGGTCGCTAGTTCATTAATAATAACTTCAACTTCGTTGGCTATGATTTTATCAGGCAGATCATCAAATTTAGTTTTTTCAATAATTTTTTTAAGCATCTCATTTTCCAGTTTCTTATCCTGTTCGGCCGTTTTTTCTGCCTGGATATTTTGCTTGATTTGTTTTTTTAGTTCGGCTAAATTTTTAAATTTGCCAAGAGATCTGGCAAAGTCATCATCAAGACTGGGAATATTTAATTTATAGACGCCCTTAATCTTGACATCAAAAGCGGCGTTTTTGCCGGCAAAATTCTTTTGGAAATAATCAGCAGGGAATTTGATGCCAAATTTTTTTATCCCGTCTTTTTTTAAGCCGATAATTTCCTCTTCAAAACCCGGTACCATGTGCGAATCTCCCAAATAAACTTCAAAGTTTTTTTGCTGACCGCCATCTTGGGGCACGCCAGCAATTGAAATATTGTAATCAAGTTTTACCATGTCGGTTTTTTGGGCAGCTCGCTCAACCAATTCCTCCGCGGCGCGAGATTTGGCCAAGTGCTCTAAAGCGTGGTCTATTTCTTTATCCCCAATTTTAATTTGATCTTTTTCAATTTTAATTAAGTTCAGGTCAGGCAGTTCAACTTTAGGCAGCAGGATGACGGTTGCCTTGTAGACAAGATTATTACCCGGGGCCATTTTAGTAATCTCTATTTTTGGTTGGTCAAGAGTGTCTAATTTTTTTTCTATTATCGCCTTAACAAAAGTGTGGCTGATGATCTCATCTAAGGCCTCATTCATAATTTCCCCCTCGCCCATTTTTTGCACCATGATATTATATGGCACATTGCCGGGGCGGAAGCCGTCAATTTTGATCCGCTGGGAAAGCTTTTTGGCCGCGGCTTCTAGGTGCGGTTGATATTCCTGCGGCGTAATCTCAATAATTAATTCTGCTTGAGATTTTGGCAAGGTGTTCAGTTGGATTTGCATAAAATTATTGTTAGATTATTAAATTATTATTGATATTACCCCAACAACGCACAATTAGTAAAAATCAGTTTTGTCTGGCAGAATTATTTTTAAAAAGCTTTGGTGAGCAAAATTGCTTGGTCCCCGATTTAACATCGGGGAATTTTGCGAACCATAGAGTAAATTTTTTCGCTGGAAAAAAATTTATGTCTTTTTAAAGATAATTCTGACAGACAAAGGAAAGTTGCGTAATATCAATTGTTAAATTATTGACTTTATTCGGTTATTTTAACAAATATTAGTATAATCTTAGCAAAAAATAGTTAGCTTGGCAAGGTGCAAAACAATTGACCGAGTTGATTATTTTTGGTAAGGTCAAGACATCATTATGAATAAGGGGAAAATTTTATTTTTATTAATAATCAGTGCAGTGGCGATTGCCTTAATCGCCGTTGTTTTTTGGTATGATAACTATCAAGAAAAATTTAGAAGTTTGTCTCTTTATGCGCCAGAGAGCGCTTTGGCTTATGTAGAAATTAATTTGGCAGATAATGATTTAAATAATTATCTGGATCAGCATCAAGAGGCCAAGGATTATTTGGAAAAGTTTATTTTAGAAAATGAAATGGCGGCTAATATTTGGCGAGGCGATGCAGTAATTGATCGTCTTGGCTTGGTTATTCTGCCAGGCGAGAGCGGGCAGTTGGAAAAAGCCTGGCTGATACATGGCAGTGATGATCTTCGGAAACTGGAGGCAACGGAGTTGGTTGACTATTTTTATACTGTCTTGGATGATCAAATAGCCGTGTTAACCAAATCAAAAAAAGCATTCAAGGAAATAAACAGTTTTAAGCAAGTTAAAGGAATGGCCAGGTTAAATTTT
>Ga0210028_1001825_pt1 | contig 17491 bp, 21 predicted proteins | sample CryGeymeta201513_FD_185468 | JGI IMG/M metagenome (GOLD analysis project Ga0210028, IMG submission 185468) | Groundwater microbial communities from Crystal Geyser aquifers in Utah, USA - Crystal Geyser metaG 2015-13 (SPAdes) (version 2) | ecosystem: Environmental > Aquatic > Deep subsurface >...
CTGCCCGTTCGAATCCCAAAATCAATCATGCTTCTACTAAACAAAAAACAACGTGACTAAACACATTGTCTTTCTATGGTTCGCATATAGTGACAGCTTTCGAACTTTTATAATACAAAATAATTATAATTAAATTTGCAAATCGAATAGACTACGTTAGGCGATGTTTGATTGCTAATTTAATGGTTATTTATTAATAATTGCAATAATAACACTAATAATGGTTAATAAAATAATTACTCCTGTCAGAATATATTTATTTATTGTTACTCGTTTGCTGGCGGATATAAAATTATTAATTTGTTTTGCTAAACTAACAGTTGCTGATGCAGCTTCTTGTTGTTGAGTCGTTGTTCCTTGTGCATTTCTAAATGGCATATTATTTGTATTAATTATAGTCAAATATCGTTTAACGTACGTGGATTGTCGAAATTACGAAGTCTTGTATCCGCTTATCCTATTTAGCTCCTAGTCACGAACGAGGTTAGAACTGAAATAGATAATAAAATTATAATTCAGCCAATAAATAGTCTTTGATAATACTTGGCGGATTTCCATAAATAGATAATTTATCTTTACCCTCTTGACTAAAAACATATATCTTGCCAGCCACTTCATCATAAGCAATAATTTTATATGAATCACCACAATTATGTTCAGTACACCCATTTAAAATCAAATAATCTGTTGAGTCTGCATTAATAACATAATTTTTCATAACAACACTCATCATTTTCATATCAAATTGTGGAAACACATCACGAATTATTGTTACTATTTCTGAATAAGAATCAAAAACGTCATCTGCGTATACACCATACTTAGTGATCAAATCATGATTATCATATCTTGTCACTGTGTGTGAGTTAATTGCTATAGCTTTATCAGAAACTTCATCAGAAATAAAAACTTTATTATCAGTTTTATCTAAAAATATTAACACCACCCAAGGTATAGCTATTATTAAATAGGCGAATACTACTATAATTATAAATTTTTTATCCATTATTATTTAATATTAACTAAATTGAAGTATTTTAATTATAAACCTTTATATATAAATATATCTTATGAATCCAAAAAAAACACAGACATCACCAAAGCAGGTTTACCTGCCAGTTAGGCAGGCTTTCCACGTAAGAACAAGACTCATCGATATCCAGGAAGGAGATTCGTTTACAGCATTGCTCAATGAGCAGGAGGCTCGGGATCATGGAATAAACAGTATGGATAAAATATCTCTCATCTACGAAGGGGAAGAGATTGTCGTAGATGCGGATCTGAGTCATAGCTATATCAAACGTGGAGAGGTGGGAATTCTCAAAGATGTAGTGCAAAAATACAAGATAGAAGCTGGGAAAATGGTTGCTGTAGCTTTTACTTCAAATAGTTCACTTTCTGTAGAAGCCCTCAAGAAGGCGCTCAAGGGAGTGAAATTAAATGAAAAAGAAACATTTTCTATCATGAAAGATATCGCTACCAATCGTTTCACCGATACGCTTACGACGTATTATTCAGCGTTAGGATTTTTCTACCCAGCGACAGATCATGAATTGTACATCATGGCAAAAGCCATGGCCCAAACTGGTGAAATGCTCCATTTCCCAGGAGTCGTAGCAGACAAACATTGTATGTGAGGAGTCCCAGGCAATGAAACAACTATGATCATGATTCCGCTATTGACATCACTGGGTATCAAAATGCCGAAAACATTTTCCAAAGCAATCACTACGCCAGCCGCAACTGGTGAATGCGTAAGCGTGCTGATGGATATCTCTTTTTCAAAGAAACAAATCGAAGAATTAGTAAGAAAACATAATACCTGTTTAGTTTGGGGCGGGGGATTGGATCTGGCACCAGCTGATGAAAAACTCATCAAAGCTGCGTATCCGCTCTCCATGCAATCGTACTCCAGAACTATTGTCAGCATTATGGCTAAAAAATATGCTATGGGCATCAATCATTCGCTTATCGATATCCCTATGGGACCTACAGCGAAAGTACCTGACATGAAAACAGCGAATAAACTAAAAAAACAGTTTATATATGTGGGACAGAAATTATGAATGAAAGTACATGTAGAAATCACTGATGCGATTGAACCCATCGGAGCTGGAATCGGCGCCATTCTACAAGTGAGAGAAGTATTGAGAGTATTACAACAGCACGAACTCAGACCTATGGATCTCCAGAATAAAGCATTATTCCTAGCAGCGAGAATTATAGAACTTGTCGGCATGGCCAAAGGAAAAGCTGCTGATGAGCTGGCATTGAAGACATTGAAATCTGGCAAGGCATGGGGAAAGATGCAGGAGATCATCAAGGCACAACACGGCAATCCAAACATAAAATCTGAACAGCTTGAACTTGCAAAAATCAAAAAAGAAATCAAAGCTGAAAAAGACGGAAGAGTGAAATCGATAGATATGAAAGTACTCAATGTGGTTGCAAGAACGTTGGGCGCACCGATAGATCTCAAAGCGTGATTGTATCTCCGCAAGAAGACAGGGGATGCAGTGAAAAAATGAGATATCATCTATGTTCTCTATGCGAGCGAAGAACCGAAGATAAAGATGGCAATCGAATACTTAGATCAAAAGAAGATGTACGAAATTCGCTAATCGCTCTTTGATAAAAATGGATAAAAATCGATGAAAATGGATAAAATGGCACTACAAGTTTTAACAATCTTTAACAAGTTTTAACAATTTTTATTTCTTCCATGACCAACATCCTCGTCACCATGTGACCTGCAATCAACAACACAGAGATGCTGACCAAGCTCTACAATGATGGAGTGAGGATTTTGAGATTCAATTTTCCGCATTACGATCAAGAAAGCGCGCTCAAAGATGCAAATAATATCCATGAAGTAGAAAAAAAACTTGGTGGAAAATTCGATCTTCTCTTGGATACAAGCTGACCGCAGATAAGAACCTGAGTTCTCACGACGCCGATTTCTTACACTATCGGAGAAAAATTCAGGATCGTGGTCAAAGAAAATAAAAGAGGGGATCGTGATCTTTTCTGTGACTATCCTAAATTAATAAACGATGCACAGATAGATTCAATCATAAAAATTGATTCCGGACTCTTTGATGTAAAAGTTATAGAAAAATGATCAGAGTCATTGGTTGTGGAGGCATTAATTTCATTTACCGTAGGCTCAAGGAGACACGTGAATCTGCCAGGCATCCATTGCGATTTGCCGACGCTCACACCACAGGATTTTGATGACACGTTGTTTGCTACCAAGAACGGATTCTCTCACATAGCAATGAGTTTCACGAGAAGCGGAAAAGATATTCAGTGACTCAGAGATTTTCTCAAGCAAAATAATTGAAGCCAGATCAAAATCATGGCCAAGATAGAAAACCAAGAATGAATCGGCAATCTCGATGAGATCATCGATGCGAGCGATATGATCATGGTGGCGAGAGGGGACTTATGAACCGAATTACCGCTCGAAACTATTCCCGTTCATCAGATGAACATCATCAAAAAATGCAAAGAAAAAAATAAGCCCGTCATCGTCGCGACGCAGATGTTGGAGACGATGATCACCAATCCGATTCCTACCAGAGCAGAAGTGAGCGATATTTTTTACGCAGTACGTGAATGAGCCGACTACGTCATGCTCTCAGGAGAAACCGCAGTCGGTAAGTATCCTCTCCAATGCGTAGAAGTGATGAAAAAAGTCATTGAGCAAGCAGAGAAATTGTAAGAGATATATATATTTTCATTCTTTTGTCGCCAAGATGGAAAAAGAAAAAAGGCATACGGAAAATAAGAAAAAATATTTAGAAACCATTAAGAAATTAGAAATAGAATTATTTTCTGAATTCAAAAATGGTGATGATATTCACACTCCAGAGGGCAATTCTTATTTCTATTTCGCTCCGAGTCGGCACGTGAATACAAGATTGATTACTAAAACAGATATTAATGATTTGATATCCGACGATTCTAAAACGCTACTATCCATTGGCTCCGGTTCTGCATTTTTAGAGAGATTGTTAGTAAAATTAGGTGTTAAAAAAGAAAATATTACACTTTCTGATATTGATCCAAAACATTTGCCAAAAGAATTCAAATCAAAAATCTTTGACATGTATGGAAGCTGGACTGATTTGGGCGATGAGAAATACGATCTTATAATTTTTCCGGAGAGCGTTCTAATAAATAGAATTAGTGGTGCTAATTATCAAGGAAGAAGAATCGAATTTCTTTATCATTTGATTTTACAAGCATTGCAGCATCTTAAATCAAATGGAAAAATAAAAATGAGTATTCAATCAGAAAATCTAAATATAAATAAAATCAAACAAAGATTAAGAAAAAGGTCTTATAAATTAAGAATCGCTCTGAGGAATAATTTGCTTGAAGTAAAAGACGAAGCGACCGTTTAACTGAGGTTGCACTATATTCTAGGAGAATTTTAACTTACAAAATACTTCTTTCAAAAAAAATCTCCCGGTTGGGAGATTTTTCATATATGCATTTGGCAACTACTTACATTTGCATTTTCCATCGTCCTTACATTTGCCCTCGCCGCAGCATTCATGATCGCCATCATGGTGATGATGATGCGCATGCGCATTCTGCTGGATATTTGCCATAATAATGGGGTTATAAGGTTAAAAGTTATTTTAAGATTTTGTAGTTTTCTTAGCCTTCTTGATGCTCTTTTCCAAGACTGCTATAAACTCTTCTATAGGTACATTTACTGGGATATAATCCGGGTTATTCTTATAGTAATCCCGATGAGTATCATCTACTTTTTGTTTTCTTTTTGCTTGTGTCATGCGTAATTTATAAAGTTATAAAAGAATAAACAAACCCTTCCCGACCTTCCCTTGTCAGGGCAGGCCAAAGGAATAATATATTTATATTTTATGTTCGTTTACATATAATTAAACAAGATGCCTTCAAGTCCGCCCTGACAAGGGAGGATTTAGGTGGGTTTGTCAATTAACTAAAGCTTTTCGCAAATCTCAAATCCCCATTGGTGAAATATCTGATATCCTTGATGCCATAGCGAAGCGCAGCAAGTCTGCTGACTCCTATTCCCCGTGCAAATCCTGACCATTCTTTGGGGTCAAGACCTGCATTAGTGATCACATTTGGATGCACCATTCCAGCTCCTACAAGCTCTATCCATCATGATTGTTTACACAAGCTGCATCATTTCCCTCCGCAGATAGTGCATTGTGCGTCAATCTCGAAACCTGGCTCGACAAAAGGGAAATAACTCGGTCTCATTCTGATTTCTGTGGCCTTTCATAAGATTCATGAGAGTATTTTTTTCATCGTGTCTTTGAAGTTTGCTATGCTGACGTTTTTATCTATGACCAGTCATTCTGCATACCGGAACATCGTATCGTGTGAAGCATCCATATTTTCAAATCTATACACTCTTCCTGGAGATCCCAATTTCAATGGCACGCCGTACTTCATGATATCTTCCACTTGGTGCGCAGAATTGTGAGTTCTGAGGATGAGCAGTAGCCCGCTTGGATCAGTATCTTTGAGATAGATGGTATCGTGCATTTCCGTAGCCGGATGTGTCAGCGGGATATTCACGGATTCAAAGTTTTCATATTTGGTCACGATTTCGTGTCCGTAATCGATGATAAATCACATTCATTTATACACTTCTTCAATCTCTCTTCTGACCAGCGCCAAGACCGAATACGACCCCTGATCAAGAGGCTTCCCGTCAAGAGAAATATCAATCAGATCTTCATTCAGCTTTTGGTTTATCCCTTCCATGCTCAGCTTCCTTTCTTTGCTTTCATAGGCATCGGTAAGAGTAGTTTTGGCTTCTGAAAGAACAGATCCCATCTTCTTTTTCTCCTCAAAAGAAAGTGCTCCCATAGTCTTGAATTCTTCATTCAAAGCTCAAGATTTTCAGAGATATTTCTGGAATCGTTCCGTCGTTTGAGGTGCGTTATTCAACTTTTCAAGCTCTTTTAATGCGATTTTGGTATCCAACATGAAATTCAAAATATAAATGATAAAAGCTCGCAAAGCGAGCGATAAAGGCTCATTTCATTCGCGATAAAGGCACTTCATGCGATAAACTTGTTCATTGTTTATCTATTGTTTATCAGCGAAGCGTTCACCCATTGTTTATCTTTTCAGTCCAGCTTTTCAACCAGATTTTGGCTTATTTTAAGCCTAGTTTTAACGATTTTTATCCATTTTTATCCATTTTTAACCATTTTCGGGCTTCTTGTCAACACTTAAAGGTCGATGAAACGCTTATTTTTTGAAATATTACGATTCGCGAGTATACTTATAATGTCAGTAAAACTGGGTAAACTGAGTAAAACTGTGTAAACTTAGCCATAAGGTATGCAGCCATCTCAGTTTACTAAATTAACTAAGTTTACTCCTTTCACTATTATTTCATGGACCAGATGGAACATAATCTCTTGATAGACATCAAGGACCTCACACGAGGATATCCAGAAAATCCATATCTTCTTTTCAGCAAATTCAATCTCGCTCTCTATAAGAACGATTTTCTCGTGATCATGGGAAAATCAGGCACAGGAAAATCAACAATTGCGAGACTGCTGATAGGCGAACTCAGAGCTCCGCAAAAAGCTATCTATCACAAGAAAGAAGACATCTCCAAATATTCAGATGAAGAATTACAGCTTTATAGAAGAAAAATCTGAATAGTATTTCAGGATTATAAACTCATGGAACAATTGAGCGTGAAAGAGAACATCACGTATCCATTAAAAATATACGGCCTTGGAGAGAACATCATCGAAAGCAAATTCGATGCCATGAAAACAAAGCTTGGTTTACAGAAACTCGTAAATACTCCGGTGAAATTTTTAAGCGCCGGAGAGAAACAGAAAGTATGCATCGCAAGAGCGCTTATCCATGAACCGGAATTTGTGATTGCCGACGAACCAACCGGAAATCTCGACTGGGGGCATACCCAGCAGATTGCAGATTTGCTCATTCAGACTAACCTTATGGGCAACACCGTATTGTTGATCACTCACGACATCCACCTTCTCAATTACGTCAAGGAAAAACATAAGATCAAATTACATGTGATGGTATAATTGCTTTACCCCTAATACGGAATACGTATGAGTACGACAAAAAAGGAAACACTCATAGAACATATAATGTTGCAGCTTCAAGATGTTGATGTTGCCTGATATCTCAAAGATGAAGTGAGAGAACTCCTCAAATATCTTCATTATTATAAAATCAAAAATGTGTATCAAAATATCGATGCGCTCAAAGAATATCTGGCCTTGCTGGATAATCAGAGTACAAATCAGATCCACAAGTTGGAGTATGATGCATCGAGAAAACATGAATTATCTACGGATCATGACGTACATTATTTCATATCCAAAAAATGATTGGAACGTGTCGGCGAACACAAAATACACCAAAAAATCTGGGACAACGACTACAATCTGACGTATATCATGCAAGGAATCAAATGACTGCTTCTGCTCACCGCCGACGAATTTTGCAATGCGACACCCACCAGAATGTCTATCAATAGGATGTTGCGGCAAAAGGAACTTAGTTCGACCGCCATAAAAAATATGTAAATATTTTTTATGGATGCGAGAACTATACCTATGGTAAAACTCAGTCAAGAACTAGCATTTTAAAACAAAAAAATATAATTATCGTTGGCCTAGCTAACGATTTTTTTTATTAATTTCTCTTGCTTAAAGCAGGCAAATATGTATAGTAAAAATGTATCAATTATGTCTCCCTTTGTCAAGGGAGAAGTCCGCATGGACAGAGGGATTTTAAAAATCCTCCACCCTAAAGGGCACCCCCTCCTTTAAAAAAAGGAGGAAAAATTGTTTCTCCTTCATTCTTAACTCTTTTCATGGCAGTGGATTCCAAGTTACTAGCGCTTTTGGACGTAGTAATAGATAGCTATATCTTCAAAGGAGAACCGGTCGGTTCCAAATTTTTGCATGCCTCAGGAGATACCCAGTTTGCGCCATCGACACTCAGAAAATATCTCAATCAACTGGAAAAGTCAGGCATGGTCTACCAGCCCTACAATTCATCATGAAGAATCCCGACTGTTCAAGGACTTTCACAATATATCGAATGATATCTCGCTGTCAAAGAAGAAGAAACTGATGCCGGAGTCACTGATGTGCGCAAGTGAGTCAAATACCTTGTGGAAACCATCGGAAATCTCGCTGATGGGGTAGTAGTAGGATTCGTAAGAAATGATCAATATTATTATCTCGGTATCAATAACCTTCTCAGAGATGATATGGTAGATGAATATCATGCGACCAAAAATATAATCCGTTTCATCGAAGAGAAGAGACTCGTAAGATTCATCGATAGCAAGATCATGAAAAGGGACCAGATTTATTATACTTTCATCGAAGACAAGGATACGGTGATTTCCTGCCTCTATACCAAATTGGCAGTAGAGGACTATGATTGCGTAGTCAGTATCATCGGTCCTACAAGAGTGGATTACAAAAAAAATGTAAAAATATTAAGAAAATTAGTACACTCTTTACATAAATAATCAGACGATATGGGTAAAAATATAGAAAAGAGCAATATACCATTGGGAGTGGATGACATGCTCAAAAAGCTTGATGAGAAGGTCAAGAAGCAGACTCCGGAGGTGCCAAAACCAGAAAAAAATCAAGAGGCTTCAATCAGCAAAAAAGAGATGCAGAAAGCTGTCGCAGAAAACGATGCATTACAGAAAGAGAATGCAAACAAATATCTTGAAAAATGACTGGTTGATGCAGAGCTCAATAAAGAGAGTCTTGCTGCCAATGAATCGGAGAACAAGAAAGAAAAGGCATTAGCATCAAAGACCAAGACACTAAGTTCCAAGGGTCAGAATGTCGCGATAGACGATTTTAATCTGCCAGAGGGCGCCACAGAAAATGTAACAAATAATAGGATAGACGCAGCAAATGCACCGCTCAATACGATGCTTGCGGCTACATGACCGGCGGGCTGGGTGTTCAAAAAAGTTTTCAGATTCAGCGAGTCCGATATAATCCCTGAAAATTTAGCATAACGGTTGTCATTGCGACCCCGACTATTCGGGGGAAGCAATCTAACCGTTTACAGTCTAGATTGTTCCTCAGGATTAAAACCACACGGAGCCTGTCCCGCAGAAGTGCGGGGTTCGCAATGACGGACCAATCACTTTTTACTTTTAGCTTTAAATTAATTATATGTGAGATGTTATTCAAAGCGCGTGATGAATAGTGTATTATTTGGAGCCGAATGGAGAACCGAGATATCTGTTGATCAAAAGACTGGCAGTTTCCAAAAAAATAGAACGGGTCGCCCCCAAAGGAAAGGTTCAGCAATGAGAATCTCTCCAGACAGCTGCGTTGAGGGAGGTTAGCGAAGAAACAGGGATCCCTATCAACCAGTTAAAGCTCAAACAACAGTTGGGAACAACGCAATTGAGAAATGTGGAAAACATCAAATGACAGATGGATAAAGATGTCACCTATTTTCTCATGCAATTCGGCGGGGATCCTTCGATACTCAACATTACAGAAAAAGAGGGCTATATAGGTGTTTATAAGCGGGCGACATTAAGCAATGTCCTAGGCTTGATCTATTACAATGATATCAGGGAATTGATTAGGAAAAGTTATGTGCTTATCAAGCAGGATCAGAAGAATAACAATATCAAGCAACAGTTCCTCCAAAAGTTAGAATAATGGTATCATAGAGTCATAGATACATAGGAATTCTATCAAATCTATCAGCCTATCATTCGTGTTGAATTTCCAAAGCCATTTACTATATTCCCTGTACTGATTTAGCTATTAAACTATCTTCATGACAGAACTTCTAGCTCACGTGCAATTGTTACCGAAATTTAATAACGTGTCCGAACAAGATAAGAAGTTTACCCAAGAGATTGTCTGAAAAAATATTGTGGGCAAGTTGGATTCTTATCTAAAGAAAGTGTTTAGCAGAAAAGATGATGCAGAAGTGGCTATCAAGTATACGATTACTTACCATGAAGACTCGAAAAAATATGATGCTGACTTCATTTTCAAATATGACGGCGAAGATTTCATCTACAAGAAAGAAGGATTCAAAATCTTATTAGACCTAGTCAATCATGCTTTCCAACATTTCAAGGAAAGGCTTTCCAAGAAGTAGTTAAAAATTGATAAAGATAGATAAAAATTGTTGAAAATTGTTATAACCATTTTTATCAACCATGCTATAAGATATTGCGGGGTCAACTTTTATCAACTTTTATCAAGTTTTATCCAATATTTATTATCCATGAAAACAAATTTCCTTACCAAAGAATGATATGAAGATTTAGTCCAACAGTTGAATGAGTTTGAGACAACCAAACTTCCTGCAGTGCTGGAAAGATTATCTGAGGCTAAAGCCATGGGAGATCTTTCAGAAAACTTCGAATATAAATCAGCATTGGAAGATAAGGATTTCATCCAGAGCAGAATCAATGAAATTGAAGAATTGTTGGAAAATGTAGAGATTATTGAAGAGGATAAGAGGAAAAAGGGCGATGTAGTTGATTTCGGTTCCAAAGTGACAGTAAAGATAGAGGATGATAAAGAATACGATGTGATAATCGTGTGATCATGAGAAGCTAAGGTCAATGACGCTTCGCAGTTGGAAATATCTCCGGAATCGCCTTTGGGTGTGGCCGTCTTCGGTAAAAAATCAGGTGAAACGGTCAAGATGAGATTGGCGACCTGAAGAAAAGAAGTGAAAATTATTAAGGTAAAGTAAAATACGGTATACGTTACATGGTAAACGGTACGCGGCAGACGTTCTACGTTATCCGTTCACCGTTTTTTTTATTCAGTTTCAAAATTCACTTCCGTAGGCGTCCATTCATTCCGCAGATCAAATGTGATGTTACAGGTGCATGGTTTTCTGTGTGAGGTCGTACCTTCTACGCTGATCATAAGGAAATACGGGTCGTTGAAACCTACCTTGGAAAATCCGATAGTTTTGAGAATATCATCAGCATTCGCACATTTCTCTTTGATCAAATCCTTCTTATTCTCTACGACAAAATCTTTGTTCACTATCTTTACCATATTAGAGATGTCCAAGATCATGTCATCTTCTATATTTTTAAACATATATCAGAATATATTCCCATCAAATACTGCCCAGGTCTTGTCGGCATGTTTGTAAAAGGTGTATCATGCTTCCGTATTAAAAAATTCTTTCTGAGAGCTAAGATAACCTTCGATGATATAATTACAGTCTTTATCCTGCAGTATCTTACTGCACAAAAAGCGTTCCACGTCAAATACCGGTGCTTTGTTGAAATAGATAGTAATGTTCTTCCCTGATTTGTTAGCAGAGAGCTGTAGCTGGTCATTGAAATCAAGATACAAAAGATCTTTGATAAAAAGATAGGTATTTCCTTTGATAACGAGTCATGGTTTAGCGAGTTTGACGATAGCTACATCCACTATCGGTAAGTTTTTATCAAAATCAATGATTTCGCCTACAATTTCAATATCTCATACGTAGTTGTTGAGATTAATGGTCGTACTTTTTAGTCATATGACATCAGGACCTCTGATGATAGTATGTGTATAGAGAGGGAAATGATTGTCGACCGACAAGCTTCCTGCAAATCTTATCTTATCTCATTTCTTGTATGAGGAGAGCTGTTGACCGCTAAATATATCACCGGTCCAGATTTGTTCCTGCGGAGGATTAAAGAAAAAATTTTTGATTTTGTAAAAAAAGAATATCACGATCAAAACGACGATAAATGTCGTCAAAAATTTCTTCTGGTTGAACTTGTTTTTCCTAAAATTTCTGATGTCCATTGCCTAAAATAGGGTAAAATTTTTTGGCACACCTGTGAGTATAGTACTTTAAAAATAAAAGTCAACTAAATTAGTATTAAGAAAGACAACAGTCATCAGATGAGTCTGTCATTGCGAACGAAGTGCGGCAATCTAACGAGTCTGAATATTCCGCAGATTGCCACGTCGCGATGCTCCTTGCAATGACGCGAGGCGAAAGGAGACAACTTACGATTTCATCTTCTTTTTGATTATTGAGCTTTTGTGCTCTTTTGGTTTAAAGGCCTTTATGGTGATTACTTCAGTTTTGTGGCCGTGATTATACAAAAATTTACTAAGTTCCTCCACTAGATATGTCTGATCATATCACAGCACGACGACATCAGGTTTATGTTTTTTGATGACGAGAAAATAGTCGCTTTTATGCCCGAGTTCTACTAGATCAGCGATATTCAGATCCTTGATATCTTGCATCCTTTTTTTCTCATGGTGCAAAGGAGCTTTACCTTTGAATTTCGCTACATTTTGATCTCTGGCGATGATGGTGACCAATTTATCTCCGTGAGCTTTCGCTTGTTGGAGAAAATATACATGCCCGGGATGTACGATATCAAATGTTCAGAAAGTGAGGACGGTTTTCATATCCTATTATTTAAATTTTAAGCATTTCGGTGTTTGCGGAGTTTCACAATACATCATAGTACAAGCATCAGCTTTGCCATCTTTTACGCTGCAATTATTGCACCCATCGTACCAAGAAACACAATTCTCTGGGATGACAGGAGTTTCTACATCCTCTTTTTCATCAACTGGTACAAATTCAGTGCATTTTGCTTCTGCCGGGGTCTCGCAGAACATTTTCGTGCAAGCCAATGGTTTCCCGTCTTCTACACTGCAATTATTACATCCGTCAAACCGATTAGTACAGCCATCAGGGATGACGACAGCTGTTGTGTCGTCAGTTGTTTCAGTTTTGCTGCATCCTGTAAGAATGACCACAGTCATCAAAAGTCCGATAGTGAGAAGTTTTTTCATGAGGGGGAAATTAGGATTTAAAAGTTATTATTAGTTTTCACTTCCACAATTCCGTTACCTATAACTGTATACTTCTCAGGGAAATTTTCTACATCAAATACCATCGCTGTTTCAACATCTACACCGATGCCATACTTTGTATGAGTTTCTTCCATCTCCTGTTCCAGCAATGCTTGTCTATTTTTTTCCCTATAATGCGGTTCTATGACAGTATTTTTGATGACCTCGAGTCATTCAACCATTTCATCCTTTTCGGTCCTGAGGTAGCTTCATAAAACTTTTGAGCCCGCAGATTCGCTTATAATATATGTTGCATTTCTGATTACCTGTTCCAAAGCGGGATTGGCTTTGATCTCCTTCAGAAGATTGCTGGTCTTGCTGCCTCAGCTCAAAAAAACAACAGAGGAATCTGCCTTCTCGAGAGCTCCTTCATCGTTTGCATCAAGGTATTCTATTCCGTCCAAGTTTATATGCTTGGCAAATCGACCGTCTGCTCGTTCGATCTGAGATATAGTCGTCCTAGCGAAGGGAACATGAAAAATCTGCTTAGGTTTAAGTTCGTGGATGACTTTTTCTATAAGCTTCATAAGCGGTTCGACGTCCGAATGCCCATCTTCTTTCGTTCTCGCTCCACCGAAAAGAAATATTTTCATGTTTTTAAGTTCAGAATATAAAATGACTATTATTTAGAAATTTTTAACACCATCAGACAATCATCTCTCTTATATCTGGATACCGTTTTAAAACCGAACTTTTCGTAGAATTTCGGCTTACATGCTGTAAGCATTACCATGCTGGCCTTGTGTATGCCTTGATATGATTTGATCGTTTTGATGATTTTTTTTATAAGTTGAGAGCCTATACCTTGTCATTGATACTTTGGTTCCACATTCACTCGGCAGATATCGTAGACACAATAATCGATCCGGGATGCCATAAACCCAGCAAATCACCTGATCTCGCCTTTTTCTTCTGCCACGAAATATTTCGGTTTGATAGGAAAATCTTTGAAAGCTGCACCTATTTCTTTGCACGCCAATCCCGCATAGAAGGGTGAATAGTTTTTCTTTACTATGAGCGAAAGTTTTTTTTCCTCTCATTTTTTTTGCGAATCTGATGTGCATTGGAATTTAACATTTATCATTTAAAATTTAGAATTTAATTAACAACTTTTCCATTATCCAATCTGATGATTTCATCGGCGAACTTGGTGATATTTTTATCATGTTCAATCATCAGAACCGTATCACCCTTATCCAAAAATTCTTTGATCACTCTGAGCAGTTTTTCTATATCAGCAAAATGCAGTCCCACCGTCGGTTCATCCAAGAAGTAGACCGAATGTCATTTGTAGGATTTCAAAAGATGCTTGACCAGCTTCAATCTTTGGCTTTCTCATCATGATAGCATATGCGCCGGTTGTCCCATCCTCAGATACCCAAGTCCGATATCCACCATCAGTTGCAATTCTTCTCTGATATGATCGATTTCCTTGAAGAGTTCCAATGCGTCAGAAATATACATTCACAAAATCTCCGTGATGCTATGGCCTCTCCGCTTGATGGCGAGGATTTCATTTTTATATCTTTTGCCATTACATAATTCGCAAGGGATGTAGGTATCAGGCAAAAATTGTAATTCTATTTTTTTATATCCATAGCCGTCACATGCCTGGCATGCTCACTTGTTGGAGTTGAAAGAGAAATAACTCGCGGTGAATCATAGATATTTACTTTCTGTCGTTCAGGCAAAAAGTTTTCTGATATGATCAAATGTTCATATAAATGTTGCAGGACATGACCTAGGAGTTCTTCCAATACTTGTCTGATCGACATAGATAACATTTTTGATTTCTTCGTGACCGGTGATAGTATCTACCGCGATATCCTTATAGAATTCCTGCAATGCGAGTGATTCGTAGTGTGTGTATTCTTCTCTTTTCATGACTGGTGCAGCGAGGATTTCCTGTCGGCTTCGTCATTTTTTCAAGAGTTGGATCCTGATATAACTTTGCACGAATTTCTGCTTGTCATTCAAAAATCTGAAGAGGGTAGTATACATCAACGTCGTTTTACCTGCTCCCGAAGGACCGGTGATGATGGTAAAACTTCCCAGTCTGATTTTGACATTGATGTCGGCAAGATTATATTTTGATGCTTTCCTGATATGCACATAATTATTGCTTGGCGTATGCTCACCCCGACCGTCCAGGGTCACTTTTTTCTTCCCCGTGATATATTGCGCAGTCAAGGTTCAAGATTTTATAAAATCATCATACGGACCGTTAAATAACAATTTCCCGCCGAAGTCTCCGGAGCCAGGTCCTATCTCAGTAATCCGATCTGCTGCTTTGATGAATTCTTCATTATGTTCCACGACGATGATCGTGTTTCCCATTTCTTTGAGTCTCTGGATCGCAACGATAGCTCTTTTGATTTCTCTGTCATCAAGTCCGATTGTCGGTTCATCAAGCACATAAATTATTCAAGTCAATTTATTCCCGAGTTGTTTTGCGAGTCTCAATCTTTGGATTTCTCAACCGGATAATGTATCGATTCCTCTGCTCAGACTCAGAAATCCCAATCATAAATCCTGAATCGTTTTGGTTCTATCGGCTAGAGGATTCATAATCCTCCCTAGAAGTATTTTGTCTTTTGTATTGTGCTCTCTATATGCATCCAAGAATGCTATCAAGTCATTCAAGGGCATTTGTTGGAGATTGGAAATGTTATACTTAAAGGTGGATAGGTTTGATAGGTGTATGGGTACAGAGGTTTCTGATAACACTTCCTTTGCACCTTTGTTGCCTATGCCCCTATGCGCCTTTTCTGAGCCTGAAAGGCTCAGAAAAACGTTGAGACTTTCTTTCTTTAACTTTGCTCCACCACATTCTGCGCACACTTTCATATCCAGCATCGCTTGGAAATCAACGGTCAAAAGACCCTTTGCATATTGTTCTTTGATGACTTCTTCCACTCACTTGTAGTGCAGACTCGCTCGCTTGCCTCCCACCTGTACCCTCAACAATTCATCATCTCAAAACAATACCACATGCTGAAACCATTCCGGGAGATCTTTCCGGATTTTATCGTCATCGATGCTGTATTTCTGTGCAAGCTTCAACAATATCGATTGTCCAAAATTGCTATCCCTTCGCGGTAAGATCGCTTTCATATATGGGCTGTAGGGATCAAGGATTTTATCAAAGTCTACCTGCAATATTTCGCCGATTCCATGACAATGCGGACACGCTCATTCCTGCCTATTCGCTGAAAAATGCTGAGACGTGAATTCAGGATAAGTGACATTACATTCAGGACAATACATCTTGTCGGTGAACCAACAAATGCCAGCGGCATTTGCCAGTGTCGAGTCACGAGTTTCGAGTTTCGAGTTTTTCTTTTTTCATTTTTTCGCGTTACTCGTTACTTGTCACGCGTCACCGTTGCCCTCAGCAATGTATATTCAGAATTTTTTGGATTCTCACAATATCTTGATGATATCTTCCTGTAATCTCGGTAATTTCTGATCTTCCACAGTGACGCGGTCATAGATTCAGAAGATATCCACTGGAAAATAGTCCTTGGGGATATTCGGCGTCTCAAGGTAGAAATATTCAATGGGGTCAAGATCAGTCTTTAGTCAATAGTCTTTAGTCTTTAGCTCTTTGCTATCGGCTATCGACTGCTGGCTACTGACTATTAGGTATCTGGTGAATCATTTCCCTTTTTCTACTTTGTTCCTATTTTTTTTCACAAATTCAGTCAGGTCTTCCTTCTCATCAAAATGCCCCGACTCTTGCAACAAATAAATTTTCTGACTCATATATTCTTCTTTGATGAAGTTCATGATCTGTTGGATCGTCTGCGGTTTGATTTCTCTGCCGCAGTTATAACAATAGCTATCACCTAGTTTTGCAAACAGCAATCTGAGATAATCATCAATTTCCGTCAAGGTTCAGACTGAACTTCTTGAGTTTCCAGCTTTCTTGTTTTGCTCTATGGCGATGGCAGGGGAGAGCCCGCTGCAGTGATCCAAGTCTGGTCTTTCTCCGAGATTGAAAAATTGTCTCAAGTAGCTTGATAAAGATTCTATATATCTATACTGACCTTCTTTGTAGATGGTGTCGAAGGCGAAGGAAGATTTTCAGCTTCACGAAACTCCCGTCACCACAATGAGTTTGTTCTTGGGTAATTCGATATCGATATTTTTGAGGTTATGCGTTCTCACTCACTGGAAAGCGATTTTATTCTCAAAATTATTCTGTAGTAATTTCTCGACTGATTTCTTCGGCATACGTGAAATTTATCATTTATCATCTAAAATTTATTCAATCGGCATGAATCTCTTCACCTTTTTCCCATCAAACTCCACATCACTTTCAAAAACCTCTTTCGGTCTCACTCGAAGTGTCATCTCTTTTTCTCATTTCACTGCATCGTAATGTTTATAAACGACCATATCTTCCAGGGTCTCGCTGTGTTTAGCGATGCCGATGACTTCGCAGATGGATCATTTGTAATGACGATATTTTCACAATTTCATGGCTCCAGATAAAAATGGATAAAACTTGATAAAGGTGGATAAAAATGGTTCCTGCAATTTTTAACGATTTTCAACAATTTTAATCA